>Ga0316201_10000813_pt1 | contig 19455 bp, 16 predicted proteins | sample CS6wburrow_MG_FD_204516 | JGI IMG/M metagenome (GOLD analysis project Ga0316201, IMG submission 204516) | Coastal sediment microbial communities from Delaware Bay, Delaware, United States - CS-6 worm burrow | ecosystem: Environmental > Aquatic > Marine > Coastal > Sediment | place: USA... | reverse complement strand
CCGGGAACAGTACACCTGGATCCAACCGGATAAGGAAGGAATAATCGCCTGGAACAACAAACAGATGATTGTACTGGTCTCCCCTGATCAGGACGAATTTGAGACCTCCTATTTTACCGGGACGCTCGATAAAATGTTCTCTCCGGTTAAAGAAGAATCCATTACCAGTATGGTGGATTTCAAAGACTTCCTGGGTAAAATGAAGGATCTCAATCTCTGGGTTTCTTCCAATGAGATGTTTGATATCATGGAGAAAATGGCAGGGGATAAAATGCCTGATTTCCCGGTGGCCCTTTATCATAATTATGCGCAGATCTACGTGGATTTTGCCAATGGGGCCATGAACATCAATGGGGAAACTCATTTCAGCGAAGAGGTAGAAAAGAATATCGAGGAGTTCCTGGTTATGAAACCAGCTCTGAACCAGGATATGCTTAAGCTGGCTCCGGGTGGGAATCTTTTAATAGCTCTTGCCGGTTCCATGGACCTGGCAAAAGCGCAGAAGATGGTACAAAAGTTTGCCCCGCCGGAACTGGATACACTTAGCAACAAAGTCGAAATGGCTACCGGAATGGAGGTCCAGGAGCTTCTGGATGCGATTACCGGCGATTTCACCATTGCCATTAACGGGATCGAAGGGGAAGCCATGATTCCATTGGAAGTATACCTGGGAATTGGAGTTAATGGCCAGGTCCTTCAGGAAAAACTTATGGAAACGGTCCAGGGACTTGCCGCCGTTGAAGAAGAGGGTGATTTTTTTATTCTGAACATCCAGGGCAATCAAATCTACAGCGGGATCCTCAACGATGTACTGGTGATCACCAACTCCAAAGGATATAAAGAGGCAGTAGCAGACGGGGTCTATGATACTCCGCTGACCAGCTCCAGATTCAATGATTTTTCGGATGGATCGCTAGGAATGTTTGTAAATCTCGACCTGGACCAGTATCCTGCCCTGGTAAAGGGTCTGCTCAGTCAGAAGCCCGAGAGGCAGGAATGGGTAACACGCATTACCGATCCCTTTGATTACCTGGGGATCTCTGCCGGAAACTACAAAAATAAGATCGTGCTGAAGACCAGCGCTCCTTCGGAGAACAGTCTATATACCATCATGAAAATGGTGGATTCTCCGAAGTAAGCACAGGATCAGAACCCTTGTAGATGACCATCCGCCTTGAAAAGATGATTCCCCTGCCGATGCTGGAGCAGGATACTGGCGACTCGGAAGTTTGGGAAGCCGATTCGCTCTTGCTGGAGCAGGGAAAGAGTTATGTGGTGGAAGCCCCATCAGGACGGGGAAAAACAAGCCTGCTTTCGGTCATCTATGGGCTTCGAACCGACTACCGGGGAACGGTCACCATAGATGACCGGGATCTCAGCACCCTCTCCATGAAGGAATGGTCGGCTCTCCGGAAAAATAAACTTTCCTTTATTTTTCAGGGCCTTGAGTTGTTTGATGAGCTAACAGCGCTTGAGAACATCCACCTGAAGAACGAGCAAACGGCCTGCCATTCCAGGGATAGAATCCTGGAGATGGCCGGGGTCCTGGGAATTGAACAATTTCTTCACCGGAAAGCCGGAATTCTCTCCTTTGGGCAGCAGCAGAGAGTGGCCATTATACGGGCCCTGTGTCAACCCTTCGACTTCCTGCTGGCTGACGAATGTTTCAGTCACATGGACCGGGCAATCAGTCTCACAGCCTACCAGCTGATCCGCCGTGAATGTGATGCGCGTTCTGCCGGATTGATCCTGACCTCCTTAAATGAAACGGACCTTCCCCATACCCATACAAGATTGAAATTATGAGACTTATCAACCGGATATTGTGGAAGGATCACAGCCGGGCCCACCTTCTGGGAGCATTTCTGGGGACCCTGGCAGGATTTGTCCTCCTGCTGGGTGGGATTCAGTTTTATATGGATATCAAATCGGTCCTTACGGAAAACCGGGACCTGCTCGATCCCGAATATATTGTAATCAATAAGAAAGTCAATATCGGCCAAACGCTGGGACTCGACCTGGCAGGCTTTTCGGAGAAGGAAATTGAAGAAATCAAAGCACAGCCTTTTGCAGATCAGGTAGCTGCTTTTATTTCCAACGAGTTTCCCGTCAGTGCCTATACCGAGAATGAGCGCTTCCCTGATTTCATTACCGAGCTGTTCTTTGAAGCGATCCCCGATGAGTACATTGATGTGAAATCGGAAGACTGGCAATGGGATCCTGAAAAGGGGATTATCCCGGTTATCATTCCCCAGGACTACCTGAACCTCTATAATTTTGGCTTTGCTCCGAGTCAGGGTCTGCCTCAGATCCCAAAGGGGGTGGTATCCATGATCAATTTCAAACTGAGGCTTCGGGGTGAGGGCCGCGGAAACTATGAAGATTACCAGGGACGCATAGTTGGATTCAGCAATCGGGTAAGCTCCATCCTTGTTCCGCTGGATTTCCTGGAATGGGCTAACCAGAAATACGGATACTTTAAAAAGAACGATCCTTCCCAGATCATCCTGGTCTCCAAAGACCCCACTGATCCCTCCATCATCAGATTCATTGAGGAAAAAGGCTACGATACCATCCGGGAAAAGCTCAAAAGCAGCCGCATGAATATCATTCTCAAATTTGTAATCAGTTTCCTGGTTATTGTGGCGGCCATTATTATCGGTCTGGCTTTTCTGGTATTCCTGCTCAGTCTGCAATTAATGATCAGCCGGTCTTCCGATAAGATTAAAAGGCTCAGCAAACTGGGATTCCATTACCGGGAAATCAGCCGCCCGTATATCCTCCTGCTGCTCCTGCTCATGGCAGGAATAACCGGGTTCTCCCTGCTGCTTACTTCCCTGCTGGCCGGACAACTTCACCAAACGGCGGAAACGTGGAGCCTGAATATCTCGTCCTCCCTACATGGGATCATTTACGCCTTTGCCCTGGGTCTGATCCTTCTGATCTCCGCAGCAAATATGGCCGCCATTCTGATAAGTACCAAAAAGCTATGCAAATAGCGCTCTATTTTTGCGATAAAATGTTTGTATCATTCAAATTAATCGCTATTTTTGCATCCCCAAATAATTTATAAGGCGATTATGGCACATCATTTATCAGCGAAGAAGAGGATCAGGCAAACAGAGTCGAAGCGTACGAAAAACAAGTTCTACGCCAGGACCACCAGGAATGCCGTGAAGAAGCTGCGCGGGACCACCGACAAGGAGGCCGCCACAGAACAATATTCAGAAGTGGTATCCATGATTGATAAACTTGCCAAGAACAATGTGATTCACAAGAACAAGGCATCCAACCTTAAGTCAAAGCTTGCAAAACACGTGAATAACCTCTAGAGTTATTCACTTCCATGATATTAGAAGGCCTTCCATCCCCTGGAGGGCCTTTTTCTGTTTAAGACTCCGGCAATTCCGTCCGCTGCTGCATGAATTCGACTTGTATTCAAATTTTCGCCTGAGGGAGGGCGGTCCTTCACACTGATGTTTCTGTTTCCGGCATATTAAAGAGTAAAACAGAATCATGATCAACTACAACTCGCATGCCCTGACCACCTGGGCGGTGGAGGAACGACCCCGGGAGAAGGTACTGGCAAACGGGGTGCTCTATCTCTCCGATTCGGAACTCCTGGCAATTTTACTGGGTTCGGGCACAAAAAATATGACTGCGGTGGAACTGGCCCGGGTAATTCTGAAAGAAGCAGGAAATAGTCTGCAGGTTTTGGGAAAGCAGGGAATCAGCGACCTGATCAAAATCAAAGGGGTGGGGCCAGCCAAGGCCATCACCCTGCTGGCGGCCCTGGAGCTTGGCCGCCGGAGGGCCGGAATGCAGCATCCGGAAAAAATACCGGTTAAATCCAGTGCCACGGTCTTTCAGATATTTCATCCGCTGATGGGCGAACTGGAACATGAAGAATTCTGGCTCCTGATGCTTAACCGGGCAAACAGGGTAGTGGGAAGGTATAAGGTGAGCCAGGGAGGACTTTCAGGAACAGTAATCGATACCAGGATCATTCTGAAAAAGGCCCTGGATAACCTGGCCTCCTCCATCATTGTCTGCCACAACCATCCATCGGGGAACAAACAGCCCAGTGATGCCGATGTCAAAATCACAGAAAAATTGAAAAAAGCGGCCGAAATGCTGGAAATTAAATTACTGGATCACGTGATTATAGCAGATAAGTCCTATTTTAGTTTTGCGGATGAAGGATTGATTCACTAACCTGTAAGGCATTTTGATTCAGATTCTACTTACCATATTCTTCAGCTCCTTTAAGTTTGCTGCGACCTTTCCCCTGGTTATAGTAAAGTTTGAATTTTCTTTTGCCGAAACCCTTCTTTGGACTAATGTTGGAGGGATGGCAGGAATCTACTTTTTTGCCTATCTGTCTGAAAGCTTGCTGGACTGGTGGAAAAGAACATTCGGAAGATCCCGCGGGGACCCCCTGGAGGAAAAGCCGAAGGTAAAAAAGACCTTCACGAAGAGGAAAAGGCGGATGGTGCGGATCAAGCAGAAATACGGGCTGATCGGGATTGCCCTTACTACTCCCTTCCTGCTCTCCATCCCGGTGGGTGTTTTTCTGGTCGTCAGGTATTATCGTGCTTCCAGGGTCAAATTCCTCTACCTGATCGCCTCGAATGTTCTCTGGTCGGTCATCTATACGGGATTTTATATGTTCTGGGACGAGCTTCTCCTGAACCGGGCCTAAATCATGGGAGTCACTTCAGACTGATCGGAACAATCCTGGAGCATCTGGCTGATGCTGATTCCGGAAACGGGATGAAGCAGGTCAGGGGCAATGTCGGCCAGCGGAAGCAGGACAAAGCGGCGGTCCCCCATGGAAGGATGTGGAAGGCTTAAGCGGGAATGTTCCATCCGGCGGTCCCCGTAAAGCAGCAGGTCGATATCAATGATCCGGTCGCTGTAGGCCTTTCCCCTTCTTTCTCTACCCATCTTTTTTTCGATTTCCAACAACTGGTCCAGCAAGGGAATAGGCTGTAACTGGCTTCTGAGGGATAAACAACAATTGCAGAACCAGTTCTCACTGGCAAATCCCCAGGCCGGAGATTTATAGTAGGGGGAGACGGCTTCAATTCTGCCCACCCTGCTTCCAATAAGCTGTACCGCATGGTCCAGGTGTTGCTCCCGCACGCCCAGGTTACTCCCCAGCGAAAGGTAAATCAGTTTCATGTGTTCTTCACACTAAGGTATTTATTATCAGGCACAATTTTACTAACTTGCAGCCTCAAAATTAGCAGATATGAAAAATTTTCTTAGTAGCCTTTTAGCGACCATTACAGGCCTGGTAATCATGACGATTCTGGCCTTTGTCATATTGATGGGAATTGTTGCAGCCTCCACCTCCAAAGCACCGGTAGAGGTCAAGGAGAACTCGGTTCTTCTGGCGAAGTTTAATGCACAGATACTGGACCGTACCAATGAAGATCCCTTTGCGCAACTATTCTCGGGGAATTTCATGTACGACCAATCCATGGGCCTGAACCAGATCCTGAAGGACCTGAAAAAGGCCAAAACCGATGATAAGATCGAAGGGATCTTTATGAATCTGGGCGGGGTCAGTGCCGGAATTGCCACCCTGGGTGAGATTCGTGAAGCATTGCTGGATTTTAAGGAGAGCGGGAAATTTATTTATGCCTATTCCAACGCTTATACTCAAAAATCCTATTACCTGGCCTCGGTGGCCGACAGTGTATTTATGGCCCCTGAGGGCATGTTCCTGTTTAACGGGATGAGTGCCGAAGTTATGTTCTATAAAAAGGCCCTGGAAAAGGTAGGGGTTGAGATGCAGGTAATCCGCCACGGATCCTATAAGGGAGCCGTGGAGCCCTTCCTGAGAGAGGACCTGAGCGAGGAGAACAGGGAGCAGATTGAAGGCTATGTGGGAGCCCTGTGGGGCAAGATCGTAGGAGATATCGCAGAAAGCCGCGGCCTTTCCCCGGAAAAGCTGAATCAGATTGCCGATGAACTGGCCACCCTCGATTCAGAGAAACTCAAGGAGACCGGCATGATCGATGGATTGATCTATTACGATGAAATGCTCACCCTGATGAAGGAAAAGCTTAACGTGGAAGAAAAGGATGATCTGGAGGCAGTGGCTCTGAAGAACTATAAGGATGCTACTGTAAAAAAGAAGGAGAAGGAATACAGCCGGGATAAGATAGCGGTCATATATGCCATGGGTGCCGTGGTGGATGGAAATATGGGAGAGGGCTACATCAGCTCGGAACGCATCTCCAAGGCCATCCGTAAGGCCCGGAGGGACAAGTCTGTCAAAGCCATTGTATTCCGGATCAACTCGGGCGGGGGAAGCGGGTCCGCATCCGATATCATTCACCGGGAAGTGATGCTGGCAGCCAAAGAGAAACCAGTGGTGGCCTCCATGGGAGACCTGGCCGCTTCGGGAGGGTATTATATTGCCGCCCCTGCCGACACCATCCTGGCCGGACCGGGAACCATCACAGGGTCCATCGGGGTATTTGGCCTGTTTCCCAATGTGCAGAAACTGGTGAATGAAAAAATTGGGATCTCCACCGATGTGGTTAAAACCAACAAAAATTCCAATCTCCTGACCGCCCTGGATCCACTGGATCCAGAGGAAAGGCAGATCGTTCAGAAAATGATCGATGATTTTTACATCAATTTCGTAACACTCGTTGCCGAGGGACGGGAAAAATCCTATGAGGAGATCGATGCCATCGCCGGGGGACGGGTCTGGGCAGGAGCGGATGCCCTTGAACTGGGCCTGATAGATATGTATGGCGGACTGGAAAAATCCATTGAGGTGGCAGCCCAAATGGCCGGACTGGAAAGTTACCGGGTGCAGGAGCTGCCCAGGCTTGAAGATCCCATGACCGCCATTATGAACCAGCTTACCGGGGGCTCCATGGCCCGGACGGAACGGATCCTGCAACGGGAACTTGGAGAAGAATACAAATATTACAGGAAGATCCAGGAGATTCGAAACATGCATGGGATTCAGGCCATCATGCCCTTTGAGATTGAGCTGCATTAAGCAGGTCAGGCAAAGGAATACCTGAAATCCGGATCATCAAACATGAGTAAAACCGGTCTTTATAAGTGGAAGCTTGTGCTGATCCCTTTCTCCTGGCTTTACGGCCTGGTGATCTGGATCAGGAACAGCCTCTATGATACTGGTTTTATCAGGTCTGAGGAATTTAATATTCCACTGATTTCCGTAGGTAACATCACCGTTGGAGGTACAGGCAAAACCCCCCACGTGGAGTACCTGGCTGAATTGCTCCAAAGTGAGTTCAGGGTAGCCACCCTGAGCCGCGGTTATAAGAGACGTACCAGGGATTTCAGGATTGCCGCGACCGGATCAACGGTCAGTGAAATAGGCGATGAACCGCTCCAGATCAAGAAGCGCTTCCCCGGCATCGAGGTGGCGGTGGACCGGAAACGGGCCAATGGGATCAGGGAGCTGATGCAACTGGCCCCCCGCCTGGAAGTGATCCTGATGGATGATGCCTTCCAGCACCGTTCCATCAAACCCGGTTTATCCATCCTCCTTATTGACTATGCACGCCCTTTAGACCGGGACCGCCTGCTGCCCGCCGGAATGCTGAGAGAACCGGCTGCCAATCGGAAGCGGGCCAATATCATCCTGGTCACCCGTTCCCCGGAAAGAATCAAAGCCATCGAACTGCGTGAGTACGTGAAGGGGCTGGACCTGTCCATGGGCCAGCACCTCTTTTTTACCAGCATGCGTTACGGAGAGCTCTCACCCGTTTTTCCGGAAACCCCTGTGCGGGATGCAGCCTGGTTCAAAAAACAGGTGGGAGCTGTCCTGATTGTCGCCGGAATCGCAAATCCGCGTCCGCTTCGCCAATATGCCAGGAGCATCAACACGCATATCCGTGAACTCTTTTTCCCGGACCATCACCGCTACAGGGAGAAAGACATGGAAAAAATTTCCGGGACCTTCCGGGAGCTGAAAAAGCAACATAAGGAAGTCCTGGTACTGACCACCGAAAAGGATGCCATGAGGCTGCGGGATCATGATCCGGAGGAAGATCTGAGGAAGGCCCTGCATGCGGTGCGTATTCATGTGCACTTCCTGAATGATGATAAAAATGAATTTGACAGACAAATATTGAATTATGTTAACAGCAATAAAAGAAGCAGTATCCTTTATCAGGGAGAGGATACATGAGACCCCTGATACGGCTATAATTCTGGGGACCGGACTGGGAAAAATAGTGGATCACCTGACGGTGGAAGCGGAACTGGATTACGCATCCATCCCCCACTTCCCGGTCTCCACGGTGGAAGGACACGAAGGGAAACTGATATCCGGCCTGCTGGGTAAGAAGCGGGTCCTGGTGATGAAGGGGAGGTTCCACTTCTACGAGGGTTATGACATGGAGGAGGTCATTCTCCCCATCCGCGTATTGAAATTCCTGGGCATTAAAACCCTGATAGTCTCCAATGCCGCCGGAGGGATGAATCCCGATTTTGAGATTGGGGACATCATGGTGATAACTGATCATATCTGCCTGATGCCCAATCCCCTCATAGGTAAACATGAGCCCGAATTCGGAGCCAGGTTTCCAGATATGAGTCAGACCTATGATCCTGAACTGCTTCAAAAAGCCCGAAATCTCTCGCAGAAACTTCAAATCCCCATCCGCGAGGGGTGTTATGTGGGAGTCAGCGGACCCACCCTGGAAACTCCAAAGGAGTACCAGTACATGCGGATTATCGGAGGCGATGCGGTTGGGATGTCCACGGTTCCGGAGGTAATTGCTGCGCACCAGATGGGGATCAGCATCTTTGCGGTTTCGGTGATCACTGACCTGGGGGTTCCCGGGAAGATCCAGAAACTCACCCATCAGGATGTGATCGAGGCTGCTGAAAAAACCGCGCCCAAATTAACCGAGCTGATCATCCACCTGATCACAGGCTGATGCTTCAGGTCAGGGACGGGTTTGAAAAAGGAAGGGTACTGACCATATCGGCCGTGCATTTTGTGCATGACTGCTACACCGCCTTCCTTGCACCTGCGCTGCCCCTGATCATTGAAAAACTCGGGATGTCCTACGGGATGACCGGACTGCTGGCGGTGATCCAGCGTATACCTTCTCTGTTTAATCCCCTGATCGGAATTGTTGCCGAGAGGCCGGTAATGCGCTATATGGTGATCTTCTCACCGGCTCTGACCGCGGTGTTCATGAGTCTGATCGGCCTTGCGCCGGGATACACCTTTCTGGCCATCCTGCTTTTCTTTTCAGGGATCAGTTCCACCCTGTGGCATATCCCTACTCCGGTCATCGTAAGGCAGGTCTCCGGAAAACGCGTGGGGAAAGGCATGAGTTATTATATGGGGGGCGGGGAGCTGGCGCGCACGGCCGGACCCATGGTCATCCTGGGGGTCATCAGCTGGTGGGGACTGGAAGGGATGTGGAGAATGATGCCCCTGGGGTTCATTGCCTCCCTGGTCCTCTGGTTCCAGTTCAGAAATGCACGCTTTACTCCTCCTACATCATCCAGGAAACATCAGGAAGGAAGCTACTGGAAAATCTTCCTCCGCTTTTCGGCCGCATTTTTTTTAACCGGTGGATTTACGTTCTTCCAGGCCGGGATGAAAGCATCGGTGACCTACTTTCTGCCCACCTTTCTTACCTCCACCGGCAACTCGCTTCACTATTCGGAGCTGGCCCTGACGGTCCTGCAGCTTGCAGGTGCCATGGGGGCCCTTTTTGCCGGGACCATCAGTGATAAGATAGGCAGGTTCCGGACCCTTTTGATCATCAGTATTATCACCCCGCTGCTAACCCTGCTGTTCCTGAACCTGGAAGGATTCTGGATCTTTCCCGTTCTGCTTCCGCTGGGATTTTTCATCTTCGCTCCCACTTCTGTAATGCTGGCCATAGTACAGGAACTGAATACGGAAAAAAAGGCCTTTGTAAATTCCATTTATATGACCCTGAACTTCTTTGTTAGCGTTATGGTCTACCCCCTGGTGGGCGCTGCCATCGACAGGCTGGGCTTCCTTCCCACCTTCCGTTTTATAGCCTTTCTGGGATTTGGGGCGATTATGGTGGTACTGCTTACCCGCAGGGGACTGCAGAAGATTAGCGGTACACCAGGCCAAAGGCCTTCCGCCTGATCCACTGCTCTCCGGTCGAAGGCCGGTATCCCCGGGCAAAAATCACGTAAAAACCCATGGCCTGCATGGATCCGTCTTCCCCTTCCCCGTTCCAGGTATAAACTGCGGAAGGTGCTGCCAGGTGATTATTGGCCAGCATTCTGATTTTGTTACCATGAAGATCGCTGATCCACAATCTTACCACCCATCCATAGCCTTCCGGGCTCAGGGTGATTTGGAGCAGGTCCTGGTATCCGTCATTGTCCGGGCTGAAGACCTCCGGCTCCACGCTCAGAAGACCCTCCGGGCTTCCCCCGGCAGAGCTCTGTGAATTCTCCCTGCCGGGTGTTGCATAGCCTTCTATGGAAGCCGCGGAGTGCCAGTTATCCGGATCGCTTCCGGACCGTTCCGCCGAGATCCGCTCCAGGCTGACCCCCCTGGGATCCTCCAGCAGCTCCATATGCATATCCCTGCTGTATCTGGCCATATCCACTACCTGGCCGGCCCGGTCGGTGAGATAGATGGTCCCGCTGCTGTGATTCATTCCGGGCAGTTCCTCCACCTCCACCCACTGTCCCGACACCTCCAGCCGGTAGCGGTCCCTGAGTTGGGGTTCACAAGCCGTGAGCACCAGGTACTGTCCGGGAAAAAGAAGCCTGGAGTGGGACGTGAGAGCCACCGGATGGTCGGGCAAGCCCCCCTCTTCCACCAGGTGAATGGCCAGGTCCTGCAGGTCATAATACTGATCTCCCGGCAGGAAAAGCTCCACGTACTCCGGGTACCCCTCCTCCGGGTCGAACATGATTTCATTGATCACCACCGAAGCATAGCGGGGGGAGGAAACAGCGCCGGCCCGGAGCTCATATTTCTCTGACTGATTCCCTTTGCAGTCGTAAAGTGCGGGCAGGGAAAGCCGGTAAAGCGTCCGTTCCTGAAAGTCCACTTCAAAATTTAAGCGAAGGACCTCCGACAGCGGAGCAAGAAGCTCCACCGAAACAGCTTCTAGTCCTCCCGGACTCAGGCGGAAAGCGGACCCTGCTTCTTCCTGTAAGCGCAGCGATTCAGAAAAGTACAGCAGGAGTTCCCCCGGAGCCCCCAGTCCGGCATAGAGCAGCACCGGAGGAGCCCGGTCTGCCAGGGAGGCCTGTATGCTATTGATCCTGCCCGGGGTCCCGCCTCCGGGATCACGCGAATATTCCCAGTGATCCGCCATCCCGCAAAGAAAATCCGCATCCGGCGATTCCAGGGACCATCCCCCCTCCTTCTTCCAGTCCGCCCCATCCCAGGGAATCCTGTAAGCAGTGGAGTGAATCAAGCTATCTTCCCGGCTGTACATGGATAAGACCGCTCCCTTATTGGGAAGGGTAATTCCCTCGAGTACTCCAAATTCCCCCGGGCCTATCTCCTGCAGGGACGGGGACAGGAGATAGCTCCGCTCATTGATCCTCAACTCCCAGTCCTCCAGGTCCAGGGAATATTCCGAGCGGTTAAAAAACTCCAGGTATTCCTGCTCATAACGGATCGACGGATCCGGGTCTGCCATCACCTCGTTAAACACCAGGTCTCCCCAGCAGGCCTCGTTTCTCATTACCGGGACCAGAGTATCTTCCATAAGGTTCCCGTCCAGATCCGCCACTCCCTCCACCAGGAGAAGGAAGGGGACCCTGTTGGGAAGAGGCTCCGGAAATGAGAGAAAAATCAGCTCTCCATCCTCCCGCAGACTATCCGGATTCACTCCTTCCGGTCCCTCCCCTGAAAACAGGGTCATCCTGCCTGCCTCCGTGAGCACCACCGGCTCCGAAAATTTGATTCGCACATGGTGCCCGTCCGGGAGCTCCGTTCCTTCCACCCTTGGAGCGAGGGTATCTTTTTCAAAACGACCCTGCAGCTGAAGCCGGTCAAGCCACAGGGAACGATCCCTGGAGGAGCTGTACCTGTAGCGAAGGACCAATTCCCTGCCCCAGGGGATCCCCTCCAGTTCGCATGAGCCCAGCCATTGCGGTTCCTGCCCGGGAGGATCCGCCGAACAGTAGAGGTCCAGCTTTCCCTTTCCATTCCCTTCCAGTGTGAAGAGGGGAGCCTGCTCCGTGCCCACCTCTTCCTGGTAATTCAAAACAGTGGCGCATAACTCGCTGATCTCCCCGTCCACAACCCGCCAGAGTTTTACCAGGTCATCCGAGCCCAAAAAATTGACTCCCAATACAATACCAGAATATATCCGCCCTTCTCCATCAGGATGAAACTCGGCTGCCACCGCCAGCTGCCAGTTGTTCTGGGAACTGGGTGCATATGCGTGCCTGATCCGGAAGGAGATGGAAAAAGAATCTGCCGGACTCAAACGCTCATGCCGAAGGAATAGGTAATCACAGGCGTCCTCGGTATTATCAAAGCAATGGTGAAGCGAGAAGCTCCCTTCAATGGGCTGCAGGGTATCACGGCACCACCGCGCTTCGGGATACTGTTTCCAGTTGTGAGATAAGCAGCTGTCAGGCCCTTGTAAACTATCAATTTCAAAGTCAAACTGGTACTGACCTTCCAGATTGTAAGAAAACGAGAAAATAATAAGTGAAATATATATAATAAAAGAGAAAAAATGGTGACTTTTGCACTCTGTACCTTTAAAATTTGAGATCATGAGAGTAGCTGTAGTTGGAGTAAGCGGAGCCGTGGGACAGGAATTCCTGCGCGTACTGGAAGAAAGAGCCTTCCCAATGGATGAACTGGTCCTGTTCGGGTCTCCCCGAAGTGCGGGCAAGCAGTATGCCTTTATGGGCAAGACCCTTACCGTAAAAGAACTGAAAGAGAACGACGATTTCAAAAACATAGACATAGCTTTAACTTCTGCCGGAGGAGGCACCTCGAAAAAATTTGCCTCCACCATTACCAAACACGGATGCATCATGATCGATAACTCCTCCGCCTTCCGGATGGATGAGGATGTACCCCTGGTAGTTCCCGAAGTGAATGCCGCAGATTTGCATTCGCTTCCCCGGAACATTGTGGCCAATCCTAACTGTACCACCATTCAGATGGTGGTTTGCCTGAAGCCCATCAACGACCTCTCTCCCATCAAAAGGGTGCATGCGGCCACCTACCAGGCGGCCAGTGGTGCAGGCGCTGCTGCCATGGCCGAGTTAGAAGAGCAGATTCGCCAGATCGCTTCAGGAAAACCGGTTACGGTGGAGAAGTTCCAGTATCAACTGGCTCTCAACCTGATCCCACAAGTTGATGTGTTCAAAGAGAATGGATACACCGGCGAAGAGATGAAAATGTATAACGAGTCGCGCAAAATTATGCATTCAGATATACAGGTTAGCTCCACCTGTGTCCGGGTCCCGGTGCTGCGCAACCACTCGGAGGCAATCTGGCTGGAAACGGAAGAGGCCCTGGAGCTGGAGCAGGTAAGGGAGGCCCTTTCCAATGCCCGGGGGATTACCCTGCAGGACGATCCGGCCAACAATGTATATCCCATGCCCCTGGGATCGGCCAGTAAGGACGATATTTTTGTGGGTCGCCTGCGAAAGGATCTGGCCAATGAAAAGGGGATCGCTTTCTGGTGTGTGGGGGATCAGATCAAAAAAGGGGCTGCACTGAATGCCGTTCAGATTGCCGAATATCTCATCGAAAAAGAGCTGGTTTAGGTAATTTTTTTGAACCCCGGTTTAATAGAGCAGATCGTTATAGGGGTATCGCTTCACGTGGATCTCCTTTACTTTCTGGTATAGCTGATCCTTCAGCTCATCAATGTTGGATTTTTTCAGGGCGGAGATAAAGAGTGATCCGGGATGGCTCCGGGTCCAGTCCTTTACATGATCCTCCAGGCTCAGGTTGTCCTTTGTGGAAGGGGTCAGATCATCCTCATCCTTTTCGATATATGAATAGGCATCGGTCTTATTGAAGACCAGCATAGTGGGAATCTCATGTCCACCCAGCTCTTTCAGCGTATTTTCCACCACCTCGATCTGCTCCTCATAATTGGGATGGGAAATATCCACGACATGCAACAGAATATCAGCTTCCCGGACCTCATCCAGCGTCGATTTAAACGACTCCACCAGGTGGGTTGGCAACTTCCTGATAAAGCCTACCGTATCGGAGAGAAGAAAGGGAAGATTTTCCACCACCACTTTCCGTACGGTGGTATCCAGGGTCGCAAAGAGCTTATCCTCGGCAAAGACCTTGGATTTACTCAGGAGATTCATCAGGGTGGATTTCCCGGCATTGGTGTATCCCACCAGGGCCACCCGTACCATTTTCCCACGATTCTTCCGCTGCACCATCATCTGCTTATCGATCTTGGTCAGCTGCACCTTCAATTTGGCAATCCGGTCACGGATGATCCTGCGGTCCGTCTCAATCTCCGTCTCCCCGGGACCTCTCAATCCGATCCCTCCGCGCTGACGCTCCAGGTGCGTCCACATGCGGGTCAACCTGGGCAGGAGATACTGGTACTGCGCCAGCTCCACCTGGGTCTTGGCATGCGCTGTTTGCGCCCTGCCGGCAAAAATATCCAGTATAAGATTGGTTCGATCCAGGATCCTGCAGTTCAGTTCCCGTTCAATATTTCGAAGCTGCGAAGGACTCAACTCGTCGTCAAAGATGACCATATCGATCTCCTCCTTCTTTACAAACTCCTTCACATCCTGCAGCTTGCCGGAGCCGATAAAGGTCTTGGGATTAGGGACTTCCAGGCGCTGCGTAAAAACAGCACGCTGATCCGCCCCGGCGGTATCCACCAGGAAAGCATGCTCCTCCAGATACTCCCGGGCCATCTCCTCGGTCTGGTTCTGAGTTACCACTCCAACCAGCACGGCTGTCTCCCGTTGTGGCCTATGATCCCAATAGTTTCCCATAATGATAAATAAGGGCACAAAAATAGTAAATACATGCTACGGAATTTGTGTTCGGGGCTTAAATTCGTTGAAAAAACGAATTATAGGCCTCCTCACCACAAATTCCTCCGCCGGGAAGCCTGTTGAAATAAAGAAGCATCCTCATCGAAAAGTCCTCCGCCGGGAAGCCTGTTGATACAAAGATGCCCCTTCCCCCAGGTCCTCCCGGGGACACCTGTTAATAAAAAGAGAGCCCCCGGGTGGGAGGCTCTCTACTGAATTCCATCTCAATTGATTCTGCAGGCTTAATAAGCTGGCGGGGTCAAAGCCCCGGGAATGCGCTACTTGATGTACTGCCGGTTTGCATAAATGGCATTTCGAATGGCCGGCTTAATGGTCTCCGTACACATCATGACCATATCCACATCGGTGGGGAATGGAATCTTCTCCTGCTGGGTCATTTTCAAGGCCTCCTCGGTAAGGGCTCCCTCATCCCCGATGGACCTGGCTGAGAAATGTTCAAACTGGTTGGACGCACCAAAAGCTTCCTTCTGAATCAGTCTTTCGGGTTTCATGGAAAGAATTTCAACCTCTCCTTTAATTTCTACGCTTTTAAACTGGCGCGTTTCGATCATGGTGCAGGTAATCTCTTTAAACTTCTGAAGTTTAATATCATTCCCGGCGGTATCCTTCATGACGTTCCCATTGTTGTCCAGGACATAATCATAGCCATCAGCGATGTTCTTTTTGAAAATCTGGTCTGTATCCTGTGTGTCGTCCGGAGAAACCATAATAGAGAGCAGTTTCACCATGACTGCATAATCATAAACAGCCTCATCATCCACATGCTTGAAATGGTACTCCACCCATTCATTCCCCAGGCCCCTGGTATCAAAAGAGATCAGATCCTCTTCCACCATCGGAGGCAGCTGGAGGGGAGACAGGTTATTTACCTCCACAATTACCCGGCTGATTCCCTTCATTCGGGCATCATAAATTAAAGCATCCATATTCTCAAACTGTCCGCCACTATATTCTGAGGCCTTGACCAGTTGATAATAGGCATCCCGGTAATCCTCCTTTTGAAGAGCATTTTCCAGCAGTCCTTTTCCATTGTTATAAAAATAATCGGCTGCCTTACGTTTGGAGGCAATCATCTCGGCATCGTAATCCACATATTCATAACTGTAGGATTTACCATCCACAGTCATAGGAGTAACCGTGCGGACCTGCCTTTGCCGCTCCTTCAGCATATTATAACGGCTGAATATCTCATCAAAGTTGTCAGGATTATTTTCTGTCTTTAAGTATTTGATCCGATCCAGGTCCCTTTCATTGGCCAGGCGATAGGCCCTGTCCATCTCAGCTGCATCTGCGGCATTGGGTTTTCTGATCAGTTTTTTAACACTTTTGTCGATCACAGCATCGTAGTTTCCCTGTTGCAGCTTCTTGGTGGTGGATCCACATCCGGAAAGCAGCAAGACTGCTAGAAATAAAGTAAAAATTTTACGCATGGTAATTCAAGGTTTGGTATGCAGTATCCGTATACGAGCTTAAATAAAAAAAGTTCGCGGGTTTTTTCCCAATAAAAAAGCCGGCATAAAGCCGGCTTCTCCATATGTTTTTTAGAATTCTATTGCAGCACAAAGTTAATGGGGAACGTAAAGAGCACCTTTACTGCTTTTCCACGCTGCTTTCCCGGGGTCCACTTGGGTGAAGACATAACCACCCTGACGGCTTCCTTATCCAGGGCAGAGTCCACGCTTCGAACAACGACTGCGTCAACAACCCGGCCGGTTTTATCTACCGCAAACTGAACAATAACACGTCCGCTAACACCATTTTCTGCGGCAATCTCAGGATACTGAAGGTTTTGCGCAATATACTTTCTGAACTCGGTGGCTGGATCCCCTCCGTTGAAAGTCGGCATATCCTCCACAATATAGAATACTTCCTCCTCTTCAATCTCCTCGTCGTCATCACCCATCATACTGGTGAAGTCGTATTCGGTGTCCTCTGTAGCTTCCATATCGAAATCGAAATCATCATCGATTTCAACATCGTCATCTACAATGTCAAGCACTTCCGCAACCTTGGGTTGCTCAGGCTTTGGTTCCGGTTTCGGCTCTTCTCTTCGCGTGATCTGCATCATCTCGTCCTCAAACTCGATTTCAGAAACCACATTCTCGTCAATACCCTTGTCCTCACCTTTGGTCCACTCAAAGGCTACCAGTACAATGGCGAGGGTTACAACCAGTCCAATCTGGATGAACATCCCTTTTCTTTTCTCGAGATCAGCCGTTTTCGATTTCTTAAGTTCCATGTCGCTTGTGAATTTGGGCAATAAAAATAGTCAATTACTTATGATAATTCAAAAAGAATTTGATCAAACCTACAATATATTATAGATACCGCAAAAATTCTGCCAATATGCCATTTTGTTCTTGCGATTTTTTTAATAATTTTGCCACGCATTGGGGCATTAGCTCAGTTGGCTAGAGCGTTTGACTGGCAGTCAAGAGGTCATCGGTTCGATTCCGATATGCTCCACTCAGAGGATTAAGGGTTGTAAACATAGATGTTTGCAGCCCTTTTTTCATTTGGCTACTCCATTGTGCATTCGCAGGCACTTGTAAAAGAACGTATTATCCCATCCATATCAAATATACAACTAATAGTTTAGTTATACAACTATATGATTAGTTATTTATCGGGAGTCCTTATAATAAAAGCAAAAAGTGTAAACAATAAGTCCTTTGCAGCGGGTTTCAATAGGACCTCCATCCTTCCTTCGAAGGAAACAATATCGCACTAACAGCAGCGTTTAAAAAACAGGCTTAGCTCAAGAAAAATGAAAGTAGCCCGTCAGCCATTCCGGTTTAGACGCATCCGAAGAATCAAGACTTTCTTCGTTCTGCTTAGCCTTTCTGTCCTGATATGCCACCCTCATCTATTAAGCGGTCAAATCACATCTGGCGCACTCACTGGTGCCACAGGCTTAAATGCAATTCCTACCGCAGTCCCCTTTTTAACGATTGCACCGGATGGGAGATCCTCCGGCATGGGAGATGTGGGAGTCGCCTCCATCCCGGATATTAATTCCCAACACTGGAATGCCGCAAAATATGCGTTTATAAAGGGGGAAGGAGGTGTTGCCTTGACCTATGCGCACTGGTTGACAAATCTGATCCCGGATATTGAACAACTCTATTTCACAGGATTTTACAGGATAAATGCAAAAAATACGCTCAGTAGTTCATTGAGGTATCTCTCCCTGGGAAGAGTATACTTCACAAGTATCGGGGGTACTTCCATGGGTAATTTCAATCTAAGAGAGTTTGCCCTGGATGCGGGCTATTCCCACAGCTTTAGCCCTTATTTATCGGGGGGCGTGGTACTCCGGTACATCCATTCTAATCCAAGAGCCGTACCGGCTACCGGAGGCGGACAGGATTATACCGCCGGCACCTCTGTTGCAGGCGACCTGGGCATCTATTATATGAAGGGCGTTCAGCTGGGTGAAAAAATGGCCCAATGGGCGCTGGGATTAAACTTTTCTAACCTCGGAACTCCTGTTTCATACGCAGAAGACCAGCCCGGTACCCCGATTCCCTCCAATCTGAGATTGGGCGGCAGGTTCAGCTATGAATTCAACAGCGAACATTCCCTTTCCTTCCATGCAGATATCAATAAGTTGCTGGTCCCCACTCCCGGAATATATATGGAGGACAGCTTAAGCGGGAATCTGGTTCTATTCCGGGGGAAAGAGGCGCCAGGATCTGTGATTCTGGGGATGTTCCAATCCCTGTATGACGCACCAGGGGTGCCACGACCCGATGGCACTTATAGCGTGCTTGCAGAGGAGATTCACGAACTTCTGTTTGGCCTGGGTGCAGAATATTATCTCAGGAAGATGTTCGCCCTACGTACGGGGTATTTCCATGAGCATGAAACAAAAGGGAACCGGAAATATTTCACTTTTGGGGCAGGAGTCAGAAACAGGCTCCTCACCTTTGACCTGTCCTATTTATTGCCCGTCCAGGGATCGTCTTCCCCTTTATATAATACTTTCAGACTGGCTCTTACGGCCAATTTTGGCGGAAGCTAGAGCGCGCCTATTTCTTAACAATTTGTCTGCATACGCTTCCCCTTTCCGATTCCACTTTTATCAGATAGAGCCCTGAAGAGAGCCCCGACAAATCCAGCTCCCCTGCTTCCTCTTTCAATTGTACTCTGAATAGTTCCTGGCCATGGATATTGTAAATGCGGATATTCCTTGAAGCCCCTAATCCCGTAATCGTAAGCTTATCGACCACAGGATTGGGGTACATTACAAGGCCTTCATCCCTATGGTTCTTTACCCCGGTTGCCAGGTCCACAGTCACTTCACTCTCTTCCATGTTCTCAATCAGTTGAAAAGTCACCGATCCGCTCTTAAGCACCGGGATCCTGAGTAGGGCTTCGCCTTCCGCGGCGGAAACAGCGGTACACAGCCCGATT
>Ga0316201_10000812_pt1 | contig 19458 bp, 19 predicted proteins | sample CS6wburrow_MG_FD_204516 | JGI IMG/M metagenome (GOLD analysis project Ga0316201, IMG submission 204516) | Coastal sediment microbial communities from Delaware Bay, Delaware, United States - CS-6 worm burrow | ecosystem: Environmental > Aquatic > Marine > Coastal > Sediment | place: USA... | reverse complement strand
GATGGCCGGTGTTTACATGACGCTGGCTGTCGGCATCCTCGTCTTCCCGGTATCGCTCGCGCTGCTTGCGATTACGCACTCGCCGCTGCAAAGCGTCAACCCGCTGGCGGTCTGGCGACTGTTGGTCAAGTCACACCGCACGTTCTGGATTGCGCCGCTGTACCTGGCGCTGCTCGTATGGTTCTCCATGCAAAGCACGGCGTTGCCTTTGCTTGCCACGAACTTCATCCAGCTGTTCCTGCTGTATTCCTTCTCCGCAGTGACCGGAACACTGATCGCACCCGATCGCTTGATTGACGACGTGGATATTCACGAGCCAATCGCACCGCTGCGCGACAAGACCGCGCGCGATGTCGTGCAGACTCGCGTCGTTACTTTGTCGCACGCTTACGGGTTTATCAGCCGCGACAATCGCGACGGCGGTTTCAAGCACATCTTCAGTGAGATCGAACGCGATCCCGATCCAGTGCGCGCGTGGCAGTGGTATTTCGAGCAGATGCTGACCTGGGACGAGCAGCAGCATGCCCTGTTTTTTGCGCAGCATTGTGTGCGCGACATGCTTGCAAACGAGGAGCATATTCCTGCCCTGAAAATGATCATGCGCTGCCGTTTGCTGAACGAGCGGTTCACGCCGTTTCGCGAAGACGTACCGGCCGCAATTCTCGCCGCCGAGCGGTGCGGGAATATTGAGCTGGCGGCCGTGTTAAAGGGCATGTGAAACGTTACAATGGGGGCTATGGACAAACGCCTTCTGACTATTCTGCGCTGCCCCGTGTCACATAAGGGCTTGTCATTATTGAAAAAAGACAAGCTGGAGAAGATCAACGAGGCTATTGCGGCTGGCAAAATCGCGACGCACGACGGTGCGCGGCTCGCGGAACCGCTGGCGGAAGCCCTGGTTACCGATGACGGCAAGCGTGTCTATCCCGTCAATGATGACATCCCGGTCCTGCTCGAAGGTGAGTCGATACACATGGAGCAGCTTGTTTGAAGATCCGGGCCAACCAGCTTTCGTCCCATCTCAAGAAATCACTTGCCCCCTGCTACCTCGTCACCGGTGACGAACATCTCCTTGTTTCCGAAGCACTGGACGAAATTCGCGCTGCTGCGAAGACGCGTGGGTTCGGCACCCGTGAACTCCACGTAGCGACAACGGGATTCGATTGGGGGCAGCTGACCGCATCGACAAGCAACATGTCGCTGTTTGCTGAGCAACGTATCGTCGAACTTCGTTTGCCAACAGGTAAGCCTGGTCGTTCTGGTGGTCAGGCAATCGTTGATCTCGTCGAACAGGCAGGCCCCGAACTGCTTCTTGTCGTGACGGCACCGAAACTCGACAAGGGCAGCACGAATGCCAAGTGGGCAAAGGCCATGGACCAGAAGGGCGTGAGTCTGCCGGTCTGGCCGATCACGCTGCGCGAGTTGCCGGGCTGGATTGCCAACCGCATGCGACAAGCAGGCCTGCAGCCGGACCGCGACGCAGTGGCAATGATCGCCGATCGCGTTGAAGGAAATTTGCTTGCTGCTGGGCAAGAGATCGAAAAGCTACGATTGCTCCTCGGTGAAGGCAAGGTCACGGCGGAGGACGTGAATGGCGCGGTGGCAAACAGCAGCCGGTTCGACGTTTACAATCTCGCCGATGCGGCCATGGCAGGCGATGCACCACGCGCCGTCAGGATCCTGGGAGGGCTCAAGGCCGAGGGCGTCGAACCCGTTATTGTCATGTGGGCGTTGACGCGCGAGCTGCGAACATTGGCGACGCTCGACGATGCGGTTCGGCAGGGAACAGATCTTGGCAGTGCGATGCAGGCGGCTCGCGTCTGGAACAACCGCCAGGGACTCATGCGCAGCTGCATTGGTCGCCATCAACAGGGCGATTTTCACCGCATGCTCAAGGCCAGCGGGCGTGCGGATGCGGCTGCAAAAGGGCAGCGCTATGGTGACCCCTGGCAGATGGCGGCCGACATTGTCGTCGGGATGGCGCGCGCGTGAGGCCCATCGGTGTTTTCGGTGGCACGTTCGATCCAATTCACTATGGCCACTTACGATCCGCGTTCGAGATGTTGCAGGCGCTCAGGTTCGACGAGGTGCGCTTGATACCCTGCAGCGACCCGCCTCATCGCGGCGTGACGTATGCAGACGGCGCGCAGCGTTATCATCTGGTGGAACTCGCTATAGCAGGCCAGGAAGGACTTATTGCCGACGATCGTGAGCTCCGGCGCGGCGGCCCGTCGTATACGATTGATACCCTGACCGCGCTTCGAGAGGAATTTCCGGAGCGTTCCCTGGGTCTGATCATAGGTATGGATGCATTTCTGGGGTTGCCGGGGTGGCATCGCTGGGACGAGATACTCGACGTTGCACATATCGTCGTTGCGCACCGGCCTGGCTGGAAAGCGCCGGATATTGGTGCGCTGGGCGACCTGATTTCGGACCGCGGTACGCACAAGGTTGATGACTTGCACACGGTGACGAACGGGCGCATTCACATACACGCTGTTACGCAGCTGGAGATATCGTCGACAGAGATTCGGGAGCTGGTTGCAGCGGGACGCGATCCGCGATTCCTGATGCCGGATGTGGTCCGCGACGAGATTCTGAAAACCGGGATTTACAAAGGAGACTGACACTTGAATAAGCGCGAGAACCTCGCATGAACAGCGAAGCACTGACCGACCTGGTCGTCGATGTGTTGGAGGACGTAAAAGCCAAGGATATTGTGCGGCTTGATGTTCGCGATATGACGGCAGTGACGGACTACATGGTAGTGGCGAGTGGCACCTCGAATCGGCACGTAAAGGCACTGGTCGACAACGTTGCCGAAAAGGCAAAAGCTGCCGGTCATCGCCCGATAGGTATCGAGGGTGAAGACGGCGGCGAGTGGGTGTTACTTGACCTGCAGGACACGCTGGTGCACGTCATGCTGCCGAAAGTGCGTGAGTTCTACAATCTGGAGAGACTCTGGTCGATTTCCCCGTCGGGGGACGCGACGGCAACCGACGGGTGAGCCGTGCACATTCGACTACTGGCCGTTGGTGATCGCCAGCCGTCCTGGGTGGACGAGGCCTTCGGTATCTACACTGAACGGTTGCCACGCGAGTGGAAATTCCGAACCGACGTAATTTCGACCGTACGCCGCAACAAGAACGATAAATCGCGTCAGGCGATGGTAGCCGAGGGTGAACTGATCCTCGGCAGGCTGGGCGACTCGGAACAGGCGGTATTGCTGGATGAGCGAGGCAAACAGCTGAGCAGCAAGGGCCTGGCCGGCAAGCTCGCGGACTGGCAGGGCGATGGCCGCGACTTGTGCTTCATTATCGGCGGCCCTGACGGTGTGTCAGACGCCTGCCGACAACGCGCGGACTTTACATGGTCGCTGTCGCAATTGACGTTACCGCATGGCCTGGCGCGCGTATTATTTGCTGAGCAGCTCTACCGAGCGCATTCACTGCAAACCGGCCACCCTTATCACCGCGTGTAAGAGACCATGACCCAACCACCTGTATTGCATCTGGCATCGAGTTCGCCGCGTCGCCGAGAGATACTGGCGGCGCTCCAGCTCGAGATCCCGATGGTGAAGGTCGACGTTGACGAGACGCAGTTGGTCGGCGAGACGCCGACGGACATGGTCCTGCGCCTTGCCATCGCCAAGGCGGAAGCGGCTGTTGTGAACACCGGTAACCTGGTGCTCGGTGCGGATACGGCCGTTGTCATCGATGGGCGTGCACTTGGCAAGCCGGCCGACGAGGCCGATTGCCTGGCTATGCTGGACGCGCTGTCCGGTCGCGGCCACAAGGTCTTCACGGGCGTTGCGCTTCGCGGGCCGAACGGTACCAGTACCGCGTTGTCTGAGACTGATGTGTATTTTCGCGAAATCAGTCGGGACGAGGCGCTTGCATACTGGCAAAGTGGGGAACCCCACGATAAAGCGGGCGCCTACGCCATACAGGGACTTGGTGGCGTATTTGTCGAGCGGATTGAGGGCAGTTACTCCGGTGTTGTCGGGCTACCTGTTTTCGAGACGGTCGTCTTGCTGAGAAAGGCAGGACTCGATGTCGTAACAACGTGGACAGCCGATGACAGATGAATCCCAAAAAGAAGAAATTCTGATCAACGTCACGCCAAGTGAAATACGTGCCGCGTTGCTCGAAAACGGCGTATTGCAGGAGGTATATATTGAACGTGCTGCGCGTCGTGGACTGATAAGCAATATCTACAAGGGCAGGGTGATGCGTGTCCTGCCTGGCATGCAGGCGGCGTTCATCGATATCGGGCTGGAGCGCACAGCATTTCTGCATGCTTCGGATATCGCCAGGGTCAGTGCACCTGAAGAGTCTGAGAACACGCTCAATATCCGGGAACTCGTGCGCGAAGGCGACGAAATCATGGTGCAGGTTGTCAAGGACCCGCTTGGTAACAAGGGTGCGAGACTGACGACCTATATCACATTGCCGTCACGGCACCTCGTGCTGCTGCCGCGCAGTGATTCGGTTGGTGTGTCGGCGCGCATTGAAGATGAACAGGAGCGCGAGCGGCTGCGAACGATGGTCGAGGATTTGCTTGTAGAACAAGACCTGAGTTGCGGTGCCATCGTGCGTACAGTCGCCGAGGGCGCCGACAAGGACGCGCTGGCTGCGGACCTGCGATATTCGCTCAAATTGTGGGCGGTCGTTAAGGAACGATTCAGCGGGCGAAGCGTTAAATCACTGATACACGAGGACTTGTCTCTGCCGCTCAGGGTATTGCGTGACATGGTGACCACTGATGTCGAGCGAGTACTCGTTGATTCGGAAGACGCCTTCTCGGCCATGCAGGAATTTGCTGCGACCTTCTTTCCCGATGCAGGCCCGGCGATCGAAGTCTACCAACGGCGTCGGCCTATCTTCGACCTGCACGGTATAGAAGACGAGATTCGCAAGTCTCTCGAGAGAAACATTCCCTTGAAGTCCGGCGGTTATCTCATTTTCGACCAGACCGAGGCGATGACTACGGTCGACGTCAATACAGGTGGCTATGTTGGTCATCGCAATCTCGAGGAGACGATTTATCGCACCAATCTCGAGGCGGCGGTCGCTATAGCCCGGCAGCTTCGGCTTAGGAACCTGGGCGGAATCATCATCATTGATTTCATTGACATGGAAGAAGCTGACCACCGCGACAACGTGTTGCACGTGCTTGAGCAGTCGCTGGGGCGCGACCATGCGCGACACCAGATTACGCCGGTGTCTCCGCTGGGGCTTGTCGAAATGACACGCAAGCGTACGCGCGAAAGCCTGCAGCACGTTCTGTGTGAGGACTGTCCGGCGTGCACCGGGCGTGGCTTTGTCATGACGGCGGAAACCGCCTGCTTCGAGATATTCCGCGAGATCATTCGCCAGTCCCGCCAGTTCGAATTCGAAGAGGTCATGGTTCTTGCCCACCAGGATGTCATTGAAATGTTGCTTGATGAGCAGGCGCGCAGCCTTGCAGAACTCGAGGAGCAGACGGGCAAGTCAATTCGCCTGCAGACGGAGTCGCTGTACCTGCAGGATCAGTTCGACGTGGTTCTGATGTAGACGGCTGCCGAATGAAGAGGTTCTTCCAGACACTACTGAAGATCGTCGCTTATGCGGCTGCGGCACTGTTGATTCTGATGGCTGTCGGCGTCGGGCTGTTTCGCTTGTTCCTGCCGCGCCTTCCCGAGTACCAGGACGCGATCAAGGTGCGCGCGAGCGATGCCATTGGAATGGAAGTCGAATTCTCCGGCATGAATGCGCGCTGGGGTTTGAGTGGACCGGAACTCGAGTTTTACGAAGCGGAACTCATTCGCCCCGACAGCCAGACACGGGCAATCGCGGCCGAGCGCATAAGCATCGGAGTTTCCGTCAATAGCCTGTTATTTGACCAGGAGATAGTTGTTCGCCGGATTTTGATTCGCGATACCAGCGTCGAGGTACGACAGCTCGAGAATGGTGGGTGGTGGATTCAGGGTACTGAGGTCGATCAGTTGCCGCAGGCGCGCACCAGTGGGCAGCAGCGGTTTGGCGATATTGAAATCATCGGTGAAAACGTTGAAATTCGCTTTCTGCAACCTGGTGACGAGCGGCCCCGATTCTTTAGTATTCGTCGTGCGCTGGTCAGTCTCGACGAGAATCGAATTGCTTTCGACGCGACGGTCAGGTTGCCGGAAGACCTCGGGCGCCAGATGGACATATCTGCAACGCGGTTACTGGATGTTCCTGAGGAGCGCCGCAGTTGGGACGTAACGGTCGAGGCCGATGATGTCCTGCTCGCGGGATGGTCGGCGCTGCATCCGGCGATTCATGAGCACGTATTGTCGGGGGACGGCGACATCGACTTGTCACTCGTGTTCTCCGGCGAGCGCGTAAGCAACGCGACAGCTGATGTGGATCTTGCGAACGTATCGCTGGTTGAGGGGCGGGCCTTTGACCTGGCTGGTCGATTTGAACTCGATACCTCGTTTGATGGCTGGCTGGTGGCAGCAGAGGATTTCAGGATCTCGAGCGAAGATCGCACATGGCCTGAATCCTCGCTGCGCGCCGAGGCGAGCACAGCGGCGGACGGCAGCGTTATCGTCCTCGACATTCGTGCCTCCTACCTGAATCTCGACGACAGCTCGCTGATCCTGCCGTTGTTGCCGGAAGAGCGCGGCGAGCAGCTGACGAGTCTTTCACCGAGCGGTGAAATTCGTGACCTGGCAGTTACCGTCTCTGACCTGGATACCGACAAGCCCAACTACGACGTGACGGCAAGTTTCTCAAATGCCGGCTTTGCGGCAGCAGGCAAACGACCTGGCGTGCGTGGTTTTAGCGGCGACCTGCGTGCGGACCGATCGGGGGGTCGTTCCGCCATTCGATCCTCCAACATACTTCTGGACTTGCCGCAGATCATGGACGATCCCATTGATATCTCCAGGGCAGACGGCACGATAATCTGGCGCAGCAGAAACGATCGTACGACGGTCATTTCGGACAGTATTCGCCTGGTTAATCCGGTGCTTGACAGCCGCATGAGCGTGCAACTGGTGATCAGTGCCGATGGCAGATCACCCGAGATTGACCTCGATGGCAGCTTCAGAATCAGCGACGTTGGCGACGCGAAACGTTATGTCCCGCGCAAAATCATGAAGCCGAAACTGTACAACTGGTTCCAGTCGGCATTGGTTAGTGGCTCCTTCGAGCGCGGCACCATTGACCTCGATGGGCCGCTCGACAGGTTCCCGTTCGACAATGATGAGGGCAGGTTTCTGGTCGAGGGGTCCGCGCGTAACCTGACGCTCAAGTATCACGACGACTGGCCTGCGGCAGAGCAGGGCGACGTCGACATCGTACTCGACAAATTGCGTTTGTATTCAGTGCGCAATCGATCCGTGAATACGGGTAATCAAGCGGTGAACGCGAATATTGAAATTGCCAACCTGCGAAAGCCGGTGCTGACCATCGACGGGCTCATTACCGGCTCGCTTGAGACCTTGCGGCAATTCGCGTTGCAAAGCCCGATCGATGGATTTACGGGCGGAAACCTGAGCCGGGTATCGGTTTCAGGTGATGCGTCGTTCCGCCTCGACTTGACGGTGCCTCTCAGGAACGCGAAAGACACCACGATTAACGGCCTGTTGAGAAGCAACAATGGCACGCTCGCTGTTGAAGGGCTTGCGGCACCGATCACAGACCTGATCGGCGAGGTCGCCGTCACTCGAGAGCAAATATCGGGTGATTCGCTCGGTGGGCGTTTCCTGGGCCAACAAGTCAGCCTGCAACTGGGTCCCGGCGACGACCCACGATTCTTTGCGGTTGCCACGGCAACCGGCAGCGCAACTGCAACCGGCCTGATCGAGGAGCTCGGTGTACCGCTCGAAGGGTTGCTGGAGGGCGCCGCTGAGTATGAAGCGCGCGTGATGTTTCCGCGTGGCAAGCAAGAAGAGGCCACGCCCTTTACGATCCAGATTGAAAGCGAGCTTGAGGGCCTTGCGCTGAACTTTCCGGAGCCGGTCGGTAAGGCTGTCGATGAACGCCTCGGGTTTCGCGGCGACATCCGTTTCATGCCGGGTGGCGAGCTCATCGAAAGTGCCGGGTCGGCCGACAACGGCCTGGCCTGGAACCTGTCGCTCACCAACGCGGACGGTGCATGGGACTTCGACCGCGGTGTCCTGATGGCCGGGGGTGGTGTCATCGAGCCCGCCGAGACACGTGGTCTGCATATTCGCGGCACGACGAGCACCGTCCGTCTCGATGAGTGGCTGAACCTGTCCCGGGCTGGAAAAGAAAAGACTGGTGCGGCTGAGCGCATTCGCTCGGTCGACCTGCAAGTCGCCAGCCTGTTCGCCATCGGCCAGCATTTGCAGGATCATCACGTGCGTGTCGATCGGAGCGCGCTTGATTGGCTCGTTCAGATCGAGGGGGAGGACGTGATTGGCTCCGTGTTCGTTCCTTATGATTTTGATTCGGATCGGGCAATGGTTGTCGAGATGGAGCGGATGCACCTTCCCGGGGACGATGTCACGCCACCCTCGGATTCAACGCTCGACCCCAGGAAATTGCCGTCGATAACATTGAAGGCAAGCGACTTTTCGCTTGGAGACAGATTCCTGGGTACGGTCGACGCATCCATGGTCAGAACGGCTGATGGCCTTGAAACAGAAAAGCTGATGGCTACCGAAGAGAGTTTCGAGATTGTCGGCACTGGTAGATGGGTTGCCGATGAACGCGAGGACCTGGGAAGCCGAACCTATGTGACCGCGACCCTGAATAGTTCCAATGTCCAGTCAACACTGAGGCAGCTCGATTTTGTACAGGGCATCAGTGGCGATACGATGGGTATCTTCTTTGACCTGAGCTGGTCAGGAGGCCCGCGCGCCAATTTCCTCGATGCTCTCGATGGACAGGTCCAGATCCGAATGGAGGAAGGGCAGCTTGAAGAAGTTGAGCCGGGCGCCGGCCGCATGCTTGGTCTCGTCAGCTTCGTCGCCTTGCCGCGTCGACTGTCGCTCGATTTTCGTGATGTCTTCAACAAGGGGTTCCGCTACGACATCATTGCGGGTACGTTCACAATCGTTGACGGGAACGCGGTGACCTGTGACCTGTCTCTGGAGGGGCCGGCCGCTGACATAGGTATCGTCGGGCAAACTGATCTCGCAGGCACCGTATACGAGCAAGGCGCAGTCGTCACGGCCAAAGTGGGCAACACGCTACCGTTGGTGGGGGCAGTCGTTGGCGGGCCGCCGGGCGCTGCCGCGATGCTGATCTTCTCGCAGATATTCAAGAAGCCGCTGGAGGAAGTAGGGCGAGTGTTTTACGCCATTTCAGGTCCATGGGAAAATCCTGAGATCGATTCGGTCGATGAGGATCGCTTCGTCCGCTACGGCGAACTCGCAGGGTGTCTCACCGGGGTGGAGCAACAGTGACATGCGCGTAGCTGCGATTCAGATGAACAGCGGACCCGATGTGGCGGCCAACCTGAAGCTGGCGGGACGACTGCTTGCTGAGGCGGCGGCCGATGGCTGCGTGCTTGCCGCGCTTCCCGAGAACTTTGCACTGATGCCCGAGCGCGGCAAGGACAAGGCCAGGTACGCGGAGGAGCCCGGTGACGGGCCGATCCAGGCCTTTCTGTCGACAACCGCCGCACGGCACGGGATCTGGATTGTGGGTGGCAGCATGCCGTTGGCATCGCCCGAAATAGCAATGGGGCGTGTGTATGGTGCCTGCCCGGTTTATGACGCGGACGGCAAGCCCGCGGCCATCTATCGCAAGATTCACCTGTTCGATGTTGACCTCGTCGACAAACAGGAGTCTTACCGCGAGTCCAGCTCAATGTACCCGGGCGACGAGGTCGTTACGGTTGACACGCCAGTGGGTCGCATTGGGCTCACTATCTGCTACGACCTGCGCTTCCCCGAGATGTTTCGGCAGCTCGTCGATACGGGTTCGGTCATGTTCACCGTGCCGGCCGCGTTCACCGTGACGACGGGCGAGGCGCACTGGCACACGTTGTTGCGCGCCCGGGCAATCGAAAATCTGGCATATGTTGTTGCGCCCGGGCAATATGGCCTGCACCCGGACGACCGTTCGACGTTCGGACACTCACTGATTTGTGATCCCTGGGGCCGTATTCTGGCCGAACAGGCTGAGGGCAATTGCGTTGTGGTCGCCGAAATCGACCCGGAATTGCCTGCGAGGTTGCGCAGCGAGTTTCCGGCACTCTCGAATCGGCGACTGACCTGACGGCAAGACAGCAAACGGAACGACACTTGAGTACATCCAACAACACTTCGATTGACGCGGTCATGACCCGCCTGCTCGAGCCTGCCGGGCTCGGAGAACGACAGTTGTCCACGACGCTTGGCAGCTTGATGCGCGGCGGTGTCGATTACGCGGATCTGTACTTCCAGGTAAGCAGGCAGGAAAGCTGGACGCTCGAGGACGGCATCATTCGCGAGGGCAGTTTCAGCCTCGACCAGGGCGTTGGCGTGCGCGCGAATAGCGGCGAAAAAACCGGATTTGCCTATTCTGATGAGCTGGTGCTCCCGGCCCTGGAGTCCGCGGCCGGCGCAGCACGTGCGATTGCGCATCAGGGGCAGGAAAAAAGCGTGCAGGCATGGCGGCGCAGCACGGCCGCTGCCCTGTACCCGGCATCAGACCCTACGACAAGCATCGACGACGAACAGAAGACTCGCTTGCTGCTCGAGCTTGATGCCGCGACGCGTGCTCTCGACACGCGTGTCGAGCAGGTGATCATCAGCATGGCGAGCAGCCAGGACCTGGTTCTCTGTGCAGCATCCGACGGCACGATGGCTGCGGATGTGCGCCCGCTCATACGCCTGAATGTCAGCGTAATACTCCAACAGGATGGCCAGCGCGAGCAGGGCTATGCCGGTGGCGGTGCGCGTGCTGACCTCGACTATTTCCTCGACGGCAATATGCCACTGGAATTTGCCCGGGAAGCTGTGCGCCAGGCCGTGGTGCAACTCGAAGCTGTGCCGGCGCCCGCCGGCACGATGCCTGTCGTGCTCGGCAACGGTTGGCCGGGCATTCTGCTGCATGAAGCCGTTGGCCATGGGCTCGAGGGCGACTTCAATCGCAAGGGCGTTTCAGCGTTCAGCGGCAAGGTCGGTCAAAAGGTTGCTTCCGAACTGTGTACGATCGTTGACGATGGCACCATGAGAAATCGCCGCGGCTCGCTGACTGTGGACGATGAGGGCACGCCTGCACAGAACACTGTGCTTGTTGAAAACGGCATCCTGCGTGGCTACATGCAGGACAAGCTCAATGCCCGCCTGATGGGCGTTGAACCAACCGGCAACGGCCGTCGCGAGTCATTCGCACACATACCAATGCCGCGCATGACGAACACCTACATGCTGGCTGGCAAGGACGACCCCGGCGAAATCATCGCGTCCGTCGACAAGGGTCTGTATGCGCCAAACTTCGGTGGCGGCCAGGTCGACATTACATCAGGCAAGTTCGTGTTCTCGGCCAGCGAGGCCTACCTGATCGAAAACGGCAAAGTTACGGTGCCGGTCAAAGGCGCAATGCTGATCGGAGATGGCCCGGAGGCGCTGCACAAGATATCGATGGTGGGCAACGACCTGAAGCTGGATACGGGCGTCGGTACTTGTGGCAAGGAAGGGCAGTCGGTGCCGGTAGGTGTGGGCCAGCCGACGCTCAAGATTGATGAGCTGACGGTCGGCGGTACGGCATGAGCGCGATTCCGGCGGATTGAATTTCACATAAGTCGAAATTTTGCCAGTTCACTGCTCACAGTGTGAGTTACCTCACTTCATTCAACATATCTCTGAAGTACAGTCGCCGTATCTCATGGAGGGGTAGAACGATGGCATTCGAAAACACAATTACTGAATATGACATGGACGCCAATTCCCAGCAGTTCGCTCAGGGTTTGCGCGGTGATGCCAGCGATTTCGAGCCGGATCTGGCCGTTGACGGTCTGTCTGAGTCGATACTTTCGCGCATTCTAGGTCTGTTTGGTGTTGGTCGCTCCTGAGTCATAACAAAGACTTACAATGAGCGACGAAATTTCGAGACCCGGCCGTTGGCCGGGTTTTTTGCATTCCGGACTTTACATGTGGCCCCGGCTATGGAGAATAAATTGACCCCGGGGAACAAAGCGATAACGATATGTGGGTCTCCAAACCGATTTACGAAAGCCTGCCGTACTTTTACCTCCTTGCAGGAGCGGTCTCGCTGGGCCTGTCGCTATACCTGAATTACTGGTACTTGCCCACCATATGCTTCGTCTTTGGTCTGGGGTGCCTGGTCGCCGGGCTTGTGGTGCTACTCAAGCGGCGTGATCATCGTGTTACCGACCGCCGGGTCGGACAAAGACAGGATTACTAGGGCAGACTACGTCTCGTTGACGGCCGAATCCTGGTCGTCGCCATCATCCAGCTGATCCTCGATCGAGTCGTCGAACTCGTCGTCATCGACTTCGTCGTCGGTGTTTCCTGCAAGCTGCCGGAGGTCGTGGTACACGAGTTCGTGCACGCCGAGCGACACGACATCGCCGTCGCGCAGGCGATATTTTTTTACCTGCTTCTCGCCGAGGAAGACACCGTTAGTGCTGTTTAGGTCCTCGATCACACAGCCATCTTTATCGGTGATCAGTTGAGCATGGTGGCGGCTGACAAACTTGCTCTTGATGTAGATCTCATTGTCAGGCGAGCGGCCCACAATAATACGGCCCGGCGGAAACTGGAGGTCATCGACAATTTCCCCATCCGCTCGTACTTCGATACGCGTGACGTGCGAGTCGTCTGCGTCACCGCGCTGAATCTGCTGCAACTTCTCGTGGATGCCCGTGTTGCTCTCGTGTTCTTCCCAGTTCAACTCGGCGACAGCAGACATGACGTCGTCCAGGTTCACAGCCGCTTTTTCATCCGCAAAGGCGCACAGCAGCGCCGTGTCGCACAGCGTGTTGATCAGGCGCGGTACGCCGCCCGTGTAACGATGTATGGTCTCGTAGGTATCGTCGCCGAACAGCTTTGTCTCGCCTCCGGCAACGGCAACCCGATGTTCGATGTACTCGCCCATTTCGCGACGGTCGAGCGGTCCGAGGTGGAATCGCAGGCGCACGCGCTGCACGAGTTGTCTGAGGCTCGGCGAGTCGAGCGTGTCACGCAGCTCGGGTTGACCCGCAAGGATAATGCGCAGCACTTTTTCCTTGTGCGTCTCGATCCCGGAGATAAGCCGGATCTCCTCGAGCACCTTGCGCGTGAGATTTTGCGCCTCGTCGACTACGAGGACGACCTTCTTGCCGTTTGAATACTGCTCGATCAGGAACATGTTGAGCATGTCCAGCAGTTCGACCTTGCGTTTATTAAATGGCTTGAAGCCGAACTCGGTCAGAACTGATTGCAGGAACTGCGTCGGCGTGAGCTGCGTCTGTGAGACGACGGCGTAAACAACATCATCATCGAGCTCGGACAGGAAGGACTGCAGCAGGGTCGTTTTGCCGGAACCGATTTCACCCGTGATCACAACAAAGCCGTCGGCGAGCCAGATTGTGGATTCCATGTAGGCTTTGGCCCGCGCGTGCTGCTTGCTCCAATACAGAAAATCCGGGTCCGGCGTTAACCGGAACGGTTGTTCCTGCAGATTGAAGTGGCTCAAATACGACATGTCCGATCAAGTTTACCTGCTTTTTTGGTTCGTGGGCTATGCCGCGGTCTCAGCGGAGTACGGGGACTACGTCACACTCCGGCTGATTATGTCGACTAACTCGTCGCGGCTCGCAGCAGTTTCGGCAGTAACCGTAATATGCCCGAGTTTCCGACCCGGGCGCGGGGCCTTGCCGTAGTCGTGCAGGATTCCCCGGTGCAGCGAACGTGCAGCCTTGGGAATATCGCCAATCAAATTGATCATGCCGGCGTGCCCAATGCTTGTTGTGGGTCCCAACGGCTGGTTCGTGACGGCGCGCAGGTGATTCTCGAACTGACTGGTCGCCGAGCCTTCGATGGTCCAGTGCCCCGAGTTGTGCACCCGTGGAGCGAACTCGTTGGCCAGCAGTTCCTCGCCGCAGACAAACAGTTCGAGCGCCAGGACGCCGACGTAATCGAGATGCTCCAGAAGGCGCCGGACGTAAGCTTCGGCTTGCTCAGCGAGCGCCGGCGCGTCCACCGGGGAGCAGGACGTCCGCAGGATGCCGCTCTCGTGGACGTTGCGGCTGAGCGGGTAAATTGCGACCTCGCCGTCGACATTACGAACGCCGATGCAGGACACTTCGTAATCAAAATTGACCCACTGTTCCGCGATTAGCGAGTTGCCGCCCAGGGTCTTCCAGGCTCCGCCAATGTCGCTGCGTTTGCGAATGACGAATTGTCCCTTGCCATCGTAGCCGAGGCGACGTGTCTTGATGACGACAGGGAGGCCGAGTGCCTCGACAGCCGCATCCATGTCCTCGCGCGTATCAATCGCCCGGTAGCCGGGAAGCGGGATATCGAGGCTGTCGAACAGGCGTTTCTCGTCGAGGCGGTCCTGCGAGTGACGCAGCGCGTCGGCAGGCGGGTACACGGGTACCTGGCCTTCGATCTTGTGCAGTGCCTCGACCGGGACGTTTTCGAATTCGTAGGTAATGACGTCGCAGCTTGCTGCCAGTGCGGCGAGTGCTTCGCTATCATCGAAGGGCTTCTGAATCACCTCTCCACATTCGGCGGCAGGTGCTGATTCGGACGGATCGACAAAGCGACACTCGAAATCAAGGCCGCGGGCTGCGAAGCCCAGCATCTGGCCAAGCTGGCCGGCGCCGATGATGCCGATACGCATGAAATTACTTGCGGGGGTCGCTGTCGCCCAGCACCCTGTCGGTCTGGTTCTGGCGGAAACCATCGAGCGCCTCGGCGATGGCGGCGTCCTCGTTCGCGAGAATTGCGGCCGCGAGCAGCGCTGCATTGATGGCACCTGCACGGCCGATCGCCATGCTGCCAACAGGAATTCCCGCTGGCATTTGTGCAATCGAGAGCAGCGAGTCCATGCCGTTCAGGGCTTTGGATTGTACGGGCACGCCCAACACCGGCACGCGGGTTTTCGATGCGGCCATACCGGGCAGGTGAGCAGCGCCGCCGGCACCCGCAATGATAACCTTGAGGCCACGCTCGACCGCCGATCCGGCGTACTCGAAAAGCAGGTCCGGGGTGCGGTGCGCCGAGACGACCTTAACTTCGTAGGAAACGCCCAGTTCATCCAGCGTCTCGCTGGCATGGCGCATCGTCTCCCAATCGGAGCGCGAGCCCATGATAATGCCGACATCAATATTCATTGCGGAATTCTACCGGTTATGGATTCGGGCCTAAAGACCCTGCTACGAATTGCGGCGCAGGCGCTTGAGCGCCTCGCGTATGGGTTCCGGATCAACGCGGCCCATCAACTTGCCGATATACTGCTTCTGGCGACGCAGCGCGCCGTGCGCCTTGATGCGCCGTGCTTCCATCACAGCCTCGCGGAGGTCTTCATCCAACGGCAATGCCTGCAGCTCTGATTCACGCAGTGTGACCAGCTCCTCTCCGAGTTGTTGCAGTGCAAGGTAGGCGCGTTTTCTTGCGCTTTTGCTGGGCTTTGTTTCGTCCACCGGCTACAGTACCTCCCGCGGTCGGCCCGCGATCCGGGGGCGGGAGTCTACCATGCGTTGCTCCGGCTGGCAGATACTCAATCAGGGGTTCTTGACAAAGATGGGAACAATCGCGAAGCGCGAATCGCTCGGCCGTGCCGAACTCGAGAACCTGGTCGCACTGGCTTTGGATGAGGCCAGGCGACGGGGAGTGGATCAGGCAGAGGTGATGGCCAGCCAGGACCTGGGTCTGTCTGCGACGGCGCGCCTGGGTGAGGTCGAAAGCCTCGAGTACACAAATGATCGTGGCATCGGGATCACCGTGTTCAAGGATTTGCGCAAGGGTAACGCCAGCACCTCGGTCATTTCGCCGGAAGCAATTCGGGAAGCGGTTGCCAAGGCGTGTACGTTCGCGAGCCTGACTGCGCAGGACCAATATGCAGGGCTGGCGGATGCAGAGCTCATGTGCAAGGACGTCAAGGACCTCGATCTCGATCACCCCTGGGAGATCGATGCCGATGCGGCCATAGCCATGGCCATCGAGTCGGAGTCGGCGGGCCTCGAGTACGATAAGCGCGTCAGCAATTCCGAAGGCGCAACCGTATCGACCAACCGTGGCACGCGCACTTACGGCAACACGCACGGTTTCGTTGGCAGCTATACCAGGACCAGTCACAGTATTACCTGCGTGCTCCTCGCAGAGTCCGACGGCGTTATGCAGCGTGACTATCATTACACTTCAGCGCGCAGCGCCGAGGACCTCGATGCCGCGGTCGTTGTCGGGCGAGCGGCGGCAGACAAAGTGGTCGGCCGGCTGGGCGCTCGCAAAATACAGACGACGCGAGCCCCGGTTTTGTATATCCCGGACGTGGCTCGCGGCTTCATCGGTCACGCGATCGGGGCGATCGCGGGCGGTGCACAGTACCGTCGTTCGTCGTTCCTGCTCGACGCCGTGGGCGAAAAGTTGTTTCCGGACTTCGTAAGTATCCTGGAACGACCGCACCTGCCGAAGGGAATAGCGAGCGCGCCCTATGATGGCGAGGGCGTCGGTACCTACGATCGTGACATCGTTACCGATGGGGTGCTGCGAGGCTATGTGCTTAGCAGCTACTCAGCCCGTCGGCTCGGATTGACCACGACGGCGAATGCGGGTGGTACTCAAAACCTTATCGTTCCCGGCAGCCGGCAGGACAGAGAGTCTCTCATCCGGGAGATGGGCACAGGACTGGTTGTGCAGGAACTGATCGGGCAGGGCGTGAACGGAGTGACCGGCGACTATTCGCGCGGCGCTGTTGGCCATTGGGTAGAAAACGGCGAGATCGCGTACCCCGTGCACGAGGTCACGATCGCAGGAAACCTCAGGGACCTGTATCAGCGCATCTCAGCCATTGGTGACGATCAGGACATGCGCGGCGGGATCCGCTGCGGCTCGTTGCTTGTCGAGGAAATGACGATCGCGGGAGCGTAGCTGCATGCGGGTTATTGCTATTACACGAGAGTTGACTGCCGCCATCGGCAGTTGCGAGCTGACGTTCTTGCCCAGGGTCAGGATCGACTTTGCCCGCGCGCAACAACAACATCTGGATTATCAATCGGCACTGGCTTCCCTCGGCTGCGAGATAATTGTCGTCTCGAGTTCCCTGGGACTGGCGGACTCTGTGTTTATCGAGGACACCGCGATGGTCCTGGACGAGATCGCCGTGATGTTGCGACCGGGTGTCGCATCGAGACTACCGGAGCTGGCCGGTGTCGAGAATGTGCTGCAACAATACAGAACTCTCAGGGCGATAGACCCGCCCGGCACGCTGGATGGTGGTGATCTGTTGCGTGTTGGCAATACTATTTTTGCAGGGCTTTCGACACGATCGAACCAAAGCGGTATCCAGCAGCTACGTGACATTGTTTCGGATCACGGACTTCGTGTGGAGACAGTGGAGACTACGAAGTGCCTGCATCTGAAGTCAGCAGTTACGGAGATTGCACCGGGTACGCTGTTGATAAATCCTGACTGGATCAGCAGCTCGGTGTTCAAGGAGTTTGAGCTGATTCGTGTCGACAGGGAAGAAGCGCATGCTGCAAATGCTCTTCGCGTGGGACAGGGGCTTATCTACCCTTCTTCATTTCCGCGTACGACGAATGAGCTGGTGAAGCTGGGTATCAATGTGATTCCTGTTGATCTGTCTGAGCTGCAGAAAGCAGAAGGCGCGGTTACATGTTGTAGCCTGGTGTTCTCGGCGCCCGGGTAGACGTCGTTACTGACCCTCAATCTCATCGAGCAGATCTGAAAGCGACTTGTCGCCCAGCAGCGATTCCACGGCCGAGTCAATCGTTTCGCCCAGGGAATCGATCGCATCATTCCATTTCGGATCGCGATAGGAACCGGTCTCCCCATCCAGGCGCACGACGTCGAGGATGTCGTGCAGTGTTATACGCGCCATTTCGCGGCCAGGCAGGAGTTCGTCTTTCTCCGTAGTCGTCAGCAAGCCGTTTCTCTGGAGTCCCGCGATGATCGGCGCAACTGTTATCGATGGAATGCGCAGTTCTTCGCTCAGCGATCGCTGGTTGATCGATTTATTTGAGTCGCGAAACGCCGTACCAACAATCAGCATGACGTTCAGTGCGAGGCGTTCGCGCATAGCATTGGACAGGCGTGGTTCCCGGCGCCCGATACGCATGTATGCCGGATTCTGAAAATAGAATGCGAGCTGGGAACCGATCAACAGGATGAGCCAGTTCAGGTACAACCAGAGCAATGTCGTGATTGCGATTGCGAAACTTGCGTAGATCGCCTGGGTCCGTGCCGAGTTTGCAACAAATGCGGCGAAGATAAGGCCAAGCGCCGACCAGAGAAAACCGCCGGTCAGCCCGCCAACCAGCGCCGAGCGGAATCGAACTTCCGTGTTAGGCATGTATTTGTAGAGGGCCGTGAATACCGCCGTTATAATGAGAAACGGCGTCAGCTTGCTGGTCGCCGCAAATAGCGGACCGAGAAAGGCATTGTTGGCTGCCCACTGGACTATGGCTTCGTTCTGCAACGATGCAAGCGCACCCAACGCGATTGCGATGGCTACGGGCCCAATCAGGAGAATCAACATGTACTCGGTGAAGCGGCGCGAGAAACTGCGAGGCTTCGATACGTACCAGACGTAGTTAAAGCTCTCCTCGATCTTTTGCACCATCGAAATGGCTGTGTAGATAAAAAACGTCAGGCCGATGCCGCCCAGGACGCTACCGTTAACATTGTTAACCAGCATCATAAGCTTGTCCGTTATCTCGACGCCCTTGTCACCGAGCGGTTCGAGAACCGTGTACAGCTTTGATTCGAGGAATTTGTGTACTCCGAGGCCTTTGAGCACCGAGAAGCTGAAAGCCACCAACGGGACGACCGACAACAACGTCGTGTACACGAGGCTCATAGACCGCAGCGTCAGCTGCCCCGAGATAATGTCGCGCAGGACGGCATACAGATTGCGCAGCACGCCGGCAAGAATGCGGCCCGGGAGACCGTACTTGTAGAGAGCGACGCCCCATACCAGTTGGTCCAGCTTGTAATGGAGACCCGAAATCATCCGGATATTGTACCTCTATCCAACGTTGCGGCGATGTGCGTTCTGTCACCCCACATCATCGCAAGGGCATCAGCGATCGGTTGACGTCATCCGGGTGAATGCCTCGCGGTACTTGTCCGCGGTTTTCTCGAGGATCTCGGCCGGCAGGTCGGGTCCCGGTGCTGTCTTGTCCCAATCGAGTGTCTCGAGGTAGTCGCGCACGAATTGCTTGTCGAAGCTCGGCGGGCTGATGCCGACCTCGTAGCCGTCGACGGGCCAGAAGCGTGACGAGTCAGGTGTCAGTGCCTCATCGATGATGTGCAGGCGCCCCTGTTCGTCGAGGCCAAACTCG
>Ga0316201_10000811_pt1 | contig 19469 bp, 20 predicted proteins | sample CS6wburrow_MG_FD_204516 | JGI IMG/M metagenome (GOLD analysis project Ga0316201, IMG submission 204516) | Coastal sediment microbial communities from Delaware Bay, Delaware, United States - CS-6 worm burrow | ecosystem: Environmental > Aquatic > Marine > Coastal > Sediment | place: USA... | reverse complement strand
CGAAACAGCCTTGGAAAATACTCACGGAAAAATACATCAAATGCCCCCTGATCACCGGCCGCCACGTTGGCGGCCAGCGACCGGTCCTGCTCTATCTGGGGGATACTCTCAGTCACTTTTCCTACTCTGGAGGAAGGGGAGGACCTCCATTACCTTAGAGTCCAGCAACTCGAAAATCCTTCGCGCCCAGTCGATAAAGTGACTTCTCGTAAGCCAGCGACGACCAGATCGACTGTGCAAGTGCTTTCTCCCTGAGTACTTCATCAATGCCCTGTACCGCTACCAAGCGGTTGTCCACGTACCGAAACTGCTCAACCGGATGATCTCGTTGCATGACGAGCACCTGGTCACCCTCCATGTACGCCTGGGTCGTATTGAACTGCATTATGGCCCTTCCCGGCCCATCTGTGTTGGCCGGGTCTGTAAGGTCACGACCGGTCATCGGATGGTCGCCCGAAAAACCGATCAATGACAGCAACGTCGGGCCGAGGTCGATCTGGCTCGCCAGGGTGTCGATAGAGCGTTGCTCTACCGATCCACCGAGAATCAGACCCGGAATATGAAACCGGTCAACAGGGATAACCTCGTCCCCATACACGCGCGAATTATGGTCTGCGACGATCAGGAATACAGTGTCGTCCCAGTAATTCGACTGCTTGGCCTGCTCGAAAAATCCACCAAGGGCATAGTCTGCATATTTGACAGCATTATTGACCGTGTTTTTGTCGGCATCGAACAATTCGATTCGTTCATCGGGAAACTGATACGGCGAATGATTTGAGGATGTGAACACCACGCTGAAGAATGGGACATCGCCGGCGCGCTCAAATTCTTCGTCGGCACGTGCGAACAGGTCCTCATCCGAAACACCCCAGGAACCGACGAACACCGGGGCTACGTAGTCCTTTTCATCGATGACATGCCCGAATCCGTTGTTCATAAAGAAACGCCGCATGTTGTCGAACTGCGCCTCGCCTCCGTAAATGAAACTCGTCTCATAGCCCGCTGCCGCAAGCAATTCACCCAACGTAAAGAAGCCTCGTTGCGACTTGGGGAGCTTGACGACGCTGCGAGCAGGCGTCGGCGGATACCCGCTGACGATGGCTTCCAGGCCGCGTACAGAGCGTGTACCCGTCGCGAACAGGTTTTCCAGCCAGATCCCTTCGTCAGACAGCGAATCAAGGTTGGGGGTCAGCGGCAAACCACCGAGCGCGCCAACGAATTCCGCTCCGAGGCTCTCCTCAATGATGATCACCAGGTTCTTGCGCTGTGCCGTCCCATGCTGCGTATGAAGTGTCGGCAGTACCTCCGAAGTGAAGTCATTGCCGGCCACATGCATTTCGCTCCGGACAGAATTGATTACCTCATTATCCGGCATGTCAGCATAACGGAGGCCACCCTGACCTTCGTGCCGAGTTTCGTAAATGGCGTACAACAAGGTATAGGTTGAATTCAGGGCGAGATCGTTAACCAAGGGGTCCGTCGACAACGCAACCGTACTCGGATTGACCGGCCGATGGTCGAGCGTTGATCGGATGAGCCCGGCGCAGGCAATCAGCAAAAGCGGAAACATAAACAGCGCGGGAAGAACACCGGTTGGCTGAACTCGATGCGCAATATTTCGGAACTCCCTGGCGAAGATTCGGGCAATTATCGGAATCATCACAAAAGCAATAACTAGCGGGAGTTTGTAGGCAGCCCACAGTGTTGCGAAAACTTCTCGGGGGTGATCCAGGTACTCGACAAACACGATGTTGGGACGAGAGTCGAACTGGTCCATGAATGATGGCGTGCTGATCTCCATGAACAGCACGAACAGCAGTACCGACGGTAAGTAGAACCTGAGCAGAAGCTGCCAGATCCGCACCAGGCGCTCGGTCGAGGCAAACAGTGGGAGCGTCAGGACGGGAATAACCAGGGCCAGGCCCAGCAACACAAGATCGAAACGCAGACCCTGCACGAAAATAGTCGCAAGCATGTCAACGGCGAGGACTCTTTCAGCTTGCCACGCTACCAGCAGTATCCGTGCCGCGGTCAGAATTAGCAGCAGGCGCACCGCAAACAGGACCAGGGGTTGCAGCGTTGTCTGTAGCCGCCACCGCATTGAAATTGGCGCACTTGCCATATCAGAAACTCTTGTGCGTAGAAATGAGGAACTGGATGTCATCGATGTACTCCTGCCCTGAAAGGGGGAATGCAACATCGAAATGGATCATTCGACCAAGACCCGACCGCGCGCTCCCGACGCGCAGGCCAAACCCGACGTCCGATAGCCACGTGTCGCTTGCCTCGCTGAGCGGGCTCGCGCCCCAGGTTCGGCCAACATCGAAGAACGCAGCAGCACCAACACGGAAGAGCGAGAACGGATTCCAGTCTGTGAACAAGCGCTGCTCCACCGTCAGCACCGCGCGCTTGTCGCCGGATTGAAATCGCACTGGATAGCCGCGCAGTCCGTTATCGCCCCCAAGCTGCAGGTACTGGTCAAGGTCAGGATTGTGGCCGTAGGTCCCGGAAAGGCCGACAAAGAGCAGGCGTCGTTCGGATTGGCGCTTGTAGTACTTCGCGCTCACCCCGAACTGCAGGTTTTGGGGGCCGTCGCTCTCCACGCGGGTGGTGGCATCGGCCGCCAGCAGCAGGGAACTCCGTTCGGAGTTGCCAAACCCCGTCTGGGCGTGCAGATCGAGTAGCCATGCGTTTCTATCGGAGCCGAACTCTTCGCGTGCCAGACCAACCCGGGCACTCGCGCGCGTACCAAGGAATCGATCCTCGACGCGATGAATCTGGTCCAGATTACTCGCCTTGTCATAACGGTCTTCGATGATTTCCAACCCGACAAAGGGGTAAACGAGACGACGGTCCTGCATCATTGGAAATAGTTCAGGGTCCGTGGAGCCGCTATCCATATAACTGTGATCGGAAACGCCGGCACCAAAGGTCAAACGCCGGGCCCAGCCGTTTTCCAGGCCCCGAGAGCGCCCAAACAACATCTCCATATCACGACCCTGGTGCCTGACATCGGACGCTACCTCGCCCCGGTCGTAGAATGTCTCGATACGATCCGCGTCGAGAAATGATAATCCCAGGGCGTCGGTACTGTTCAGTGCATAGAACGGCTTGCCAATATCGAGGCCATACTCGTGTCCATCGCTGTTTTGTGCGATCGAGGTCGCCAGCCGATACCACGATTGGCCAAGATTGCGATCAACAATCTTAAGGACCGTGGAGTCGCGATCCACATTGGACTTGAACATTGCTTCTACAGCGACCCCGGAACCCAGGACATTCATTTCCTTGATGCCAATTGCCGTGTTGGTCGCGCCCCCGGCCTTCGAAAACGACAGCTTCGGCATCAGGGTCCAGACATCACTCGTCGTAACGTCGATATCCACCGTTCCGTCTTCGCGTGGCACCGGTCGTAAAGAAACTTCCTGAATGTAACGATTGCTGCGAAGAATGCGCTCAGACTCGTCAATCGCCTGTCGTGAATACGAATCGCCAACGTTGAAGAGTAGCTGCTGTCGGATGACATCCGGCCGGGTGCGCACGTGCAGGCGATTCGCCATCCGGTAGAGCGCGCGGTTCTCATCGGGTTTGCCCATATCGAAAATATCGTTGTTGGTAATCGATATGGTGCCGATGGTTGGCAATGCTCCGGGCATATCGCCCACAGCCAGGGGTTTTTCTGCTCTCACTGGACTCGCGAGTACAGCCAGGCATGCGCATACGAGCACTGAACGCTTGGCAGCCGTTCCGAAGCCTTCTTGTTGCCTTACCTTCCCAGACAAAGTGCAGTCCCTCTGTTGCCAGTATCTGGTTAGAGCGTTGTCACGGGCATATCCTTCGCGGTAAGTGCGAAGGATTTTGCTGCCACCAACACTCATACGGGTAGATAACCCATTTAAGAGGACGCTGTGGCAACTCTCGCACCCATGCTTGTATCAAGCTTCGATTTCATTCGGCCCATGTTCCTGGCCGTATTGCTCGTAGTGGCAGCAACCGCCCCGGCAGGAGCCCAGACGGTTGACGAAACCCTGCTCGACATAGAAAACCGATGGGCTATGGCCTTGTACGCGTCGAGTGATCACGAGAAGGAAATAGCTCTCACAGAGTTGCTTCGGGACGTAAGAACGTTTGCAGCAAGCCATGGCGACAATCCCGAGGCTGTCGCCTGGCACGGGATTATTGCCCGCGAATGCACTCGCACGCACTGCCGGTCACGCTCGAAGAAATTCCATAAGGAAGCGCGGGATGCGCTCCTCAAGGCCGAAGCGCTGGACCCCTACGCACTCGGTGGGCGTATTTATGCAAACCTGGGAGCGTTGTACTCACAGACCTCGTCGGCGTTTGGCGGGTTCGGTAGCCAGGTGAAAGGTATCGGCTACCTGTGGCGCGCAATTATCATCGACCCGCACGGCCTGGAATCGAACTATCTATACGCCGAGTTACTGGTTGGCGAAAATAATCTCGACGAAGCTCGTCAGGTACTACTAAAGGCCAGCGCGACGCCCGTCCGCTCCGGTCACCTTCTTGCTGACCGGGGCCGGCAACAAGAAATACTCTCTCTGTTGCAGAAGGTCGAGGATCGACTGAGTAAGACGACCTGATGTTTAAGGAGAACTCCCAAATCGCACGCTGAAGCCGTTCCTGGTTGGGTAGGCAGATAGGCATCGGTTATGCTGCCAGAATGCTTGTACGCGCCCTGCCTCTTATCGCCGCCATAGCCCCGCTGATAGGCATCAACGTGGCCTACTGGATTGGCGCACACAATGATGTCCTGCCCTCCTGTATTCCGTACCTGGACGGCTGCACGTCGATCAGTTCTACGGGACGATACCCGCCCGGCGATCGGCTCTTCAGAGCTATCCTGTTGCCGCAGGCGACAGTGCTTGCATTGACCTGGTATTTCGCCGTCCTCTGGCTCAAGTCGCTGAAGCCGGCTAGCCGGGCCGGGCCTGTAATCATCATCTCGGGTGTTGTGGGCGCCGTCGCGCTGGTGCTGTATGTCTCGTACCTGGCAAGCAACGATCCGTTCTACGAAATCATGCGCAGCTATGGTGTCTATTTGTATTTCGGTGGGACGGCGTTAGCCCAGTTGGTGCTGTCGCTGTCGCTCGACCGCTCGCTGATGCAACGCGCAATGGTATGGATCACGGTGACGCCGTGGGCCCTTGGCGTTATCAACCTTGTTCAGAAAGCCGTCTTCGGGAGCCTGAACAGCAACGAAAACCGCATCGAGTGGATCGCCTCACTCCTGATGCAGGTGTGGTTCGTACTCTTGTGGGTCACCTGGCGAAAGACGCGGCTGACCGTCGAAGTTGCGACCGGCTAACGAACAAACGGGTTCGAGAACCTCGGATCAGTCAGCACCGAATCGTCGGTTAACGACTCCAGGAAGGCGAGCAGGTCCGCGCGCTCCCCAGCGCTTAGCTCAAAACCCGAAATGAACTCCGATTTGTATGGACTCAAGCGGCCATCACCAGCCTGTTCGCCGTCTTCAATACGTCGTCCGCCGCGTTCGTAGTTCGCGATGACATCCTCGAGCGTCGCAACACTACCGTCGTGCATGTACGGCGCGGTGACCGCAATGTTGCGCAGCGAGGGCGCCTTGAACCGCCCCATGTCCCGCGGCTCACCGGTCATGTCGAACAAGCCTGTATTGTCGGCCGGATAAGCACCGACCCCATTCAGGTTGTACAAACCCGTGTTGTGGTAACCGACGCGATCTACATCGTTGCCGGCATGGGTCGTGCTGTCTGTAAAATTGAACCCGCCATGGCAGTGGAAGCACTCGAGGCGCTCAGAAAAAAACAGATCCATACCCCGCTCTGCCGATTCGCTCATAGCTTGTGCATCACCTCTCATGTAGCGGTCGTACGGTGCATTGAAACTGTTGATAGTCCGCACAAACGCCGCTATTGACCGCACGCCATTGAGCATCGAGTGTGGATCCGCATCGTCCGGGAACGCTTGCCGCACCAGTTCGCTGTAGTTGGGCTCAGACCGGAGAAGCTTTACGAACCGCTGCTCTCCGTTGATCAGGCCCATTTCGATGGGCCTGTCGCCGAGCAACGGCGTGAGCGCCTGGTCTTCGAGCCGATCAAGCAATGGGTTTGCCCATGTCAGCCGGCTCGCGTATGAAACGTTGACGAGGCTCATCGAGCTGCGAGGGTGCGCAACCCCGGTTGAACCCATCGAACGCGATACACCATCTGTAAACGCCAGCGCCTGGATGTGGCAACTTGCGCAGGACATCGTTTCATTGCCGGACAGACGGATGTCGTAGAACAGCCAGCGCCCCAGTTCCACTTTCGCGGAATTCATCGGGTTGTCCGCAGGCACCTGCGGAGCTGGCAGGTCGCCCGGCAGGCTCCAATCCCACGCGGGTTCGCGCAGGAACCACACAAACACGAGGGCCGCCGCGACCACGGCGGCGATTAGAGTAAACGTCCGTTTCATTGCACCGAGAATACGCGCTGTGCGCCGTTTTGTTCACCTGTCGTGAAGTCGATGCCAAGCGCAGCAAAGGGTGCGAGGCACGGTTTCTCGGGCGGACCCGAAGAACAATCGCTTCGAGTTGCGTCATCAAGATCGACGCCAGTGAGCAATTCAGTCAGGTCAATGCTGACCGCATCCTTGCCAACGAGGAAATCGGGCAGGAACACCTCGATCCGATTTGGAAATGTACAGCCCGTGATGTTCCCAACGGTCCCCTTGCACCCTGCGCTGCCAGTATGAATCCAGAATCCGTCATCGTCGGTTCTGACGCCGGCGCGAAGAAACTTGTAACCGGATCGCCAATGCCAGTGCATGTCGGGGTCATCCAGGGGCGGTTTGGCTGTCAGCGGATTTGCGTGATTCAGTTTGAATGGCACGCCGACGGTGAAGCGCAGACCTTGGTATTCCCTGGCTCCTGCGACCCCGAGAACATGGTCAAACGTGTCAGCAGTGCCGTTCTGACACGCACCTGTTCCGTCTTCGAGATCGATATAGGCCACGGCGTCGTTCTGCCAGGCCAGTTCCGTTGCGAATCTGACGTCATGGCTTTGTCCTGCGCTGTCCACCAACTGGACGTTGCTCACGTAAAAACGCAGATCCGTAAGCGCAGAATTGCCACTACCGCATTTGATCGGCTCACCCTGCCAGGTGGCCACAAAAGGAATGTTAACGGGTTGGTCCCATTGACTGCAGGAGGCGCAGACCGCGGCTGCGGCAATCGCGACAAGCGCTCGTGCCAGCAAGGTCAGGTTGCTGTTTTGCTGACTTCGGCCGCCTCGTCCTCGTTGGCCGGGGCGCCGCCGTCTTCCTTGTCGGATGCGAGTGAATAATCCAGAACGCCAGTCGCTATCAGATCCGTCGATGCCTGAGCTACGGACAGCTCGGTCTCGACCTCCCTGATCTTGGCTTCAGCATGCACGCTCTGGGTAGCCCGTTCGGTGAGTTCAGACCGTAATTCACGCGTCTTCATGACCGAGTCTTTCAGGTCTCTCTGCATTCGTTCGAGCTTGGACAGCTGATCAGAAATCACATTATCCCGACGCTCGATACCTACCGTCGTCTCCTTGAGCTCTTCCTCGAGGCGTTCGATTTCGGTCATGGTTTTCTCGGAACTGCCCTGGGCAATGCGCAATTCGGCTTCGAGTTCACGGATGCGGTCGTCTCGAGGATCGCGCTTCTTGGCCCGGTGGCGCGCACTCACTCTGGAGCTTATTGACGACACCAGATACCCCACCAGGAAGGCGCCGATCGAATACAGGATCAGTTCTTGCGGAAATTCGACAAACATCGGCTAATGATCATTGGGATTGGTCATGTATGAAAGGACGGGGTTCTCACTCTGGAGCCCCTGCCCCGCGTTGTAATGACCATAAATGGTCGTGACCAAAATGGCAATGTTTTAATAAACTCATGATAAAACAGTGAAGTAGAACTCTTTTTTAATTCACTTTATGAACTACCGTCGACACCAATAGAGTAACTCCTGTGCGGCAAGGAAGTCTTCAGCATCTGCCCCACGCAGCATGGCGAGCGTACTCATCATGCCGGCCTGCGTACAGGTATCCGCAGCGACCGTTATCGAAGCCGGTGCGTCTGGCACCGGCCATCCGCTCCTGGGATCGAGGATATGGCTGTAACGCACCCCGTCGCGAATTAGAAATCGTCGCGCGTCGCCGCTCGTAGCCAGGGCTCCCTGCCGCAGATCGACGAGTCTCTCGGCAGCATCGACGTTTGGGCCCTCGATCCCAACTCGCCAGGCATCCCGCGTCACCGGTGGGCTGGTTACCGCCAGATCTCCGCCGAAATTGATCATCGCCGGGACGTTCGCAGCGGACCGAGCCAGGTCGGTACATCGGTCAACAGCGTATTCCTTGCCGATACCGCCCAGATCCACTTCCATACCGGATTGTAGCGTCAGTTGAGAGCCGGCCCACGTCACACGTTGCCAGCCGACGCGGTCCAGTATGTTGTCTATGTCGGCCTGGGCCGGAATGTTGTCACCGCCGTCAAACCTCCAGACGGCACGCAGGACGCCCGAGGTGATGTCAAAGCGCCCACCACTGATATCAAAAAGGGTTGCCGCAAAATCGAGCAGATTGCCCGTCTCTGCGTCGACGGCTACCGGTTCGCCATGCGCTGTATTGATCCGATGAATGACGTTACCGTCGAGATAGCGACTGAACTTGTCCTCGATCCGCCAGGCTTCGCTCGCCACAAGCGATGAGACCCTGTCCGCGAGCTGCTTGTCGCCGCCATCGGTCAGAACTTCACAGGGGCTGCCCATGGCCCGGAAGCGCCCTGCCCAGCCGTGCTCTGTGGCCACAAGCTGGACGTGTCTCCCGGGCCTGGATTGCGTCACGTCAGCGTGAGAACCGGTAGCTGAACTGGACGATCAAGGCATTGAGGTCCGGGTAATTGTCCCGCGACGCCTGGTTGCCGATGAGCTGCCCAGCGGGGACCGTGCCCGACTGTGTGTACCACTCAACGCGAATGCTCATGTCATTGTCGTTGCGCGTCTTCCAGCCGTACTTCAGACCCGCCGTGATCGCATCGAAATTTCCGAGGCGGTAATCTGACGAGGCAAATTGCGGTAATGGGGCCGAATCATCCAGGCTCAGCCGATAGAATTCGGCCTCAGTCTGCGTGTAGTAGCGAACGTGGGGCTCAATATAGCTCGAGTCCCCCATCGGCCACCGATAGCGCACGTCGAGCGTATGCGAGTCGATCTCCCAGTCATCTGTCATGTATCGATAGGAGGCGTCCAGCACCTTGCCATTCATATAGTACTTGGCTTGGGTATACAGGCTGTGCTGAGTCCGTTCGTCAGGTCTGCTCTCGAACAGAAAGACGCCACTCGGACCGCCTTCGATTCCCGGTGTGCGTGTCAACGTATCGCCCGTTACGCCGTCGACCAGGCTCAGCACTTTATAGGGGTTGTTGAGATAGCCGTCCGACTGGCTGAACGAATAATTCGCCTGCACCAGTAGGTTCTTCGAAATCACCTGTGACACGCCCAGCACAACATCCAGCACGTCTTTATCCTGATCGCCTACCCTGTTACTTATGTCGCCGACATCAAGCATGCTGGTGAGCGGGATCGGCGCACCGCCCACCGGCTCGATACTGTCACTGGCGAAGGCAAATCCTGCAGAGACCGTGGTGTTGCGGTTGTTGAAGTCGTGCGCGTAGCTCGCGTTAACACCGGTGTGCAGGTAGTCATACTCCTTTGACGCGCTGAAACCGACACCCAGCAGTCCTTTCTCACCTGCAGGCTGTTGCCAGCCGGCGGTTATGGCCACTCGCGTATCCTTGAATGTGTCATCAAGTGGTAATTCGCCCGCGGGCACGTCATAGCTACTGATACCGGACGGTCGGGTAAACGACTGCGGCACATCCTGCCGAATTGCGCCACTGGGCGTTGCGCCCGTCAGAGTATCCACCGTCAGACCGAGCGACAGCGTGCGGTCATCGGTGAACAAGCGCCGAATAATGGACTTCAAACTCACATCCTGGACCCGGTTCTCATCCTCGCCGTAATACAGCAGTGACGTATTGAAATCCCACTTGGGCTCTTCCTGTGCATCGACAGGTGCGGCTGCGGTGGTACCGAGCAATGCGCAGGTCGCGGCCGCCAGCGTCGCGAAAACCGAGCGCTCTTTTCCTTTTGTTGTTGCTGTCATGTCAGTTACACCCGCAGCCACCGCCGCCAAATCCACGGCCGCCGCTGGACGCTTCTTTGCTGAAATAGATGTGATCGTCCGTTGCCGCCTCAAGAGGATCGGCCGTCAACTGCATGTCCTCGCGAGCCAGGATCTCGCGCTCCCATGGCTGCACGCCCATTGAGGAGCATCCTGCACAAACCAGTAGCAGCGCCATTATCGCTAGTATCATCTTCACGGCTGTTCTCCCAGCGCCTCTACGAGGATCGCCTCATATTCATCCTGGTGTTTGACCTTAAACCCACTGTGGCTGGCCCTGATTTCGCCGTCGCGGCCAATGACGACTGAACTTGGCATCGCCTCGATACCATATTGGAAGGCGAGCGTGGCCTCTGTATCGAAGTGAATTTTGAACGCGGCTGGATAGTCTTCCAGGAAAGCCACCGCATCTTCTTGCCTTGCGTCAAGATTGACACCGATCACCACGAGCCCGTCCTGTTCGTACTTGTTATGCATCGCGTTAAGCCAGGGGAACGACCGTCGACAAGGACCACACCAGGAAGCCCAGAAGTCGAGTACCACGACCTTGCCCTGATACTGACCAAGGTCAAATGCCACTGAGTTGGCCTCTTCAGCCATTGTCGTCGCCGAGAAAGTCAGCAGCAGTGCCAGCAAAATCGTTCTAATACGCATTATATTTTTCATCATTTGCATCCCTGCATCAACGGACTCCAGATATCTACACTCGTGTTAGAGGCGGCGTGTCAGGAATTCCTTCGCAGAAATCGAAATACCTTGTCCGGAAAATCCGTAAACAGGCCATCAAGCGCAAGCTGATTAATGCCGAAATCAAGAAGTTCGTCGAAACTGTCAAAACCGGGCGGCAGCGCGTCACTACGAAAGGTGTATGGATGTACGACCAGCCCTTGCTCGTGGGCCCGCGTCACGAAGCCACTGTCGCTGATTCGGCCGTCACGCTTGCGGTGTTTGTACAAGCGGTTGAACCAGGGCCCGACGCCATCCACGGTGCCGGAGAGCATGGCGAGCCCCTTCTTCGTGCGCATTGCGGCGAAATTGGTCGGTTCGGGGCTCCAGTCATCCTCGCCGATAAGCTGCACGAGCTTCAGGCGGCAGCCGAGCTGGTGACGAATACGCCGCAACTCGTTCTCGTCAAAGCACTGCAGGTAGGCGGGAGCGGCATGATCCTCGTAACCGAAGCGCGCCAATGTCTCGAGGACAAGCAGCGAAATATCAACGCCCTCCCGGCGATGCCAGGCCGGGTCCTTGATCTCCGGATAGATACCAACGGGACGGGCGCCGTGCCGAGACAGGTGGGCGGCGAGCTCGAGTTCGCGTTCCAGCGAATGGACCCTGAAATCCTCTCCAGCAGAGGGGAAGCGCCCGGGAAACGCCGGCTCGCCCTTCTCGTCCGTCCGCTCATGCGCCTTGAGCGTTACTATTTCGGCAAGATCGAAGTCGCGCGCATAGTAGCGGCCGTCAGTACGGGCCCTGCCCGGAAACCGTTCGGCGATATTCGTGACGCGATCGAGATGGATGTCGTGTACTACGATAAGCCGGTCGTCGCGCGTTGCGACGATATCCTGTTCAAGATAGTCGGCGCCCATGGCATAGGCCAGCGCCTTGGAAGGGAGCGTGTGCTCGGGCAGGTACCCGGAGGCCCCGCGATGCGCTATGACCACAGGTCTCATCCAATAGGCCCGTTCTCATCGAAGCCCGGAAAGTCGAGCACCTCCCAGCGTGCCGTATCTTCGCCGCGCGCCTGCCGCCTGAGTGCATCCACCATCTCCCGGTCGTTCCACTCGATCTGCTCGGCACAGCGCTCGACCAGCTCGGGCGGAGTCTGATGAATGCCGCCAAAAGGTCGTATCGTGATCATGCCGATGTTGTTGGCCTCGGCCACATCCAACATGAAGTTGGTGAGGTCCTTGTTTTGCTCAAACGTGGATGGCAGGACGATCACAGCCTCGGAGGCCTTGATCTGTTTGATCAACTCGTCCCTGATTTCCTGTGCCCCTCCCGTTGTCGGCAGGTTTTCAGGCTGGCTGACATTGACGTAGTAGAAGCGATCTACGCTCTCGAGAAATTCGAATATGCGCAGATAGTCATCGGTTTCGTCAAAACAATGCGTCGCGAATACGCGGATCGGATTACTTTCAGACAAAAAAAACTCCTTTCCCTACGGGTTTTGTCGATAGTTTAGCCAATTCATGACACTGTCGCCCGGACCTGTTCCCATAGTATGGGCGTTTCGGTATCGTAGCGGCGCATGCGGCTTCTTTTATACAACATCCGGTACGCAGTCGGCGGCGGTGCGAGCATGCACATGCCGATTCCTGGCGCGGGCTATGTATTTGGAAACCAGGCGGTTCTCCCCGAGATTACGCGCTTTATCAAGTCTGTCGACCCGGATGTCGTCGGGCTTATCGAAGTCGATACTGGCTCCATCCGCAGCCGCAACGTCAACCAGGCGGAGAAGATCGCCGCAGACCTTGGTATGAACTCCTCGTACGAGACAAAGTACGGCGAAAAGTCCTTTAACCAGATACTGCCGATCGTGCGCAAACAGGGCAATGCATTTATGGCTGCGCCGCGCGTGCACGGGGAGCGCTTTCACTATTTCGATACCGGTATCAAGCGACTGATCATCGAGCTCGAAATGGACGACTTCGCAATTTTTCTCGTGCACCTGTCGCTGAAGTACCGTCACCGGCACCTGCAGCTGCGTCGCCTGTATGATTTGATCCAGGATACGAAGAAACCGGTCGTCGTCGCAGGCGATTTCAATACGTTTTGGGGCGTAAATGAGATTTACCTGTTCATGAAAGCGGCCGGCCTGACCTCCGCCAACGCGGAAGGCCTGCCGACATACCCGAGTCGATCTCCGCGCAAGGAGCTTGATTTCGTGCTCTACCAGGATGGCATCAAGGTGACGAGATTCGAAGTCCCCGACGTTCGCCATTCAGACCACCTGCCACTCGTTTGCGATTTCGAGCTGGCCTGATTCACGAGATAACCATGATGCAACACTGGAAACTGGAAACCGACGAGGCCGGGATCGCCTGGCTGTGTATCGATAAAGCGGATGCAAGCGCGAACGTTCTGTCATCCGAGGTCTTGATGGAGTTCAACGACGTAATGGATACGGTGGCTGCGGCGCCACCGCGCGGCCTGGTTTTGTACTCCGGCAAGCCCGGCGGCTTTGTAATGGGCGCCGATATAACCGAATTCACGAGCATCAAGACGGCCGAAAAGGCCTTCGATCTGACCCGCCTTGGGCAGCAGCTGTTCGACAAGCTCGAGGCGCTTCCCTGCCCCACAGTAGCGGCGATCAACGGCGTCTGCCTCGGCGGCGGCCTGGAATTGGTGATGGCCTGTGATTACCGCATTGGGCCAGACAGTGACAGCCGTATCCTGGGCCTGCCCGAAGTAAAACTCGGTCTGCATCCGGGGTTTGGTGGCACGGTACGTGCCGTGAACTATTGTGGCGTGCGTGCCGGCATGCAGCTGATGCTGACTGGCAATCCCGTCAACGCTCGCAAGGGGCTGAAGATCGGCTTGCTCGATCGTATTGCCGGAGAGGACAGCTGGCGTAACGTGGCGGTGGATCTGATTACGACAAAGCCGCCCAAGCGACGAGCACCTTTTGTCGATCGCCTGATGAGCCTGCGGCCGCTGCGACCCCTGGTGCGCAAAATGCTCATCAAGCAGGTTGCGGGGAAAGCGCGGAAGGAACACTACCCTTCCCCGTACGCAATGATCGATTTGTGGACTGAGCATGGCGCCTCGGTGAAGACCGGCTATATCGCGGAAGCAAAAAGCTTCGGCGAGATGATGATGACCAGCACCTCGCGCAACCTGATCCGGGTCTTCTTTTTACAGGGCAAACTCAAGAAACAGGGCAACAAGACCGACAAAAAAATTAAACACGTGCATGTGGTCGGCGCCGGTGTGATGGGCGGCGACATTGCTGCCTGGTGTGCACTCCGCGGTCATACCGTGACGTTGCAGGATCGCGAGCAAAAATACATCGATCCGGCACTCGCCCGTGCGCAGAAACTGTTCGGTAAGAAAGTACGCGATGAAGAGCAGCGCGCGGCGACGAGTGACCGTCTGAAAGCTGACGTCAATGGCGACGGCGTTGCCGAGGCAGACCTCATCATCGAAGCTATCTACGAGAACCTCGAGGCAAAGCAGGATCTCTACAAAGCGCTGCAGGCGAAGATGAAACCTGGCGCTCTGCTCGCAACGAATACTTCCAGCATTCGTCTCGAGGAATTGCGCACAGTCCTGGATGAGCCAACACGTTTCATCGGGCTGCATTTCTTCAATCCGGTCGCGATGCTGCCGCTGGTGGAGGTCATTCGCTGCGAAGACACCGATCAGGAAGCAATGGATATCGGTTTCGCGTTTACCAAAGGCATTGGCAAGTTTCCCCTCGAGTGCATGAGCGCACCGGGATTTGTCGTTAACCGCGTTCTCGCACCGTACATGGGCGAAGCCATGGCGCTGGCCAAAGAAGGCGTGCCCCTCGCCGAGATCGACAAGGCGGCAGTAAAGTTCGGTATGCCCATGGGCCCCATCGAACTGGTCGACAGTGTCGGGCTGGACATCGCACAGCATGTTGCTGCGATCCTGACCACCGGAGCGGACCGCGCAATGCCCGACACAGATATTGCGGCCCTGGTCGAAAAGGGTCATCTGGGGCGCAAATCGGGTCAGGGCTACTACCTTTGGGAAGATGGCAAAGCTGTCAAACCCGCCTCTGACGGAGCGCAGGTGCCCGACGACATCGAGGACCGTTTGATGCTGCCGATGGTGAATGAAGCGATGGCCTGTCTCAGTGACGGGGTGGTCGCCGACGCCGAGCTACTGGATGCCGGCGTAATCTTCGGCACAGGATTTGCGCCGTTTCGTGGCGGCCCCCTGAATTATGCTCGCGAACGCGGGGTTGAGTCCGTCGTCGCTGCGCTCAAGGGACTTGCGTCACACCACGGTGAGCGATTTAGGCCACACAGTGGTTGGTCCGGCCTGTGACGCCCGTCACACAAGGTTAAGAGGTGACTCGGAAACTGTGCGGTGCTTCACGATGCTTGCTCGAGAAGGTACCGGAAGTCGTTGAATTGAAGGTAGAATACGTGCTTGACGTAATACCAACTCCAAAGAGCGATACTCAGGGATCTCAACAGGATGACTAATGGCGAGTGAGCAGGTAAGCACAGAGCTGCTCAGAGGTTTTTCACCGCTTGACGGCCTTAAGCGCGACAACCTTGCGGCACTGGCCCGCAAGGTGCAGATCCGTGAGCTGTCTCCGGGGCAATTGCTGTTCAAGGAAGGCGATACCGAAAAACGTACGATCTACGTCGTGTCCGGGATTCTGGAACTCGTCGATCAGGCCAAGATCGTCGGCAAGGTAGAAGGCGGCACTGAGCTGGCTCGCAATCCTGTCGCACCTGTCTACCCGCGCCGCGTGACCGCCAAGGCGCGGGACCGTGTGCAGTTCATCTCGATCGACAGCGACCTTCTCGACGTCATGCTGACCTGGGACCAGACCGGCACCTACGAAGTCTCAGAGCTGCAGGGCAAGTCAGACCAGGGCGGCGAAGACTGGATGACAATGCTGTTGCAGACCAAGGCGTTCCACAAGATCCCGCCTGCCAACATCCAGGCAATCTTCATGCGTATGCAGCAGATCAACTATCGCTCCGGCGACGTGATTCTCAAGCAAGGCGCGGAAGGTGACTACTTCTATGTGTTGATTCGCGGTTCCGCGCTGGTTACGCGCGAAACTCCGCTTAGCAAGGAAGGGATCAAGCTGGCGGAACTGAGCGTTGGCGACACCTTCGGTGAAGAAGCACTGATATCCGAAGCCAAGCGCAATGCAACCGTCACCATGCAGTCGGACGGTGCCGTCATGCGCCTCGGCAAGGAAGACTTCAAGAAATTGCTGAATGAGCCGATGCTCGACTGGCTGTCCATCGCGCAGGCTGAGGAAATCGTTCGAACCGGTGGTCAGTGGCTGGATGTCCGCTTGCCCAGCGAGTTCGAGAATCAGCATCTCGACGGCGCGATCAATATTCCGCTGTACTTCATACGCCTGAAAATATCGACGCTCGACAAGAGCAAGAAGTACGTTGTGTGTTGCGATACCGGCCGTCGAAGCTCAGCAGGCGCCTACATCCTCAGCGAACGTGGCTACCACGCTTACGTGCTGCAGGGCGGGGTCAACTCAGCAAAAGTCTGAGGCACTTCTACATGGTGTGGGTCGGCTTGTCTCCACCCAGCGCGCCGGCCAGGTAGTTTTCAATCTTCTTCTGCGTGTTGCCCTGGTCCTGGTCCGAAAACTGCACACCGATACCCGCTGTGCGTTTACCCTGCGCGCCCTTAGGCGTCATCCAGATGACCGTACCCGCAACCGGGATCTTCTCCTCCTCGCCCATCAGGTTCAGAAGCATGAAGACCTCGTCACCGAGACGATAAGAGCTGTTGGTCGGAATGAATAAGCCGCCGTTGATCACATAGGGCATGTACGCGAGGTACAAGGCGCTCTTGTCCTTGATCGTCAGTGTCAGCAGTCCAGGTTTACTCATCTATTTGCCCTTTAGGTGCCTATCGGCCGGCCAGCATTAAATTCATTCCATCCATGGGCGCATTCTGTCCGCAATCCTGCAGGCCATCTGCCCAATCAATCAGCAGGCCCTCAAGCGTCACCTGGACGTTGAACGAGCCGGCCGGCTGCCCTCGCAGCCCATTGATTATGTCTAGATAGCAGAAGAGATTTCGCCTGTCCATGCGGCGGACCACAGATTCCTCAATTGCCAGCCCGGCAGCCTGCTCCCGGCCTGCAGAACCGGCGATTACAAGCAGTTTCACCTGTTGCGCGAGCCAGTTTAAGACGAACCCAGGCGCAAACTTGGTCCAGCGAGCCGCAACCTCGACCGCGGACCCCATGCCTTTACCCAGCGCGTTCAGATCGCGCGCCATGCTCGCACTGGTTTCAAGATCCTCCAGTACCCCGATGGCAGCCAATGGGCCCCCTCCGGCCACTCGCAGCGCCTCGCTCCAGGGCGCGCCGGGCTGGACGCGGTCCAGCCATGCCAGCGCAACCCCTTCCGCGGGCGCTGGCAGGTCGATTCGCTGGCACCGGCTGAAAATTGTCGCTGGCAATTTACCCACTCGGTCGGCAACCAGGATAAGCAGCGCATCGCCCGGCGGTTCCTCCAGCGTCTTCAACAGGCTATTCGCCGCATTGACCGTCATGGCGTTGGCGGGTTCGATAACAGCAACCTTGCCGCCCCCCTCGTAGCTGGTCAGCGCCATCGCATGCACCAACTCACGTATTTGCTCAATGCCAATCGATTCCTTGTCTTCGAGTGGTGCAACCCAGCGCAGGTCGGCGTGCTCGACCGCATCTTGCGGATGAACCGGCAGCCGCGACGATTTTCGCCCCAGCGATGATGCCGCGATCCAGCGTGCGGCCGCCCGCTTACCGACACCGGCCGGACCGGCCAGCAACACGGCATGAGGAACACGACCGTGCGAAATCCGGTCCTGCCAGCTATCGACGAATTGCTCCAGCCAGTCTAGTTCCATACGAACTTATCCACGCAGTATCTGGTCGATCAGGATTGCCACGTCAGAACTGACCTCGTCTTTATTGCGTGTAGTATCGATGACGACGAAGCGGTCGGGCTCCCGCGCCGCGATCTGCAGATAACATTCTCGCACGCGTTGAAAAAAATCATGGCGTTCCTGCTCAAAGCGATCCGGCGCACTCCGCTTGCCGGCTCTTTCCATACCAATTTCGACGGGCGCGTCGAGCAAAATCGTTACATCCGGCCAGGTGTCCCCGTGAACCCAGTCCGCGACCGTGTCGATGGTCGCCATCGGAATTCCGCGGCCACCACTCTGGTAAGCCCGACTCGAGTCGGTAAAACGATCGCAAACAACCCAGGTACCGGCCTCAAGCGCCGGTACGATGACGTTGTTAACGTTGAACGAGCGTGCCGCAAACATCAGGAGCACCTCTGCGATCTCGGGGATCGGCTCGTCATTCCGATTCATCAGGATGTCGCGAATATCTTCAGCGAACGGTGTGCCGCCGGGCTCGCGTGTTGTCAGGACCTTGTGGCCTGCGGCTTCGATGCGTTGGACAACAACGTCGATATTGGTCGACTTGCCGACGCCTTCTATGCCTTCCACGCTAATGAATTTGCCACGTTCCATGTCAGCGCCCCTTCCTGCGTTGTTGCCTTAACCGCACCAGGTACTCGGCCACGGCCGCATCGTGTTCTTCCTTGGTCACGGAAAACTTGTGGCTACCATCATCGAGACCTGTTGCCACGAAAAAGAGCTCATCGCCCTCGCCCGGGTGCAGCACCGCATTGATAGCAGCGCGCCCGGGCATCGCGATTGGGGTCGGCGGCAGACCATGTCGTGTGTAGGTGTTGTACGGCGTATCGGTTCGGAGGTGTTTGCGCGTCAGGTTGCCGTCAAATCCCGCACCGATGCCATAGATTACGGTCGGGTCGGTCTGCAGTCGCATACGTTTCTCCAGTCGCCTCGCGAACACACCCGCTATTCGCGGGCGCTCATCGGCACGAGCCGTTTCTTTTTCGACAATAGACGCAAGCACAAGCGCTTCGTAAGGCGAATTCACGGGCGCAGCGTCGCCCCTTGCCTGCCACTCCTCGGCCAATACAGTTTGCATCAACTCATAGGCCTGGGTGAGCAGTTGTTTGTCCGTCGTGTTGCGCGCAATGCGGTAGGTCTCTGGCAGGAACAACCCTTCCGGGTGCGTGATAGTAGCGCCAAGCGACTCGAGAAACGCTGGCCAGTCCTCATCGGTCATGGACGGAGCGATCGCCTCGTTCGCATGCAGCGCCTGCAAAAGGTCGCGATGATTCCAGCCTTCGATGATCGTGAACGAATAAAGCCGAACCGAACCGCGCACGAACTGCTCGAGCATGCTGCGCGGCGTTGCACCCGGCTCAAGCGCGTATTCGCCGGCGTGGATGCGGCCCGCCTTCCCGCTTTGACGGGCATACAGGCGATACCAGAAATCATCCTCAATAATACCCTGCCCAACCAGCCGCGCAGTGACCGTCTTGAATGAGCTCCCGGGAGCGATTTCAAACGTCGCCCCATTCTCCGGAAGCGAGACGGGTGAATCCATGAAGCGGTTCATCTTATAGACGCCTGTTCCAACGGCTACCGCAGCCAGCAAGAGAGCGAACAGGGCTAAGCGTTTCATACTCGGCACTCGTCGATACCATTGTCGGCAAGCAGACGCATAAC
>Ga0316201_10000810_pt1 | contig 19479 bp, 21 predicted proteins | sample CS6wburrow_MG_FD_204516 | JGI IMG/M metagenome (GOLD analysis project Ga0316201, IMG submission 204516) | Coastal sediment microbial communities from Delaware Bay, Delaware, United States - CS-6 worm burrow | ecosystem: Environmental > Aquatic > Marine > Coastal > Sediment | place: USA... | reverse complement strand
CAACAGCTCGGCTACCAAAGTTAGAATCCTGTTTTTCCGATCTGTATTCAGGTGAGCCAGCTCTTTTGAAGCTTCTTGTGCCCTTTTCCCGATCTCAATTAGTTCCTTCATGGTAAATAGAGTTGGATTATCCTGCCATCTGGGTGGCATCTGAAACAAAGAAGGTTCCCAGGTCCTTTCCAGCAAGCACATCGGTAATGGTTGAAGGATCCGCACCGTCTGCAATCACCACATCCACGTTGTGCTCCCTGCAAAGTTCGGCCGCAGCAATTTTTGAAGCCATGCCCCCGGAACCCATTTTAGATCTGCCTTTCAGGTCAATATCCTTCAGATCTTCGCTGGCTTTCATGACCTTGTGCACCTTCTGAGCCGAATGATGAATATGCGGATCGGCAGTAAACACCCCGTCCGTATCCGTAAGTATCAGTAAAAGATCCGCCTGGATCAGCGTGGCCACAGCTGCAGAAAGGGTATCATTATCCCCGAATTCAATCTCATCGGTAATGACCGTATCGTTCTCATTTATCACGGGGATAATACCCATCTTAATAAGCTCATGCAGGGTGTTTCTGGCATTTTTCCTGCGCAGGCTGTTCTCTAATCCGTCCCGGGTCAGGAGTACCTGGGCTACTATTAAATTGTATTCATCGAAGAATTTCTGGTACAGGCGGATCAGTCCCACCTGTCCGATGGCCGCCAGGGCCTGCTTTTGCACCAGCGTATCCGGCTTTTTCGCCAGGCCGATCATTCCCACCCCCACCGCAACTGCCCCGGAGGAGACCAGGACCACCTCCCGGCCGCTATTGCTCAGGTCAGCCAGTACCCTGACCAGTTTTTCCATCCGTTGCAGGTTTAATTTTCCATTCTCATAGGCCAGCAAACTGGTGCCGACCTTTATCACAATTTTCTTTTTATTCTTCAAATATTTTCTGTGTGTCATGACTTTTCAAAATAGTTCAATAATCGTTGTTCAAGTTCCTCACTGTTGACAAAGTGAAACCTGGCAAATGCCTTTTCGAGTTTTACTTTGATCTCCGTCAATCCGGGATTACCTATGCTTCCAAGATGGGTATAAGCATGGTCCCGGCCGGGCCTGTAGCGACCCCTGTCAATTTCAGTTGCCACTTCCCGGTACGCATCCCTGAAAGGAACTCCAGCCTGGACTTTTTTGTTAACCTCCTCTACCGAGTAGATATATTGATAGATATCGTCATCCAGAATGTCAGGTTTTACCTGCATATGCTCCACCACATAAAGCATCATCTCCAGGCAGTTTTTCAACTCTTCCAGGGCGGGATGAAGGATCTCCTTCAATAGCTGAAAATCGCGGTGATATCCGGAAATCAGGTTCCCCGTAACAGCCGAGACCTCTGAAGCAACCATGTTCAGGCGATTGCATTTGGCCCTGAGCAACTCCAGCACATCCGGATTTTTCTTGTGAGGCATAATAGATGATCCGGTGGTCAGTTCCGGGGGGAGAGAAATAAAGCGGAAGTTCTGTCCCATAAAAAGCACCGCATCCATGGCAAATCGTCCCAGGGTGGAGGCAAGGGCCCCGATCCCGGTACCCACATACCACTCCGTCTTCCCGCGGTTCATCTGGGCATTGACCGAGCTGATATGCAGTCCTTCAAACTCCAGCAACTGTGTGGTCAGCATCCGGTCCACCGGAAAGGAGGAACCAAAACCGGCTGCCGAACCCAGGGGATTCTGGTTGACCACGGTATGGATCCCATGCAGGTAACTCAGATCATCTGCAAGCGCCTCAGCATATCCGCCGAACCAGAGCCCGAAGGAGGAGGGCATTGCCACCTGCATATGGGTATAGCCCGGCATAAGGACCTCTTTAAATGTGTTGGCCTGCTTCAGCAGCATTTGAGCAAGAGCCAGGGTCATCCCCGCAAGCGCTCCGATTTCCTCCCGCAGGAACAGCTTCACATCTACCATCACCTGGTCGTTCCTGGAACGTCCTGTATGGATCTTTTTCCCGGTATTCCCCAATTCCCCGGTCAATAGCATCTCCACCTGTGAATGAATATCTTCCACCCCGGGATCCAGTTTCAGACTTCCCTCCCGGGCTTTGCCATATAGCCGGTCCAGTGCGGCCAATAGTTTTTCCACCTCCTCTTTCCCAAGCAAGCCTGTTTCTGCCAGCATGATGGAATGCGCCATGGATCCCAGTATATCATAAGGAGCAAGTTCCAGATCAAATACCGGATCTTTACCCGTGGTAAATGCCAGGATACGCTGCTCGGTGGATATCTCTTTGTCCCAAAGTTTCATAGGGCTTTCTTTTCTATACGATAATATGTTCCAGGAAATGACAGTATGCCGCCACACCCTGCTGCAGTTCGCTCTTCTTAATGTACTCCCCGGCCGTATGTGAGCGAGACGACTCCCCGGGCCCCATTTTTACCGCCGGAAATGGAATTAAGGCCATATCCGAGAGGGTGGATGAACCAAAGGGCTCCCATCCGAGCGTACGAATGGTTCTCATCAAGAAATGATTATCATCCAATCCCGTTGGTTTTAGCCTGGTTGACCGGGGAGTGAGCCTGGCCTTGCAAACCGATCGGATCATCTCCAGCAATCTCTCGTTCCCATAGCGGTCATTACTTCTTACATCCACCACATAAGTGCAGAGATCCGGAACCACATTGTGACCGGTTCCGGCTGATATCATGGTTACCTGTGCCCCGGGTTTTGAAAGCCATTCCGACTCCTCTGTAAATTCCAATTGTGCAATGGCCCGCAGATCTTCCATGGCTTCGTAAATGGCATTCAATCCTTCCTTGCGTGCTGCATGGCCGGCCTTCCCCCGCACTTCCCCGTCCAGCACCATCAATCCCCTTTCTGCCACTGCCGGTGCCATTCCAGTAGGTTCCCCCACTATCACTGCGTCCGGCTCACCCAGCACTGGTAATACCGCAGAGATTCCCTTTGATCCTGAAACCTCCTCCTCCGCGGAGATCAGCAGGACCAGGTTCAGGTGATCCTGCAGCTTTTTCCTCATTTGATGATAGCTTGCCATCATTGTTACCACGGATGCACCGGCATCATTACTTCCCAGCCCAATGATCTTCTCCCCCTTTATCTGTGGAGAAAAGGGATCCGATTCCCAGGCATCCACCGGGTGAACCGTATCCATATGTGAATTCAGAAGCAGGGTAGTTCCCGGCGCTTCTGTCTCTCCAACCAGGAGATTATTATGGATTCGTTTTACCTGCCATCCCAGTGCATTCATGTAAGCTTCCAGGAAATCGGAGCGCTGTTGCTCCTCCCGGCTGACTGCGGGAATGGAAAGCATCTCCATTAAGAGTTCGATATAGGGCAGATCCCGGCTCATTTCAGATCGCTGATCTCCGAATAAGATTTTACAATGCCTTTGATCATAGCAGAACTTAAGCCAAAGTGTTCCATCTCATTCAATCCGGAGATGGTGCAGCCCATGGGGGTGGTTACCCGGTCAATTTCAGTCTCGGGATGGTTATTCGTCTGCATCAGAAGTTCAGCCGCCCCCATAGCGGTTTGTGCCGCAATCTTTCCCGCTTCTTCGGCATGAAATCCAATCTGGATTCCTCCCTGGGATACCGCTCTGATAAAACGCAGGAAAAAAGCGATCCCGCAGGCAGCCAGAATAGTGGCGGCAGGCATCAGTGCCTCCTTGATCACCATGGTAGATCCAAGAGGATCAAACAGCGCTTTAACCAGGTTTACCGTCGACTCCTCCTCCCCGGCAATACAGGTCATGCTTGCTCCGTATTCCGCCGCTGTATTTGGCATGATCCTGATCACCCCTGTCTTCCTGCCGCTCCATTCCTTTAACTCATTCAGGCTTACTGCAGAAACCACACTTACCAGGATTTTATCAGAGTCTGCCAGCTGCTCCTTCAGATCCAGCAAAACCTCCCTGGCCTGTCCGGGCAGCACCGCCAGTATGATTACATCGCATCTGGAAACCAGGGTGTGGTTATCCGTAATGGTAAAGCCATGCTTCTTTTGTTCTTTCAACAATCCATTTCTTCTTCGCGAAAGGAAGAGCTCCGAAGGATCCAGAACCTTTTGCCTTACCATACCCTTCGCAATGGCCATCCCTATGTTTCCTGCACCTACGATTCCAATAGTATTTTTCTTATGCTCCATATTTTTGCTATTACATTATTTCAGCAGATCGCTGCTTCCATTCACATCAAACCAGATCCGCTGCTGGTTCCCCAGGATCCTGGTAAACCCATTGACCTCTTCCGCGGTCCAGGCCCGGTTCATCTCTCCATAGGAGGCAAAAGAGGCTGACATCAAATCAAAAGGACTCTTTATCCCGGTCACTGAAAAACTATAGGGCCTGAGCCGGAGACTTACCTCTCCGCTAACATTCTTCTGAGAGGATTCAAGGAAAGCTTCCAGATCGCGCATCACCGGTTCCAGGTATTGTGCCTCATGCACAAACATCCCGTACCATTGCCCGATTTGCTCTTTCCAATGCAGCTGCCAGCGAGTGAGAACATGCTTTTCAAGTGCCAGGTGGGCATCAATAATTATCCGTGCTGCTGCTGCCTCGAAGCCCACCCGGCCCTTAATCCCTATGATGGTATCACCCACATGGACATCCCGGCCAACACCCCATGGGGCAGCCATTTTCTCCAGCTCCCTGATGACCACCAGGGGCTCCAGCTGATTTCCGTTGAGGCTCACGGGCTCGCCTTGCTCAAACCCGATACTCACCGTTTCAGAACCAGACCTTTCCATGGGTGTGGGATAAGCTTCCGGGGGGAGTTCCTCCAGGGAGCTAAGGGTTTCTTTTCCTCCCACACTGGTGCCCCAGAGTCCCTTGTTGATCGAGTATTCCACTTTGCTCCAGTTCATATCTATACCCGACTTCCGGAGATAGTCAATCTCATCCTCCCTGGAAATTCTCAAGTCTCTGATGGGGGTTAGAATCTCTATCTCAGGAGCCAGAACCTGGATCACCAGATCAAACCTGACCTGGTCGTTTCCGGCGGCAGTGGATCCATGTGCAATATAGTTGAAGCCTTTCTTCCTGGCATGATCCACCAGGGCGATGGCCTGAAAAGTGCGCTCAGAACTTACCGAGAGAGGATAACTTCTGTTTCTGAGGGCATTTCCAAATATCATAAAGCGAATACAGCGCATATAATACTCAGCCGTGATATCCAGGACCTGGTGGGAGGCTGTCTTAAGATTTGCTGCATGCATGGCAATCTGTTCCAGGTCTTCTTTCTGAAATCCGCCGGTATTCACGATGGCCGAATGGACCTCCATCTTCTTTTCCCTGGCCAGGTGGACCGCACAAAAGGTGGTATCGAGTCCGCCACTGAAAGCCAGCAGTACTTTTTTCTTTTCCATCTTGATTCTCAGGTATGATTGATATTCACTTTTATCCGGGTAGACTTTGCCTCTCCATTTACTTTACTCTTCTTTTTGGGATCCATTACCATGGCCGTGCACAGGCAGTCGTCCCGTTTTGTACGTACCAGGATATCGTAATAGGGACAGGTTTTACATCCCTCCCAGAACTCATCATCATCGGTAAGTTCCGAGAAAGTAACCGGCTGGTAGCCCAGTCCACTGTTAATCTTCATCACTGCAAGGCTGGTGGTGAGGCCAAAAAGCTGTGCCCCGGGAAAAAGCCTGGCCGACAGGTCCAGGGCTCGCTTTTTTATCTCGCTGGCCAATCCGGCTCCCCTGAAGGCTGAAGAGACAATCAATCCACTGTTGGCCACAAACTTATTGTGTCCCCAGGATTCAATGTAGCAGAACCCTGCCCACAAGCCCTCATTGCCCAGTGCAATAACTGCTTTTCCCTCTTCAATTTTAGTTCTCAGGTATTCCGAACTCCGGACTGCAATCCCGGTGCCTTTCTTGAGGGATGCCTGGTATATGGCTTCCTTAATCTCAGGAACATATTCCAGGTGCGCCTTGGAGGCAATGGAAATTTCAATATTCTGTACCATCTATGTAAGTTTTTATTCCGTTAATCATGAAACAGACCCCTGCAAGAGGCCTGGCATTCTAATTTTTAACAAATTCACCAGGTCAGAGCGGCTAACCCCATCCCGTGGAACCAGCAGGATGGTATCATCGCCTGCAATGGTTCCGGCAATCTCATAAGCTCCCAGGTTGTCAATGGTATAGGCAATGCTTCCGGCATGTCCCGGCAGGGTTCTCAGAATCGCCATACCCTGGGCAAAATCAAACGAAATCAAGCCACTCAATCCCTGATTTGTCAATTCAACTTCTTCCACCACCTGCTCCTTGTCCGGGAGGATGTAGACATATCCTGCCTTGCCGTCGGGCATCTTGGCCACTCTCAGGTACTTCAGGTCCCTGGAGAGTGTAGCCTGGGTCAGGGTATAACCCTGCTTTTCAAGCAGCTTGTTTAACTCATCCTGACTGGAAATATTCCTGCTTCCGATGAGCCTGCGAATCTCCATTAATCGCTCGTTCCTGTTTTTCATAGGGACATATTGTATATTTATACATATGAATTGCAAATTTATACATTTATTTGGAATCCATGCCATTCTCTCGGCTTTTTTTTATATTTTTACCTGCCGCAAAAAACAGTCAATTAGCCCATTCACATGAAAGAATCAATCAAAAAAGTGGTCGTCCTCGGATCAGGTGCATTAAAAATCGGGGAAGCCGGGGAATTCGATTATTCAGGATCCCAGGCTCTCAAGGCTCTGCGGGAAGAGGATGTATATACCGTACTGATCAATCCCAATATTGCTACGGTACAAACCTCTGAGGATGTGGCAGATAAGATCTATTTTCTTCCGATTACTCCCTACTTTGTTGAGCAGGTGATTAAAAAAGAGAAGCCCGATGGCATTCTTCTGGCCTTTGGAGGACAGACCGCCCTGAATTGTGGAGTAGCGCTGTATAAGGAAGGAATACTGGAGAAATACCAGGTAAGGGTGCTGGGAACACCTGTCCAGGCCATCATGGATACTGAAGACCGGGAGCTTTTCGTGGGCAAACTGGAGCAGATCAATGTAAAAACGGCCAGAAGTATTGCAGTTACCACGGAAGAAGAGGCCCATCGAGCGGCCAAAGAACTGGGCTATCCCATCATTATTCGTGCCGCCTATACCCTGGGAGGACAGGGAAGTGGTTTTTGCTATAACGAAGATGACCTGGAAAAGCTGATAAAAAAGGCTTTTTCCTATTCGCCCCAGATCCTGGTAGAGGAGTCGCTGAAAGGCTGGAAAGAGGTGGAGTACGAAGTGGTCAGGGATCGTTTCGACAACTGCATCACGGTATGCAACATGGAAAATTTTGATCCTCTTGGAATCCACACGGGTGAGAGCATCGTGGTGGCTCCATCACAGACCCTGACAAACAGTGAATATCATAAACTGAGAAAGCTATCTATCGATATCATCAGGCATATTGGCATCGTGGGGGAATGCAATGTCCAGTATGCACTGGATCCGGCCTCTGAAGATTACCGGGTCATAGAGGTCAATGCCCGTCTCTCCCGCTCGTCTGCCCTGGCCAGTAAGGCCACCGGCTACCCGCTTGCGTTTGTGGCCGCCAAACTGGGACTGGGATTCGGCCTGCATCAACTCAGGAATTCCATTACCAAAACCACCTCGGCTTTTTTCGAGCCCGCCCTGGACTACATCGTCTGTAAAATTCCCCGTTGGGACCTCAACAAGTTCCAGGGAGTTTCCAAGCTGATCGATTCCAGTATGAAATCGGTGGGAGAGGTTATGGCGATCGGGCGCACTTTCGAAGAGGCCATCCAGAAAGGGATCCGGATGATCGGACAGGGCATGCACGGTTTTGTGGGCAACCATGAGATGGAGATTGAGAACATCGACCATGAATTATCGGAACCCACCGATATGCGGATCATGGTCATCGAACAAGCATTTAAGGAAGGCTATACCATTGACCGGATAAATGAGCTGACAAAAATTGACCGGTGGTTCCTGGTAAAACTAAAGAAGATATTTGACCTGAGCCAGGAGCTTGAAAAAGTACCCTCGCTGGCCGACCTGGATGATGAGTTGCTGCTTCAGGCCAAAAAAGCCGGGTTTAGTGATTTCCAGGTGGCAAGACTTGTCATGGAGGGAGATGTATCCACCAATTTGCTGGTGGTACGAGAACACCGGAAGCAGCGAAATATCCTGCCCAGTGTGAAACAAATCGACACACTGGCGGCTGAATACCCCGCTCAGACCAACTATCTCTACCTCACCTACAGCGGGAGCGAACATGATATAGAATTCCAGGCGGATCAACGTTCCGTGGTGGTCCTGGGCTCAGGGGCCTACCGCATTGGTTCCAGCGTAGAATTTGACTGGTGCAGTGTGAATGCATTAAAAACGGTTAACGATGAGGGTTACCGGTCCATCATGATCAATTACAACCCGGAGACGGTATCCACCGATTATGATGTATGCGACCGACTCTATTTTGATGAACTTTCCTTCGAACGGGTCATGGATATCTATGACCTGGAGATGCCCAAGGGGATTATTGTTTCCGTGGGCGGACAAATCCCCAATAACCTGGCCATCCGTCTGCATGAACAAAATGTCCATATCCTGGGGACCTCTCCCGAAAACATCGACCGGGCCGAAAACAGGCACAAATTCTCGATGATGCTGGACGAGCTGGGAATCGACCAGCCTCGCTGGCAGGAACTCAGCAGCCTGGAGGAAATATTCTCCTTTGTGGATGAAGTGGGCTTTCCTCTCCTGGTAAGACCCTCCTATGTGCTTTCCGGAGCTGCCATGAACGTAGTCTCGAACCGGGAAGAACTGGAGGGCTTCCTGACCCTGGCCGCCCGGGTATCTAAACAGTACCCGGTGGTGGTATCAGAATTTATAGAGCAAGCTAAAGAAATTGAGATTGATGCGGTGGGCCGTGAAGGAGAGCTTTTCTCCTACGCCATTTCAGAACACGTGGAGTTTGCGGGTGTTCACTCGGGGGATGCCACCATGATTTTTCCGCCTCAGAAGATCTACTTCGAGACCGTCAGAAGGATTAAAAAGATTGCCCGGCAAATGGCCGAAGCCCTGGAGATCTCAGGCCCCTTCAATATGCAGTTCCTGGCCAAGGACAATGATATCAAGGTGATTGAATGCAACCTTAGAGCTTCCAGAAGCATGCCCTTTGTTTCAAAAGTGCTGAAAGCCAACCTGATTGACCAGGCGACCAGGGTCATGCTGAAGATTCCCATTGAAAAACCGCATAAATCCATCTTCGACCTGGACTATATCGGATGCAAAGCGCCCCAGTTCTCCTTCTCCAGGCTGAAAAAAGCAGATCCGGTACTTGGGGTAGATATGTCCTCCACCGGGGAGGTGGGGTGTATCGGGGACAACTACTATGAAGCCATCCTGAAAGCCATGTTGTCAGTGGGGTACACCATTCCCGAAAAGAATATCCTGCTGTCCACGGGAGATATGCGTTCCAAGGTTGAGCTGGTAAATTCATGCCGAATGCTGATACACAAAGGATACAATCTGTTCGCCACCCATGGGACGCATGAATTTTTAAAGTTGAACGGGATTAACTCCGTCGACCTGGCCTGGCCTGATGAGGACCTGCAGCCCAATGTGATGGAATACCTGAGGGCCAAAAAGATCGATCTGGTAGTCAACATACCCAAGGACCTCTCCTCCCACGAACTCTCCAACGACTACAGCATCAGGCGGGGGGCGGTGGACTACAATATTCCACTGATTACCAATGCCCGACTGGCCTCAGCCTTCATCTATGCTATCTGTAAAATGGGGCTGGAAGATATCTCCATCAAAAGCTGGGACGAATATTAGGCAGGGTACTATCCTTTCTGAGCTTCGGCCCCGCTAACGATTTCCAGGATCTCATTGGTAATAGCTGCCTGGCGCGCTTTATTGAACTGCAGACTCAGCTCTTTCAGCAGTTCGGTGGCATTATCGGTAGCTTTATGCATGGCTGTCATCCTTGCACCATGCTCCGAAGCGTTGGAGTCCAGGATCGCTTTATAGAACTGCAGCTTTAAAGAACGGGGAATCAGTTCCTCCACAATATACTTCTTGCTGGGTTCAAAAATATAGTCCACATAGGATGCGTGGCCCGATTCTTCTGTCAGATTTTCCACCTGAATGGGAAGGAACTGCTCTTCCGTTAAGATCTGTGTCCCGGCATTCTTGAAACGATTATAGACCACATCCACATGATCATATTCCTTATCCGTGAAAAGCCCCATGATCATATTGGCCAGTTCGGCTACCCGTTCAAAGCTAAGGTTATCAAATATATCACTGCCATTAAAAATCACCTTGTACCCATTCTTGCGTAAAAAGTCCGCCCCTTTCTTCCCTATGGCAATAAAATGGACCTGCTTTGCCATCATCTGCCTGTCATAAGTGGTCAGGGCCCTGCCAATGGTGGCTTTAATGGCATTTGAATTAAAGGCTCCGCACAAACCCCTGTTTGAGGTAATCAGCACCAGCAGGATACGTTCTTTATCACGTTGTACCGCGTACTTATTGTCCTCATCATCCTTAATGCTGTCACCCACACTGGCCAGAATCTCCTGCAGTTTTTCTGCATAGGGCCTGAACTGGACAATGGCATCCTGCGCTTTTTTAAGTTTGGCAGCAGAAACCATCTTCATGGCGCTGGTGATCTGCATGGTAGAGGCCACAGAGATTTTTCGCTCTCTTATTTCCTTCAAACTCGCCATAGGGTCTTATTTTAATTTCTCCACAATTTCCCTGGCGGCACTTTCAAGTACGCCGGTTATTTCATCTGTTAGTTTTCCCTGTGCAAGAGCTGCCAGTGTCTTTTTATGTTTCATTTCCAAATATTCCAGGAATTCCAGTTCAAACTCCCGAACCTTCTCGCTGGGGATATCCCCCAGTAAGCCCTTGGTACCGCAATAGATTATTGCAATCTGTTTCTCAACCGCCATGGGAGCATACTGATCCTGCTTCAGAATCTCCACGTTCTTCCGCCCTTTATCCAGCACCGCCTTGGTGGCAGCATCCAGGTCTGATCCAAATTTGGCAAAGGCTTCCAGTTCACGGAACTGGGCCTGATCAAGCTTCAGGGTTCCTGCAATTTTCTTCATGGCCTTAATCTGGGCATTCCCCCCTACCCTTGAAACGGAGATCCCAACATTAATGGCAGGACGTACCCCTGCATTAAACAGATTAGACTCCAGGAAAATCTGTCCGTCTGTAATGGAGATCACATTGGTGGGGATATAGGCCGAAACATCTCCCGCCTGTGTCTCAATAATGGGAAGAGCCGTTAGGGAACCACCTCCCTTAACCAAAGGCTTTAAAGCCTCAGGTAAGTCGTTCATCTTGCTGGCTATCTCGTCAGACTTGATAATCTTGGCTGCACGTTCCAGTAAACGTGAGTGGAGATAAAACACATCTCCGGGATAGGCCTCACGTCCCGGGGGCCTCCTTAAGAGAAGCGACACTTCGCGATAGGATACGGCCTGCTTGCTCAGGTCATCATAAATAATCAGCGCCGGTCTTCCGGTATCTCTGAAATACTCCCCGATGGAGCATCCGGCAAAAGGCGCATAAAACTGCAGGGCGGCAGGGTCCGAAGCTGTGGCTGATACAATGACGGTGTAATCCATGGCTCCGGCTTCCTCCAGGGTCTTCTGGATATTTGCCACGGTAGATCCTTTTTGTCCGATCGCCACATAAATGCAGTAAACGGTCTCCCCTTTCTCGTAAAATTCCTTCTGGTTGATAATGGTATCAATGGCGATAGCGGTTTTTCCTGTCTGCCGGTCGCCGATGATCAGCTCCCGCTGCCCGCGTCCAATGGGAATCATGGCATCGATGGGCTTCAGACCAGTTTGCAAGGGCTCGTTTACCGGCTGACGGTAAATCACGCCGGGGGCCTTTCGCTCCAGGGGCAGGTCGATTAATTTCCCGGTAATGGGTCCTTTCCCGTCGATGGGCTTTCCCAGGGTATTGATCACACGTCCCAACAAGGGTTCTCCCACACCAATGGAAGCAATTTTCCTGGATCGTTTTACGGAATCCCCCTCTTTGATATATTCTGAGGATCCCAGCAATACAGCACCTACATTGTCCTCTTCAAGATTCAGGACAATTCCTGCAACTCCACTGTCAAATTCTATCAGCTCGTTGGCCTGTACACTGTTCAAGCCATAAATACGGGCAATCCCATCTCCAACCTGGAGCACGGTACCCACTTCTTCAAGTTCCACATCACTTTTGAATCCTTCAATTTGCTTCTTTAAAATTTCCGATACTTCGGATGGCTTAATCTGAGACATATGCTATTACTTTTCAATACTGGTTTGAAGTAGTTGTTTTTTTAATTTTTTAAGATTACTTGCGACACTGGCATCATACCGCATATCCTCTATGGTCAGTATAAAACCCCCAATCATCTCCTTATCCACCGAAGCAGAGAGCTCCACTTCTGAATCATACGCTTTCCTGATTAAGGCACGGATACCTTCCATAGCCGATTCGTCCAGGGTTTGAACGGTGACCAGGGAGGCTTTACGAATTCCTTTTTCTTTTCGATAAAAATCCATGAAATTCCTGGCAATTCCAGCTAAATAAGCTTCCCGCTTGTTCTTGACAACCAGCTGGAGCATGGACAGGGAGATCTTGGTAAAATGTTTTTCAAAAATGGACCGTAGCAGCTTTATTTTCTGACTCGGCTGCAAAGTGGGTACTAAAAGCATATACTGGAAATCTTCCAGCTTACAGGTGGAGCTCAACACCTCCATATCCCTGGAAACCCGGTCAAGCTCTTGCTTTTCTAACGCACTTTGAAACAGCGCTTTCGCGTAACGTACTGAAATCTGGCTATCGTTCATAAATGAGTTTACTAATTCAGGTCGGCTTCGTTAATGAGCCTGTCGACCAGGTCCTTCTGCGCTTTGCTGTCTTCCAGCTTTATCCGCAGGATCTTTTCTGCTATCTCCACTGAAATATTGGCCATCTGTTCTTTCATTTCATTCAGTGCCCCTGCTTTCTCCCTCTGGATGGACTCTCTGGCGCTCTTTACCAACTTAGCGGCCTCTTCTGAAGCTTTCTCCTTGGCGTCGGCAATCAATTTATTCTTTATCTCTTTTGCTTCCTTCATAAGGGCATCCCTTTCCGCTTTTGCCTCGGCCAGAATTTTTTCATTGTCGGCCTTCAGCTGCGCCATCTCTTCTTTTGCCCGGTCAGCAGCTTCCAGTGCATGCCGAATACTCTCGTTACGGGCCTTAACAGCCGTCAAAATAGCCGGCCAGGCGAACTTGCCCAGGATAAAAAGTAAAACGAGAAAGAACAGCGTCGACCAGAAGATCATCCCTATTCCCGGTGTTACTAGATCCATAGTATTTTGTGTTTAATTGTTTTCAAAGAAAGGCCTGTAACCAACCGTTACAGGCCTTCCGGTTCCCTCACCTTGTTAGCCCATCATGGCAACCACAATGGCAAACAGGGCAGCACCTTCAATCAGGGCAGCGGCAATAATCATAGCGGTCTGGATTTTTCCTCCGGCCTCGGGCTGACGTGCAATGGCATCCATTGCTGATCCGCCGATCCTTCCGATTCCCAGTCCTGCCCCGATTACGGCGAGTCCTGCTCCAATTGCTGCTAATGTACCAGTCATAATAAGTAAGTATTAAAGTGAAAACTAATCATGGTGATGCTCAGGCATCGCCATTCCAATAAATAAAGCTGATAATAAAGTGAAAATATATGCCTGCAGGAATGCCACAAGCAATTCAATACAATCCATAAAGAGCACCATCACCAAAGAGGGGGCAGCCACAAATACGGATTTGAAAATAAATATCATGGATATCAGGCTCAGAACAATGATGTGCCCGGCTGTAATGTTGGCAAAGAGTCGAACCATCAGGGCAAAGGGCTTGGTAAACAATCCGATGATCTCCACAGGGATCATTATAACAAGCAGGGGCTTGGGCACGCCCGGGGTGTTGAATACATGCTGCCAGTGTCCTTTGTTGGAACTGAATTGTGTAATCAGAAAGGTAATGGTGGCCAGAACAAAAGTCACAGCTATATTGCCGGTTACGTTGGCTCCGAAGGGAAAGAAGGGTATCAGCCCCATCAGGTTATTCAGCAAAATAAAAAAGAAGACCGTCAGCAAATAGGGCATGAAGCGGGTATATTTTTCCTGCCCGATATTTGGAATAGCTACATCCTCTTCAATAAAAACGATGACCGGCTCAATAAAACCTGCCAGCCCCTTGGGTTCACTGATTCCCATCCTTTTATACGCCCTGGCCAGGCTAAGAAACACCCAGAGCAGAATGATGACGGAAAGCAGCATCATAAATACATTCTTGGTAATGGAGAAATCGAGAGGCAGGCCGGCTTCCACCAGCTCACCCTGCTCATCCACTTCAATGATTTTTCCATTCAGGCTCTTCTCTATGCTTTCTCCCTTCTTATTGATAAGCTCGATGGTTCCATGTCCCATCCGGAATCCTTCATGAGTGTGTCCATGAGCTAACTTGCCGGACATAAACATATGAAATCCGGAATGCTTGCTGAAAAGTATAACCGGTAAGGGAACACTAACATGCTGCCCGTCTTTTTTTGTCAGGATGTGCCATTCATGAGAGTCACTCACATGTTCCAGGATATATTCTGTGGCATTAAACTCTTCGTCAGCGGACGTTTTGTGCCCGGATTCCTCCGAATGGGAATCGGCCGCTTCATGATGTCCCTCAACCCTTTCAGGATGTTCATTCTGTCCATAGAGTTGGGTGCCCGGTACCAAGAAGATAAATCCAATCAGAAGGCGGGTAAAAACAGCTAAAAATCTCTCGCTCACGATCAATATAATTATTTGTTTTTCAGCATCTTAAGAAGATGGCCTGCCGTAAAAAAAGTAAAGACTAAATATAGTGCAAAAAATGTAAGGATAAAGGGTTTCGATAGAATTTTTGTGCCAAGCCAGTAAAGCAGGATAAACAGGAGATAGAGAAGGAATTTAGCTCCTATTCCGCCAAGCAGATAAACCACACCATCCTTGTTGTTTTTAAGGATCCCTGCCGACATAAGCAGGTAGGTGACCAGATTAATCAGGGTGACCGAAGCCAGGGTAATCAGGTATTCAGACAGGGAAAGCTCCCCGGTCAATTGTGGAATCAATCCTATCCCAAGAATAAGCAGAATGGAAGCGAGAACCAGGAGTTGCCAGATGAAACGCACATGCTTAATCATCTTTCCTGAATAAAAAATCCTTTAATACAATGTAGAGGCCTGCAAAAACCCCCAGCAGGGTTAATATGGCAGTATAGACAGGTTTTTCATTCCCTGATCTGGCATCAAGTTTTGATCCCGCCCAATAAAAAAGAAGAATAATTGCAACCATCTGAAAGCCCATTCCCGAGTATCGGACATAGGAATTCAGACCTGAATTCTTAGGGTTGCGCTCCTTTGAGTTTTGAGGCCGGCTCGGTGATCTCTTCTTTTTTTCCACCCATATCACATTTTCCGGTAAATGTAGCTCCAGGTTCTATGGCCAGCTTACCGGTTTTTATTTCACCGTATACTTTTGACATGGAACGAAGCGACAACAATTCCGTCACCACAACCTTTCCGTCAACCACGCCTTCCACTTCACAATTTTTACACCTGATCTCTCCGGTTACATTCCCGCTCTGACCAATAAAAACTTTCCCCTTGGTATTCAGGTTGCCAATCAGATTACCGTCAAATCGGATATTTTCACTGGAGTTAATACTTCCTTCAATGGTGGTTCCAAGACTGATCATGTTGATCTTGTTGGTGCTTTCTGTTTCGCCAATTTTTGCCATACCTTACTTTTTCTGCAAATTTAGTTATTATTCTTGTTTCCATTATAGGCCCACTTCAAATAGATGGATCCCCAGGTGAATCCTCCTCCAAAAGCGGAGAGGATCAGGTTATCTCCCTTCTTTAACTGGGACTCCCACTCCCACAGGCAGAGCGGAATGGTGGCGGCAGTAGTATTGCCATACTTTTCAATGTTGATCATCACCTTCTCCTTGGGAATACCCATCCGGCGGGCAACCGCCTCAATAATTCTCATATTGGCCTGGTGGGGCACCAGCCAGGTAAGTGTATCTGGATTCAATCCGTTTTTTTTCATAATCTCCACGGAGACATCTGCCATTTTGGATACAGCGACCTTAAATACAGCCTGTCCCTCCTGGTATACGAAGTGTTCTCTTGCATCGACTGTCTCATGGGAAGCCGGGTGGGCTGAACCCCCCGCCTTCATATGAAGGTTTTGCATCCCGCTTCCATCAGCTTCCAGAATAGCGTCCACCAAACCCAGCTCCTTCTCCACCGGTTCCAACAAAACTGCCGCTGCCGCATCGCCAAAAAGAGGGCAGGTGGTTCTGTCGGTATAGTCGGTGATGGCCGACATCATATCGGCCCCCACAAGGATCACCTTCTTATACTGGCCGGACTGGATAAAACTGGCAGCAGTCTGCATCCCAAATAAAAATCCTGAACATGCTGCGGAAATATCAAAACTCCATGCGCCTGTAATCCCCGACTTATGAGCAATCAGGTTAGCGGTCGAAGGAAAATGATAATCAGCGGTGATGGTGGCACAGATCAAAAGATCGATTTCATCCGGAGAGGTTCCTGTCTTCTCCAGCAAACCCTCCACGGCACGGGCCCCCATATCGGAGGTAGCCCCCTCTTTCAGGATCCTTCTCTCTTTGATTCCGATTCGCTGCATAATCCACTCATCGGTGGTCTCCACCATGGTGCTCAATTCGTCATTAGTAAGCCTGTATTCAGGCACCCAGCCATGAATTCCTGTTATTCCTGCTGCAATCTTGCTCATCTGTTCAGTTCTTCTTTTATACTTTTGACCAATCCCGCTCCCACAACTTCCGTAGTGTGAAGGAGCATATTCTTTATCGCTTTATCATTGGAAATTCCATGCCCGATTACCAGGGGAGCATTCACGCCCAGTACGGGAGTGCCTCCGAAATTTTCGAAATTAAACAATTCGAAATAACCATTTCCAACACTCTTCAATGAAACAACTTTATAAAATGCCTCTGCCTGTTTCAACATCATATTTCCGATAAATCCATCCGTTACAATAACATCCGCCCGGCTGGTGACAAACATCTCATTGGCTTCTATATTGCCTATAAAATTATAGTCGGAGGACTCTTTCATCAATTGATAGGCACTCCGGGTCAGCATATTCCCTTTGCTCTCTTCAATTCCCACATTCAGTAAAGCTACTGTCGGCTCTTTTATTCCATAAACCAAGTTTGAATAAATGGCACCAATGGAGCCATACTGGTATAAAACATCAGGACGGGCATCAGGATTAAGGCCCACATCAAGAATGACGGATTGTGTTCCCTCCACGTTGGGGATGGTGGCGGCAATAGCCGGACGAATAATCCCCGGGATGGAAGTAATAATTTGCATGGCTCCAACCATGACGGCCCCGGTATTCCCGGCACTGCAGAAACCGTCCAGGGAGCCTTCGGCCAGCAGGCGCTGCCCCAAAAAGATACCGGCTTCAGGTTTATCTTTAAATGCTTTCAGGGGATGATCCTCCATCCCTACATATTCCCGGGTATGGATAACAGAAAGCCCGCTAAGGTCGAGTTGATTTTCCTCGGAGTAGCGGGCGACAAGGTCCTGGTTGCCGATCAAAATAATTTCCGTGTCAACAGGCAAGGATTCCCTGGCGAGAATGGCTCCGCCTATTACAGAGCCCGGAGCGAAATCGCCCCCCATCATATCGATCCCAATGCGCATGGGTTACCGGGCTTTTGCCCTGGAGGTAATCGTTTCTATGCTATATCGGCTTCAGCGTCGATAACAAGTTTCCCTTTATAGTAAAGGTTTCCATCCACATAATATGCACGATGACGTTCATGAACTGTTCCGGTGGTGGAACAGGTGGAAAGTGTTGGAGCCTCCGCTTTATAATGCGTTCTTCTCTTGTCTCTTCTGGTCTTTGAAGTCTTTCTTTTTGGATGTGCCATAGCTATTTGTTTTTTTCAATTATTCCTTTTAAAACATCCCATCTGGGATCTATCTTCTCCTCCTTGTCCGCTTCTTTTGTTCTGTGAGCTTCCAGCCGTTTAATCATTTCAGGGTTACAGCTTGAATTTCCATCGGAATCGTCCGGGTGGATTTTCTGATAAGGGAGTGCCAGCACAATAAATTCATACAAATACTGGCCTACCTCAATCTCATGATCCCTCCTTCCAATCATCAAAACATCGTCCTCTACTTCCCCCGGGGTATCCCCCGTCTTCACGAAAATGGTCTCTGTGCTCTGTATCTCTGTCATAAAACTCTCCAGGCAGCGGTCACACCTTACCTCCACTTCACCCGAGAGCTCGAAATGGAGGGAAAGAATTCCCTGTTTCTTCTCCAGCCTGATGGTGGCATGCACCGTTCCCGTACTGATTTCCGATTGCTCAAATAAAACAAAGAACCGCCTGTCCAGGTCAAATGAAAAAATGTGATCGCCATCTCCTAAACCCGAAATGCGTACTGCATATAAACCCCGCTTGCTCACAATCCTTCAATTTGGGAGTGCAAAAGTAAAAATTTATCTCATATAAAAAAACTAAAATCCTGCTTTAATTCATGGCAGTAAGGAGATTAAAGAGAGTGCTCCTCCTGACAGGCGAACTGAAAAAATCAACTGAGCATCTGCTGAATGGTCTCCATGAGCGAGTCAATAAAAAAATGGTCCTTGGTCAGGTATCTGTTTGCTCCGTTCTCCATAAATTCGGTAAGCAGGGTATCATCTCCCTGTCCGGTCAGAATTACTACGGGAACCTTTTTGTTTACTTTCCGGATCTCCCTGAGTGTGTCCAGGCCATTGAGATTGTCCTCGCCCGCCCCGGAAAGAATATGATCCAGAACGATGAGTCGTGGGTTCAGATGAAGATTTTCCAGGCACTCCTCCCCGGTTTGATAACAGATCACCTGATAGTCATGCCTGCTCTGAAAAGTAAACTCCATCAGGTTCAATATCACTTTGTCATCATCTATAAAGAAAATTGGCCTGCTCATTAAGGGTACTTGCTAAATCAGAATGATCAAAAATAGCAAAATTATTTTTTAGGGAACGGCCTCTGTCCGATACTGAACAATCCATATACGAAAACGGACAACTTCCTATGGATGCCAGTTTAATAAATATCTGATTTATAGAGTATTATTTTTTTTGGCACTGGTATTGGATTATTCATAGATTGAATAACTAAATCCTGAGCTCCATGTCACTTTTCAAAAATTATCTGCTGTCCCTGGCCAGAAATGCCCTGCGGGATAAATTTTTTACCCTGCTGAACCTGCTTGGTTTGGCGGTTGGAATTACTGCCTCCATCCTGATATTTATTTATATCCAGGATCAATTGACCTATGATAAAAACAACGAAAATCTCGACCGGATCTATCGCCTGGAGGCTGACTATACCATCAACGAAAAACAAGA
>Ga0316201_10000809_pt1 | contig 19486 bp, 16 predicted proteins | sample CS6wburrow_MG_FD_204516 | JGI IMG/M metagenome (GOLD analysis project Ga0316201, IMG submission 204516) | Coastal sediment microbial communities from Delaware Bay, Delaware, United States - CS-6 worm burrow | ecosystem: Environmental > Aquatic > Marine > Coastal > Sediment | place: USA... | reverse complement strand
ATCTTGATCTTGCGCAGGAAGGGATTGGCGAAGCGCAGGCCGTTTTCCCGCGTCGTGCCCTTGTAGGCGCCGAACAGAAGCAGGGCGGCGGCCTCGTTGGGATTGATGATGAACAGTCCGGACATGATGATGATACCCAGCAAGATCATACCGAGTGCGACGATCAGCGTGGGCGGGTCTTCCCGGTTGATGGCGACGATCAGGGTCCAGATCCCGATCCCGAGCAGGGCGAGACTGAGAAACAGGGCTCCCCATCCGGGGGCGGTTTGGGCTTTTCTTTCGCTGTGCATGGCGACCTCCTGCGCTTTGACACCCGGGATTCCGCGAGCGGGGTAATGCCGGCGGCTTGAGATGTCGTAATGATATCACTATGAGATCATACCCGCCAGGCTTTTCCATTATTCATCTTTGCCTGTGATCAGGAAGACGCTTCCGTTCCTGCCAAGAACGAAGCCCTGGAACGTCCTCGCGCCGCTGGCGCTGCGGATTGATTCCAGGGCTTCGTTCTTGGCAGGAACGGAAGCGTCTCCTAGCTCTCCTTCTCGGTCCAGACTTCGATGATCCGCAGGATGGTTTCGGTTGCCAGGATCATGTCCTTCACGCAGATCCATTCGCCGTAACCATGGAAGTCCTGCTCCCCGGTGAAGATGTTGGGGGTCGGCAGGCCGCGGGCCGACAGCGTGGACCCGTCGGTGCCGCCGCGGATGGAGCCCTGGATCGGCTTGAGGCCGGTCCGCTTGACCGCCTCCAGCGCGTAGGCCATCGCCCGGCCTTCCTTCTCCAGATCGTATTTCATGTTCCGGTAGTACTCCTTGATCTCCATCTTGAATTCGCTGCCGGGCCACTGCTTGCAGGCCTGAGCGGCGAATTCGCGGATCATCTTGGCCTTGGGGGCCAGGCCCTCCAGGTCGAAGTCGCGGATCAGCAGATGCACCTCGGTCTCGCTGGTGTTGCCCTTGATGTTGATCGGATGGATGTAGCCCTCGCCGCCTTCGGTCGTTTCGGGAGCGCCGTCGCGGGGCAGGCTGGCCACGAATTCGGCGGCCACCTTGACCGACGGGACCATCTTGTCCTTGGCGTAGCCCGGGTGGATGTCCCGGCCCACGAAGGTGACGATGGCGCTGTCGGCGCAGAAGGTCTCGTTCTCGACCTCGCCGCGGCGGCCGCCGTCCATGGTGTAGGCCACGGTGGCGGCGAACTTCTCCACGTCGAAGTGCTTGACGCCGGCGCCGACCTCCTCGTCGGGCGTGAAGGCGACCTTCACCGTGCCGTGCCGGAAGTCGGGGTTCTCGTGGATGCGGGTCAGGGCGTCCATGATTTCGGCGATCCCGGCCTTGTCGTCGGCGCCCAGCAACGTCGTGCCGTCGGCGGTGATGATCGTCTCGCCGATGCATTCGGCCAGGTAGGGATTCTCGGCGGCGATGATCTTGCGCCCTTCCCGGGGCAACTCGATGTCGCCGCCGCGGTAGTTCTCGTGGAAGGTCGGGACCACGTTCTCGCCGCTGACCTCGGGATAGGTGTCCATGTGGGAGATGAAGGCGATCGTGGGGACCTTCTCGCAGCCGGGGCTGGCCGGCAGGGAGGCTGTCACGTAGCAGTGCTCGTCCACGGCGGCATCGTCCATACCGATGGCCTTGAGCTCCTCGACCAGCAGGCGGGCCAGATCGAACTGCCGCGCGGTCGACGGATAGGTATCGGATTCCTCGCTGCTGCTGGTGTGGATCTTGGCATAGGTGACGAAGCGGTCGACGAGCGGGGGAAACGTCGAATCCTTCCGGCGTTCGAGCATGTGAGGCCTCCATCGTTGGGGAGTACGGACCCGGCGTACTGGCCGGCCCGCGGCGTTTCCTGGAATTGATTCCCGTCAATATGGGCCCGTTCGACGGGTCGGGCAAGTGGATCCCCGCCGGGGCTGAAGGCGGGACATCAATTCTTGTTAGACCGCCCCGGGGGTGTTAGGGTTCATCACCGTGACAGGCCCTTCAGGGCTCCAGGAAGGCGACCACCGGGAAAGCCCGGCTGTTTTGCGCCAACGACCTTTCCCCTTGCGGAGGTGTCAATGGATATCAGTGGCAACAAGCATCTACCCGAGAATGCGTACCGCAAACTCGGTGAAGGTGAGAAGTTCGTACCGGTGGTGCCGGCCGAGTCGATCGTTCCGGAGCTGACCGGTTATTCGCTTTTTTGGGGGCTGTTTTTTGCCGCGCTGTTCTCCGCGGCGAGCGCCTACCTCGGCCTGAAGATCGGCCAGGTCTTCGAGGCGGCGATTCCCATCACCATCCTGGCGATCGGTCTGAGTGCCAACCGGAAGAATGCCCTGCAGCAGAACGTGATGATCCAGTCGATCGGTTCGGCCTCGGGTGTGGTCGTGGCCGGGGCCATCTTCACCCTGCCGGGCATCTACATCCTCGGGTTGGCCGAGAAGACGAACTTCATCCAGATGTGCCTGGCCTCCCTGCTGGGTGGTTTCCTGGGTATCCTGCTCCTGATTCCCTTCCGTCGCTATTTTGTCCAGGACATGCACGGCGAATTCCCGTTCCCGGAGGCGACGGCCAGCACCGAGGTGCTGATGGCCGGCGAGGCCGGCGGCGGCCAGGCCAGCATCCTGATGAAGAGCGGCGCCTTCGCCGGCATCTTCCAGCTGCTGAGCCAGACCTTCGGGCTCTGGCGCGAGACCTTCTCCACGACGGCCTTCCACTGGGGAACCAACCTGTCCTCCAAGGTCCGCCTGGAATTCAACATGATGACCGAGGCCGCCATCGTGGGCCTGGGCTACATCATCGGACTCAGGTACGCGTTGATCATCGCCTGCGGCTCTTTCCTCAGCTGGTGGGTGATGACGCCCATGATCGGACTGCTGGGCAAGGGTGTGACCGTCGACGGCACCCTCTACCAGGTCCAGGGCCTGGCGGGCATGGAAACCGGCGACATCTTCTTCCACTTCGTCCGCCCGGTGGGCATCGGCGCCATCGCGATGGCCGGCCTGATCGGGGTCTGGAAGAGCCGGGACATCATCCTCGGCGCCGTCAAGCTGGCCAGCAAGGCGGGACAGCAGGCTTCCGGCGGCCAGGCGACCGAGCGGACCCAGGTCGACCTGCCGATGAACCTGGTGACCAGCGGCCTCATCCTCACCCTGGTGGCCGTGTTCTGTTTCTTCCTCTTCCTGGTGCCGAACGTCTCGCTCATCCAGGCCATCGTCGGTCTGGTCGTCGTGGCGGTCATCAGCTTTCTGTTCACCACCGTGGCCGCCCGCGCCATCGCCATCGTGGGCACCAACCCGGTGTCGGGCATGACCCTGATGACGCTGATCATCAGCTCGGTCATCCTCAAGGCCGTGGGCCTGCAGGGGCCCGACGGCATCGTGTCGGCCCTGCTGATCGGCGGGGTCGTCTGCACCGCCCTGAGCATGAGCGGCGGCTTCGTCAGCGATCTTAAAATCGGCTACTGGCTGGGCACGACGCCCAAGACCCAGCAGAAGTGGAAGTTCCTCGGCACGATCGTCGCCGCGGTATTCGTCACCGGCGTGATCATGATGCTGGCCAAGACACCCGGTTTCACGGGTGAGGACGCGCTGCAGGCGCCCCAGGCCAACGCCATGGCCGCCCTGATCGAACCGCTCATGACCGGTCAGGACGCACCCTGGCTGCTGTACATGGCCGGCATGTTCATGGCCCTGATCCTCGAGTGGACCGGGCTGCCCGCCCTGGCGTTCGCCCTGGGCATGTACCTGCCGCTGGAGATCAACACCCCGGTGCTGGCCGGTGGTCTGATCGCCCACTTCGTCGCCCTCGGCGGCAGCAAGGAAAACCAGACCAAGCGCAAGGAGAAGGGCACCCTGATGGCCAGCGGTTTCGTGGCCGGCGGCGCCATCATGGGGGTCATCGCCTCGACGGTCCGGTTCATCGGCGCCTGGCGCACCGGTGAGAACAACTGGAGCGTGGAACGGGCGATCGGCATGACCGAATGGGTCGAGCACAACGCGCTTTCGGCCGTGTTGACGCTGGTGATGTTCGGCGCCCTGGGGTACTACCTGTACAAGGGGGCCCGAAACGCCGCCTCCGACTGAGGCTGACGGGACCTGCACTGAACACAACCGGGCCGCCGATCTGCCTTTCAGATTTCGGCGGCCCTCTCTCGATGGAGATGGCTAATGTCCTGCCCCTGTGGATCGACCAGAGACTACGCGGCCTGCTGTGAACCCGTCATCAAGGGCACCAGGGAAGCGGCCACCTGCGAGGAGCTGATGCGGGCCCGCTACAGCTCCTACGTCAAGGTGGAGATGGAATTCCTGCAGGAATCCCTGCATCCGGACAAGCGGGAGGACGCCGACGCCGATGGTGCCCGTGAGTGGGCCGAGAGTTCCCAGTGGCACGGTCTCGAGATCGTCGCCACCGCGGACGGCGAATCCGGCGACGACACGGGTCAGGTGGAGTTCATCGCCAGCTACACTTTCGACGGCGAAGAACAGCACTACCGGGAAATAGCCGAGTTCGAGCGGGTGGACGGCCGCTGGTATTTTACCGAAGGCCTGCCCCCGGTGCGCACGCCGGTCGTTCGGGAGGAACCCAAGATCGGCCGTAACGACCCATGTTCCTGCGGCAGCGGCAAGAAGTACAAGCGCTGCTGCGGCGCCTAGGGCATGTCGCCGCGTCTGTTCGGCCCGCTGGTGGTCGTCTGCCTGCTGGCGGCGTCGGCGGCCTGCGGCCAGGACGGTGCGGCGACGACGAATGCGGCCGCCGCCGCCGACACCGTGACCGAAAGCGGTTCCTGGTTGACGAGGGCCTTCAAACGATACCTCGTCGATACGCCCCAGGAGGGGGACCTGCTCGACGGTCAAGCCGTCCAGGCGGTCGACAAGTATTCCCGTCACATCGGCAAGCCCATCGAGGTGGTGATCGTCTCCCAGGTGGCCCGCTTCGACCAGGAGTGGAACCAGGACAAGGCCACCGGCCAGCGGTTGCTGAACACCGCCACCCGCCCGATACATGCCTACACGCAGGACCGCGTCATCCGGGAGTACCTGCTGTTCGAGCAGGGTCAGGTCGTCGATCCGTTCGCCCTGGCCGACTCCGAGCGGATGCTCCGCCAGCTGGATTTCATCAACGACGTCCGCATCACCCTGATTCCCCTCCAGGGGGAGGTCGAAACGATCGCAGTGGTGGTGGAGGTCCGCGACAAGTGGCCCTTCGGGATCACCGGCACGGTCAAGGACGTCGACCGGTACGTCGCCAGCCTCTACTTCAGCAACCTCGGCGGGCTGGGCATTCGCCTCGAGAACCGGCTCATCTACCGGGGCGACCGCGAGCCCGATCTGGGCTACCGGGGGACGGTGTCCAAGCGGAATGTGCGGGGCACCTTCATCGACCTGGCTCTCCAGTACGAGGATTCCTGGGAACGCCTCCAACGACAGATAGGATTCGAACGGGACCTCGTCCACCCGGCCATCAAGTGGGTGGGCGGAGCCTTCTGGGAAGACACGGATGTCCGCGACAACGAAGGTATTCCGCGCCGTTTCTATCTCGGCGACTACTGGGCCGGACGCACCATCCAGCTCAGCGAGGGCCGGGCCGACCTGACCGCCGCCAGGCCGGTGCTGGTGCCGGCCGCGCGGTTCAATCAGACGATATTCAGCGAGCGGCCGTCCGTCGATGCGGACACCAACCGCGCCTATCATGATACGAAGTCACTCCTGGGCAGCGTGGCCTACCAGCGGTTGAAGTACTACAAGACGAGCTATCTCTACCGGATGGGCGAGACCGAGGATGTGCCCGCCGGACTGGCAGCCAAGCTGTCGGCCGGTTACGAATGGCGCGAATTCTACGACCGCACCGGCGTCTTCACGGAGCTGGTCTACGCCTCGATTCGCAACGCGGGCGACATATGGGTGGCGGGCGCGCGCCTGGGGGGTCATTATCGGGACCATGTCTTCGAGGAGGGCAACCTGTGGCTGACGGTCAGCTATATTTCCCCCCTGATGGGCAAGGGGAAGTACAAGCACCGCTTCCTGTCCCGCCTGGACTACCACCGGGCGATCAACTGGTACGCCGACACCGCCTTGATGCTCGGGGATCGCACGGGAATCCGGGGCCTGGAGAACAACCGGGTGCTGGGCAGCCAGCGCCTGGTCCTCAAACTCGATTCGCGGGTCTTCACGCCGTGGAACCTGCTGGGCTTCAGGTTCATGGTCAGCGCCTTCTCCGACATCGGGGCCGTCGCCGGCGAGAAGGAACCCCTGCTGCAGGCGAAATTCTACGGAAACCTGGGGGTGGGCATCCGGATCGAGAATCCCAACCTGGTGCTGCCCGAGGTGGAGATCCGGTTCCTGCTCGTGAACAACATCGGCAACGGCGATCTGGGCCTGGACTTCGACGTGGGGAATCCCAGCTATCCCGAGTACAGGATCCCGTCCACGAAACCGGGTTCCTTCTTCTTCCAGTAACCCGCGGCCGAAAGGATGACGGGGATGATGCGTCAAATCTGGATCACCGCCAAGGGCGGTCCTGACACCCTGGAGATCAGGCAGGCACCCGTGCCGGAGCCCGGCCCGGGGATGGTCCTGGTGCGGGTGGAGGCCGCCGGCGTCAACTTCGCCGACGTCATGATGCGCCGGGGATTGTACCCCGACGCGCCCAAGCTGCCGGCGGTGCCGGGCTACGAGATCGCCGGGACGGTGGCCGGCATCGGGGCAGGCTGCGACGCATCCCTGATCGACAAGCCGGTCGTGGCGATGTGCAACTTCGGCGGCTACAGCGAGTTCGTCGCGCTGCCGGTGGGCCAGGTCTGGGTCCGCCCCGAGGGTCTCGATGCGGTGACGGCCGCTGCGGTTCCGGTCAACTACCTGACCGCCTGGCAGATGGTCCGGGTGATGGCGCCGGTGGCTCCCGGAGAAACGGTCCTCGTCCATTCGGCGGCCGGAGGTGTCGGGCAGGCGGTGATCCAGCTGGTCGGGCTCGCCGGCGCCCACGTCATGGGTTCGGCCTCGGGCGCGAAGCACGACCGACTGCGCGACCAGGGTCTGGTGCACGTGTTCGATTCGCGGCAGAAGAAGTTCGCCTCGTCGGTCCGCGCCGCCACCGGCGGCCGCGGCGTGGATGTGGCCCTCGAACCGCGGCACGGCCCCTGGATCATGGAGAGCTACCGCAGCCTGGGGAAGTGCGGCCGGCTGGTCCTGTTCGGGTTCTCGAACGCGGCGCAGGGCAGCGGCTCGGGCGTGCTGTCGGCGCTGGGGACCCTGGCCCGCGTGCCCTGGTTCCAGCTGAACCCCATCCGCCTGATGAACGACAACAAATCGGTGGCCGGCGTCAATCTGGGCCGGATGTGGGACCGGCGCGAGCGCACGGCCGCCTGGATGCACGCGTTGCTCGCCCTGCTCACCGCCGGAAAGATCGCTCCGGTGATCGACCGGGTGTTGCCGTTCGACGCTGCGGGCGAAGCGCACCGGCGGCTCGAGGAGAGGCTCAACGTGGGCAAGATCGTGCTGGTGCCGGGAGACGCGGCGTGAAGATCTCGGCCGCCATCATCACCTTGAATGCGGCCGCGGAGCTGGACCGGTGTCTGGCGTCCCTGGATTTTGCCGATGAGATCATCGTCCTGGACCAGGGCAGCACCGACGACACCGCCGGCGTCTGCGCGCGACGCGGGGCCGTCCTCCACCAGACGGAATGGCTCGGCTTCGGGCCGACCAAGGACAAGGCGGCCGGCCTGTGCCGGAACCCCTGGGTGCTGAGCATCGATTCGGACGAGGAGGTCACGCCGGAACTGCGGGCGGCCATCGAGGCCTTGCCCGACGACCCGCCCGAAGCCGCCTTTACCGTCAACCGCCTCAGCCGGTTTCTCGGGCGCTGGATCCGCCGCTGCGGGTGGCACCCCGAACACGTCGTGCGCCTGTTCGACCGCCGCCGGGCCGGTTTCAACGACAAGCCGGTTCACGAAGGCATCGAAACCGCGGGCGCCGTCGGCCGCTTGGGCGGCATTCTCCGCCACTACACCTACGAAACCATGGAACAGTACATCACGAAGCTGAACCGGTACACGACCCTCGCCGCCGAGGAGATGTACGCCCAGGGCCGGCGCTCGGGTCTGCTGGCGGCCGTGGTGCGCGCCGAAGCTACCTTCTGGCGCATGTGGCTGTTGAAAGGCGGATTTCTGGACGGCATGGCCGGAACGGTTCTGTGCTGGTCGTCCGGCTTCTACGTTCTGAGCAAGTACACCAAGCTCTGGCGGATGGGGCGTCGGTGAAGGTGCTGGTGGTCAGAACCGACCGTCTGGGTGACCTCGTGCTCTCGCTGCCGGTCTTCGAGTACATCAAGACCCGGCGTCCGGCGTGGGAGGTCCATGCGCTGGTTGCGCCCGGATCGGTTCCCCTGGTGGAAAACAATCCCCACATCACCGCGGTCTGGACCTGGAACGACGCCGGCACCCCCGCCGAGCACGCAGACCTCGAACGACGGCTGGCCGCCGAGGGTTTCACCGCGGTGGTTCTGCTGCAGTACCGGCACGCACTGGCAGCCCTGATGCACCGGGCGCAGATTCCGCGCCGTCTGGGCCCCCTGTCCAAGATGTCGAGCTGGTTCCTGCTGAACCGGGGATCGTGGCAGGCGCGTTCCCGCGGGCGCCGGCACGAGTTGACCCAGAACCTGCGCCTGGCCCGGCGCCTGATCGAGGGCTGGCCGGCGGACTGGAAGCGCGACGCCCGGGACCATCCGGAGCCGCAGCTGTACCTGACCGATGGTCAGCGCGAGATCGGCCGGCGATTCCTGGCCGTCGAGGCAGCCGGTGCCGGCACCGTGGCCTTTGTCCACCCCGGATCGGGCGGTTCGGCACTGGACTGGGAACCCGCCCGTTTCGCCGGGGTTGCCAATGCGCTGGGGCGGCAACCGGGCTGGCGGGTATTCGTCACCGGCTCTGCGGCCGATACGGCGACCGTCGCGGCCATGAAGCCCCATCTGTCGGCGAACGTGGAGATTCTGCTTGACCGCTATCCGCTGCGGGATTTCCTGGGCATCGTGGCCGCCGGCGATCTGTTTGTGGGCCCGTCGACCGGCCCCTTGCATATCGCGGCCGCGCTGGGAACGGCCGCCGTCGGTCTCTATCCGCCGGTGGTGACCATGAGTCCGGACCGCTGGGGGCCGCGCGGGCCGTGGAGCCGGGCCGTCACGCCCGATGTGAAGTGTCCGTCGCGGCGCACCTGCTTCATGGAACGATGCATCGAATACAACTGCATGGACCGGATCCGGGAACAGGATGTCCTTGCGCGATGTCTGGCAGTGGTTAATATCCGGCGAAAGGCCCTGGACGATCATCACCCGGCTTGAACCGGGTCCTCCTGGAGGAACGATAGTGATGCGATTTGCTGATACGTCGCGGGCGATCCTGCGGTCCCTGCTGCTACTGGGGATCCTGATGATCGCCGCGCCCCTGGTCGCGCAGGAGGAGCAGCCGGCTCCGGGCGCGGAGGTCCGCCGTCTCATGGATCAGGCCAAGAAACTGGGGGCCAAGGGCCAGTTGCCCCATGCCTGGTGGGATCTGGACAGCCGCTTGAAAGTGGCCGAAAACGGCGGCACCTCCGCTGACAGCTGGGCCGAGCTGGAGACCGAGGCCCGTCGCCTGGTCAATGCGGCGGCCTTCGTGGATGAAATGAGGAAGAAGAAAAGCGGTATGGAAGCCCTGCTGGGACGCTTCGACCAGGCTTTACGGGAAATCGGTGCCCTGCAAGGGCTGGAACCTGCGGCCGAACTGTCCGGGAGCGCTGCGGCGGGTGATCTCATCGAGCGTTTGAATACGGAAAACCTCGCGCGGCAGGTGCTCGTCGATTCCCTGACGGTGGAAAACCGGCGCTATCGCGAATCGCTCGGCGGCCGGGCGGCCGAGCAGGAATCCCTGATCACGGCTCTCGAAATCGAGGTCAGTTCCCTGCGCCGACAGCTCTGGGAAACCGAATTGCGGGTGGGCGTGGCCGAGGCCGACCGGTCCGCGGCCGAGTCGGTCCTGACCAAGAAGCAGCAGCGGGATGCGGCCATCGCAACGATCCGGTCGTCGATCGGCAACGACGAAGGCGAGATTCTCCTGACCGCCGGCGGAGAGGTACTCCTGCGGGTCTACGGCATCTCGTTCGGGGTCGGCAGCGCCGCGCTGAAAGCGGGGCAGGACGCCCTGGTGAACAAGATCGCGCAGGCGATGAGCCTGTTTCCCGGCAGCGGATTCCGCGTCGAGGGGCACACCGACGACACCGGCAGCCGCGACGCCAACTTGAGGCTCAGCCGGCGTCGGGCCGAAACCGTCGCGCGCCTGCTCGAGCAGAAAACGGGCGTCGCCGAGGGCGCTATCCGGACCGAGGGCTTCGGTCCGGACAAACCGGTCGCCCCGAACAGCAGCCCGGAGGGCCGGGCGCTGAACCGCCGCATCGACGTGGTCATTGAGAGCGCCGGTCGTTGAACCGGGCCGACCGGTCGGGGCGGGTCCGGCGGAAGTTGAAAATCAAAGTCGACTGTTGACAGCCCGGCCCAGCCGGCTAGTTTATCATGCTTCAGGTAAGCTACGGGCCCCGCTCCGGGAGCCCATCAATGACCCATCCGGAATTCGATTCCGTATTTGAGGGGGATCCCATGCTGAACTTTCTCGCTCAGGCCCAGACCGGCGGTGACGTCACCGATGCCGCGACGGCTCTCAAAGACCCCACCCTGTGGATGAATGCCCTGGAGTTCCTCAAGGCCAACGGACCGGCCATCGGGTTGAAGATCCTCGGCGCGATCCTGATCCTCCTGCTCGGCCGCTTCGTGGCCGGAGCACTGCGGCGGGGAGTCAAGAAGGTGATGAACGCCCGCGGAGTCGATCCCAGCCTGACCGGATTCATCGGCAGCTTGATCTATTTCGCCATCATGGCCTTCACCGTCATCGCCACGGTCGGTCAGTTCGGCGTTCAGACGGCGAGCTTCGTGGCTATCCTCGGTGCCGCCGGCTTCGCGGTCGGCATGGCCATGCAGGGTACGCTCGCCAACTTCGCCTCCGGGGTGATGCTGCTCCTGTTCCGGCCGTTCAAGGCCGGTGACATGATCGAAGCCGCGGGCGTCATGGGCAAGGTGATCGAGATCCAGATCTTCAGCACGACGATGGCCACACCCGACAACATCCGTATCATCGTGCCGAACGGGAAACTGTTCGGCGACATCATCAAGAACTTCAACGGCTACGACACCCGCCGGGTGGACATGGTCATGGGGATCGGGTACGACTCTGACATCAACCAGGCCATCAAGATCCTGGGCGACCTGGCCAGGAACGACAGCCGGGTGCTCGACGACCCCGCCACGACCATCGCGGTCAAGGAACTGGCCGATTCGAGCGTGAACATCGTCTTCCGCCCCTGGGTCAAGGCGGGCGACTACTGGAATGTCAATTTCGACATGCACAAGGCCACCAAGGAAGCCTTCGACGCCGCCGGCATCGAGATTCCCTTCCCGCAGCGGGTCGTGCACATGAACCAGCTGCAGAGTTAGGACACTCCGGAGGACCAACATCACCGGGGCCGCCACTGCAAGTGGCGGCCCCGTGTGTTTTCCAGGTGTTCCGCAGCGGCCCGCGGGGACGGGCTATTCCTTGAGGATGTCGGCGACCGCCTTGAACTGGGGCGTGCCCGCTTTCTTCAGCAGTTCGAACATCAGCATCTGCGCGCCCATGCTCTGGACGCCGATCTCCGACATCCGGCGCAGACCGATCTCGCGGTCGACCGCGGAGCACGAACTGACCGCGTCGATCGCCACGGCGACCTGGTTGTCCTGGTGGAGCAGGTCGAAGGCGGTCTGGTAGATGCAGACATGGGTTTCGATGCCGCACAGGATGATCTGGCTGCGGCCGCAGTCCTTGAGGGCCTGGTTGAACTCCGCGGAGCCGCAGCAGCTGAAATGGATCTTCTCCACCGGTGCGAAGGGCTCGAGAAGACTGCGGACCTCCGGCACCGTTTCACCGAGACCACGGGGGTAGTGTTCGGTGACCAGGATGGGGATGTCCACCTGCCCGGCAAAGCGGATCAGGCGGCTGGCCGCTTCGATCACACGGTCCATGCCGTGGATCAACCCGCGGAACTTCTCCTGGATGTCGACGACGACCAGAGCGGTGCGGGCGATTTCGAAGCGGGCCGGCGGACGTTGGCCTTGCATGGTTGTCCTTTCGGTTCAATTGCGCCGTGGCGGCTGGTAGGTCGCGCACGGGTCGACGGTTTCGGCGTAGGTGCTATGCCAGCTGAGGTTGAAGAACCGGTCGCAGTCGGCGGCGGCGCCCGATCCGCGGCAGATCAGACCCACGTTGCGCGAATCGTAGAAGTATCCCCGCGACCAGTTGGACGTGCCCAGCCATAGTATCTGTCCGTCGACGGTCAGGTATTTGGCGTGCTCGACCCGGGCGAAGGGTATGAAGCCGAGTGAATACTCGGGGATGTTCGTGAAGCGGATCTCGAGGTTCGGCACGACCGCCAGGCTCTGGATCCAGGGGATGCTGTACCGCGATTTCGACCAGTTCGACAGGATGATCCTGACGGTGACCTTGCGGACGGCGGCGCGGCGCAGGGCCCGGTCCAGATCGTCGAAGAGCCGGCCCTCGCGATCGGTCATGCCGTAGGACAGCAGCTGCAGGTGCACCGAGTCGCGGGCGGCGTCGATCATTTCCACCAGCAGCGGCAGGTCCCAGGGCACGCCCGCGGGCAGGGCCGAGGCCGGGCTGGCGGTGATCAGGGCACTGACGGTATCGCCGGCGGCGGTCACGACCAGCGAGCCGGGCAGGTCGAACAACCCGGCCTGGTCGTGGTGGTCCACCTCGGGTACGGGCCCGTCGGCGGGGGGCGCGGCGGCCGCCAGATCCCAGTCCATGGCGAAGATCCGGCCGAGGTCGCCGGCCAGACCGCGGTGGCGGACCAGCGCGCCCAGTTCGTGGATCTGATCCAGGGCCCGCCAGTCCCAGTTCTGGCTGCCGATGAACAGGAGGTCGTCGTCGCTGACGAAGTACTTGGCGTGCAGGACGCCGCCGAAGTGGGCGCCGACGTCGAAAACGCGCGACTCGGCGCCGGCGACGGTGTTCATCCAGGCCGGGACCTCGGGGTAGGTCGCCAGGAACTTGCTGTCGGCCAGCATCCGGACATCGACCCCGCGGGCGGCCGCGGCCGCCAGGCCGTCCAGAACCGGCACCAGCCGGTCGGGGGTGCCGTCGGGCGCGTCGGCGTCCTTGCCGTCGCCGCTGCGGCTGTAATAGAAGCTGGCCACCCGGAAGCTGGCGCCGGTTGCGGCGATGATCCGGGGCCAGACGACCGCCGCATCCTCGAGGTCGGGCAGGTCCAGGCTGGTTTCGGCGGGCCAGCTTTCGATGAACCGGACGGTGCCGACCTCTTCCTGGGCGCGGCACGCGCCCGTCGGCAGGAGTGCGACGAGGACCAGCAGGCCCGCGAGAAGAGTAGCAGAAAAATCACGCATGAAGGCATCCTTAAGCGGTAATAGGAGTTTGCCGTTCCAGTCTACCGCGGCTCGGGTCCCGGGACAATGCCCGGGTTGCCGGTCGACCGGCAACATGTGTAGGTTGTGCGTTCAGGGCGACGAACGTTGCGTTCCCCCGTGGCGTTGCCCTGAAAGGGTCGGGTTGCCGATCCGCCACTTGAAAAACCGGCCCCAGCCTGCAGGCTGGGGCCGGTCGCATGAGCGGGGTCCAGCGGGCTCAGCCGCGCGCCGCGGCCCAGGAATCGCTCATCACCGCCCTGCAGGTCGAGGTGACCGCGCTGCGCAAGCAATTGTGGGAAACAGAGCTGCGCGCCGGCGTGGCCGAGGCCGACCGTTCGGCCGCCGAGGTGGTGCTGTCCCGCAAGCAGGCCCGCGAAGAGGCCATCGAGGGCGTGCGGGGCTCGTTCGGCGAGGACGAGGCCGAGATCCTGCTGACCGGCGCGGGGGACATCGTGATGCGGGTCTTCGGTCTGTCCTTCGACGTCGGCAGCGCCGAACTCTCGGCCGGTCAGGAGCCCCTGTTGGACCGGATCGCCACCGCGGTGGACGAGTTTCCCGGCGCGATCGTGCGCATCGAGGGGCACACCGACGACACCGGCAGTCGCCAGGCCAACCTGCGCCTGTCCCGGCGCCGGGCCGAGTCGGTGGCCCGCCTGCTCGAGATCAAGCTGGGGCGCCAGCAGAATGAACTGGCGACCGAGGGTTACGGTCCCGAACGCCCCATTGGGCCCAACAGCACGGCCGCCGGAAGGGCCAAGAACCGGCGCATCGACGTGGTGATCACCCCCGCTTCCTGACCCGGCAAGTGACGAATTGACAATCGCGCTCTGTTGCATACCATGGGACGGTCCAAATCGATGACCAGATGGGGTCCCGCAGGGGACCCCATCGGTGTCCAAACCCACCTTCAACTCGCCATATTGGGGGTTTTTGCATGCTCACGTTCCTTGCTCAGACCGAAGCCGCCCAGACGACCAACGAGGCCGTCGCCAACGTCCAGGATCCGGAGTTCTGGACCAACGCCCTGAACTACATCAAGGAGAGCGGACCCGGCCTGGCCCTGCAGGTCGTCGGCGCCATCGTCATCCTGCTCGTCGGTCGCTTCATCGCCGGAGCCGTCCGGGGCGGGCTGAAGAAGGTCATGACCACCCGCGGGGTGGACGCCAGCCTCACCGGCTTTCTGACCAACCTGGTCTATTTCGTGATCATGGCCTTCACCTTCATCGCGGTCATCGGCCAGTTCGGGGTCCAGACGGCCAGCTTCGTGGCCATTCTCGGTGCCGCCGGTTTCGCCATCGGCATGGCCATGCAGGGCACCCTGGGCAACTTCTCCTCGGGCGTCATGCTGCTGCTGTTCCGGCCCTTCAAGGCCGGGGACGTGGTCGAGGCCGCCGGCGTGCTCGGCAAGGTCCAGGAGATCTCGGTCTTCTCGACCATCATCGCGACGCCGGACAACAAGAAGATCATCGTGCCCAACGGAGCCATCTTCGGCGGCACCATCACCAACTACAACGGCTACGAGACGCGCCGGGTGGACATGGTGATGGGCATCGGCTACGGTTCGGACATGGACAAGGCCATCGCCATCCTGCACGACCTGGCCAAGAACGACGAGCGGGTCCTGGATGATCCCGCGGTGACCATCGCGGTGAACGAGTTGGCCGACTCGAGCGTCAACATCATCTTCCGGCCCTGGGTGAATTCCGCCGATTACTGGGGCGTCTACAACGACATGCAGAAGAAGACCAAGGAAGCCTTCGACGCGGCCGGGATCGACATTCCGTTCCCGCAGACGGTGGTGCACCTGGAGAAGGCCGAGTAACCCATTTGTTTCAGGAGGAAACGCATATGAAGCGCAGAATCATGATACTGGCCGTGGGTGCCCTCGTGGCGACATTTGCCGCGACCGCCCTCGCCCAGGAGGAAGAAGAGGTCCCCATCGGGGTCTGGCAGAAGAAGGTCGACGTCCGGTTGAACGTCCTGCAGGGCTCGTTCAGCGACAACTGGAACGGCGGCGGGACGGGCTCGGTCGTGTGGACCGGCAACATCGACGGTCTGTGGGAGAAACAGTTCAACGAACGCTACAACTGGCGCAACACGCTGAAGCTGGCCTACGGCCAGACCCACAACCAGGAGCGGGACGCCGACGGCAGCCTCTTCTGGAAGCGTCCGGACAAGACCGAGGACCTGATCGACTTCGAGTCCATGCTCCGCTGGACCCTGGACAGCGGTTGGGACCCCTACGTGGCGTTGGGCCTCAAGTCCATGTTCACCGACAAGAACGATCCCTTCGGGCGGACGATCAACTTCAACCCCCTGAGCCTGCGGGCCGCCGCCGGCATGTCGAAGAAGTTCATCGACCAGGAGAAGCGGTCCCTGCTGACCCGGGTGGGCGTGGTGGCGATCCAGAATCGCCGGGCGTTCTTCCTCGACACCACCGGGGACGAGACCCAGAGCGAGCAGTCGACGGAATTCGGCGCCGAGCTGCGGGTGGAGTACAAGGTGGCGGCCCTGGACGAGCGGGTGGATTGGGAGTCCATTCTCGTCCTGACCCAGCCCTTCTACTACTCGGGCAAGAAGACCTTCGAGGACGGTTTCAACTCGGTGTTGCCGGTGCCCGACGACATCGCCTCGTACTCGACCGTGGTCGACGTGGACTGGGACAACACCTTCACGGCGAACATCACCAAGGTGATCTCGGTGAAGCTGATGGTCCGCTGGGTCTACGACAAGTACGACAACACCGTCAAGCCGGTGGTCGACGAGAACGGGGACCTGATCAACGAGGTCGACGTGTTCCAGGCCGTCCGGAAGGCCGGGCAGTTCCGGCAGGCGCTGGCCCTCGGATTCGGGTACACGTTCAATTAGGACCGACCGGACCGTTTCGGACGGACGAAGGGCCGCGACCTCGTATCGCGGCCCTTCTCGCATTCCGGGGGCCTCCGGCCTCCGTGCCTCCGGCTCCCTCCATGACGCCGCCGCAACGGTCCGGTCGGTCCTAATCGAACGTGCATCCGGGGCAAGGGCCGGCACAGTTCGGGACGGTCGTCCCGCTGATGAAAGGGCTCTCGGACCGGAACCTATTCCTTCAACAACGGGGCGACCTTCTTGAATCGATCGGTACCGGCCACCCGCAGGATCTCGAACATCACCATCTGCGTCCCCAGGATCTGCACGCCCAGGTCGCGCATGGCGTCCAGTCCCAGCTGCCGGTTGGCCGCCGAGCACGAACTGATCGCGTCGGCCGCCGCGATGACCTGTTTGCCGGCGCGCAAGAGGTCGCTCGCGGTCTGGTAGACGCAGACGTGGCTCTCGATGCCGCACAGGATCACCTGGTCGCGGCCGGTCTTCTCGAGCGCCCGGTTGAAGTCGGGATTGCCGCCGCAGCTGAAATGGATCTTCTCGATGGGGGCGAAGTCCGGGAAGGCGTCCCGCACCGGCGCCACGGTCTCGCCCAGCCCGCGGGGGTAGTGCTCGGTCACCAGGACGGGAATCTCGAGCTGGTCGCAGAACTCGACGAGCCGTCGGCTGCGGGTGGTGACTTCTTCCATGCCGTGGATGAGATCCTGGAATTTCTCCTGGATGTCGATCACGACCAGCACGGCGCGATCGTCGGTCAGGCGGTCGGGAATGTTCATGGAAATCCTTTCCCTAGTTGCGTCTGGGCGGAGCGTAGTCGGCCGCCGGGTCCACCGTGGCGGTGTAGGGTCCGTGCCACGACTGGTTGAAGAACATGTCGGCGTCGCGGGCGCAACCCGCGCCGACGAGGAAGAGGCTGACGTTACGCGAGGCGAAGAAGTAGTCGCGTGACCAGTTCGAGGTGCCGATCCAGCACCGCTCGCCGTCCACGGTCATGACCTTGGCGTGCTCGACCCGGGCGAAGGGGATGAACCCGTCGGGATGTTCGGGGATGTCCGAGAACTTGACCTCGATGCCGTCGATCACCTGCAGGCTCTTGATCCAGGGCAGCGAGTAGCTGCGCTTGGACCAGTTGCTGAGGATGATCCGGACCTGGGCGCCCCGGACGGCCGCCCGGCGCAGCGCACTGTCGAGATCGTCGAACAGCCGCTTCTCGCGGTCGGTCACCCCGTAGGAAAGCAGTTGGAGGTGCACCGAATCCTGCGCCGCGTCGATCATCTCGATCAACAGGGGCAGGTCCCACGCCACGCCCGCGGGCAGGCCGTGTTCGGGACTGGCGGCCACCACGGCGCCCACGGTGTAGCCGTGGGGGGTCGTCAGGGCGTGGTGCGGCAGGTCGGCGATGGGGACCACGGGGGGCACGGGCCGTTCGGCTTCCGCTTCCCCGCCGGCCACCGCCCAGTCGAGGTCGTAGATTCGACGCACGTCGGCGGCGAGGCCCGGGTGCCGGACCAGGACGCCGAGTTCGTGGATCTGGCCCAGGGCCCGCCAGTCGAAGTTCTGGCTGCCGACCCAGAAGACGTCCTCGTCCATCAGGAAGTACTTGGCGTGCAACACCCCGCCCCAGGCGGCGCCCGCGTCGAAGACGCGCAGCGCGGCGCCGGGCAGGCCGCCCAACCACTCGGGGGCGGTCGGGTAGGTCTTCATGAACTTCGCGTCGGCCGTGGTGCGCACGGTGACGCCGCGCTCGGCGGCCGCGGCCACCGCGTCGAGGAAGGGCGCCAGCAGGTCCGGCGCGCTGTCGGGGCCGTAGGCGTCGGCGCCGTCGCCCTTGCGGCTGAAGTAGAAGCCGGCCAGGTCGATGCGCCGGGTGGCCTCGCCGGCCAGTTCGGGCCAGACGTTGGACGCGTCGCGGAGGTCGGGGTGCTCCAGCACGGTGTGCTGGGGCCACGACTCGACGAACTCGACGGTGCCCCCCGGGGGGTCGCCGGCGCAGGCGGAAACTGCGAAGAGCAGGGCGACGAGCAGCAGGACAGGGCGCATCGGGGGTTCCTTTCGTCCGGTGATCGGCTCAGGATAATCGGCAGGGCGGCCGGCGACAACCACCGGGCACGAAAAAGGCCCCCGCCGGGCGGCGGGGGCCCATCGGCACGAGAGACGACTACCCTTCGCCCTGCAGCTTGGCGGCCTCCACGAGGTGGCCGAGCTCGTTCATCCGGACGTCGTAGTCCTCGGCGAAGGCGATGACGCCCTTGGCGATCGACTCGGGGTCGATGCCGGCGCTCTCGCACACGTCGTCGAGCCCGCCGCCGGGCCGCCACTGGTCGTCCCAGTCGCTGGTCATGGCGTACCGGTCGGCCAGGGGGTTGAAGATCCAGTCGGTCATCGTCCGCCGCGCCCGGTTGGTGACGTAGGTGCTGTTGAGCATGTCGCCCGCCGTGAGCACGCTGTCCTGATAGGCCTCGTCCTGCAGGTCGAACAGCTGCGGGCTGGGAACGGCCACGATCTTCACGTTCACGCCCGCGGCGTCGATGTCGTCGAGGGCCTGGATGAGATTGTAGGTGCTCATCGTGCCCTGGACCATGACGACACCCTGCTTGGGGCCTTCCTGGTAGTCGCGCAGCACGTAGGCGCCCTTGGCCGCCAGTTCGTACGAGCCCAGGCCCAGCTTTTCGCGGTCGGGAATCTCGACCCCGGGCCGCGTCAGGTGCAGGGCGATCACCGGGCGGTCGGTCTTCATGGCCGCCGCCAGCAATACCGGCACCTCGTTGAATTCCCACGGATGGATGTCGATCACGTGGCCGTCGGGGAACAGCTGCGTGGTCGCGGGGCTGAAGATGCCGAAGTGGGTCCGGCTGTCCTCGGCGGTCTCGGGACCGCTGTGTCCGGCCACCCAGATGGTCTTGCCCAGCTTCAGCTCGCAGTCCTGGTCCATCTGGCTGTAGAGGCGCATCGCGCCGTACTTCAGGTAGCTGAACGAACCGTAGGTGCTGCTGGCGGTGTAGAAGCCGTTGAACTCGTTTTCCGGGTCCGGGGACATGTTGACCGAGGCGGCGCCCACCATGATGCCGGCGTTGGCGAATTCGGTGATGCCCTGGGGCAGGATGACGCCGTCGGGATTCGTGTCGCGGTTGTACCAGCCGGTGTTC
>Ga0316201_10000808_pt1 | contig 19491 bp, 19 predicted proteins | sample CS6wburrow_MG_FD_204516 | JGI IMG/M metagenome (GOLD analysis project Ga0316201, IMG submission 204516) | Coastal sediment microbial communities from Delaware Bay, Delaware, United States - CS-6 worm burrow | ecosystem: Environmental > Aquatic > Marine > Coastal > Sediment | place: USA... | reverse complement strand
CCGACCAGGCAGCTACTGACGCCGACCAGTATTTTCTCCTTTGCGCTAGTCTCGCTCACGTGCTGGAGCACCTGCTCGGCGTAGTGGCTCAGGCATAGCTGCGGCGAATGAAGGGATTCATCATCCGACTTACGAAGCCGGTGAACTGGATTGGTCCTTCGGTTACCGCGAGGCAGATACATTCACGGTCCAGGGTTGCTACCGGCGTGTGTTTATCGCTGGTGCCCCTGACCATGAAATCGCCCTCGCGGTAGAGCCCCGCCTCGTCGGAGAAGCTGCCCTCGAGAATCACGGTATATTCATCGCCGAGATGCGTATGGGTGGTAGCCGAACCGCCAGGCTTTATCTTCAGCAATTCGACCCTGGCGCCATTGCTGTCGCGGCATAATTCGACACTCTGAATATCGGCGGAAACGCGCTTCCAGCGCAAATCGTCGTAGCTGCCGTCGATAAACTGGCGCAGGCATCGCGGTATTGACGGGTTAACGTTCTCGGGAGCCTGCGTCGAGGGTGCTGCTTCGGCCAGCGAGTCGAGACTGTCGAGTAACCGCTGCTTCAGTTCGCTCGAAGCGCGCGCGGGTTTTAACTGTTGCATCAGTTCACTGCCGACACGGTTGAGTCGCCGCAGTTTCTGACCACAGGTTTCGCAATGCTCGAGGTGCGCCGATATGCACAGCGCCTGGCTCAGGGGTAAGCTGCCCGCGGAGTAGGCGGCCAGTAATTCTTCGTAGGGGTGGTTGGTTGATTTGCTCATGGTTACCTCGCGACCAGTACTTCGAGTTTCTTCAATGCCAGGCGTACGCGTGACTTGACGGTACCCAGTGGCAGCTTCAGCTCGTCGCTGGCTTGTTGATGACTTTTCCCCTCAAGATAGACTTTGGTTAATATTTCCGACTGCTCGCGTGGCAGCTGTTCGAGTCCTGCCCTGATACTTTCTTCCACGCGGCTTTGCTGAGCCAGCTGGAATGGACCCGGCCCTTCATCCTCGATGTCATTAAAGATGTCGGTAGGATCGATCTCGGTTACGTAGCGGCTGTTACGTCGCAGGTAGTCGATGCGGCAGTTTCGCGCCAGGGTGAAGATCCAGGTGTTTAAGTTAGCCAGGCTGGGATTGTAACTCGCGGCCTTCAGCCAGACGCGCGTCATGACTTCCTGAACCAGCTCGTCAGCGACCAGGTCGGACCCCGGCTCGCGCGCAAGGCTGTAGGCGCGGATCTGCGGCGCGTAGTGGTCAAACAATTCGGCAAATGCCGCCTTGTCTCGGTCCAGCGCAACCCGCGAGATACAAGCGCTGAGCGCTGCCAACCTGTCGCTGGGGTTTTTTTGTTTGGTCATGACCTGCATTATATAGGCTCGGAATCGCTGTGTGGACATTATTACGGGTAGTCGAGGGATCTGGATCACCGTGATCCAAAACAATTTGCAGGCCGTATAAAGCCCCCATTGACAGTAAGCTAAATGAGAGCGAACACCCCTGATGAATAGAGAAAATCAATTGATAGAGCGTTTCAAGGATTATTTTAGAGTGCTGCATGCGTCTGACCTGAGTCAATTGCGCACGCTCTACGATGACAACATCGTGTTCAAGGATCCGGTTCACGAAATCAGGGGCCTGGTCGAACTCGAAGACTACTTTACTTCCATGTGTTCCGATCTCAGTGATTGCCGTTTCGAGTATCTCGACGAGTTGGTTACCGAGGACGCGGCATATATCAAGTGGATGATGCATTTCAAGCATCCGAAACTGGGCAACCGTCTGATCAGCGTGCGTGGTGTCAGCCATCTCGAGTTGGGCGACAGGATCGAGTTTCACGAAGACTTCTACGACATGGGTGCCATGCTCTACGAGCAGCTGCCGCTGCTCGGGAACGTGACGCGCTGGTTACGTTTGCGACTGGCGAGCTAGCGGCATGAGCATCGACACCAGGAAAGTAATATGGATTACCGGCGCCAGCAGCGGTCTGGGCCACTCCCTGGCCGTGGCGCTGGCCGCCAACGGTAATCAGGTGATCGCCTCGGCGCGCAACCAGGAAGCACTCGACAAGCTCGCCGAACTCGATTCGAACATCGTCGCCATCGGTTGCGATATCAGCGATCCGGCCTCGTTGCAGGCCGCGTCGGCCCGTATCCAGGAAGTGTCGCCGCATCTCGACCAGGTTATCCTCAATGCCGGCACCTGCGAGTACCTCGATTTTCCGCAGCCCGATTGGGCCGCGGTCCGCCGCGTCATGGAAATCAACTTTTTCGGAACCGTTAATTGCGTGGAAATGGCATTGCCCCTGTTACGCAAAGCCAGTGGTCGCAATCCCCATATCGTTGCCGTGGCCTCGCAGGTAACTGCCGCACCCTTTCCGCGGGCCGAGGCCTATGGCGCGTCCAAGGCCGCCATGCAGTACTTCTTCGACAGCCTGCGTATCGATCTCGCCCCTGAAGGCATCGACGTTACGGTGGTCAACCCGGGTTTTGTCGATACCCCGTTGACCCGCAAGAATGACTTTTCAATGCCGTTCTTGATGGATGTCGATCAGGCGGCAAACCGTATCGTCAAGAATATCGAATCGCGGCCGACGAGCTACAGTTTCCCGCTGCGGCTGTCGGCGATGCTGTCATTGTCGAAACTGTTACCCGGGCTGTGGCGAAAAATGGTCGCTGTCAGCCCCGATTACTCGAATACTGAATCCAAGCGGGGAGCTGGAGAATGAAAATCGCAATCATCGGTGCCGGGATATCCGGTCTAACGGCCGCGTACTACCTGCGGCGCAAGCACGACATCACGGTTTACGAAGCGGCGCCGCGGATAGGTGGCCACACTGCCACTATCGATATCGAACACCAGGGCCGGGAGTACGCAATAGATACCGGTTTTATCGTCTACAACGACTGGACCTACCCCAGGTTTATCGAGCTGATCGAAGAGCTCGGCGTGGAAACCCGGCCAACCGAAATGAGTTTCAGCGTACGCTGCGATAACAGCGGACTCGAATACGGTGGCAATAACCTGAATACGCTGTTTGCACAGCGCCGTAACCTGCTGCGGCCTGCTTTTCACGGCATGTTGCGCGATATACTGCGTTTCAACCGCGAGGCGGTTCGCGATCTCGAAAGGGGCCGCATTTCTGCCGCCACCACCCTGGGTGAATATTTGACGGCCAACCGCTATGGCGACGCATTCATCTACCAGTACCTGTTGCCGATGGGCTGCGCGATCTGGTCCGCTTCGACCGAAAGCATGGTTGACTTTCCGCTGCTCTTTTTTACCCGTTTTTTCAAAAACCACGGATTGCTGAGCGTAAACGATCGTCCTCAATGGCATGTCATCAAGGGTGGGTCGAGAAGCTACCTGGGGCCGTTAATCCGCGATTTCAGCGATTCGATCCAGGTCAATGCAAAGATATCCTCGGTGCGCCGGCGCCAGGATTCCGTCGAGCTGGTAATGACAGACGGCAGCACCTTGCGGTACGACCAGGTCATATTCGGTTGCCATAGCGACCAGGCCCTGGAGTTATTGGGCGATGCAACCCGTGCGGAGCGCGAGGCGTTGACGGCGATTCCTTACCAGGATAACGAGGTAGTGCTGCACACCGATCATACCCTGTTGCCAAAGCGGCGAATCGCATGGTCGAGCTGGAATTACTGGTTGCGCGAGCGTTACCAGCAGCGGGCGGTACTGACCTACGACATGAACATCCTGCAGGGTCTGGAGTCGGAAACAACCTTTTGTGTTACCCTCAACGCCACGGAATCGATCGCAGCAGACAAGATTATCGAGACCTTCAACTACAGCCATCCCGTGTTTTCGCTGGACTCGGTAGCAGCCGCCGCGAAGATCAACGATTTCAACGGGCTTAATCGCACCTGGTTTGCCGGCGCCTATCTGGGCAACGGTTTTCACGAGGACGGCGTCGTCAGCGGCCGTCGAGTCGCCGATGCAATCAATCGCCTCGCACCGACGAGTTCCGATAAACTGCCGCCGTTGCGGGAAGTCGCCTGTGCATAGTGCGATTTACCAGGGTAGCCTGCGTCATCGTCGCTTTACGCCGCGGGCGCATCGTTTCACCTACCAGGTCTTCATGATGTACCTCGACCTGGACGAGCTCGACGAAGTGCTCGCCTTGTCGCCGTTGTGGTCGCAGAAATCATGGCGGCCGGCGCGGTTTCGGCGCGCCGATTTCCTGGGCGACCCCGAGCTGCCGCTGAAACAGGCGGTGCGGCAACGGATTCACGAGGAGACCGGGCAATGGCATGACGGCCCCGTTCGCATGCTCGCTAACCTGCGTTATTTTGGATTCAATATTAATCCGATCTGCTGCTATTACTGCTTCGATGACCGGGAAGTCCTGCGTTACATCGTTGTCGAAGTCACCAATACGCCCTGGAACGAACGCCAGAGCTACGTGCTGACCTGTGATCCGGAAAAACGCTTCCAGCGTATCGATTTCCAGAAGGCGATGCATGTTTCGCCGTTCAACCCGATGGATATGAAATACCGCTGGTGCAGTAATAATCCCGCCGGGATTTTGAGCCTCAATCTCGAGACCGAGAAGGGCGATGAAACTCACATGGATGCGACCATGGCGTTGAAGCGACGCGAGATTACGGCGGGCAGCCTCGCCGGCATCCTGCTGCAGCATCCGTGGATGACGGTCAAGGTTGTGGCGGCGATTTACTGGCAGGCGTTGAAGCTCTGGATAAAACGCAACCCCTTTTACGATCATCCCGCCACCGTGAAGCGGGATGGGCTAGATCAACCAACAATAAAGAGATTGAAGACGAAGACATGAACTCGATAACTCCATCAGTAGCCAACCGGCCGGAAAATCAGGGCTGGCTCGGCAGTTTTGCCAAAAGCCAGTTACTCAAGCGCCTCGAGCAAATGCCGCGAGGCTTTCTGTCAATCGAAGAGGGCGAAACCCGGTACGATTTTGGCGACCCGAACGACAGCACCGGCGTCAGAGCGAAGATCGTCATCGAGGACGCCAGCGCCTACCGTGACATTGCCTTTGGCGGGTCAATCGGTGGCGCGGAAGCTTATATGCTCGGCAAGTGGACAACACCGAGCCTGCTCGACGTGGTGCGCCTGATGTCGATCAACATCGACTTCCTGAATGATATGGACGATGCCAGGTCCATCGTCCAGCGCATCGCGGACAAGCTTTTCCACGTGTTCAACCGCAACACCGAAAAACAGGCGCGCGATAACATCTCGAGCCATTACGATTTAAGCAACGATTTCTTTTCGCTGTTTCTCGATCCCGAGATGATGTATTCGTCGGCGATTTTCCCGCATGCCGAGGCCAGTCTCGACGAGGCCGCGCTCTACAAGCTCGAAGTCATTTGCCGCAAGCTGGATTTGCAGCCCAGCGACCATTTGCTTGAAATCGGCACCGGCTGGGGCGGCCTTGCGATATACGCCGCGCGAAACTACGGTTGCCGCGTGACAACCACCACGATTTCCAGCGAGCAATATCAGGCGGCTTGCCAGCGCGTTCGAGATGCCGGCCTCGAGGACCGGGTAACGGTTCTGTTCGAAGATTACCGCAACCTGCGCGGACGCTTCGACAAGCTGGTTTCGGTGGAAATGATCGAAGCCGTTGGGCATGAATACTACAAGCAGTATTTCAGCGGTTGCGCTGCCTTGCTCAAGAGTGACGGCCTCATGCTATTGCAGGCCATCACGATCCCGGATCAGCGGTTCGAGTACGCTCAAAAGTCTGTCGACTTTATTCAGCGCTATATTTTCCCGGGCGGGTCATTGCCCAGCCACGAAGTAATTCTGTCTTCGGTCAAAAAACATACCGACCTGCTAATGGTTGGCATGCAGGAAATCGGGGAAGATTACGCCCGCACCCTGGAGATCTGGCGCGAGCGTTTCATGTTGAAACTGGACGAGGTTAAGGCGCTTGGGTTCGACGACTACTTCATCCGCATGTGGAATTACTACCTGTGTTACTGCCAGGGCGGGTTCGAAGAGCGTATCATCGGCACCTCGCAGATTCTGTTTGCGAAGCCTGACTGGCGCCGCACCGGGCAGGCCTGAAACCCCTGCATACAGCGGCGTGAAAAAGATACTGATCAACCTGGCGCTGTTCCAGGTCGGCTGGGCGGTCTGCGTGATTGGCGGCAATCTGTACGCGGTTGCTTTTACCGCGCTGGCACTGCTTATCCATAACTGGCTGGTGCTCAGCAGTTATAGCGAGTGGAAGCTCATCGGCATCGTCGCCGCGATCGGATGTTTATGGGATATGCTCATGGCGCAAACGGGTGTTATCACCTACGCCGACGCTGCAGTGTTCGGAATCCCGGTATGGCTGTTTTGCCTGTGGCTGTTGTTCGCGACGACATTCATGCACGGGCTGTTCTGGATGCATCGCTACCTGTGGCTCGCGGCACTGTTTGCGGCTGTGTTAGGGCCGGCGAGTTACTGGCTAGGCACCAGCCTTACCGATGCGAGTCTTGGCCTGCCGATTTTGACTTCATTAGCTATTATGGGCGCCGGTTGGGCGCTGTTGTTCCCGTGCGGAATTTACTATGCAGGAAAACTGAAATCATGACGATTCGAGAACTATTGATCTGCTGTTGCAGCCTGTTACTGTCAGTCTCGCTGCCGACTGCCTATGCCGCGGAAAACGCGGGGCACGCGATCGGCGAGGCCCGGGATTTGAAAAACGATGAATTCCTGTACCGTGAAGTTTATTGCAGCAATGGCAACCCCGACGAAGTCGAAGTGATTTACTCCAACGAGACGGGCAAGCTGCTCGCGCGCAAGCTGCTCGACTACCGTTCTGGCCCGACGACGCCGTCGTTCGTGCAACAAAATTTTTATTCCAGCGAAGTAATCGAAGTTGGGTTGCTGGACGGCCAGGTCACGATGAAGGTGCTCGACGCGGTCAGTTCCGAGCCCAAGAAGGTCAGTTCGACTCAAACCGATGACAGGCTCCCGGTTGTGATCGATGCCGGCTTCGACGAATTTGTTCGCAGCCACTGGAATAGTCTGGTGAGTGGCGAGAAGAAACGTTTCCTGTTCCCGTTTGCCGAGCGCGACAGCCTGGTGGAGCTGCGTATCAGGCCCGCCGCCTGTAGCTACCCATCGGAGACCGACCAATGTTTCAAACTCGAAATTGCGAACTGGTTTGTGCGTATGCTGGTGAAGCCGATCGAGCTCGGTTACGACCCCGAACTGCGACGTCTTACGCGCTACCGCGGGCTGTCCAATATCGGCGATGGCTCGGGTAACGGACTGGTTGTCGATATCCGTTACGATTACCAGGATGAGCCGGCGCAGGCCTGCGGCCTGAACCAGGCCCGGGTCTATCCTGACCGGGTCTATTCCGACCGGGTCTATCCCGACCGGGTCGATCCTGCAAATCCGCGCGGCGAAGATAAATCATGATGAATACCATCCTGAAGTATGGCCTGGCGGTCCTGTTCCTGGGCGCCCTGACCTCCTGTTCCTCGGTACCGATAGAAACCTATGCCGACAATAAACCTCGCCTGGTCGCGGAAGAATTTTTCGATGGCAAGCTGTCGGCTCATGGTATCGTCAAGGATCGCGGCGGCGAGGTAATCCGTTACTTCAGCGCCACCATCGATGCCTACTGGGTCGACGGCGTCGGCACGCTCGACGAGCGGTTTACCTTCGACGATGGTGAACAGCAGACACGGGTATGGAAACTTGTCCCGGTCGGGGACGGCAAGTACACCGCTTCCGCGGGTGACGTCATCGGTGAGGCGGAAATGCAGGTCGTGGGTAACAGTCTTTTCCTGGACTACGTGTTGCGCATTCCCTATGGCGACGGCACTATCGATTTGCGGATCGACGACCGTATGTACCTGGTTTCCGAGCGTGTGTTGTTGAATGAATCCATCATGACCAAGTGGGGTTTCAAGGTTGGTCAGATTACCCTGGTAATCGAGAAGGGCTGAAGCGCTACTTGCGTGGCGGTAGCCCGGTATGCTGGGTCAATACCCGGCCGTTGCGCGGCCCGCGCGATTTTTGCTGGTAACTGTTCTTGCGCCGCGGGCTGTGGTAGTCATCGGTATTGCGCGGCTGGTAAGCGGGGATCAACTGTTGCTTGCCGTTGCCGATCAGGTCTTCGCGCCCCATCGATTTAAGCGCCTCGCGCAGCAGCGGCCAGTTGGCCGGGTCGTGATAGCGCAGGAAGGCTTTATGCAAACGCCGCTGCTTTTCACCTTTCGCGGTGCCGACTTCCTCGCTGTCGCGGCGCACCCGGCGCAACGGATTCTTCCCGCTGTAGTACATCGCGGTCGCGGTCGCCATCGGCGACGGATAAAAATTCTGCACCTGGTCGGCGCGAAAACCATTCTGCTTGAGCCACAGCGCGAGATTCATCATGTCCTCGTCGGTGGTGCCGGGATGCGCCGCGATGAAATAGGGAATCAGGTACTGTTTCTTGCCCGCTTGTTTCGAGTATTTCTCGAATAGCGCTTTGAAACGATCATAGCTGCCCATGCCCGGCTTCATCATTTTCGACAGCGGGCCCGGCTCGGTATGTTCGGGCGCGATCTTGAGGTATCCGCCGACGTGGTGGGTGACCAGTTCCTTGACATAGGCCGGCGATTCGACCGCGAGGTCATAGCGCAGCCCGGAGCTGATCAAGACCTTTTTAACGCCATCGGTGCCGCGCGCGGCACGGTAGAGTTCGATCAGCGCCGAATGGTCGGTGTTCAGGTTTTCGCAGATGCCCGGGTATACGCAGGACGGCCGGCGGCAGGCGCTCTCGATCGCCTTCGATTTGCAGGCGATGCGGTACATGTTGGCGGTGGGCCCGCCAAGATCGGAAATCACGCCGGTGAAACCAGGCACCCGGTCGCGGATGGTTTCGATTTCCTGCAGGATCGATGCCTGCGAGCGGTTCTGGATGATGCGCCCCTCGTGCTCGGTGATCGAACAAAAGGTGCAACCGCCGAAGCAGCCGCGCATGATATTGATCGAGAAACGAATCATTTCGTAGGCCGGGATACGCGCATCGCCGTAGCAGGGATGTGGCACGCGCGCGTAATCGAAGCCGAAGACGTAATCCATTTCCTCGGTGGTCAACGGGATCGGCGGCGGGTTGAACCAGATCTTCTGTCCGCCCTGGTTTTGCACCAGCGCACGCGCGTTACCCGGGTTGGTTTCCAGGTGGAGTACGCGGCTGGCATGCGCGTAAAGCACCGGGTCGCGGCTGACGTCGTTGAATGACGGCAGGCGCACCACTGTCTTCAGGCGTTGCGCCAGTTTTTGCTGTACTTTCGCGAGCTTGCCGTCGAGCCTGACGGCCGCGCTCGGCGCCTGGTCGTTGTCGGGGCTGGTCTCGCAAACGCTGTCGTCGATGATAAGGTAAGGATTTAGCGGTTTTTCGATCCGCCCCGGCTTGTCGACGTTGGTCGAGTCGATCACGGTCCAGTCAGGCGGCAGGTCCTTGATGAAAAACGCGCTGCCACGGACGTCGGTAATATTTCCGATTGCCTCGCCGCCAGCCAGCCGGTGCGCGATCTCGACGATCGCGCGTTCGGCGTTGCCGTACAACAACAGGTCGGCCCTGGCATCGGCCAGGATCGAGCGCCGCACCTTGTCCTGCCAGTAATCGTAGTGCGCGATGCGCCGCAGCGAGGCCTCGATACCTCCGAGCACGATCGGCACATCCTTGAAGGCCTCGCGGCAGCGCTGCGAATAAACGATCGAACAGCGATCTGGTCGTTTACCGCCGATGTCGCCGGGGGTGTAGGCGTCGTCGCTACGAATCTTGCGATCCGCGGTATAGCGATTGATCATCGAATCCATGTTGCCGGCGGTGACACCGAAAAACAGGTTGGGTTTGCCCAGCGCCTTGAAGGGTTCCGCGGAGTGCCAGTCCGGTTGGGCGATGATGCCGACACGAAATCCCTGTGCTTCGAGCAGGCGCCCGACGATCGCCATGCCGAAACTCGGGTGATCGACATAGGCGTCGCCCGTGACAATGATGATGTCGCAGCTGTCCCAGCCGAGCTGCTCCATTTCCGCGCGCGACATCGGTAAAAACGGGGACCTGCCAAAGCACTCCGCCCAGTAGAGCGGGTACTGGTTGAGCGGCCTGGCCCGGGGGGAGAGTTCGATTTGCATGACAGCATCCATAGGGTCGCGATTCTACCCGATAAACGCGACGATTGTTCGTAATATCGGGCGTTCGCTATTCCCGTCAAAGGCGTCGATGGTTTAAATAATCGGGTTATACAGATTGGGCCCGATTCCCTAGACTACGGATTCCGACCCCTATTCGCCGACACGAACCGGCGTTCGGACTAATAGACACAGCCGCCTTTTAATCGGGAGCCCCGATGAAGGGGAGAAATGGCAGGAAGCGCTCGATGAGCAGTGACAGCGGACATGAACGCGCCCCGGAGATACTAATGTACAACGAACCCATAGTGCCCGCCGACTTCGACCTGCCGCAGGCGCTCGAAACCGCGCGCCTGCGATTGCGCCCGCTGACCATTCATCATGCGGTCAGGGACTACGATGCGGTTATGACTTCAGAGCAGCGCCTGCGCAAAGTTTACGATCCCGGCGGGGACTGGCCGCGCGGATTGACGCTGGAACAGAATATTATCGAACTGGGATGGCACCAGACCGAGTTTCAGTTGCGAACCTCGTTTGCCTACACGGTGCTAAGCCCTGACGAATCGGAGGTAATGGGCTGTATGTACATCTACCCGACCCGAAAATCAGGCTATGACGTGGAAATCACGATGTGGGTGCGCCAGTCGCGCGTCGACGAAGGTCTGGATCAGCACCTGTTCGAGGCGGTGGAAGCCTGGATCGCCGAGCGCTGGCCATTCGTCAACCCGGCTTATCCCGGACGTCGAATTGCGTTCGACGAGTGGCGCGCGCTGCCCACCGTATGATGCCACCTAACTGACCAGGTTCACTATCGATAGCGCCAGCAGAATGCCGATCGCGGTGCGGCGAAACAGTTTTTCGCTCGAATTGTGAAAGCCATGTGACCCGATCCAGGTGCCGAGCATGTAAGTCACTGCGCCCGGGAGCGCGGTGATGACGTCGTCTACCCCGGTAGTGCCGCTCAGCGCCGAAATTAGCGCGAATCCCAGCACCGTGAAAAACGACCAGGAAATGATCAGCGCGCGCCCCTCGTTCTTGTCGTAGGGGCCGAGCAGGATGAAGACTACCGCCACCAGCGCGATATAGGTGCCGCCGAAAACGATACCCGAGCAGATACCGACGAAAATCAACCAGCTGGTGGTCATCGGGTGCCTGTAACGGAACCCGATCAGCATCAGCAGGCAGGCTGCCGAAATAATCAATGCCATCGCGCGCTTCATCCAGCTCGGGTCGAGTTCGATCAACAGCCAGTGTCCCAGCGGCATGAATACCAGCGTCGGGATTACCATGGTCCAGGTCGAGCGCCAGTTAATCTGGCGGTAGCAGGCCTTGAACAGGTATACGTTGGCAAAAAAATCGACCACCAGGATTTTTGACACGATGCTGACCGGGGAAAAGAACAGCGTCAGGATGGCAAGAATGAATGCGGGGCCGCCGAAACCGGTAAAGCCGCGGATCAGGCCCGCGCCGAATGCAACCAGTGCAACCGCGAGGATGCCGGGCTCATCACCAGTCAAAATAATCTCGTAAGCGGTAGAAACCCAGTCCCAGGCGCAGGTATTGTCGACGTAGCCCGGCGAGCGGAAAGCGCGGGGACCTGCCGCGCACGATCGCCGGCAAATGTTGCGGTAGTATGCTGTTGCTGGATTCCTTGCCGGCCAGCCACTTCGCCAGCTCGCGCCCGCTCCAGGTTGCGCTGTTGACGCCGTTGCCATGATAGCCGTAAGCGAAGTAAACCGATTTGTCTTCCGGCATGCGTCCTATCGAGGGGCGATAATTCAGCGCGAAACAGACCAGCCCGCGCCATTGATGGGTGTAATCGATATCGGCGAACTGCGGCCACATGCTGGCGATGGATTGTTTCAATCCGGCGAAAGAGGCTTCGGCGCCGGCGGGGTCGCCGATATGGTTAGCCCGACCGCCGAGCATGAAGCGCCCGTCGCTAAGCAGGCGATAGTAGAAAAACATGTGTTTCGAATTAATACAGGGGCTTTCGGTGTGCCAGCCTTTCTGTTGCCGTTCTTCGCGGCTCATCGGCCGCGTGACGACAATCGCGCTTTGCACTGGCAGCGGTCGCCCGCGCACGCCGCGATGCAAATGTTCCGGCATGAATCCATTGCCGGTCAGGATAACCTGTTTCGCGCTCAGGCTGCCGCTGGCGGTTTCGAGACGATGGCTATCGCCCTGCTTGTGCCAGCTCAGGACTTCGCTATGCGGATGAATCCTGGCGCCACGGCGTTGCGCGGCCGCGGCCAGACCCTGCGCGTAGCGCAGCGGGTGCAGCCCGAAGGACGGTCGGTACGCGATCGCGCCGTGTTGATGCGGCGAGTCGTAGCCGATTTCACGAAACTCGTCCTGGCTGTGCACCGAGACATCCAGTCCGAGCAGCGTGCGTTCGATATCGACCTGTTTTTGCATCGCCGTGAAATGCGCGGCACTGTCGGCGACGGTAAACTCGCAGTCACCCTGGGGCAGGAAATCGATCGCCTCGTCTTCGCCCAGTGCGCGTACCAGGTTTATCGCGTCGGCCTGGCTCTGGTGAAAAGCTCGCGTTTGCTCGACCCCGAATTTTTTCAACTGCCTTGCCAGCGAGACTTTGGTCATGCCGCTGGTGCAGAAGCCGCCATTGCGGCCCGATGCGCCCCAGCCGATATGCCCGGCTTCGAGCAGGCACACATCGACGTCGTAGTCTCGTGCCAGGTGCAGTGCCGCGGATAGTCCGGTATAACCGCCGCCGATGATGGCCACGTCGCAACTTTGCGCGCCCGCGAGCTTTTCGCTGCGCAGTTCCGTGGAACCCGCGCTAGCCTCCCAGTAGGATGGCTGGGCCTTGTCGAACTCGTACAGGCTAGGGTGGAACAATGGCTTCATGTGTGTTTCGACTTGTTGTTAAACACCAGGGTCGCGATGACGCCCGCGACCAATCCCCAGAACGCGGCGCCGATGCCGAACAGGCTGATGCCCGAGGCGGTTACCACGAAGGTGATGACTGCTGCATCGCGCGCCTGGCCGTCTGCAACCGCAGTATAAAGGCTGTTAGCGATCGTTGACAGTAATGCAAGCCCGGCCAGGGCCAGGATGAACTCGGTCGGAAAGGCGCTGAATAGCGCCGCGATGGCGCTGCCGCCGATACCGAGCAGCAGGTAAAAAACGCCGGTACTCAGACCCGCGACATAACGTTTACTGGCGTCCGCATGTGCCTCGGGGCCGGTGCAGATGGCCGCGGTTATGGCCGCGAGATTAATCGCGAAACCGCCGAAGGGCGCCAGTAGCAGGGTTGCGATACCGGTCCAGCTAATCACCGTCGATATCGGCGCCGCGTACCCCGCGGTGCGCAGCACGGCGATCCCGGGAATATTTTGCGACACCATGGTGACCACGAACAGCGGGATGCCAACCCCGATCAGGGCGCGCCAGGAAAATTCGGGTGCCACGAACTGCGGCGGCTTCAGCGCCGCGCCGAAGCCTGAAAAGTCGAGCAAACCCTGAAACAGGCACAGCAGAAACCCGGCGGAAAGCACGATCAGTATGGTGTAGCGCGGCACCAGCTTCTTTGCTGCCAGGTAAACAACGAACATCGCCAGCACCAGCATGAAACGGGATTCGAGCGCGACGAAGGCGTCGACCCCGAACTGGAACAGGATGCCGGCCAGCATCGCGGCAGCGATCGGCAGGGGAATGCGGTCCATGATGCGTTCGAACCAGCCGCTGACGCCGCTCGCCGTGATCAGTATCGCGGAAAAAATAAATGCGCCGATGGCCTCAGCCAGGCTGATTCCCTGCAGCGATGTCACCAGTAGCGCGGCTCCCGGTGTCGACCAGGCGGTGATAATCGGCATCCTGTAACGCCAGGACAGGCCTAGTGTCGTCAGGCCCATGCCGATACCGAGCGCGATCATCCATGAACCGATTTGCTCGGGCGAGGCCCCGGCCGCGCGCGCGGCCTGGAATACAATAACCGCGGAACTGCTATATCCGATCAGCACCGAGGCGAAACCTGCAGCGAGGGCAGGTGGGTGCAGGTAGGAGCGGATAGACATGGACGAAAAGTCTAACGGTTTGTTATCTGGCGCGAAACGCCAGAATGACGCCGAAGATGACAACCGCACCGAGCGCGGCGATGAAAACGAACCAGTTCATCTGTTTGACTTGTTGCGGGTGCGAGGCCCGGGTTTTTGGTTCAGATTACGAGTCTGGTTCCAGCGCTTCGCGCTGTTGGCGAATCTCGCGGCATCGATACACGCCTTCGATAAAGTGCCGCCAACGGCGCTCGATCTTGCGCCGTACCAGGAACGGGAAAAAATCGAGCCAGTCGATGGCGACCACGTCGCCCAGCCCATCGATGGCTACCAGACGCGCTTTCGTGGCCGATAACTTCTGTACCAGCAGGCTGCCGACGGTCATGTCGCGGTTGAAGACAATCAGGTTTCTCAGAAACGATTGTCTCATCTCCTCCAGGGAGGGTTCGAAATCTTCGATGGGATAGCCCTGGGCCAGGAACCAGTCCAGGGGGCGAGCTATCTCGCCGTCGTAATTTCGAATCAGGTCGACGACGATACCGGTACCGTGGTTGGTTTCGCAGAGGCCGTGAAATCCGGGCACATGTCGGTCATGAATACCGCCACGTTTCTGTAGTTTGCGGTAAAACCTGATTTCTCGCCGCCACCGCTCGCTGTTGCCCTGTCGTGCAATCTTAATCGCCAGGCGCGGGTCCTCGGGATGCACGAAACATATGCGCTCCTTGCCCATGCCGAAGGGCTTCTTGGTGATTTCCAGCATTCTTAATTAAGGCCTAGCCGAAGACGCGAGTCAGGTTATGCAAAATTGCCGCAAGAATAGCACGAAGCCGCCCGGCTTTGGAGCTATCGTAATTCCAGGGAGCCTGTTCCAGCATGTAGTTACGCTGCGCCAGTTCCATTTGAATCGCGTGGATGCCGCTCTCGGGTTTGCCATAGTGACGCGTGGTCCAGCCGCCCTTGAAGCGGCCGTTTGTTACGCTGGTGTAATCCCGGGTGTCTTCACAGGGATCGCGCACCGCGGTTTCGATTGCAGGCCCGCAGCTCTGACCGCAGTTGCTGCCAATATTGAAGTCAGGCAGCAGGCCGTCAAATAAATAGGGTACGAGTGATCGAATCGAATGACAATCATAGAGTATGGCGAAACCGTAGCGCTGGTGAATCCGCTCTAGCTGCGCGCGCAGGGCATCATGGTAAGGCTGATGATAGCGCCGTATGCGGTCCTCGATTTCATCGGCGGAAGGTCCCTGGCCGGCCAGGTATATATCCTCGCCGTCGAAGCTCGTCGTCGGGCACAGGCTGGTGGTGTTCTGTCCCGGGTAAAGCGACTGGTCCGCGGGATCGCGATTGGCATCGATTACATAACGATGAACCGGGGTGCTGACGATGGTTGCATCGGCCGCCAGGCCCGCGTACAGGCGGGTGATGTGCCAGTCGGTATCGGCGCGTGCCTGCCCTAGCGGATTGAGGCGTCTGAAGATCGCGTCGGGTATCTCGAGGCCCCCGTGGGGCTGGGCCAGCAACAACGGCCCCTGGCCTGGCGTGACTTGCGGTTTCATGGTTGCAGGCGCGGCAGCAGCCCGTCTTCGTCGAGCGCCGCGAGGATACTTCGGTTCATTACCAGCTGCTTGATCGCAGCGATATCGTCGGCGAGGTAGCGATCGCCTTCCAGCGGCGCGACCTCGCTGCGGACTTTCTGCATCACGCGCCGCAGCCGGGAGCTGGTTTCCAGGGGTGCGCGAAACTCGATCCCCTGGACCGCGATCAGCAATTCGATGGCGATGATATGCGCCAGGTTGTGATTCATTTCACCAAGCCGGCGCGCGGCATGACAGGCCATGGAGACATGGTCTTCCTGGTTGGCGCTGGTCGGGGTCGAATCGATAGAACAGGGCGTCGCGCGCTGCTTGTTTTCAGCCATCAGCGCCGCCGCGGTCACTTCCGCGACCATGAAGCCGGAATTGAGGCCCGGGTCAGGGGAAACAAACGCCGGCAGGCCGAAGTTTTGCGCCGGGTCGACCGTGGTCGCGATGCGGCGCGCGGCAATCGAGCCGATCTCGGTGATTGCGAGGGCGCACTGGTCGGCGCCGAAGGCGACCGGTTCGGCGTGAAAGTTACCGCCCGACAGGATCGAGCCATCTTCGATCACCACGATCGGATTGTCGGTTACCGCGTTAGCCTCGATCTCGAGCGTATGCGCGACCTGGCGAAACAGGTCGAGACAGGCGCCCATGACCTGGGGCTGGCAGCGGATGCTATAGGGGTCCTGCACGCGCTGGTCGCCGTCGCGATGCGATTCTCGGATCGCCGAATCCTCGAGCAGGCCGCGCAGGCTCTGCGCCGCATCGATCTGCCCCTGCAGTCCGCGCAGGGCGTGAATCTCGGAACGAAACGGGCGCGTCGAACCCATCAGCGCATCGGTGGTCAGCGCCCCGGAAACCAGCGCCGTCTGCGCCAGGCTCCAGGCGTCGAACAGGGCAGCGAGCGCCAGCGCAGTCGACACCTGGGTACCGTTAATCATGCCCAGGCCTTCCTTGGGACCCAGTTCCAGCGGTTCGAGCCCGGCAGCCTTGAGCGCCGCGCCCGCGGGCATCCTGTCATCCTGGAAAAACACGTGGCCTTCGCCGATCATTACCGCGGTCAGGTGCGCCAGCGGCGCCAGATCGCCGGAAGCTCCGACCGAGCCCTGGCCGGGTATCAACGGTATCATGTCGAGACGCAACATGGTTTGCAGGCGTTCGATGATCTCCCAGCGCACACCCGAGGCGCCGCGGCCGAGCGACAGCATCTTGAGCACCATGACCAGTCGCACCACTCCGCCCGGTAGTGGCGCGCCCACGCCGCAGCAATGTGACAGGATCAGGTTGCGTTGCAGCTGCGAGGTCTGTTCGGCGGGAATTCGCGTGCTGGCGAGTTTACCGAAACCGGTATTGATGCCGTAAACCGGCGTATCGCCTTGCGCGGCCTCGGTGACTATCCGGGCCGCGGCCTCGACCCTGGGTTTACAGGCGTCGTTGATATCCGCGCTCAGGTTCTGGCGATAGATATGACGTAATTCGGTCAGGCCTGTCGCGCCCGGGGTCAACAATAATGCCTTGGTCACTTGCCTCTCCTAACCGGCCAATTGATCGAGCGTATCACGGTAGTTTTGCGCAATCATGTCTTCGTTGGCGTGATGGCCGTCGGCGATCAGCCGCCGACCGCCGATATAGACATCGCGCACCAGATTGTCGTTGCCGGAAAATAGCCAGCTATCGATCAGGTCATCGTGCCGCCGGCCGTAAAGCCGCGGGTGATCGCAGTCCAGCACCAGCAGGTCGGCGCGGTAGCCCGGTGCGATGCTGCCGACGGGCCGGCCACAAGCCTGTGCACCGCCGGCAAGCGCCCCCTCCAGCAGGTTGCGGCCGGTGCTCGGCTGCTGCGGCGAAGCCAGCAAGTTTCGTCTTCGCGTCTGCAGCCGCATGCCGTATTCGAGCCAGCGCAGCTCTTCCACCGGATCGATCGAGATATGGCTGTCCGAACCGATCGCCCAGCGGCCCTGTTGCGCGAAATAGTCGCTCGCGTTGAAAAAACCGTCGCCGAGGTTGGCCTCGGTGGTCGGGCACAGCGCGGCGACGCAGCCGCTGGCGGCCATGTCGCGGATCTCGGTCGGGTCCATATGGGTGGCGTGAACCAGGCACCAGTCTGAGTTCACGTCGAAATTGCCGAACAGCCAGGCCACGGGACGTTGGCCGCTCCAGGCCAGGCAATCGTCGACCTCTTTGGTTTGCTCGGCAATGTGAATATGAATCGCGGCCAGGTTATCGAGGCTGCCGATGACATCGCCCAGCAATTGCCGGTCGATGGCGCGCAGCGAATGCGGCGCGATGCCGACCGTGGCGTTGACATCGCCGGCGGTCGCCTGCTGCAGCGATTCGACTATCCCGACGAAGCCATCGGCATGGTTGATAAATCGTTTCTGACCATCGAGTGGTGCCGCGCTGCCGAAACCGCCGTAACGATATAAAACCGGCAGCGCGGTAAATCCTATCCCGACGGCACGCGCGGCCTGCAGACACTGCAGGCTCATTTCGGCGGGATTGGCGTAAGCCTTGCCGTCGATATCGTGATGCAGGTACTGGAACTCGCCGACGCAGCTATAGCCCACCTTGAGCATTTCAAGGTAGAGCTGCGCCGCGATGTGCTGCAGCTGGTCGGGCTGGATCCGTTCGAGGTAGTGGTACATGACCCTGCGCCAGGTCCAGAAGCTGTCCTCGCTGTCGCCGGCGCGCTCACCGAGCCCCGCCATCGCGCGCTGATGCGCGTGCGAGTGCACGTTCGGCATCGCCGGAATCAGCACTTCGGCCCGGTCACCCGAAACGTAGTCCGTATCCGGCGCAATGCTGCCGATATTGCCGTTACCATCGATACCGATTTCGACCGAGTCTGCCCAGCCGGTGGCCAGCAGCGCGGAGGCAGCCCAGATTTTTGTCGTCATACCCAGATCCGTGAACCATGTTGCGTTTGCCGGAAAACCAGCGTACCATACTTGTATATACAAGTATAGGTCACAGCAGGACTAATGTCTCGAACTCTTTTCATCAACGCAACCCTGGCGACCATGCAGGGTGTCGCCGGCTACGGCCTGCGGCGGCAGGCCGCCCTGCTGGTGGACGGCGATCGAATTGCCTGGGTGGGAGACATGACGGAGCGGCCCAGGCCCGCTGGGGCCGAGGTCGTCGATTGCCAGCAACGCCTGCTGACCCCGGGTTTGATCGATTGCCATACGCACCTGGTCTACGGCGGCGATCGGGCCGATGAATTCGAGCTGCGGCTCGAGGGCGCAAGCTATGCCGAGATCGCGGCGCGCGGCGGTGGCATCCTGTCCACGGTTAATGCAACCCGCCGGGCCAGCGAAGATCAACTTTTTACCGAGACCTTACCGCGCATCGAGGCCCTGTTGGCCGAAGGCGTAACCACGCTGGAAATCAAGTCGGGTTACGGCCTCGACACCGAGAATGAAATCAAGATGCTGCGCGTGGCGGCCAGGCTTGCCGACGAGCTTGGCCTGCGAATCCGCAAAACCTTCCTCGGTGCGCATGCCCTGCCTCCGGAGTACGATGGGCGCGCCGACGATTACATTTCGCTCGTTTGCGAGCAAATGCTGCCACGGGTGCAGCGCGAGGGCCTGGCGGATGCGGTCGACGTATTTATCGAGTCGATCGCCTTCGATCTCGAACAGGGTGAAAGGGTTCTCGCTTGCGCGCAGGGCCTGGGTCTGCCGGTAAAGGCGCATGCCGAGCAGTTGAGCGATCTCGGCGGTGCCGTCATGGCTGCCCGTCGCGGTGCGCTCTCGGTCGACCACCTGGAGTACCTCGAGCGCGAGGATGTCGCGGC
>Ga0316201_10000807_pt1 | contig 19517 bp, 18 predicted proteins | sample CS6wburrow_MG_FD_204516 | JGI IMG/M metagenome (GOLD analysis project Ga0316201, IMG submission 204516) | Coastal sediment microbial communities from Delaware Bay, Delaware, United States - CS-6 worm burrow | ecosystem: Environmental > Aquatic > Marine > Coastal > Sediment | place: USA... | reverse complement strand
CCGGCATCGCGTTGGCCATGGTTTGTGCGGTAAAAGGTTATCCTTTTGTGGCTGTGATGGCCGAGTCGTTTTCCATTGAGCGCAGGAAATTGATGCGTGCCCTGGGTGCCCGCGTGGTATTGACCCCGGCGGCAGAGCGTGCGACCGGTATGTTACGCGTGACCAGGGCCCTGGCCAGCAAGCATGGCTGGTTTCTGACCGAGCAGTTCGATAACCAGGCTAATCCTGACTATCACCGCAATACAACCGGTCCGGAGATTATTCGCGATTTTGCAGGTCGACGCCTGGACCATTACGTTTCGGGCTGGGGTACCGGCGGCACCATTACCGGTACAGGTGAAATTCTCAAACTTGCGCGGCCGGAAGTTCGCGTGGTTGCGACCGAGCCGGAAGGGGCAGCGATGTTAAACGGCAACCCATGGGCGCCGCACAAAATCCAGGGTTGGACCCCCGATTTTGTTCCTTCCATACTGGATCGTAACGTGATCGATGAAGTAGTGACGGTATCTGATGATGAAGCGATAGATACGGCAAAAGCATTGGCTACACAGGAAGGCATTTTCTGCGGAATTTCTGCAGGGGGGACATTTGCGGCCGCCCTGAAAGTAGCTGCGAAGGCCGCAGCAGGATCGTCCATCCTGGCCATGCTGCCGGATACCGGCGAACGCTATTTGTCTACACCTTTGTTTGAAGGCGTGAAGGAAGGTGGTGACGACGAGTTGCTTGAGGGTCTATAGCGAAATTCGTTTAGTCCGTATTCGAATCTTGGTTTTTTAGCTGCATGGACCGCAATGGCCATGCAGTTTCACTCATTTGGAGTGGTGTTTAGAGAACTATTGATCAGTCGGGACGCCAAGGCTATGCGGTACCTTACTTCAGGACGCGCTCAAGCACATCCTTGTGTCGCTCGATACTCGACTCCTGTCTCGTACGGTCCTGAAGTAAGGTACCGCACACCCTCGGCTTTGTGCGAATGCATGGGTCAATGGTTTCTGATAGATGGGCGTCGGTTAACTCTGAACTTGTGGGTTTACGCACTGTTCGAATACTTGGTTTACTGATTTCTGATAGATGCACGTCGTTTGATATAAAGCTGGGGTGTATATTGTCTTACCAGGACCGTACGAGGCAGGAAGCCGAGTCCGAACGCCACATGGATGTGACTAGTGAGTCCTGGTAAGACAATATACATCCCGGCGCCCCCCACCTTCGAGATGTGACATGAGAACCTAATCGTCACCGAATCAATTTAGTCAGCAGTTGGGCTCAACCAATAATGACGGGTCCAACTTGAGGCTTTTTGCCAACTTACGCAGAAATCCCCCCAGTGGCGAACTGCTTCTCCAGACAAGGGCGATGGTGCGGCTGGGTGCCGGTGATACGAAAGGTCGTAATACAATGTTGTCGGTAGACGCTACAGGAGGCTTGACGGAAAGTACGGGCATCAGTGTAACACCGGCATTTGTTGCAACCATCTGACGCAGGGTTTCCATGCTCGTGGCATGAAAATCAACACGTTCATGGGCACCGGCCAGGGCGCAGACAGCGAGTGCCTGCTGTCTCAGGCAATGACCTTCTTCAAGCAACAACAGCTCTTCCCCTTCAAGGTCCTCTATTGAGATGGTTTGTTTTTCGGTCAAAGGGTGGGATGCCGGCATTGCAGTGACAAAAGGCTCTTCAAACAGTATTTCCATTTCCATGCCGTGCTCTTCGATGGGTAATGCCAGCAAACCCGCATCGAGTCGCCCCTGATCCAGCATGTTCAGGATGTCTTCTGTTTTCTCCTCGGCCAGCTGCAACCTGAGATCGGGGTATTGCTTACGAATGTTTGGGATTACATGCGGTAGCAGATAAGGCGCCAGGGTTGGGAATATCCCCAGTTTTATGGTGCCCGTTTCCGGGTCTTTGCTGCGTCTGGCAGCATCTTTTATATGTTCAATATCCCGCAAAACATGCTTGGCACGGTGCGCAATATCTTCACCTATTGGTGTCAGCATGATGTGACGGGGTGCCCGTTCGACCAGCGAGACCCCGAGTTCATCCTCAAGTTTTCGAATTTGAGTACTCAAGGTGGGTTGGCTCACGAAACAGGCGTTCGCCGCCTTGCTGAAATGTTTCAGCTCTGCGAGTTTGACAAAATATTTTAGTGCACGGAAATTCATCACTGGATTATAGATGGTGGCTATATGTTTTTGTCAATTGATATACAAAAATAATGAACTAATTAGATTCTGATTTGCACGTTGTCAATGTGGACCGTGCTATTCGGGTGTCGATTCGCTTAGAATGTCGCCCTTGAAAACACCAGTACAGGCAGATAGCCCATTATGAGCAAACGCACGGTTCTTACCGGTATCACAACCACGGGTACACCACACCTGGGAAACTACGTTGGCGCGATCAAGCCAGCCATCCAGGCCAGTCGCGGCGATGGTGTCCGATCATGTTATTTTCTGGCGGATTACCATGCGCTGATCAAATGCCGTGATCCAGAAATTGTGCACCGCTCCACTCTCGAAATCGCCGCTACCTGGCTGGCCCTGGGACTGGATACTGACCGGGCCCTTTTTTATCGCCAGTCCGATATTCCCGAAATTTCAGAGTTGACCTGGCTTCTGACCTGCGTAACGGCCAAAGGCCTGATGAACCGCGCCCACGCCTATAAGGCGGCCGTGCAGGAGAATATCGAGAAAGGCGAAGACGCAGATTTCGGTATAGCCATGGGTTTATTCAGTTATCCGATCCTGATGGCAGCCGACATATTGATGTTCAATGCACATGATGTTCCGGTAGGCCGGGACCAGGTTCAGCACCTTGAAATGGCAAGAGATATTGCTCAGCGCTTCAACCATTTCTTTGGCGAGCATTTTGTTCTGCCAGAGGCAGTTGTAGATGAGAACGTGGCGGTGATGCCCGGTCAGGATGGCCGTAAGATGTCGAAGAGTTACAACAACACAATCCCTCTATGGTTGCCGGAAAAGCAGCTTCGAAAGGCGATTATGAAGATTGTCACCAACTCGCTGGAGCCAGGCGAGCCCAAACAGACGGAGGGATCCGCGCTGTTTGCCATCTACTCTGCATTCGCCACCGCTGAGCAACGAGAGGGCATGAAGCAGGCATTTGCCGATGGTATTGGCTGGGGTGTTGCCAAGCAGCAGTGTTTCGAGTTGATCAATGATGAACTTGCCGCTGCGAGATCGGCTTATGAAGAATTGATTTCTGAACCCGCCAGGATTGAAGAGTGCCTGATGAAAGGTGCCAGACGTGCACGTGAGATTACAGTGCCGTTTATGCAGGAGTTGCGTTCTGCGGTCGGCATCAGGCCGCTGGCATAAACAGCAATCTCGCTATGACAAAAGTTACTGCCGGCCAAATCAAGCAGACCCGTATACAGGTTGCGGCTTTCTATAAGTTTGTTCTGTTGGATGATATTGAAGGTCTGCAGCAGGATCTTCGAAAGCTTTGTAAGGAATCGAATGTACTGGGTACGATACTGCTGGCGCATGAAGGCATCAACGGTACCATCGCTGGGCCGGCGGATGAGCTGGACAGGTTATTTGAATTTCTGGATCAATACCCCGGTCTTGAGAACTTGAAGAAAAAGATCTCCTACTGTAACCGGAATCCGTTTTACCGGTTAAAAGTACGTCTCAAAAAAGAGATCGTGACGCTGGGTGTTAAGGGTATTGATCCAGCAAGTGCTGTGGGTGAATACATCGCACCAGAAGACTGGAATGAATTGATCAGCCAGCCGGACGTTCGCCTTGTCGACACCCGTAATGATTATGAAGTCGGTCTGGGTACGTTTAACGGCGCGGAAAACCCGGAGACCCAATCTTTCAGGGATTTCCCCGCCTGGGTTGAAACCAACCTCGATATCGAAAAAGATCAAAAGGTCGCCATGTTTTGCACCGGTGGAATTCGTTGTGAGAAATCCACGGCCCTGTTAAAAGAACTGGGCTACGAAAATGTTTACCACCTTGAAGGTGGCATACTTAACTACCTGGAAAAAGTGCCGGCTGATGAAAGTATGTGGCGAGGCGATTGTTTTGTGTTTGATAACCGCGTAACGGTGGATCATGATTTGGCAGAAGGCCGTTATGAGCTTTGCCCGGCGTGCCGTATGCCCTTGTCTGAAGAAGATCGGCAGTCAGCAAAATTTGAAAAGAATATCTCCTGTCCAAAATGTTTTGACCGTCTGACACCCGAACGGCGAGCCAGCCTCGAAGAACGAGGGCGCCAGATTGAACTGGCTGAAGCGCGTGGCGAAAAGCATATCGGCAGTCGTTGAAGTTGAACGGACTGGAAGCCTGTTCCCAACGCGGATAAGATGAACCCGGAATCGAAGACAGCGTGACTAATGCAAGCAACTGAAACAAACAAAACCACAGATGAAGCAATACTAGCCCCGGATGCAAGACCGGATCTGGATATAACACAGTATATTCCGGATGGCTTGCAGCCTGTCTGGGACCTATTGACACCTTACCCTGGTTTGCTGTCCCTTTTACTGGTTGCGATGGCTTATGTTTTAGGCAAGTTGATCAATATGCTGGTCTTTCGCAGCTTGATGAAGGTGGCCGCCAAAACCAAAACAGGGGCGGATGATCAACTTGTTCTGCACCTGACCCGACCCCTGGTGCTAACGACCGTAACACTGGCATTAATGATGGTGGTATCGGTCTACCAGCTGCCAAAGGGTTTGCAGGTCGCAACCCTGTCTATATTAGCGACGATCCTTTTGTTTTCATGGCTAAGGGCGGGGCTTCGGGTAGCTAGAATCCTGCTCGAAATCATGGGCAGTAACCATCATCGCCTTGAGGTCGTTCAGGAAAGCACGATTCCGATATTCGACATGACTATCAAAATGTTACTGGTGGGGTTGGGTGCATATATCTTCTTGATGATATGGGGGATCAATCCCACAGCCTGGCTGGCTTCCGCCGGTGTTATTGGTATTGCAGTCGGTTTCGCAGCAAAAGATACCCTGGCAAACCTGATATCCGGGATAGCCATCATTGCGGATGCACCTTATAAAATTGGTGACTATGTTGTCCTCGATACAGGCGAGCGTGGCAGAATTACTAATCTGGGTATGCGTTCGACCCGCTTGTTGACACGTGATGACGTCGAAGTAACCGTGCCAAATGCGGTCATTGCCAATGCAAAAATCGTCAACGAAAGCGGTGGTCCGTGGGTGAAACACCGCATTCGCGTAGCGGTAGGCGTGGCCTACGGCAGTGATGTGGAAGAGGTTTGCCGTGTTTTGGAAGAGATTGCCAACGATAATCCGCAAATAGTTAAAGATCCGGCGCCACGCGCACGAATGCGGGCACTCGGTAACAGTTCACTCGATTTCGAATTGATGGCCTGGATCGAGCTACCCGAATTACGTGGCCTGGTCCGTCACGAATTGCTTATAAATATTTACAAGATTTTCAATCAGAAAGGTATCAGGATACCATTTCCGCAAACCGATATTCACGTTCGCACTCTGCCGGACAGTGTTGATTTGCAGAACTGAGATTTCGAGTGACCGGGGTTTGCTGACTTAATTCACACCCAGCTTTTCCAGTACAGCCTCGAGTGCCCCATCGAGTGGGATTTCAGAGTTCTCCGAATCCCTGCGATAACGATATTCCAGTGCCCCGCTATCCAGCCCCCGTTCTCCGATGACAACCCGGTGTGGAATACCGATGAGTTCCATGTCCGTGAACATCACGCCAGGCCGCAGGTCTCTGTCGTCATAGAAAACTTCAACACCTGCATCGAGCAGTTCCGCGTAAAGCTTTTCCGCAGCCTCGCGTACACGGTGTGATTTTTTGGCGTTCATTGGCAGTACCGCAACCTGGAAAGGTGCAATGGGTTCCGGCCAGATAATTCCGCGTTCATCATTATTCTGCTCAACGGCCGCGGCAACAATGCGTGAAATACCGATACCGTAGCAACCCATAGGCATGATATGAGATTTACCGTCTTCGCCAAGCACAACAGCGTTCATCGCCTCTGAATAGGCTGTCCCCAGCTGGAATATATGCCCGACCTCAATTCCGCGGGCCATTTGCAATGTACCTTTGCCATCAGGGCTGCTATCGCCCTCGACAGCGGTTCTGAGGTCGGCCGTTAACGGTGTTTCCAGGTCCCGGTCCCAGTTGATACCGAAATAATGTTTACCATCGGTGTTGGCACCGGCAGCGAAGTCGGACATCACGGCAACCTCATGGTCTGCGATCACGGGTATCGATAGACCGACCGGTCCAAGCGAGCCCGGGCCGGCTCCGATCGAATCACGAATTTCTTTATCACTGGCGAACTGCAATGGGCTTGCCACCTGATCCAGTTTTTCCGCCTTGAGAGGGTTGAGTGTGCGATCGCCACGAACCAGCAGAGCAATAAAATCGGTATTCTGGTCATTGCTTGCATGTACGATCAGTGTCTTTATGGTCTTTTCAATGGGCAGGTCAAAACCGTTGACCAGTTCGTCAATCGTGTGGGCTTGGGGTGTATCCACCTTACGCATTTCTTCCGTTGGTGCAGCCAGACTGGTTCCAGGCTCGGCAGTTGGAGTCAACTCAACATTGGAGGCATAATCTGACTGATCTGAGAAAGCTATCTGATCCTCACCGGAATCTGCCAGCACATGGAATTCATGTGACTTGTGGCCGCCAATAGCACCGGAATCAGCCTCAACCGAGCGAAAACGAAGTGCCATACGGGTAAATATTCGTGAATAGACCTCGAACATTTCCCAATAGGTCTGGTCCAGGCTGGCATGGTCAATATGAAAGGAGTAGGCGTCTTTCATCAAAAACTCACGTGAGCGCATCACGCCAAACCGCGGGCGGATTTCATCGCGAAATTTGGTCTGAATCTGGTAGAAAGTTATCGGTAACTGCTTGTAACTGCGAATTTCGCTGCGAACAAAATCTGTCATGACCTCTTCATGTGTTGGTCCAAAACAGTATTCACGACCGGCACGATCTTTTATTTTGAGCAGTTGCGCGCCAAATTTATCCCAGCGGCCGGTTTCCTGCCATAATTCGCAAGGCTGTACGGCTGGCATCAATAATTCCTGGTATCCGGCCTTGTTCAACTCGTCACGAACGATGGCTTCAACTTTACGCAGTACACGCAAACCCAGGGGGGCCCAGGTATAGATGCCCGAGGTGAGTTTCCGGATCATACCGGCACGCAGCATGAGTTGATGGCTGATGATTTCAGCTTCAGCCGGGGTTTCCCGGGTCGTGAACAGGTGGAAGTTGCTGGCTTTCATTTAAATTTCGCTATTTAACAGGCTGGTTTGCTCTTGAGGGGCGACATTCTAGCCCGCAATGCGGGCCGGTACACGTTTCAATTTTGAACCAGGGGTAGTTTGCGGCTATTTATTGCAATGTTCGGCGAGAAAAGCCTTGCTTTCAGCAACTTTCTGGGCGCGTACCTCACCATCCATGCGGCTCACAGTTCCGTCTTCGTTTTTTATCATTACCCTGTTTGAAGGTTCTATGGTGGCGAGGTATTGACTTACTTTTTCACACGCAGCTTCCGTTTCCTGTTTGACCGCAGCAGCTTCGGCGCGTCTTTGAGCGCGCTCTTCACGAACTTGTTGTGCGTAGGAGGGCGCCGGGTTGGGCTGTTGGCCACTTGCTGATGATTCAGACGCCGGGGAATCCTGGTTGTTACTGTTTACATCTTTCTGAACTGTCACTATCTCCGCGTTTCCCTGGCTATCAGGCCGGTCCCCAAAGTGAACCACACCGTTCTCGTCCACCCAGCGATAGATTTCATCCTGTGCATCGGTTACCGGCGCCCACATCACGAAAGTGGCAATGATAATCATCAAAATAATTGTTGCTGTGCGCATTCCCTTGTCCTTTTCCGAAGAAATCTTTTTTGATTTATATCACAATACGCTTCTCTTCCCAATAAATTCAATGATATTTGCATGTTATTATTGCCCACTAAATGATGGCGCGGGATATTTAATGAACTCGGACAAATCAATACGCAGACGGGGTGTGTACCTGTTACCTAACCTGCTGACATCGGCTGCGCTTTTTGCTGGTTTCTATTCGATCATCTCAGGTATCAACGGAAAATTTGAACCCGCCGCAATTGCCATTATTGTCGCCGGTCTGCTGGATGGGCTGGATGGACGGGTAGCCCGTCTCACTAATACCCAGAGTGATTTTGGCGAGCAATACGACAGCCTGTCGGATTTGATATCGTTTGGTCTTGCACCTGCATTGCTGGCATTCAACTGGTCACTCTCCAGCCTTGGGGAAATCAGCACAATGGCCGGCAAACTCGGCTGGTTAGCCGCTTTTCTTTTCATGGCTTGCGCCGCCTTACGACTGGCGCGCTTCAACACGCAGGTGGGAATTGCAGACAAACGCTATTTTCAGGGCCTGGCCAGCCCGGCTGCGGCGGGAACACTTGTATTCACGATCTGGTTTTTTGTAGATAACGGAGTTGCCGGGGAAACCGTTCGATGGTTGATTTTTTTTGAGATCATAGCACTGGGTATCTTGATGTTTTCCAATGTCCGATATTACAGTTTCAAGGCTGGCCCGAGCGGTGATAAAGTGCCCGGTGTCTGGTTGTTGCTGGCATTGCTGATTATCGTTTTGTTGGCACTTGATCCCCCCGTTATGGGAATGCTTTTGGGTATTGCTTACGTGGTATCTGGACTGCTGATAACTATCGCAGGGCGGCGAAACTGGAAGCTCAAACGACACCAGAGGCAACCCCGGGAAACGAAAATTGAACCGGACATCGGATCGTCAACGGTAGTTGATGGGGCTGACTCTGAAGACCAGCAGGATTCCGGCACCGGCGGTGGTCATGCTTAGCAGCAGGCAACAGGACTACCTGGATGCGATGGAAATCGGGGTCTGGAGTTTACGTGAACCCATCGCACCCCAAGCGGATGTTGCAACGGGATGTGCGCAACTGAAATTGAGTCCGGGTAGCGGTGGAACACTACTGATATGTGCTGCTGATACCGATTCGGCCAGTCTCCTGGCTAACGATATCAACCGGGTCATCGGCGGTACGCCGGTCTGGGCGTGGCCATTTGCTGATAGCGGTGCAGTTAATTTGACCCGGGCTGTTGAAGAGAACCTTTTTACGACGGTAGCTATTTTTGGCAAGGAATTGGCCGCTCAGTTTTTTGACGACGCACTGCCTGGTCATTTGAATTCGGCGAACCTGGTGCTGTTACCATCAATGCAGGATATTCAAAACCGGGCCGAGGCGCGTCGCTTGCTTTGGACGACCTTTTGCCGATCCGGAATGCTCGAAACAGGCTAAGGTGCTTTGACCGCAATAGCTGATAGAAAACACCCCCTGATCCGGCGTCTTGACCTTGGGGACGTGGATCGGATTTATGAGATAGAAGTACTTGCCTATCCCTTTCCATGGTCGCGGAGTCTCTTTGTGGATTGTCTGAATGCCGGTTATGCCTTTTTTGGCCTGCAAATAGGAAAGGACCTGGCCGGATATACAATATTTAACTGGGCCGTTGGTGAAGCACATTTGCTTAATCTTTGCGTACACCCCGACTGGCAACACCGGGGCTATGGCAGTTTGTTACTGGAGTACACAATCAATCATGTCGTAAGACATCAAAACGAAGCAATGTTTCTCGAGGTACGTGCCAGTAATTTACATGCTACGAGGCTCTACAAGAACAGGGGCTTCAAGATCATAGGAAGCAGACGCTCCTATTACCAGGCAGGTGACGGCCGTGAGGATGCCATCGTTATGCGTCTGGAGTTTCGTTCTGCTGACCCGGCAAATTAGCCCGCATATTGCACCAGTTACATCTGGCCAGCGCCATCATCCGGGAAACTGGTGCAATATGCGGGCTAGTCGAGCAGTTTTTCCAGTTTTTCGATTTGAGCCTTGAAGCCCCCGATTTTGGTTTTGTGTGCTACCAGCCGTTGCTGCTCCTGTTCGACGACAGCGCGCGGTGCATTATCGACAAACCGGCTGTTACCCAGTTTGCCCTCAGATCGTTTCAAATCCGCGACTTCGCGTTGGAGCAATTTGCCAAGACGTGCCAATTCGTCCTGCAAATCGACCAGACCTTTAAGTGACACCAGTACTTTAAGATCTGCAACCATTGCTACGGAATATTCAGAGGTGTCGGCATCGTCCTCAAGCCACTGACTCGCACCGATTCTTCCGACACCTGAAAGCAGGGTCGCGAACTGCCTTTGCCGCTCCCTGTCGGACGCCGAGCCCGCCTGGAATGCAACATCCAGAATTTTGCCAGGTGCTACATTCAGCTCTGCACGTATGGTCCTCACACCCTGCAAAACTTTCTGCAACCAGCCAATGTCATCTTCAGCCTGTTCGTCGATGTCGCCAGCATGGGGAAATGACTGCAACATGATTGTTTCACCTTCGATCTTCAGCGGTGCTTTCAGACGTTGCCAGATCTCTTCGGTGATAAATGGCATGAACGGGTGCATCGTGCGCAGGCTGCATTCAAGAACATGTAACAAGGTATAACGGGTGGCGTTCTGCTCATCTGCAGAGCCCTTTTGAATGACCGGTTTAGACAGCTCAAGGTACCAATCGCAATATTCATTCCAGATAAATTCATACAGACGCTGAGAGGCGAGATCAAGCCGGTACTCATTGATATGCGTACTCACATCGGAGATCATTTTGTTCATACGCGATACGATCCAACGATCTGCCGCACTGGATTGAGGTACAGCATGCACCGCGTGATCGGTGGTGCTCATCAGTACATATCGCGCAGCATTCCATAGTTTGTTGCAGAAATTCCGATTGCCATCCACACGCCCGAGATCAAAACGAATGTCACGGCCATTGGTGGCAAGGGCTGCAAATGTGAAGCGAACCGCGTCACAACCGAATGCGGACGTACCCTCTGGGAAGTCTGCACGAATGTTCTTCTCAATCAATGGCGCCATCTTCGGTTGCATAAGACCGCTGGTGCGCTTTTTAATCATGTCTTCCAGGCTGATACCATCAATCAGGTCGATGGGATCAAGCACATTGCCCTTGGATTTGGACATCTTTTGTCCGTGGGCATCACGGATAAGACCGTGCACGTAAACCTCGCGGAAAGGTACATCGCCCATAAACTTCAGACCCATCATGATCATCCGGGCTACCCAGAAGAATATGATATCGAAGCCGGTAACCAACACGTTGGTCGGGTAGTACTTATTCAGCCGTGGTGTTTTGTCAGGCCAGCCAAGTGTACTGAAGGGCCACAGGGCTGAAGAAAACCACGTGTCGAGCACGTCCTCATCCTGCTTTAACGGAACATCATGGCCAAGACCGCTGCGTTGACGGGCATCCGCTTCATCATATCCAACATGAATTGAACCATCGGGCGCATACCAGGCCGGTATCCGGTGACCCCACCATAACTGGCGGGAAATGCACCAGTCTTCTATGCGGTGCATCCAGTCAAAATAGGTTTTGCTCCAGTTTTCGGGGACGAAGCGTATGTCCCCGTTCTCAACTGCTGCAATTGCCGGCTTGGCCAATGGCGCAATTTTTACGTACCACTGGTCGGTGAGGTAAGGCTCAACCACCGCTCCGGACCTGTCACCGTGAGGAACCATCAGTACGTGGGATTCAATTTTTTCTACCAGACCTGCAGCTTCCAGATCAGCCACGATCTGCTCGCGGGCAGTGAAGCGATCAAGACCACGGTAGGCTTCCGGCGCGGTATCATTGATACTGGCATCATCATTCAGGACATTAATCACCGGTAGTTGATGACGTTTGCCCATTTCATAGTCATTGAAATCATGAGCCGGGGTGATCTTCACACAACCGGAGCCAAACTCGATATCCACATAGCTGTCAGTGATCACCGGGATACGACGTCCGGTTAACGGCAGTTCCAGTTCGATACCAAGCAGGTCGGTATAGCGGGGGTCATCGGGATTGACGGCAACTGCCGTGTCGCCCAACATTGTCTCCGGCCGGGTGGTGGCGACCACGATGTAACCCTTGCCATCCACTCTCGGGTAACGAATATGCCAAAGATAGCCGTTTTCTTCTTCGGAGATGACTTCCAGGTCGGATAATGCTGTATGCAGTACCGGGTCCCAGTTCACCAGTCGTTTACCCCGGTAGATCAGGTCTTCGTGGTATAGCTCCACAAAAACCCTGGTCACTGCGCGCGACAGGTCTTCATCCATGGTGAAACGGTCGTGCTCCCAGTCTACGGATGCACCCAGGCGACGCATCTGTTTTTCAATCTGACCACCGGATTCTTTTTTCCAGTCCCAGACTGCTTCAACAAATTTCTCCCGGCCAATATCGTGACGGGATATACCATCGTCAGCCAGTTGACGTTCAACCACCATCTGAGTGGCGATGCCGGCATGATCCATACCGGGTTGCCACAGGACGGAATCACCCTGCATGCGGTGAAAGCGTGACAGAACATCCATAATGGTGTCCTGAAAGGCGTGGCCCATGTGCAGGTTGCCGGTCACATTGGGTGGCGGCAACATAATACAGTAGGCTTGTTCTTCCTGGTTGGGTGAAAAATAGCCTTTTTCTTCCCACAGTTTGTACCAACGTCCCTCGATCGCGTCCGGTTGATAACTCTTTTCCATTATTTGTTGATCTCGTGGGTCTGGGGATTAAGGTTCTGATTGCGGTAAATTCTGAATTTCACCCTGGAGGCTTCCTTTTCATTGTCGGCGTAAGGAACGATTTCCAACAGCCGGCTGTATCTTTCCGGTTGTGGAACCGCCTCAGGGCTAAGGTTAATCACCACGTCCGCCGGGCTCAAGCCTGCAAGGGTACCAATATTAACCGGCGCCTTTCCGGCATCTTGCGCACCTGCTATGGCATGTGGAATAAACCGTCCTTCCGGATATTGCCACATCAGCTCATCCAGTTGTTCACTGGATGCGTCCGAGGTGGTGATTATGAATATTTTCTGTTCTCTTTCCAGTGCCATCAACGCGAGGCGGCAGGCCAGCTTCTCTGCCCCGGGTGAAGACTCTCCAAGCAGGTAAAAATCGACCTGGCAGGATTGAGAATGGTTGATTTCGCCGGACAATGGTCAAAAAACTCAGCGTCAGTTATATCAGGCCTGTCGATCAGGCCAGGTTGATCAAGAATTGGGTCAACAGGCCAACCGGTCTGCCGGTGGATCCTTTATCGCCACCCCAGATCCAGGTTGATCCTGCGCAATCAATATGAGCCCACCGCTGGTCTTTGGTGAAGCGCGACAGAAAGCAGCCCGCGGTGATGCTACCAGCAGCCATGCCACCGACATTCTTCATGTCCGCGAAGGGGGACTTGAGCTGTGACTGGTAATCATCCCAGAGCGGCAGACGCCAGCCCCTGTCTATGGCTGTCTGACCCGCTTCGATTAACTCGTCGGCAAGGTCGTCATGCTTGCTCATGATGACGGAGGCATGGTGTCCGAGCGCGATCACGGCGGCACCCGTCAGGGTAGCAACATCAATCAGAGCAGCCGGATTGAATCGCTGGCTGTAAGTCAGTGCATCGCATAATACCAGGCGGCCTTCCGCGTCGGTGTTAAGAACTTCAATGGTTTTTCCTGACATCGAGGTGAGCACATCACCGGGGCGATAGGCATTACCATCTGGCATATTTTCGGCGGCAGCTACGATACAGACCAGGTTGACCGGAAGTTGCATATCCGCGCAGGCTTCAAATGCTCCGATCACGCTGGCGGCACCACCCATATCAAACTTCATTTGCTCCATATTCGGGCCGGGTTTTAGCGATAGACCACCACTGTCGAAAGTTATGCCCTTGCCGACAAAAACGGTGGGTGGACTGGTTTCGTCTTTACCCTGGTATTTGAGAACGATCAGTTTTGACTCATGTTGGCTGCCGCGTCCAACTGCCAGCAAGGCCGACATCTTGAGTTCGGCCATTTGATCCTCATCGAGGATTTCCAGACTGACATTTTCGTAATTGTTTGCAATCTCCTGTGCAGTTTCTGCCAGGTAGTCAGGATTGCAGATGTTTGGAGGCAGGTTGCCGAGCTCTGTCGAGCGCAAGTAGCCTTTGGCAATTCCGCTGGCTTCCTTCAGGGCGGCCTGCAAATGAGCATCTGCATCGAATGAAACACTGCTCAACGGTTGCTTGTCATCATCTTTGGGCGCCTTGGTGGCTGTGTAGCGATAGCCGGTCTTTTCCAGGTTGACCGCAGCCTGGCGAAGCCGCCAATAATCTGTCGTATGGGTGACGTCGATTTCGTGCAAACAGAAATGGGCGCTTTTGGTGGCATGGTCATTTAAAAAGGTACCTGCACTCGAACAGACTCTGTCGTAGCGTACGTTGTTGAACTTTTCAGCTTCACCGCAACCCAGAACAAGGATCCGTTTTGCGGCCACGCCTTTGAGTCCATGCAATAAAGTTGTTTCCTTCCAGTCTGTACCAACGTCACCACTGTTTATGAGTTGCTGAAGTGCGCCATCGCTGGCTTTATCAACCAGTTCTGCCGGTCCTTGCAGGGGTATATCCTCGAAAACACCGATGACCAGGCAATCAGTTTCAAGGGCTGTCGCCAGGGTTGAGTCTAGTGTAAATTTCATTATTTTTAAGATCCTTTGCCGAACCCCCGGTTCTGAAAATCGCCGGTGAGCCGTGTAACACTGCTAGAATGCGGACGAATCAGGCATTCTACTAGATTTATTAGCGAAGATACTAATATTGAGCATACTGCAGAAATACATATTTCGAGAGTGGTTCTGGACTGCGCTGGCTGTAAGCATTGTGCTTGTCATTGTATTGCTGGGTGCTTACCTGAGCGATATGCTCAAGGATATTGCCGGTGGCCGGATTCCGGCGGGGCTTTTGGGTGTGCAATTGCTGCTGCACATGCCGGAAACGTTGGGCAATATTTTACCATTGGCGGGATTTGTTGCAGTCATGTGGGGCCTGGGTCGTTTTTATCGGGATCAGGAAATGGCCGTCATGCGCTCCAGCGGTTTCGATTGGAAAAAACTGTTAAAACCACTTTTGAGCCTGATGATACCAATGGCGGTTATGCTGTTGGTACTGGGTTTATCGATTGCGCCCACCGCTGCACGCATGGCCGAGGAACAACTTGAAGCGGCGTTTCGTTCGGCCGCTGTCTGGGGATTGCAGGCAGGCAAGTTTCATGTGCTTAGACAGGGTGAACTGATTTTATATGCTGAAGCCATCGGGGATGACGGCAGCACGCTGAAAAATATTTTCATCAAGCAGCGCCATGAAGAAAGGGAGCAAGTCTGGGTGGCTCAAAAGGGCCGTTACTGGATGAATTCCAATACAGGTGATCGTTACCTGGTTCTTGAAGATGGCAAAGTTACGGATGTCGCGCCCGGGCAGCTTGATTTGCGGGTATTGAGCTTTGCACGCAATGATCTGCGTTTACCGGAACCTGAGTTCCGAAAACGAAAGAACGCAAAGATCAATTCGATACCATCGATGGAGTTGCTCAAAAACGGTGATGTTGAATCCATCGCAGAATTGCAATGGCGTCTGTCTCCCGCGATCAGTGTCATCATACTGGGCTTGCTGGCCATTCCCCTCGCGCATTCGGAGCCCCGTGAAGGCAGAGGTGTCAGGATTGTGCTCGGTATCCTGGTTTACATACTTTATGGTAATTTACTTTACCTGTGCCGTACCTGGGTTATAGATGGGGTACTTCCTACCTATATCGGGATGTGGTGGGTTCATGTGGTTTTTCTCATAATCAGTTTCCTGTGGATTCGGCGGCAGGGGCGGTTTCCTGTTAAGGCGAACCTGGCTTGATAAGAACAGTAGACAGGTATATCGGTAAAACAGCCATTCTTGGAATTTTGCTTGTGTGGGTCAGTTTCACGGTCCTGATGATGATGTTCAGCGTATTGGGTGAATTGCGCGACACCACGGCCAATTACAGTGCCTCTGACGCATTCTGGTTTGTGTTGCAAACCGGCCCGAGACTGGCTTACCAGATCTTTCCCGTGTCAGCCCTGATGGGCTCGCTGCTGGGTATCGGTGGTCTCGCAAGTGCCAATGAACTGGTTGCTTTTCGGGTATCGGGTGTGTCGAGGTTGAGGTTGGCACTTGCAGGCATGGTCGGAACCTTGTTGATCACGATACCGGTAATGGCGGTCGGGGAATGGATGGCACCCGATGCTGAGCAGCAGGCTCGTGCATTCAGACTAAATCAGCTTGTAGGCCAGGTGATCATTGGCGGCACATCCGGCATGTGGATCAGGGATGGCAGTGATATTGTCAATATCCGCCGGCCTCTACTCACTGCAGACCGCGGACAGCAGTCGATTAAGTTTCAGGAAATTGAAATTCACCATTTTGATGGATTTGCGGGATTGCAGAAAATTACCCGCGCTGACAGTGCATTTTTTGATGGTAAACAGTGGACGCTTGAGGGTGTTTCCATCATAGAAATTGGCAAGTCGGAAGTGATTCCTTTGGAGTTGGACCGAACTCCGTGGGTTTCAGGGGTCAAACCTGAGTTGCTCGAATCGGCTGTAACCCGCCCGTTTTACCTTTCGATAAGGGCCTTGTGGGACCAGTTGAAGTATCTGCAAAGCAATGGTCTGGATGACAGGATTTATCAATCCGCATTTTGGGAGAAGATCATGTACCCGCTTGCGATTATTGCACTGGTACTTGCCGGTATGCCTTTCGTTTTTGGGTCTTCCAGACACCACAACCATGGTTTCAGACTTTTTATTGGCATGACGCTCGGTGGTATGTTCATGTTGATTAATGCCGCCTCACAAAATCTTGCAACTGCTTATTCACTGCCGGTTGCACTCAGTACGGCGATGCCATCAGTCATTCTGATGATAATTGCCATCACTATTTTGCGACGTTCCGCTTGAAGTCTTATTGCGTTGCACTGTACCGTCGTTTACGACACTAGTGTTTGTTCTGCTTGATCAAAATGGTACGCGCAGCCAGGTCGTGCCAACCCCGGTTTTTGGAGTCCACCAATGCCCAAAGAATACCCAGACCAAGGGCGCCCAATGAAACCACGCCAACAAAGAACCGTACCAGGCATCCAAGCCATGAAATCATCTGACCATCATAGCTGACAAGCCTTACCCGCCAGGCGCGCATACCTACTGTCATACCCCCGTAGCGCCAGCATCCACCCAGGTATGCAAAGCACACTGCGAGCAGCCAGAGAGTGAACCAGAAGTCACGCATAGCGACCTTGTCAACATCACCGAATGGCAGCGCAACAACCGCGGCCAAAATCAGCAAACCCAGCAGAATGAGCGTATCGTACAACATGACCAGCAACCTGCGGGTAAATGTGCAGTAGACGTTATCGGGTGACACCATGGGTTGATTTTTGTGCAATGTGAAAGCCCCTTATTTACCGGCTCAAAGATGTGTGTCACAGCAATTCATAAGTCTATCCCACCTATAGCATATTTCTGTAATCGATTAAGTTATCATTAATGTCATGGATGAACTACATGCGTGAGGAACAGGCCGGGAGACGATGGTGAAAACCGGTTCACAAGACCCTGCCCGGGGTGTAGAACAGGATCCGGTTATTGAACGTTTCCTGGATAAAATTTGGGCCGAACGCGGACTCAGCGATAACAGTCTGCAAAGTTATCGTCATGACCTGTTGAACTTGCAGGCCCGGCTTGCCATTCGGGGCAAGTCTCTCGCACTGGCAACCCGGGAAGACCTTTTGGCGATACTTGCAGCCGAAATGCGACAAGGCAAAAGTCCCCGCTCGCTATCGCGATACTTGTCTGCCTATCGTCAGTTCTATCGCTGGCTGGTAAGTGAAGGAACAATCGAAAGCGATCCTGTCGCGTTAATCGAGAGTCCTAAAACCGGCCGTGGACTGCCCAAGGCATTAAGCGAAGAACAGGTCGAATCTCTGCTCGCAGCGCCGGATACCGGAACCCCGCTGGGCTTGCGTGACAGGGCCATGTTGGAGTTGATGTATGCCACTGGGCTGCGGGTGAGTGAACTGGTGGGTCTGCAACTGTCCAATATCAATCTAAACCAGGGTGTTGTCCGGGTGATGGGCAAAGGGCAGAAAGAACGACTGGTGCCGATTGGAGATGAAGCGGATGAAAGTCTGAAGGCCTATCTGTTATGCGCCAGGCCTGAACTTTTGAAAGGCGTACAAACCGATGATGTGTTTGTTACCACGCGCAAATCAGGAATGACACGACAGGCGTTCTGGTACATGGTGCGCCGATATGCCGCCCTTTGCGATATATCACGAAAGCTGTCACCACACATGCTACGTCACTCGTTTGCGACCCACCTGCTCAATCACGGGGCGGACCTGCGTGTTGTGCAGTTGTTGCTCGGGCATAGCGATCTTTCCACCACACAGATTTATACACACATTGCCCGCGAGGGCTTGAAACGTATGCATGAGGCTCATCACCCGCGTGGATAGTAAAATCCATCTCTTTGGGCAGATTTATGGGTTGAACTTTTCCCCGCATACATGTCAAATGCAAATCAGGCACAGAACAAAACAAGACCGGAGAAAATTAATGAATCGAATACTGCTTTTAGTTACGGCTTTAGTAACTTGTTTTTTGATGTCAACGGTGAACGCAGACTCCGGGGAAGACCAGGGTTTCGATGCCGTTGAAACCAAAATACGAACTTTGGTCCCCAATGCGAAAACCATCGCGGTTTCGGAAACACCCATCGCAGGTATATTGCAGGTTCAGATCAATAGTGACATCGTTTATGTGACTGCCAACGGCCAGTACCTGTTACAGGGTCAGATCATGAATATTGACACACATGCCAACCTCACTGACCAGGCCAAGTCCGGTATTCGTCTGGGCCTGATGAATGATGTGAAGCTGGATGAGCAGATCACTTTTTCTCCGGAACAACCAGAATACGATTTAGTCGTGTTTACAGATATTGATTGTGGTTACTGCAGAAAGCTTCATAACCAGATGGAAGGTTACAACGAGCAAGGCATTGCAATCCATTACATGGCATTTCCGCGAGCCGGCATCGGCTCGGATTCATATGACAAGTTTGTGTCCGTGTGGTGCGCTGATGATCAGAAAGAAGCACTGACATTGGCTAAAAACGGAACCGACCCCGAGCCGCAAAAATGCACGAATCCGATAGCCGATCAGTATGAGTTGGGTCGTGAAGTCGGTGTGACCGGCACGCCGGCAATGCTCACAAGAGATGGCTCATTGATACCCGGTTATATGCCGCCTGAACAATTACGTCAACGGCTGGAATCCCTGAACGCAGCTGCTGAATAAGCCAGTCACACTCAGCAGTAGGTCGTTTGAACGCAGAGACCCCGTCACCCGTGGCGGGGTCTCTGCATTCCGGAATTCCGAGTATCTGATAAAGCGCCAAATTGCTGCTCATTTTCTACTGGTCAACCGTTATAATGTCGTCTGTTAATTCGGGAGTAGTGCTTTGACGGGGTTTACCTACCTGCTCGGTGGTCCGGCTTTTTCAGAATTCCATAGGCAAAAACTTGTTGATGATATGCATCGGCAAGC
>Ga0316201_10000806_pt1 | contig 19521 bp, 16 predicted proteins | sample CS6wburrow_MG_FD_204516 | JGI IMG/M metagenome (GOLD analysis project Ga0316201, IMG submission 204516) | Coastal sediment microbial communities from Delaware Bay, Delaware, United States - CS-6 worm burrow | ecosystem: Environmental > Aquatic > Marine > Coastal > Sediment | place: USA... | reverse complement strand
TCCACATCGAAGTGTGTTCCTCGTGCCATCCGTTTTATACCGGCAAGCAGAAGATCGTTGATACCGGCGGTCGCGTGGACAAGTTCCGCCGTAAGTACGGAATAAGCTAGAGCCAGACCGGCGCCAGGCAAGCCTGCGCCGCTCCGTTCCACCAACAATATTGCGTATAACCACGACTTCCCATCGGGGTCCTCTCTGCTATGCTCAGCCGGTTCATAGAAGAAGAAGCAGAGGAAAGTCATGAGCCAGGACGTATATCGGCTGATTAGCCCAAACGGAACCGAGTCAGAGCTGCCTGTTCGAAGCGGAACGACCGGCCCCGACGTTATCGACATCTCACGTCTGTTCAAGGAGCAGGGCGCATTTACCTATGACCCTGGCTTCGTCGCAACAGGCAGCTGCGAATCCGATATTACCTTTATCGATGGCGAGGAAGGCGTGCTCATGTACCGGGGTTATCCGGTCGAGCAGCTGGCGAAACACTCCAGCTTTATGGAGGTCTGCTGGCTCCTGTTGTACGGCGAGCTGCCAACCCAGGATGAGCTGTCCAGTTTCGAGGAAACGATTCGCCGGCATACCATGCTCAACGAAGGCATGCTCAATTTCTTCAAGGGATTTCGCTACGACGCTCATCCGATGGCGCAGCTCTCTGCGGTCGTCGGCTCCATGTCTGCGTATTACCACGAAGAAATGGACGCCTCGAATCCGGCGCATCGCGATATCTTCGCACATCGAATTATTGCCAAGCTGCCAACTATCGCTGCCGCCGCTTACAAGCTGAACATGGGTCAGCCGTTCATGTACCCACGCAATGACCTCAACTACTGTGACAACCTGTTGCAAATGTTATTTGCGGTTCCGGCCGAACCTTACGAGATCAACCCGGTTGCATCCGAGGCGCTTGATCTGCTCTTTATTCTGCATGCGGATCACGAGCAGAACTGCTCGACGTCGACCGTGCGCATGGCCGGCAGCTCGGGGGCGAATCCTTATTCAGCGATCGCAGCCGGCATCTCAGCGTTGTGGGGACCGGCGCATGGCGGCGCCAACGAAGCCGTGCTCAAGATGCTCAGGGAAATCGGTGACGTCAGCCAGATTGGCAAGTTCCTGGACAAGGCAAAGGACAAGAACGATCCGTTCCGCCTCATGGGCTTCGGCCACCGCGTGTACAAGAACTTTGATCCACGCGCGACCATTATTCGTGAGATGTGCTACAAGGTGCTCGACGCGCTGGATCCCGAAGACAAGCCCTTGTTCGAACTCGCGCTCGAGCTTGAGCAGATTGCGCTCAAGGATGACTACTTCAAGGGACGCAATCTCTACCCGAATGTCGACTATTACTCGGGCATCATTTACCGGGCGCTGGACATTCCGCGGTCGATGTTCACAGTCATGTTCGCACTCGGTCGCTCTGTCGGCTGGGTAGCACATTGGCGCGAGATGATTTCGGATCCGAAGGGCAAGATTGCTCGCCCGCGGCAATTGTACGTGGGTGCGGCAGCGCGAGATTACACACCGATCGAGGAACGCTAGGATAACCGGGGACACGCATGGCGTGTCCCCACTGCTTTCTAGATGTGTCTCAATAACGCTTGAACACCCCCTGAATCGACGCGCCGCATCGGCTTGCCGTCGATCGGACTTATCGGTGCCTGCCGAATGCCATCGACAGGAAAAACCGTTGCCTGGATAGTTTCACTGCGGTGACTGAACTCGAAACCGGGGTACATCTCGACTTGTCCGCGACGGCTTTTCAGGCGTCGCTCGTACGGACGAAACGTTATCCCCATGTCACCGATTTCCATCGCGACCATTTCCGGGCTATCTGAGAACAAATGCAAGTTGATCGCAGAGTTTTCGTCCGCAGTTCCAATCAGCACGGGACCAACCAGGCGCGGTGCAAACTCAGCGAGCAGCTCCATAGCGGATAGCGCTGTCGTGCGCATCACTCTCAACAGGTCACCGTGGGACTCACCGCCGAAGAGCTGCAGGTACTCAGCAACGGCGCTTTCTATCTCGGCGTTGCCCGGCAGCGAACCCCTGGAGCCGACGCCAAGACGCTCGGCTGCTTTTTGCTTGGCGACGCGATAGTCACGAATTCCGTGGTCGACAATAATGCGAGCAGCTTCCTGCGCCAGAACCTGGCGCGCCCGGTCGGACTCATTATTGCGTCTTCTGGGCATAGCTCAGAATATTGACTCGGTGTCGTCTTCCGACTCTTCTTCGGGGTCCGGATCAAGCGCGGAAGCATCATTAAAGATGTCCGGAATCTCATCAACGACATCGCACTCTGGCAGCTGGCCCTCCTGGAACACCTCGAATAATGTATTGCGTTGGCCCGCGCGAGCTGGACAGCCGGTTTCCTTATCGATGAGTACCGAAACAATGCCCTCGGGCATCGGCATCTGATGCTCAGGAACGCCCCTGAGGGCGATGCGGGCAAACTCGACCCAGATAGGCAGCGCGGTGCGCGATCCCTCCTCGCCCGGACCGAGTGGCTGGTCGTCGTCATAGCCGACCCAGACAATGGTCGCAATATCAGCATTGAAGCCGCCAAACCACGCATCGCGCCGGTCATTGGAGGTGCCCGTCTTGCCGGAAAGATCACTGCGGCCAAGCGCCATTGCGCGGCGACCCGTGCCGCGCCTGACGACATCGCGCATCATGTCCTGAACGAGAAAAGCGTTTTGCGGCGAAATGGTCTGCGGTGCCAAATTCACATCCGCGAACAGCTCAGGATCCACTGTCGCATCAGGTCGGTACACGGTAACGACGTCCGCCATTTCTTCGAGCGTCATTTCGTCCTGTGGCTCGTCGTCAAACTCGAATTCAAGCTCGGGTTCGGCCGGTACGCATTCTTCGCAAACGACGGCCGGTTCGGCGCGATACAGCGTCTCTCCTTCGGGGCCGTATATTGCATCGATGACATACGGCTTCACCGCATGTCCGCCATTCGCCAGGGTTGCGTAGCCCTGCGCCATATCGAGGGGCGACGCTGCGCCGCCACCGAGTGCCAGGGAACCGTTATGTGGCAAAGCAGCGCCCCCGAATCCGAACTTCGCAATGTGCTGCACGGCGTTGCCTACACCCGTCTCGAACAGCAACAGACGAACCGATACAAGATTCATTGATCGCACGAGCGCCTCGCGCATTCGTGTCGGGCCGTAAAAACGGCCGCTGTAGTTGATTGGTCGCCAGACAGCCTCGAGTTCAGACGAATTAATGACGACCGGCGCATCGAGTACTACTGTCGCAGGCGTATTGCCGTACTCGAGTGCTGCTGAATAAATGAACGGCTTGAATGATGAGCCCGGCTGGCGGAATGCCTGGCGCGCGCGATTGAACTTGCTCGTAGTGAAATCAAAGCCACCGGTCAGCGCGGTGACGGCGCCGTCAAACGGATCGATTGAAACTACAGCACCCTGTGCTCTGGGTACCTGCGCAAGTGCCCAGGTATCCCTCGTAGTAGGCATGACATAGATCAGATCGCCGACACCGAGCACGTCCGTGGCAGCTTCTGGTTCCGGTCCGCGGGTCTCGCGATCAATAAATGGCCTGGCCCACTTGATCCCACCCCATGGCAACGTGGCGGTGACGCCTCCGCGAAACAGGATTGATGCCGTGTTGTTGTCGTTCACGGCCGTTACGAGAGCAACCGAAAGCCCGCCGGGCGCGTACTGCTCGAGTAATTCGCGAATCTCGATAGGCCACTCTGTAAACTCAGCGGCAAGTATTTCGTCCGTCAGCTCGACATTCTGGATCGGGCCGTAGTAACCGCGCCGCCGGGTGAACTCGAGCAGGCCATTGCGCAGGGAATAGTTAGCGGCTTGTTGCAGGCGGGAATCGAGCGAGGTAACGACCTGAAAGCCGTCTGTGTAAGTGCTTTCGCCATAGCGTTTGAGCATCTCACTGCGGACCATTTCCGCAACAAAGGGCGCATTGAGCTCTACGGCCGCGCCGTGAAGTCGTGACTCAATTGGCCAATCCATGGCCGTTTCGTATGTCTGCTCGTCGATGTAGCCGAGCTCTTCCATACGTCCAAGCACGTAGCCACGGCGCATTTCCGCATTGGCTGCACTGTAAACCGGGTTGTAGCGCGACGGCGCGGGCAGCACCCCGGCCAAGGTCGCTGCTTCCGCCGCGTTGATATCGGTGAGGTCCTTGTTGAAATAGACCTGTGCCGCCGCTGCGACACCATAAGCGCGCTGCCCGAAGAACATCTTGTTCAGGAACAGCGCCATGATCTGTTCCTTCGTAAACTCCTGTTCGATTTTGTATGCAAGAAATGCTTCACGAATTTTGCGCGTGAACTTCTGCTCCCGTGTCAGGAAATAATCGCGCGCAAGCTGCTGGGTGAGGGTGCTACCGCCTCCGCCCTCGAAGTTGCCAGTTGTGACAAATCGCACAAAGGCGCGCATTATTCCGCGGTAGTCGATGCCCGGGTGAACAAAGAAGCGCTGATCCTCGGCAGCAACAAACGCATCCACGACGTGAGGCGGCAATTCATCGAATGTGACGAGGATGCGGCGTCGCTCGCCAATTTCGGAGATGAGATATCCATCGCGACTGAAAATGCGCAATGGGATTTGCAGTGGTATGTCGCGAATCGTTTCAGCGGCTGGCAGGCCGGGTTGCACGAAGTAATAGGCGCCAATGACGCCTGCTGTTACCCCGATGCCGCCGACGGCGCCCATGCCGAGCAACACGATCAGGGCGCGGATCAGCTTATGTCGCCGTATGTGACGTGTGTTTGATCTTTTTTTCGTTGAATTATGCATAGTTACAGACGTTTTTGGCTGAACACCACGCTTTTCTCAGGCATCTATGCGCCTTATTAGAGAGTAACGTGATGTTCGTCCAATGACGAAAATGTGGCTTTATTGGGGCACCGGCTCAGCGAAGCAGCATCATGCAGGGATGATAGTCATTCCTGCCTGAATGCTGCAATAACGAGTTGCATACGACTGATACGACTGGATCACAGAATATCTTTTAGTAGCTCCTTAACATGGGGATTGTCGGATCGTGAACACAGTCACGTTTTATTTAACATTTTATTGATATATAGTTAAATCGCTTTGCTAAGGTCTAACTTACATTTGATGCGCAACTTACCGACTTAGAAGGAAAAATACGTGCTTTTTGGCAACAAATCACAGCCACTGCTGGGTCTCGATATCACGACCTCGTCGGTCAAGCTGATAGAACTCTCCCAAAGCGGGAAGCGCTATCGGGTCGAGTCCTATTCGGCAGAGCCAACCCCCCCGAGCTCGGTGAGCGAAAAGGCCATCGTTGACGCAAAAGCCGTCGGCGAGGCGATTCGTCGCGCCGTCAAGCGTGCGGGAGCCAAGGCAACAGATGTGGCCGTCGCCATTAGCGGTGACGCAGCCATTACTAAAATCATTCAGATGCCCTCGAGCCTCTCCGACAGAGACCTTGAAGGCCAGGTCGAGATCCAGGCGGACCAGTACATTCCGTTCCCGATGGAAGAGGTAAGTTTCGACTACGAGGTCATCGGCCCGAACGATAAGGATCCCGAGCTGATGGACGTGTTGCTGGTCGCAACGCGCACCGAGAATGTCGAACAGCGCCAGGCGGCGGTCAATGCCGCGGGTCTTGCAACGCAGGTTGTCGACGTTGAAGCGTTCGCACTCGAGAATGCCTGCCGCTTGCTGAGTCACCAGATTCCTGATGGTGGAATGGGGCAATCGGTCGCGGTTGTCGACATTGGCGCCTCGAGTACGACCTTCAGCGTGTTGCAGGATCTGAAAGTTATTTATACGCGTGATTTTAACTTCGGTGGCCAGCAGCTGACTGAAGAGATAATGCGGACTTACGGCCTGTCGATGGAAGACGCCGGTCGCGCCAAGAAGCAGGGCGGCCTGCCATCGAACTACCAACCGGAAGTTCTGGAACCCTTTATTGACGACATGACACAACAGGTCAGTCGTTCACTGCAGTTCTACCTGGCTTCCGGCGGTGGCCGTGAGCAACCGGACATGGTTCTGGTCTGTGGCGGTTGCGCCAACATACCGGGCATCGCGGACGTCATCTCGAGTCGTGTTGGTATACCGACGGAGGTCGGTGACCCGCTCGGCCAGATGAAAATATCATCCAAGGCAAAATCACAGGGCGTGCATAAAGATGCAACAGCACTTCTTACTGCCTGCGGCCTTGCACTGAGGAGCTTCGACTAATATGCCAAATATTAATCTACTCCCCTGGCGCGAGGCGGAACGCAAGAAGCGGCAACGAGATTTCGGAGTTGCCATGGGCGGCGCCATCGTTGCGGCAATCGTAGTCGTTATGCTGACGATATTTGCTTACTCGCAAATGATCTCCAACCAGAAGGCTCGCAATGAACGGCTGACCGTTGAGATTACCGAGCTTGAAAAAAGCATTGCAGAAATTGATGGCCTGGAGCGACAGAAAGAACGTCTTTTGGCGCGCATGGAAATCATTGATCAGCTGCAAAAGAGTCGTCCGGAGATTGTGCATCTCTTTGACGAGATGGTTCGCCAGCTACCCGAGGGTGTTTACCTGACGGGCTTGAGGCAAACCGGTAAGACCGTCGAGGTTCGCGGCGTAGCTCAGTCAAGCACACGTGTTTCTGCGTTGATGCGGCAGATCGATGCGTCGGACTGGTTGGGCGACCCCGAGGTCGAGAGAGTTGAAACGCGGCAATCTGGCGCTTCTCGCAAGGCTGAGTTTGTGGTCTATCTAAAGCAAACACGCGTGGATTCTGAAATGGAGGAAATGGAATGAACTTCGTTGACGAACTCCAGAACCTCGATGCGAATGACGTAGGTCGCTGGCCGCTGCCATTCCGTGTCGGAGTAATCGTGATTGTCTTTGTTCTGGTTGTAGCGCTCGGCATCTACTTCTTTATCGTCAAAGATAAGGCGCCGTTGCTGGAGCGCGCTCAAAATGAGGAGCAGGAGTTGCGCCTCACATTTGAGAACAAACAACGCAAGGCTGCCAACTACGACGCATACAAGGCGCAGCTGGAACAAATCGAGCAGTCATTTGGCACGATGCTCCGCCAGCTCCCGGGTGAGACCGAGATCCCGAGCTTGATCGTTGATATTTCGCAGACTGGTTTGGCAGCTGGCCTGCAGGAAAAACTGTTCGTTCCGCAGGCAGAAATCCCCAAGGATTTCTATGCTGAAAAACCAATCAAAATTCGCCTGACGGGTGGTTATCATGAGATTGGAAACTTTGTGAGCGGAATCGCAGCGCTGCCCCGAATTGTGACGTTGCATGACATCAATATCACGCGGGAATCAAATGAAGAGTTTGACAACTTGAGCCTGGAAGTTACCGCTCAAACCTACCGCTATCTTGATGAGGAGGCACAGTAATCATGAGCGCTTCCCCAATCAATCAAATCGTTAAAAATGGTCTGGTACTGGTTCTGGTAACGGTTGGCCTCGCCGCTTGCGGCGGCAAGATGGATGACCTTGAACAGTACATCGACCAAATCAAGGCGCGTCCGGGTGGTCGCATCGAGCCACTGCCCGAGGTCACGCCGTACGAGATATTTACGTACGTTGCTGATGCGCAGGGTTTGCGTTCGCCATTTGTTCCGGACACACCACAAGCTACTGGCGCAGCCGCCGGCGGTACCCGCCCCGATCGAGATCGGAGTCGTGAGTACCTCGAAAGCTTTCCGCTGGATACGCTTGGCATGGTTGGAACGTTGTATATCGGCGAAACGATGTATGGACTCGTGCAAACGTCCGACGGCCTGATTCACCGCGTCATCCCCGGTAATTACCTGGGTCAAAACGACGGACGAATCACGGATATTTCGGAATCAGAAATCACACTGGTGGAAATTATTTCTGACGGTATTGGCGGTTACATTGAAAGAGACGCCGCTGTTGGTCTATCAGACTAACGCCTGAGTGGAACTGGGAGTAATGGGAATGATGCTCAAAACTAAACGGACGGTCGGACATCGAATCACGATGCTAGCCGCATTGGCACAGGCGGCTATGCTGCTTTTCTGGGGCGCTACGGCCAGCGCACAGGACGGTAACACGCTGCAAGACATTCAGGTGCAGAGTTTGCCCGGCCAACGCGTCGAGCTGAAGCTCATCATGAGTGACACGGCGCCTGAGCCGATGGACTTCACGATCGAAAATCCTGCACGCATCGCGCTCGACCTGCCGGACACATCCCTGGGTCTGGCGTCGCGTCGTCGTGACGTAAACCTTGGGCCGCTCGATACGGTGCTGACGGCCGAAGCAAATGGCCGGACGCGCGTGGTGCTGAATCTGGCCACCATGGTCCATTACGAAACTCGGCGCAGCGGTAATACGGTAACCATCACCCTGGGTGATGGTGATGACTACAGCGCAGGTACCACCCAGTTCGCCAGTGCACCGGCATCCGATAGCCGCTCCTATGCTTCACCAGGCAGCCGCGCCATTTCCGCAGTTGATTTTCGGCGTACACGTGGCGGTGGCGGTCGGGTCGTTGTGAACCTGACAGACGCGTCCACGCCCGTCGACATTCGCCAGGAAGGCGGGCGTGTAGTAGCGGTGTTCAAGGACACGAGTTTGCCGGCCGAATTGATGCGTCGTCTCGATGTAAACGACTTTGCCACGCCGGTGACAACCGTTGACACCCTGCGCACAAATCTCGACACGCGCATCGTTATATCGGCTGAGGGCAAGTATGAGCAGCTTGCATACCAGTCGGACAATGAATTTACGATCGAGATCAACCCTGCACCGGAAACGACTGATGCCGAATCAAGCCTGTTCTCGGAAACCAAAGAATACGAAGGGCAGCGCCTTACGTTGAACTTCCAGGACATCGAAACTCGCGCTGTATTGCAGCTGCTTGCTGAAACGTCTGGGAAGAACATTGTTGTGTCCGACACGGTTCAGGGCAATGTGACGCTGCGTTTGCGTAATGTGCCCTGGGATCAGGCGCTCGATATCGTCATGACGACGAAGGGCCTGGATATGCGCCAGAATGGCAATGTCATTATGGTTGCTCCGGCTCAAGAGATTGCCGCGCGTGAAACTGCTGATCTGGAGGCGCAACTCGCGATCGCCGAACTGGAGCCGATGTATTCCGAGTTCCTGCAGGTCAACTACGCGAAGGCCTCTGATTTGCAGGCCCTGATTACAGGCTCGGGCGGAGGAACGATGCTCTCGGACCGCGGTAGTGTCGCTGTCGACGATCGCACGAACACGCTGCTGGTTCAGGACACGGCCGAACGTCTGCAGGATATTCGCCGCCTGGTTCGGACGCTCGACATTCCGATCAAGCAGGTTTTGATTGAGTCCCGTATCGTCGTCGTCAATGATGACTTCAGTCGTGATCTCGGTATCCGTCTTGGCGTAACCGCATTCAATGAGAACAGCTCGGATGGCGTGACGACCATTTCCGGAACGGGGACTGGTACTGATACGATGATCGGCTCAGCACTGGATAACCTCGCAGATCCTGGCAACGGCACGATCTACCCGATCGAGCTTCCGCAGCTCACAGATCGCTACAACGTGAACGTACCGATCTCAGATGCGGCCGGCCGCTTCGCGCTTGCTGTTCTGGAGTCGGACTACCTGGTCGACCTCGAATTGACGGCTTTGGAGGCTGAAGGTCGCGGCGAAATCGTCTCGACGCCACGTGTGATCACGGCCAATCAGAAAGAAGCCAGGATCGAGCAAGGTGTCGAGATTCCATATCAGCAGTCGGCATCCTCGGGCGCCACGACGGTTCAGTTCAAGAAGGCCGTCCTGAGTCTCACGGTTACGCCGCAGATTACGCCGGATAACAACATCATTATGGACCTCCTCGTCAGCAAGGATAACGTCGGTCAGATTATTTCGACCGGTGGACTCGGCGGCACGGTACCAAGTATCGATACCCGCCAGGTACAAACCCAGGTTCTCGTTGCTGATGGCCAGACGGTTGTGCTCGGCGGTATCTACGAGACGGAACGCCGCGAGACGGTCAAAAAAGTGCCATTCCTTGGCGACATTCCGTTTGCGGGCGCATTGTTCCGTAGCAAGCAGCGCCTGGACAACAAGGCCGAACTGCTGATCTTCGTAACACCGCGGATTCTTGAGGAAGGCTCCAGTATCTACTAGGCTGGTCGATGTAGAAGGATCAGGAAAGCCAACCCTCGGGTTGGCTTTCTGTTTAGGGGCCCCATAATCGCGCTATGAAACATACCGGAAATGTCTTTCTTATCGGACCTATGGGGGCGGGAAAGTCCGCCGTGGGCCGGCATCTCGCACGGACCTTGCACCTGACCTTCGTCGATAGTGACGACGAGGTGGAATCGCGAACCGGCGTCGATATTGCGTTCATCTTCGAGAAAGAGGGTGAGGAGGGGTTTCGCAAGCGTGAGGCGGCCGCAATCAGTGATCTGACGAAAATGGATAATGTTGTGCTCGCGACGGGCGGTGGCGCGGTACTCGATGCGGAGAATCGTAGCCACCTTGGTGGGCGTGGGTACGTCGTGTACCTCTACACCACCGTTGACCAACAGCTAAGGCGAACGCAGAAAGGCCGCGAACGGCCACTTCTGGAGCAAGGCGATCGGCGTGAAATTCTCGAAGAACTGCTTCAGCAGCGCGACCCGCTCTACCGTGAGATCGCAGACCTGGTTGTCGAAACGGATGGCCGCAAGGTGCATTCCGTGGCAAATGAAATTGTAGGCGCCGTCAGTTAAGAGAAGGGGGACCCTCAATAGGGTGTCCCCCTTCTTTCAGGTAAAGTATGGCGCATGAGTTCAACCCTCAGCGTAAATCTGGGTGATCGTAGCTACCCGATCGTCATCGGCCGTGGCCTGCTGGACGGCGGCTTTGATCTTGGAGAATTCGTTCGCGGCACTGACTGTCTCGTGGTCAGCAACGAAACTGTTGCACCGCTGTATTACCAAAAGCTTCTTCCCAACCTTACTCATTGTGACGTCTCGAGCATTAACCTGCCCGACGGTGAGGCCTACAAGACAGTCGCGACAATGCAGTCCATTCTCGATGCGCTCGTCGAATCGCGGGCGAATCGTGATGTTTGCCTGATTGCGCTCGGCGGCGGCGTTGTTGGAGACATAACCGGTTTCGCCGCTGCGTGCTATATGCGTGGTGTGGACTTTATCCAGGTGCCAACGACACTGCTTGCGCAGGTCGACTCATCGGTTGGTGGAAAAACAGGCGTAAATCACGCGCAGGGCAAGAACCTGATTGGTGCGTTTCACCAGCCACAGCTGGTGTTGATTGATACCGACACACTGACGACCCTGCCTGATCGCGAACTCAGCGCGGGGCTTGCCGAGGTTATCAAGCACGGCGTGATTTGCGATCCGGAGTTTTTTGCCTGGCTGGAGTCGAATATTGTGGCGCTGTTACGTCGAGATCCCGATGCACTCGAGCATGCGATTCGCCGCTGCTGCGAAATCAAGGCGGAAGTGGTTGCGGAAGATGAACGCGAAGCGGGCCGCCGTGCCATCCTTAACTTTGGCCACACGTTCGGTCATGCGATCGAGCACAGTCAGGGTTATGGCGACTGGCTGCATGGCGAAGCCGTTGCGACCGGCATGATCATGGCTGCAAAACTCAGCGGCCTCGGAGACGCCGAGGTCGGGCGGGTGAGAAGTCTTGTAGAAGCCGCGGGTCTGCCGGTAGCGCCGCCAGCGATTGCCGCCGCTGACTGGAAGAGCGCCATGGGCATGGACAAGAAAGTGCAGGGAAAGCAGCTACGGTTTGTGCTGCTCAATGCGATCGGCGAGGGCTACGTAACGTCTGACTACGATACGCAGATGCTCGACCGCCTGATAGGAGCCACGGCCTGATGCGTGTAGGTCTTGCGCCTTACGCTGCAGACGAGTCGCACAGCCGCGGCAGACGATATGCCGAACCCCAACCGGCCTACCGTGGTGAGTACCAGCGCGATCGGGACCGCATAATTCATTCAACGGCCTTCCGCCGCCTGGTTTACAAGACGCAGGTATTCGTTAATCACGAGGGCGATTTGTATCGCACTCGACTGACCCACTCGCTCGAGGTCTCGCAAATAGGCCGCTCGGTCGCCGTTGCATTGAACCTCAACGAAGCACTGACGGAGGCCATCTGCCTGGCGCATGATCTCGGGCACACGCCCTTCGGGCATGCGGGCCAGGATACCCTCAATGCCTGCATGCGCGACTTCGGCGGCTTTGAGCATAACTTGCAGTCCCTGCGTGTCGTCGACGAACTCGAAGCGAAGTACGCGGATTTCCCGGGGCTGAACCTCATGTTTGAGACGCGTGAGGGCATACTCAAGCATTGCTCAACGCGCAATGCGCAACAGCTCGGCGACGTCGGCCGGCGTTTTCTCGAGCGTAAGCAACCCGGCCTTGAAGCGCAGATAGTAAATATTGCGGATGCGGTCGCTTATAACAATCATGACGTGGATGACGGTTTCCGAGCGGGCTTGCTGACGCTCGATCAGCTTCGTACGCAGGCGCTCTTCGAAACCCAGTACCAGGAGGTTCATGCGCGTTATCCAGAGCTCGAAGACCGGCGACTGATCTACGAGGTCATTCGCCGCATGATCGGAACGGTCGTCACCGACCTGATTGAGGAAACCAGGCGCCAAGTTGATGCCTCCGGTGTGCGATCGATCGACGAGGTAAGGAATCAAAGCCAACCGCTCGTAAATATGTCACCGGCCGTGTACGAGCAGCACGTGTCGCTGAAGCGTTTTCTGAACAAGCACCTCTACCGGCATGAACAGAAGCTCGAGATGACCCGGCGCGCCCAGGGTATCGTCAAGGACCTTTTCGATGCCTACTCGGAAGATGTATCGCTTATGCCGAGCCAGTTCGCGGAAACGGCCGCAAAGCTGGATCAAGTGGCACGAGCAAGGGTTGTCGCCGACTACATAGCGGGAATGACCGACCGCTATGCGATCGCCGCACACGAGGGGCTCGCGGGCTGATATCATTCGCGCCTCGGCTGCTGGGGCGGCCCCCTGCGGCCCGCTCCCTCTTCAGGAAATTTATCGTGCAACACAAAAACATACCCAGTAAGGATCGCTTGATCTTCGCTATGGACGTCCCAACCTGCGAGCGAGCAAAGCAGCTCGCGGAGGAGTTGGACGATGCGGTAACGTTCTACAAGATAGGGCTTGAGCTCATGATGAGCGGCGAGTACTTCGAGCTACTTGACTGGATGCTTGCACGAGACAAGAAGGTGTTTTGCGATCTAAAGTTTTTCGACATACCGGCAACTGTCGGGTCTGCTGTGCGCTCCCTGAAAGATCGTGGTGCAACCTTTGTAACTGTTCATGGGAATCGTTCAATCATGGAGGCAGCAGCTGAGAACAAGGGCGATACGCTCAAAGTACTTGGCGTGACGGTGCTGACAAGTCTCGACCGTGGCGATCTTGATGACCTCGGCTTTGAATGTGACGTTCGTGACCTCGTCCTGTCCCGGGCAAAGCAGTGCCTGGAGTCGGGCTGCGATGGCGTAATTTCTTCGGGACTCGAGGTGCCAACCCTGAGAGAATTTGTTGACGAGAAGCTGCTGGTCGTATCGCCCGGTATTCGGCCGGTGGATAATAAGCCGGTAGGTGACCAGAAGCGGGTTGTAACTGTTGAGACGGCTTTCCAGAATGGGTGCGACTACATTGTGGTTGGTCGACCGATTCGGGATGCGGATAGTCCGCGCGCGGCGGCAGAAGCCATGCAGGCGTCCATTGAAGACCAGGTAGGTGCCCTGTGACTGAATTGAAAAACGATCTTCTTTTGCGCGCACTGTTGCGCCAGCCCACATCCCGTACGCCACTCTGGATTATGCGCCAGGCTGGTCGTTACCTGCCGGAGTATCGTGCTACCCGCGCCGAGGCCGGTGATTTCATGACCCTGTGCCGCAATCCGGATCTTGCATGTGAAGTTACGATGCAACCACTCAGGCGGTATGCGCTCGACGCCGCCATTTTGTTTTCCGACATTCTTACTGTTCCCGATGCTATGGGGCTTGGGCTGTATTTCGTGACGGGTGAAGGACCGAAATTCAAGAGTCCGGTGCAGACCGCTGATGCGATTCGTGGCCTGAAAGTACCCGATGTCGAAAAAGAGCTCGGCTACGTGTTCGACGCGGTACGAACCATTCGTCGTGAGCTGAACGGTAAGGTACCCCTGATCGGTTTTGCGGGCAGCCCGTTTACCTGCGGCACGTATATGGTCGAAGGTGGTTCGAGCAGGGAATTCCCAACAATCAAAGGCCTGGCCAAAGAAGCGCCAGACGTCCTTGACGAGCTCATGGATAAAGTCGCGGAAACGACGACCGAATATCTCAATGCCCAAATCGAAGCCGGTGCCCAGGCAGTACAGATCTTTGATACCTGGGGTGCGGCACTTGATCCTGACGACTTCCGCCGCTTTTCTCTGGCAAGTATGCAGAAGATCGTAGATGGCCTGACGCGTGAAAAAGATGGCCGGACAATTCCGGTCATACTGTTCACTAAAGGTGCCGGCCCGCTGCTCAGGGATCTGGCTGATACGGGCTGTGATGCGCTAGGTGTTGACTGGACTACCGACCTCGCTCAGGCGCGAGAATACGTGCAGGACAGGGTTGCCCTGCAGGGGAATCTGGACCCGGCAACATTGCGCGAAAGCCCGGAAGTCATTCGCGAAGGCGTAGCGAAGACGCTTGCGAGTTACGGTCATGGCCCGGGGCACGTATTCAACCTCGGTCACGGGATCACGCCCGATATCGATCCCGATAATCTCGGCGTGCTCGTCGACGCAGTGCACGAGCTGAGTCCGCAGTATCACAAATAGAGGATGGGACACCCAATAGGGTGTCCCCCCTTCTCGTTACTCGTCGCGGAGTTCCCGCCGCAGAATCTTGCCGACGTTGGTCTTGGGCAATTCGTCACGGAATTCGATCATCTTCGGGCGCTTGTAGCCGGTCAGGTTTGCGCGGCAGTGATCGATAATATCCTGCTCTGTGAGTCTTTCGTCCTTGCGAACAGCGAAGATCTTGACGACCTCACCCGAGCGCTCATCGGTGACTCCGATGGCTGCGGCTTCCAGTATGCCGTCCAGCTCAACAACGACATTTTCGATTTCATTGGGATATACGTTGAAGCCGGACACGAGAATCATGTCTTTCTTGCGATCCTCTATCCAGAAGAAACCATCTTCGTCCATACGGCCGACGTCGCCGGTTTTCAGCCAGCCACCCGGCAACATTACATCGGCCGTATCTTTGGGTCGCTGCCAGTAGCCTTCCATTACCTGCGGGCCCTTGATGCAGATTTCGCCAACTTCGCCAAGTGGCAGCTCATTGCCGTCGTCGCCAACAATTATCACGTCGGTCGACGGTACCGGCAGTCCGATTGTGCCGTTGAAGTCGCTATCGATCGTGCAACAGATCGCGACCGGAGAGGTTTCCGTCAGTCCGTAGCCCTGCAGGACCGTACGCCCGGTCTTCTGTTTCCATTCCTTGGCGACAGCGGGTTGTACCGCCATGCCCCCACCAATACAAACGCGCAGAGAACTGAAGTCGATCTTGTCAAAACTGGGCGTATGCATGAGCGAGGCGAACATCGTGTTGACACCCGTGAACAGGTTGAAGTCAAAGCGCGCGATTTCCTTTGCAAAGCCCTCAAAATCTCTTGGGTTGGAGATCAGCACGTTTTCGCCGCCCTGGGCCATTACGGTCAGGCAATTCCCTTCCAGCGAAAAAATGTGGTAGAGCGGCAGCGCCGTAATCGCAATGATAGGCTCGACGCCAGCGTACGCATCGGCCTGCCATGTGATGGTTTGTTGTACGTTGTAAACCATATTGCGGTGGCTGAGCATTGCGCCTTTGGACACGCCGGTCGTGCCGCCGGTGTACTGCAGGTAGGCGATGTCCGCGTATCCGATATCAACCGGTTTCAGTTTCTTGCCGGCACCGATTTTCAATGCCTGATTGAACGTCGTTCTATTGGCAAAACGGTATGCTGGCACGGCCTTCTTCACGTGCCGCATTACGAGGTTGGTTAAGGTGCTCTTTGGCCAGCCGAGCAGGTCGCCCAGACCCGTCGTGACAACGTGATCGACATCCGTGTCCGCAATGACACCTTCGAGGATGTTCGCGAAATTTTCCAGAATAACGATGCAACGGGCGCCAGAGTCGTTCAGCTGGTGCTTAAGCTCCCTTGCTGTATACAACGGATTGACGTTTACAACGACGAGCCCGGCCCTGAAGATGCCACACATGGCTACGGGGTACTGCAGGACGTTGGGTAGCATGATGGCAACGCGCTCACCGCGTGTCAGTCCGAGTTCCTGTTGCAGGAAGCAGGCGAACCGCATCGACAGCTCGTTCAGATCAGCGTAGCTGAGCGTCTTACCCATGTTCGAGTAGGCCGCGTTGTCAGGATATGCGGCGAAACTGTGTTCGAACAGATCTTTGACCGAACGCCACGGCGGCGTTGGGACTTCCTCCGGCATGCCTTCCGGATAGGATTTGAGCCAAACTTTTTCCACGGTGTCTCTCTTAAATTACTCCGCGTCTAGTGTAGCGCGGATAATGGGCCAGGCGTTATCCAGGAGAATTGGTTGCGCAGCGACGTTCGGGTGAATGCGGTCCTCCTGGAGTAACTCATCGTTCAATGCGACACCCTGCATGAAGAATTCGATCCATTTGACGCTGAGGCTCTCTGCGACCTCTGCGTAAACGGCCTCGAATGCCTGAGTGTAGCGGGTACCGTAATTTGTGGGTATACGGATACCTAGCAATACGACATCCGCGCCCGAGGCCTTGGCCTCTGCAACAATAGTTTCGAGATTTTCCTTGATCCGGGCGGGCGGGAAGCCCCGCAGGCCGTCATTGCCGCCGAGTTCCAGTATGATCAGCTCCGGCTTGAACGTCCCCAGGGCATTTTTGATCCGTGCCGCGCCGCCTTCGGTGGTTTCACCGCTAATGCTGGCGTTCACAACGCGATGTTCGTACCCTTGCTCTGCAAGACGTTCTTGCAACAAAGTGGCCCAGGATTGGTCAACGTCAATACCGAAGCCGGCGCTGAGGCTGTCACCGAATATCAACACGGTCGGTGGTTCTCCGGCCTGTACGTCGGCGATCAGCAACAACACAACAAGAGTAAATAGTTTTCGCATGCTGGATCAGTCAGTAGATAAAGTGCTTGTAGCACACAAGTTGAGTAAGGAGGTTAGCAGCCCTGAAGGGACTCTGACCATTCTGAACGACGTCAGTTTCAATATCGTTGCGGGCGAAACCGTTGCCGTCGTCGGTGCATCCGGTGCCGGCAAGTCTACCTTGTTGGCGTTACTTGCGGGGCTGGACCTGCCGACGCAAGGGCACGTGGACCTCAATGGCAGGAATCTTTCGACCCTCGATGAGGACGGCCGCGCGCTCGTACGAGCCGAAAGTGTCGGCTTCGTGTTTCAGTCTTTTCACCTGGTTCCTTCGCTCAACGCGCTCGAAAACGTCATGCTGCCTTTAGAACTCGCGGGCCATGAGCAGGCGCGCAAGATGGCGCGGAGCATTATCGAGAAGGTAGGCCTGGCGGAGCGATGGAGCCATTACCCGGCCCAGTTGTCTGGTGGCGAGAAGCAGCGCGTTGCGATTGCCCGCGCGTTTGCCACCGAGCCGGCCGTATTGTTCGCTGACGAACCGACCGGCAACCTGGATAGCCGCACGGGCGCCAACATCATGGAACTCATGTTCGAGTTAAATCGCAGTTCCTCCACGACGCTGATTCTCGTAACGCACGATACTTCCCTTGCAGAGCGTTGTGATCGGGTGCTGGTACTCGATGCGGGCAGGCTGGTCAGCGACAGCGGAGTTGTTTCTTGAAAGCTACGCTTTTCGCATTACGGAGTTTTGGTCGTGAACTCAGATCGGGAGAAGTGCTGGTCCTGCTTGCGGCGGTGAGCCTGGCCGTCGCCGCTCTCACCGCCGTCGGGTTTCTGACAGACCGCATCGGCAAGGCGGTCGCGCGCCAGGCCAATGAGGTTCTGGCCGCAGATCTGCGCCTGCGTTCGCAGGCGCCGGTGCCCGACGAGTGGCGCGAAATTGCCGCCGAGTTCGACTTGCAGACGGCCGACACAATGTCTTTTCCATCGGTAGTGTTTCATGGCGACGAAAATGCGCTATCGACGATCAAGGCCGTAAGTGAAAAATACCCGCTTCGCGGCGCGGTGCGCGTAGCTGACGAACTGTTCGGCGAGCAACGCGAAGTCGACGACATACCGGTGCCCGGCGAAGTCTGGGCCGATGGTGCGTTGCTGGCGCGCGTGGGAGCCGAGGTCGGGGACATGCTCGATATTGGTGAGCTGCATCTCCGGGTGTCGGCCGTCCTTACTTACCGGCCGGATCAGTCCATTGGTTTCGCGTCACTTGCGCCCACGGTCATACTGAATATCGCCGATATTGGCGCGAGCGGGTTGATAGGCGAGGGCAGTCGGGTCCGCTATGCCTTGCTCGTCGCCGGCGACGAAGATGATGTGACGTCATTTAATGATGCTATCCGGGACAAGCTACCTGAAGAGATTCGCGTTCGCAGCCAGGAAGAAAGCAGCGAGCGTGCATATAACGCAGCGGACCGCGCGCAGCGCTTCCTGTCACTGACTGCCGTGATCAGCCTGCTGCTGAGTGCGGTCGCGGTCGCAATGTCAGCGCGCCGTTTTGCGCAGCGGCGCATGGACACCGTCGCGCTGATGAAGAGTCTTGGCGCTACTCAGGGCTTCGTCATCACGGTTGCCCTCGTGCAGTTATTGCTGCTCGGATTGCTCGGGGTTATGGCTGGTAGCGTCGTGGGCTATGTTGCCGAAGAAGTGCTCGCCCGCATATTGTCCGATCTACTTGCTGGCGATCTTCCCGGCACGGGGTTACGGCCCGTTATTCTCGCTAGTGGCAGCGCGCTGGTCCTGTTGCTGGGCTTCGCTTTGCCGTCAATGATTCAGTTGCGCAACACGCCGCCGCTACGTGTCCTGCGACATGATGAAATGCCCCCGGCGCCATCGCGCTTGCTCGTTGGCGGGCTGTCTCTCGCCGCCGTTGCCTTGCTGCTGTACCGCTCGGTTGGTGATCCGCGCATGCTGATGATCATGATTGGGGGAATCGTCATTATCTCAGCCGCTTTGTACGCGGTGGGCCGCGGGCTCGTTAGCGTGATCGGCCGTGCGCGCTCGGGCGTTGGCGTGGCATGGCGCTACGGGCTTGCCAACGTGTCACGCCGCGGACGGGACAGCGCCGTGCAGGTCGTTGCATTCGGTCTCGGAATTACCGTGCTGTTGCTACTGACGCTCGTGCGCACCGACCTGCTGGAAGGGTGGCGCGCAACGCTCGACGAGGACGCGCCGAATCACTTCCTGATCAACATTCAGCCACACGAGGTTGATGCGGTTGCGGAGTTGTTCGCGGAGAACGAGGTAGAGGTTCCAACCTTCACGCCGCTTGTCCGTGCCCGCATGATGTCAATAAACGGCGAATCCGTAAAAGAGAGAGCCTATCCGAACGAAGAGGGCGAATGGCTTGCAAATCGGGAAGCGAATCTCTC
>Ga0316201_10000805_pt1 | contig 19550 bp, 15 predicted proteins | sample CS6wburrow_MG_FD_204516 | JGI IMG/M metagenome (GOLD analysis project Ga0316201, IMG submission 204516) | Coastal sediment microbial communities from Delaware Bay, Delaware, United States - CS-6 worm burrow | ecosystem: Environmental > Aquatic > Marine > Coastal > Sediment | place: USA... | reverse complement strand
TCGCGATTGTCGATCAGGTTGTCGACCACGCTCGGATCCGCCAGCGTCGAGGTATCGCCCAGACCATCGATCTCGTTGGCCGCGATCTTGCGCAGGATACGGCGCATGATCTTGCCCGAACGGGTCTTCGGCAGGCCCGGCGCCCACTGCAGCAGGTTGACCTTGGCGATCGGACCGATCTCGCTACGGACCAGTTTTACCAGCTCGGCCTTCAGTTCGTCGGTGCCCTCTTCGCCGGCCATCAGGGTGACGTAGGCGTAGATGCCCTGACCTGTCAGGTCGTGCGGGTAACCGACGACCGCTGCCTCGGCCACCTTCTCATGCAGTACCAGCGCGGATTCGATCTCCGCGGTACCCAGGCGGTGGCCGGAGACGTTGAGCACGTCGTCGACGCGACCGGTGATCCAGTAATAACCGTCTTCGTCACGACGCGCGCCGTCACCGGTGAAGTAGTAGCCGGGGTACATCGCAAAGTAGGTCTCGAAGAAGCGTTTGTGGTCGCCATAGACAGTACGCATCATGCTGGGCCATGGGTGGTTGATGGCCAGGTTTCCAGAGGCCGGGTTGCCGTCGATCTCGTTGCCCTCGTCGTCGAGCAGCACAGGCTGCACGCCGAAGAACGGACGGGTGGCCGAGCCCGGCTTGAGCGGCGTGGCACCCGGCAGCGGGGTCAGCATGTGTGCGCCGGTCTCGGTCTGCCACCAGGTATCGACGATCGGGCAACGCCCCTCGCCGACGACATTGTGGTACCACTCCCACGCCTCGGGGTTGATCGGTTCACCCACGGTGCCCAGAAGGCGCAGCGAGGAGCGCTTGGTCTTTTTGACCGGCTCGTCGCCGGCGCCCATCAGCGAGCGGATCGCGGTCGGCGCGGTGTAGAAGGTCGCCACGTTGTGCTTGTCGCAGACCTGCCAGAAACGCGATATATCCGGGTAGGTCGGGATGCCTTCGAACATCAGTGTGGTTGCGCCGTTGGCCAGCGGGCCGTAAACGATGTACGTGTGGCCGGTCACCCAACCGACGTCCGCAGTACACCAGTAGACCTCGCCGTCTTTGTAGTCGAATACGGTCTTGTGGGTCATCGCCGCCTGCAGCAGGTAACCGCCGGTGGTGTGCAGCACGCCCTTGGGTTTGCCGGTGGAACCCGAGGTGTAAAGGATGAACAGCGGATCATCGGCCTCCATCTCCTCGGCCGGGCAGTCTGCCGATGCGGCACTTACCGCTTCGTCGTACCAGACATCGCGCCCATCGGTCCAGTCGACCGGATCGCCACCGCGGCGTACCACAATGCAGGTCGAAACCTGGGGGCAGGACTCGAGTGCCTTGTCGGCGTTGCGCTTGAGCGGGACCTTTTTGCCGCCGCGCATCGACTGGTCGGAGGTGATCACGACCTTACAGTCGGAATCATTGATACGATCCTTCAGCGCATCGGGCGAGAAGCCACCGAACACGATCGAGTGGACGGCACCGATCCGGGTACAGGCCAGCATCGCGACAGCCGCTTCAGCGACCATCGGCAGGTAAAGGGAGACGCGGTCACCCTTTTTGACACCGCGATCCTTGAGCACGTTGGCCAGCTTGCAGACCTCTTCGTGCAGTTCCTTATAAGTGATCTTGCGATCTTCATTCGGGTCGTCGCCTTCCCAGATGATCGCGACCTGGTCGCCACGGGTCTCGAGGTGGCGGTCGAGACAGTTATAAGCGACGTTCAGTTTGCCGCCTTTGAACCAATTGATGTGCAGATCGTCCTGGCCGAAGGACCAATCCAGTACGGTGTCCCACTTCTTGAACCAGGTGAGGTACTGCTCAGCCTGTTCACCCCAGAAGCCGTCTGGGTCTTCCACTGAGCGTTTGTACATGGCTTGGTACTGCTCGGCATTGACGTTGGCCTGGGCCGCGAAGTCGGCGGGTACGGGATAGGTCTTGACGTCTGACATGGCTCCTCCTCCGGAACGTTCTTTATAAAATTTAGTCGGGCATTCTTTGAATTATGCGAATTGGCTGTCAACTGACAGGGTATTAAACCGCTTAATAGTCAGCATTCTTCGACAGCCGTTCGGACGCAAGATACTACGCTTTTCTGCCAAGCCTGCAATCGTTGAGGCGCTATCCGTGCAGGCTGTGCAGACGTCTGGTGAAGGCATGCGCCGCCGGTGACAGGGTGACGCCGCGACGGGCAATGACCGCGAGACGGCGCTCGATACGCAGACCAATGACCGGCACGTCAACAACGTCGCCCTGCTGCTCCATGCCGAGTTGGCTGACGAAGGCGAGGTTTCCAGTGGTTGAAACCATGCGCAGGATCGCCGGTATCGAGCGCAGTTCCATGATCACGTTGACCTCGACGCCGGCGTCCCGCAGCTTGCTGTCGATGATGTTGCGCAACGCGCTGCCGGCCTCGAAGGCGACGAAGGGTTGATCGCCGAGATCCTGGATCCGGACCCGTCGAAGCTGAGCGAGGCGGTGATCGCGGCGCGCAACCAGCACTATCCGGTCGGTTGTCAGTGGGGTCACATCGAGCTCGCGGTCGCGCACCGGCAGGGTGACGACGCCCAGTTCCAGATGGCCCGCGACGACATCATCGGCGATCTCGCTGCTGCCGGCCTCGCGCATCTGAAAACGCACCTGTGGGTGGGCGGCCTGAAACGCGGCAATCGCCTCGGGCAGGATGAAGGAGACTGCAGTCGCGCCGCCGCCGATGCGCACAGTTCCCCCTTCGAGGCGTTGGTGACTCGATACCATCTCCTGCATACGCTCGTAGCGGGCCACGATACCCTGGGCCTCGGACTGCACCATGCGGCCCATTTCGGTCAGGGTCGCACCCTTGCGTCCGCGAACCAGCAATGGCACGCCCAGATGCGTCTCGAGCTGCTGCAGGCGGCGCGACAGTGCCGGCTGGGTGATGCCGACCCGTTCGGCCGCCTCGGTTATTGCACCGCTCTCGGCGACGGCCAGAAAAGAACGCAGTAGGGTCAGATCCATCTATGCAAAACTCGCATGCTATTTATGCAAAGTATCCATTTTACGTATGTTTACCTGTTTGTTATGTTGCACCGCACTAACAGAATTCCTGGCAGGTCAGGTCATGACTGATTTGGCAGGAAGGTATTGAGAAGGTTTAACCACCTATTGTGCGACCGCCGACTACACTTCGTGCGTTGCACGCCATTCCGACAAGAGGTGACCACATGCTTGAAGCCTACCGTAAACACGTCGAAGAACGCGCCGCTCAGGGTATACCGCCGTTGCCGCTCAATGCCGAGCAGGTCAACGAGCTGGTTGGGCTGCTGAAAGCGCCGCCGGCCGGCGAAGAGGAGACGCTGCTCGACCTGCTGACCAACCGTGTGCCGCCGGGTGTCGACGAGGCTGCATACGTCAAAGCCGGATTTCTTGCTGCGGTCGCCAAGGGCGAGGCCAACTCGCCGCTGGTCGACAAGCACAAAGCGGTCGAGCTGCTGGGAACCATGCTCGGCGGATACAACATCCAGCCACTGATCGAGCTGATGGACGACGCCGAGCTTGGCGAGTTCGCCGCCGAGCAGCTGAAGCACACCTTGCTGATGTTCGATGCGTTTCATGACGTCGAGGAAAAGGCCAAGGCAGGTAACGCCAACGCCAAGGCGGTCATGCAGTCGTGGGCCGATGCCGAATGGTTCACCCGCAAGGACGACGTCCCTGCAGAGATCAAGCTGACCGTATTCAAGGTCACCGGCGAGACCAACACCGACGACCTGTCACCTGCGCAGGATGCCTGGTCACGCCCCGATATCCCGTTGCATGCACTGGCGATGCTGAAGAATGCACGCGACGGTATCGAGCCGGACGTCGCCGGCAAGATCGGTCCGATCAAGGCGATGGAGGCAATGAAGCAGAACGGACCGCCGCTCGCCTACGTCGGTGACGTGGTCGGCACAGGCTCGTCACGCAAGTCGGCGACCAACTCGGTGCTGTGGCACATGGGCCACGATATTCCTTTCGTGCCGAACAAGCGCGCCGGTGGCGTCGTGCTCGGTGGCAAGATTGCGCCGATCTTTTTCAATACGGTCGAAGACTCGGGTGCATTGCCGATCGAGTGCCCGGTCGACAACCTCAATATGGGCGACGTGATCGTCATCAAGCCCTACGACGGTAAGATCGAGAACGAGGCCGGCGACGTCATCTCCGAATTCGAACTGAAGACCGACGTCATCCTCGACGAGGCGAAGGCCGGCGGACGGATTCCTTTGATCATCGGACGCAGTCTGACCGCCAAGGCCCGCGAATCACTCGGCCTTGGTCACGGCGACGTGTTCCGTACACCGGTCGATCCTGCAGACAGTGGCAAGGGTTTCACCCTGGCGCAAAAGATGGTTGGTAAGGCCTGCGGGGTCGACGGCATTCGCCCCGGTACCTACTGCGAGCCGCGCATGAGCACGGTCGGCAGTCAGGATACCACCGGGCCGATGACCCGCGACGAGTTGAAGGAACTGGCCTGCCTCGGCTTCTCGGCCGATCTGGTCATGCAGTCCTTCTGTCACACTGCGGCCTACCCGAAGCCGGTAGACATCAATACCCAACACACGCTGCCGGACTTCATCAATACCCGTGGCGGCGTTGCGTTGCGTCCCGGTGACGGCATCATTCACAGCTGGTTGAATCGTATGCTGTTGCCCGACCAGGTCGGCACTGGCGGTGATTCGCACACCCGTTTCCCGCTTGGTATCTCGTTCCCGGCTGGCTCTGGCCTGGTTGCGTTTGGCGCCGCGCTGGGCGTCATCCCGCTCGATATGCCTGAGTCGGTGCTGGTCAAATTCACCGGAGAGATGCAGCCGGGTATCACCCTGCGCGATCTGGTCAACGCCATCCCGTATGCGGCGCTGCAGCGTGGTCTGCTCACGGTCGAGAAGAAGGGCAAGAAGAACGTCTATAACGGCCGTATCCTGGAGATCCAGGGTCTACCCGATCTGACCGTCGAACAGGCATTCGAACTGTCCGATGCCTCGGCGGAACGTTCCGCCGGTGGCTGTACCATCGAACTGTCGGAAGAGTCAGTCGCCGAATACCTGCGCTCGAACATCGTCATGCTGCGCTGGATGATCGACAACGGTTATCAAGATGCCCGTACCCTCGAGCGTCGTGCCCGCGCGATGGAAGAGTGGTTGCAGAATCCGTCGCTGATGCGTGCAGACGCCGACGCCGAGTATGCCGAGGTCATCGAGATCAACATGTCGGAGATCAAAGAGCCGCTGCTGGCATGCCCGAACGACCCCGACGATGTGAAGCCGCTGTCCGAGGTGGCCGGTGACAAGATCGACGAGGTGTTTATCGGCTCATGCATGACCAACATCGGTCACTTCCGCGCGGCAGGCAAACTGCTGCAGGCTGCCGGTGAGGTCATCCCGACCCGACTGTGGATCGCCCCGCCGACCAAGATGGACGAACATCTGCTGATGGAAGAGGGCTACTACAATATCTACGCCGCAGCGGGTGCGCGCACCGAAATGCCCGGCTGCTCGCTGTGCATGGGTAACCAGGCAAGGATCGCGGCGAACTCGACCGCGGTGTCGACCTCGACGCGAAACTTCCCGAATCGCCTGGGACAGGGCGCCAATGTTTATCTGGCCTCGGCCGAACTCGCGGCGGTCGCGTCGGTGATGGGTAAGTTGCCGACACCGGCCGAGTATATGGAGTATGCGACCCAGATCGACAGCATGGCGCCGGAGATCTATCGCTACATGAACTTCGACCAGATGCCTGAGTTCGTCGAGTCGGCCAAACGTGGCCAGGAAGTGGTGCTCAAACTGGCGATGTGAGCATCCGCCGAAAGGTCTGATCTGGAGAACAACCCCGGTCGTTTGACCGGGGTTGTTGGTGCCCGGCCCGGATCGGCCCATGCCTCCCGCACTTGTTGGACCCTTTTCGCAGCAGACCTGGTAAACACCCTGACTCCGGCGTCGGCGATTTGGCCTGTGACACAGGTCTTGCGGGATCGGCATTGCGCTGATTCGGCCCTGGCCGTTCCCACTTTTTCTTTGGCCCGAAGCGCGGTGCCAGGCAGCGCGCCAGTCGTCGCTTCGGACTGCTGTATTACGACAAGCTATAAGGCGCACCAGGTTGGGGCGAAAGCCTTCAGGGCTGTCCCGGATTGGTGCGGTTTCGCCGAAATTTCCGTTTCTGGCATCGCATTCTTAAAATAAGAAAATTATTCTCATTCAGTGTGTTAGTTGCGAATTCGCAATGCGGGCACGTCTTGTGCAGTGCACAATTTTAATTCACGAAGTTACCCGGAAAATGTTTATTTTGAGATCAAAACGCCGATAAACATTGCAGTGATCTTAACCAGGCGAAGAAACCCATGAGTACTGAAAAACAAACGGAAAACAGCGGTGCCGAAACCACCGAGCGTATGGAAGTGGTCGAGATGGTGAGTGGCGATCCGCAACCGCACCAGGACCAGTATGTCCACTACACACATGAAATGACCAACGATACCGCCGAGGCATCGGCGCGTGCCCTGATGCGTATCGTGCCCCTGGCCTACGGCGTCCTGTTGGGCGGATTGACCGAGAGTATGTTCCTCGGGCTGTCGGTGGGCCTGGCGCTCAGCCTTGCGGCTGACGTTGCGATGGCCGACAAGTCGATCTTTCGTGGGCTTTTCCGACGGCAACGCCACCAGTAACTGGAAGGTCAGTGGATCGGTAGAGCGGGGCCGATCTCTTCCGTTTCTCTGTCGACTCCGGCCTGGCCGTTCATGGTCCGATTATGCGGCACAATCCGTCGCATCAGATCGAACCGCGCCGACTGCCGAGCTGCAAGCTGGCCGGCAGCCGGCGGGCGTGCCAAACGGGGTCGAGGATGAGCGAGTTCGTTGCTTATCCGGTCGAGGTCTTCGCGCCTTTCGGCGAGGTGACCGCGCGCCGGTCCATCGACTCTTGTGACGACTGGTTTTTCAGACCGCCTCCCATCCATTTACCCCCCTCATCCAGTTGCCCGGATCTGCGCTTGGCTGGCCCATTGGCATCTGCCGACCGGTTGTATCAGTCACCTGAACATCTCGGTCCTCCGCCGCGGTTGGTTCGGCGCGCGTCAAGGGAGTTGCACAGGACGCGAGGATTCGGTTGCTTCGCCTGACTCACCGGGGTTTTTTCGACAGATTTTTGTCGGTTTGCAATTGATGGACCCGATTGCGGGTCCAATGTCCGGTCTGTTTTGACCTGTGTCAGGGTCTGGGATTAAGGACGTTGAGTTTCCACCAGAACGTTAATCGAAGTTAACTCCCCTTCAATCTTATTGGGTTAGTCTTTGTCACGAAAAAATAATAACCATGGCATCGTTCGGTTGACTTTAACGGTGCAATTCTCAACCGGCCAACGCCAAACGGAGGAGTAAGTTATGTTGCACGCCATATACAAGGTGGCAGGTACTGTCGCGACATTTGCATCCATTTTTCTACTCTCGGTAGCTTCTGTACAGGCTGCCGAAACCCTCAATAATATCTCGTCTGAAACCTGCAAGGGCTGCCACAAAGAGATCTACCAGCAGTGGAAGGGCTCGATGCACGCCAACAGCACGGCCCTGAAAGATCCGATCCACGCCACCTTTTATAAAAAGGTCGTCGGCGACCCGCTGCAGGAAGGCGTGAGAATGAAGAACGGCAAATATCCGGTCTGCCTGCAATGCCATGCACCGAACGCTGCCCTCGAAAAGGCCACGAAACTGGATGCAAAAACATCTTACAAAGAAGGCGTGAATTGCGTGGCCTGCCACACGCTGAAGTCATTCAAGGGCATCAGCGCACCCGGGGGCAAGTTGCGTCTCGGTATGATGTCTTATGAGCAATCGACCGCATTACAGGGGCCGGCTGGATTCACCCGGGGGTTGCAGGAACTTACCGCGGGCGGCGATATGTTCGGCGGTGCCGGCGCGGAGGATGACAGCGGTAAACCCAATCCGCATCTGGGCGAGGCCGTCATGCTCGACGGCAAAGAAATTCCATCGATGCCGATGGAGGCCAACGCGGGTTTGATGAAGTCAAACAGCGCCTGCATGGGCTGTCATGACAAGCGCAATAACGCGCACGGTGTTCCGCTGTGTGCGACCGGCAATGAGTATATGGTCAGCAAGAGCGACGTAACCTGCCAGTATTGCCATATGCCGATGGTCGATAATGAGGCGGACCACACGATGGGCGGCGGACATGACGACGGCATGCTCAAGCGCAGCATCGTGTTCACGATGGTTACCAAGGCCGAGAACGGCAAGCTCTTGGTCAGCGCCAAGCTCAAGAACCAGCAACCGCATGCGTTACCGACCGGCGCGCCGTTCCGTAACATCGTGCTCAAGGTGACCGCCTACGATGCCAACGGCGAGGTGCTGTGGGAGAACGCACCCGAGCATCCGGCAAAAGATGATCCGCAGGCCTACTTTGCTTACCTGCTCGCGGATGATGCGGGGAAGGATGCGATGCCTCCGACAGCCACGCAGCTGGGAGCTGATACCCGTCTGCGGCCGCATGAGGAACGCGAACTTGGCTATGAGATCCCTGCCGAGGGTGTGGCACTGGTGCGCGGTGAGGTGCACTACAACCTGCTGTGGAAGGTGTTGGCCGACAAATTCCAGCACCTTCCCGAGGACCTGCGCGCCTCGCGCATGATCGCGGTCGCCGAATCGCGAATCTAAGACGCAGCCTACGTGGTCCGGGCGGATCACGAACGGATCCGCCCAGGCTCTCGCCTGCCAGCCATGGGGCCAATACTCATGCTTTCAATGCTATTTCGTTTTTCGGTCTTGCTGTGCCTGCTAAGTAGCGGCGCAATGGCGGCCAAGGTCTCCCTGAGTCCGGACAACTGGGGCGACCCGGCCGGTGAGGAATGCGTCAGCTGTCATAGCAAATCATCGGCTGGGATCACCGGTCAGTGGGAAGGTAGCGCGCATGCCGAGGCAGGCGTCAACTGCCTGGACTGCCACAAGGCTTCGACCGATGATCTCGATGCCATTACCCACGAGGGCCAAACGATTGCGACGGTGGTGTCGCCCAAGGACTGCGGGCGTTGCCATACCAAAGAGGAGGAACAGCAGCGCGGATCAGTGCACGCTGAAGCGATCGCAGTGATCGCCGAACGCTTGCCGGCGATGGTTACCAATCTTGCCGGTCCGGCCATCGAGGCGGCCGGTTGCGCTCAGTGCCATGGCTCCAAGGTCACCATGATGGCCAACGGTAAACTGGATCCGAACACATGGCCGAACTCCGGCATCGGCAGGATCAACCCTGACGGCTCGCGCGGATCCTGTTCGTCTTGTCATGGCAGGCATGCATTTTCCAAGGCCCAGGCGCGTGAACCGCAGGCCTGCGTGCGTTGCCATTCCGGTCCGGATTCGCCAGACAAGGAGGTATACGAGGCATCCAAGCACGGCATGGCTTTCGCCAGCGGACGTGACAAGATGAATCTGCACGCCGACACCTGGGTCGCGGGTAAGGACTATAGCGCTGCGCCAACCTGCGCGACATGCCATATGGGTGCGGCCGGCAAGCTACCGGCGACCCACGACGTGGGTATGCGCAATGCGTGGAACCTGAACACCCCGGTGTCAGAGCGGCAGCACCTGGTCGTGTTCAAGGACGGCGGGAAGCGTGAGCTGCCGGAGTCGATCAAGGCGCCGAAACGCGGCAGCCAGGTCCCGAAGATGGACGGCACGATGGGCGAGGTGAAGTTGGTCGCGACACCCAAGCGCCGCCGCCAAGCGATGACCTTGGTGTGTCGCGAGTGCCATGGCAAAGATTTTGCCGAAGCCTTCATGAAACAGTTTGACGCGGTTGTGCACCTGTACAACGAGAAGTTCGGCAAGCCGGCTAAGGCGATCATGCAGGAACTCTACTCGCAAAAAAGGCTGACACCGACGCCGTTTGACGAACCGATCGAGCTGACCTTCTGGGAGCTTTGGCACGATGAGGGTGCGCGTGCCCGGCACGGCGCTTCGATGATGAGCCCCAACCATGCCTGGTGGGAGGGCATATACGTGGTCGGCCGCAATTTCTATGGCCGCTTCTTGCCGCAGCTGCGTGAAGTGGCAGGCGCCGACGCCGATGCCCTGATCGAGCGGCATATCGGCTCGCTTAAACAGCATGCCTGGCTCAAAGCGCCGAATCGTGGAAGTCCGCTGCTCGGCGTCGGCCGGCCGGAGCCCAGCACCGGGGCGGGCAATGAGTAAGCGCAGGTACTGGTGGCTGCCGGAATTCATCACCCGGCACGTGCTGATTGCGTTGGTGCTTGGTGGTATGGCCGGCATTGGCTTCATAATGTTCCTGACCGAGTTTGATCATTACACCAGCAGCGAGGCCTTTTGTACCACATGTCACTCGATGGAATTGGCGGCCGAGCCCTATCGTCGCTCGAGCCACTATTTGCCCGTTTCTGGGGTGCGCGCCAGTTGTGGCGATTGCCATGTCTCGCCCGGCGTATTCGCCGCCACCTGGGACCATATCATCGGCAGCAAGGATCTGTTCCGACAGATGTTTGGTGCGGACTACGACGACCCGGTTGTCAATGCGCTGCACCTGCCGGACGCTGCATTCAGTGCACGTGAGTGGTTCCGCAAGCGTGATTCACACACCTGCCGGCGCTGCCACGAGCAGGAGGCGATCGTGGGCAAACGTGCCGATACGCTGGCGATCCATCAGGAAGAGACCAAGGGCAAGACCTGTGTTGACTGCCATATAAACATGGTGCATCGCGAGGTGCCCGAGCAGAAGACGTTCAAGCGCGAGGTGTGGAACCGCATGGTTGAGCAAGAGTTTGGGCTCGAACCCGGTACTGCGGAGCGCCTGCTGGCCGAATAGTCAACCGACGACAATTGCCGTGGCCGACGCGCGGTACAAGCATACGGGCGCAATGAGCGTCGCTGGCCAAGATGAGGGACAGTCTTATGAAACTACTGGTCCTGGGATGCAAGACCCTGCGCGAAGGCGTCGTCGTATCGGCGATCTTTTTTGTTGGCGGGCTGCTCCTGACCATGGCAGCCAGATATGCGATGCCGGACATGCTGCACCTGGACAAGGTCGTGTTGTTGCTCGGTTTCGTGTTGCTGCTGCTAGCGCCGATCGTGCTGGTGTCGACCTTTCTGCTGTCGATCCTGCCAGGCGGCGTGCCCGACGAGACGTGCGACTCCTGAACGACCGCGCGCCGGGACGTACGGTCGCACTCGAGGTCAATGGTTACACATCGCCAGTTGACGGGAGACGCCGGGGATCATGGCGAGCACGCCGACGATAAGCATGATGGCCGGGCTCAGCACCATCGCGGCGAGACCGGAGCCACTGAGCAGCGTGGTCAGGATTGCATACTCGCCGCCGAACATCAGGCGTGGTGTCTGCAAAGCGATGCCGAGGATGAACAGGATGCCGGCGCTGGCGACGGCATAGCGAATTTTTTTGCAGTTGAGTAGTGACATGTTGTGCCTCCTTGATACGGCTGGGGCCCTTTAATTATGAGTATATTAGCAATTGCTTACATTATGCGTCAAGATAAGCTCTCGGACGCCTTCTTCCACCGGCTCGGCCTGTTGACCTTGACTTGGCTTATCGGCCCGGTCGGCCTGGTCTTGAGCCTGCCGGTATCGGCTGTGGACGACCCGTCGACCGCCGATCACAGTAAGTTCGAGCAGCTGCAGGGGCCGTTTGCGGACGGTCCTTCAGTCACCAAGGCCTGCCTGAGCTGCCACACCGAGGCGGCCAAACAGTTGCACAAGACCACGCACTGGACCTGGGCGTTCGATAACCCGGTCACCGGGCAGAAACTCGGAAAAAAGAACGTGGTGAACAACTTCTGTGTTGCGACCGCGAGCAACTGGCCTCGCTGTACCAGTTGCCACATCGGTTATGGCTGGAAGGACGGTAAGTTCGACCTGACAGACGAGACCCGTGTCGACTGTCTGGTCTGTCACGATACGACCGGTTCTTATAAAAAGTACCCGACCGGTGCGGGCCACCCCAATTACAAACCGAAAAAATGGCCACCGAAAAAGGGCAAGGTCTGGCCAGCCCCCGATCTGGTCAAGATCGCACAAGGTGTTGGCAAGCCTGGTCGTGCCAACTGCGGTGCCTGCCATTTTTACGGTGGAGGCGGCGATGGTGTGAAGCACGGCCATCTCGACTCGTCGATGCTCAAGCCGCAGAAGTCGACCGACGTGCACATGGACGTCGAAGGCCTTAATTTCAATTGCCAGACCTGCCACACGACCGGTGGGCACGAGATCGCCGGCAGCCGCTACGCGCCGGATGCGACCGACGATCAGGGTATCGACGTGCCCGGTCGCACCAACAACAGCCGCGCCAGCTGCAGCTCGTGCCACGGCACCACGCCGCACGGCGAAGCCGCCAACCCGAAACTCGATCAACACACCGACAAGATAGCCTGCGTGACCTGCCACGTGCCGAAGTTTGCGCGAGGGGGGCGCAAGACCAAGATGTACTGGGACTGGTCGACTGCCGGTCGCAAAGATCAGCACGGCAAGCCGCTGGTCATCAAGGACGCTGAGGGCTATGACACCTACAACTTCAAGAAGGGCGATTTCCGCTGGGAGGCCGATGTCGTGCCCGAGTACCGCTGGTTCAACGGCGAGGTCGGTCACCAGACCATCGGCGCGAAGATCGATGACTCCGGTGTGGTCGGCATCAATACGATAAGTGGCACCTACGACGACCCGGATTCGCGTATCTGGCCGTTCAAGGTCATGCGCGGCCGTCAACCCTACGATAAGCAGAACAAGGTCCTGGCGATCCCGCATCTGTTCGGCAAAGACAGCGACGCCTATTGGAAGAGCTTCGACTGGGGCCGTGCGATAAAGGCCGGTTTCGAGGCCACCGGGCAGGAATTCAGCGGTGAACACGATTTCATCACAACCGAGTATTACTGGCCGGTGACGCACATGGTTGCACCGAAAGAGGAGGCGCTCGGCTGCGACGCCTGTCATGCGCGAGACGGTCGTCTCGCCGACGTGAAGGGCTTTTACATGCCTGGGCGCGACCGTTTTGAATGGCTCGACATGATCGGTGCGCTGATGGTGCTGGGTACGCTGGGCGGCGTCTCGGTACATGGCATCGGCCGCATACTCGCATCTATCAGGCGGAGGAATTCTTGATGGCACGAACGCTTCTCTACTCGCGCTTTCTGCGCCTGTGGCACTGGCTGCAGGCGCTGCTGGTCATCACTCTGCTGATCACAGGTTTCGAGGTCCACGGTACCTTCGCCCTGTTTGGTTTCGAGAAGGCTGCCGACTATCATCAGTTTGCTGCCTGGACCCTGCTTGGCCTCTGGGTGGCGGCCTGGTTCTGGCACCTTACGACCGGTGAGTGGAAGCAGTACATCCCGTCGAAGCTCGGCCGTCTACTGGCGATGATGCGTTACTATGGCCTGGGCATCTTCAAAGGTGAGCCGCACCCGTTTCACAAGGACCGCTGGCACAGGCTCAACCCGCTGCAGCGAATGGCCTATCTGTCGCTGCATGTCATGATCGGCCCGGTAATCTGGATCAGCGGTCTGCTTTACATCTTCTATCCTTATTGGGCGGAGTTCGGACTGGCCGGCCTGTCGCTGGAACCGGTGGCCCTGTTTCACACGATCGGGGCGTTCCTGATGCTAGCGTTCCTGATCGTGCACCTGTATCTGGCGTTGACCACAAGTGAAAAGCCGTTGGGCAATTTGAAGGAAATGATCACGGGCTACGAAGAGATCGAAGAACAGTCCGCGCCCGACCATTCCGAAGGTGCCGCTTAATCGTTCGTCAACGTCGAAGAATACGAAAATCAAGATGATGTACCTGGAATTTGCTCGCCGGGCAGCCGGAACGTCTTACCGATTTCCTCGTACTTGGCAAACTGGTGCTTTAGGCGGGTTTGCGCGAGCGTCGGCGTGGCAGACAACTCGCCGCCGGGCCTCGCGCAGAGTCCAATAGCCCTGCTCAACGTGGCGTTATAAAGAAGGTCATGATGGCAGCCGACGTCTCGCCATCGGCTAGGATCGCCGCGGTCCACTTGGGTATCGCCTGGATTGCCCAGATGATGAATACGACAAGCACGATTTTGCGGCCGCGTGACATCGCGGCGAGTCGTTCCTTCAAATCTCCCGTATTGTCGTTTTTTGCGTCGTTTTGCACGGTAATTTTCGTCAATCGCCGATGCCGTGAAGCCTAGCATGCCGCCTGATGCCGTCCAGTAGACGCGCCTATCATCATTGGCCTCACCGATTCCACAGTCGTCGAATCGTTGACGGATGGTCCGCGCGACGTGGCAGGACTTTACTACCCTTAAGGAAGCATTGTTGGACGCAAATCGGAGTAGCGGTGGGCTGTCGCTGGTTTCCGAAGCGCGCAGTACAAAGATATGGCGAACTTCTTGGTAAATAATCAGTGGTTGCTAATAAATTGAATATTGATTGCTGCAGGCATGTAGCGTGGTATTTGTAGCGATATTTGAGGGAATGAAAGCGCGTTTGCGGAGACCAACGGCGGATAATAACCAAACAAAACCTGAACGCGACGCGGATAAATCATGTTGGTGACATCTCAGTAAACGATGCGGGGTGCTTTCAGTAGACACGGTTGTAAGTGCCGACGAATACCCAAAAACAGCCAAATTTGTTTGTTCTGAATCTGCCAGGTCGTCCATGTCTCCATTCTCAATTTACGAGGACGATTTAATCCAGATCAAACATGTTCAGCGGATCATGTGCTGGTATAAAAAGCGACAAAAAAATAAAGACGCGCTTTTCAAGACTCGCAAGAAGCTGGCGCGATAAGAACCGAACTAAAACCATGACGGAGGATAGCTATCATGTCGCCAGTCGTTTCCCGGTTGGTCCGGGTATTTATCTCATGCCTCTTTCTTACACCGCTGGCCTGGGCCGGCGAGACGGTGCAGCACGTAGACGCTGTGGCATGCAAGCAATGCCATGAAGAGATCTATGCGCAGTGGTCCGGATCGATGCATGCAAACAGTTCGGCGTTGAAAGATCCGATTCACGGTGCCTTCTACAAGAATGTAATGGGTGACCCGACCCAGGAAGATCTGCGCAAGAAGGGCAAGTATCCGGTCTGCCTGAAATGTCATGCACCGGTCGCAGCGATGGAGAAAAAGACCAAGCTGGATGCGAAGCCGGCCTACGCGAACGGCATCGGTTGCACGACCTGCCACTCGTTCAGCGAGTTCAAGGGCACCGACACGGCCGAAGGCAAACCCTTGTACGGCGTGGACGCTTACGAGATGGATACAGCCAGCCTTTATGGCCCTTCCGGCAATACCTATACGACGGAGCGCACGCCCGAAGGTGCCAAGTGGCCGACGCCGATTCACCATCCGGTACCCCTGCAAGGCAATAAGACGGATCTGTTCAAGAGCAATGACGCCTGCATGGGTTGTCATGAAAAACGCAAGAATTTTCATGGCACACCCTTGTGCCGCACCGGTAACGAATACCGCACCGCTAAGAACTTTGTCAGTTGCCAGGCCTGTCACATGGCGATCGTTACCGTACCGAAAATGAAGGATGGCAAGGTCGTGGCCGGTGAGACGGTGACGATTCCTGATCACAGCATGGCCGGTGGCCATAACGACAAGATGGTGACCCGTGGCCTGGCGCTCAAGATGGATACCCAGCGTGAGGGCGACATGATCAAGGCGACCCTGACCGTGCGCAATCGCCTGCCGCATGCCTACCCGACCGGCGCACCGTTCCGCAACTTCTTCATTCGTGTCGCGAGCTACGACAAGGACGGCAAGGAGCTGTGGAAGAACTACAAGATACATCCGATCAAAGACGATCCGAAGGCGGCCTTCTGGTACACACTGGGCGATGCCTCCGGCAAGCCGACGTCACCTCCCAAGGCCACGCAGGTCCTGAAGGATTCGCGTCTGGCGCCCAACGAGGTACGCACACTCGAGTACCAGATCCCGGTCACAGCGGAAACGAGTATCGTGCGCGCGGAGGCCCTGTACGATCTGATGCTGCCGCCGATCAAGGCGAAGATGAAGGGAAAGCTGCCGAAAGAGCTGCTCACCCCAAAACTGGCTGCCTCGGCGGAGATCCGGCTGTGATTCGGGGTGCGGTCCTTCAACAGAGTCAATGATCGGGTCGCACTGACGTGAGTCAACTGACCAGATTGCATTGGCTGGCGACTCTGCTGGCGGCCGCCCTGTGGACGGCGGCCGCCAGCGCTGAAACGACCGATGCATCGGCTGGCGCCGAGGCGGATGTCGATCTCAGCGGTGACGACTGGGATTGGGGTGCGATATCGGACATGGATGCGCCGGTGGGCGCGAGTTCCACGCCCGCTCAAAAGGAGGGGGGCCAAGCGCCAGATGAGCGGCGCTCAGTCGAAAATGCGCTGCCGGATTTTTCGGTGCCGCCCCGTCAGGCCCTTACGGTGTTCGCCGGCGTTCCGCCATTCGAGGTCATTCCAAGTCAGCGCGATGCGGAGATGCATCCCTGTACGAATTGCCACCAATGGACACAGGGCAACCCCCTGCCGCGTGACTTGAAGACGCCGCATGACGGCTTCAAGTTGGAGCACGGTCTGCACGGCAAGGGAAAATTCTGGTGTTTCACCTGCCACGAGCAGTCGGAATCGCTTGGCCTCAAGACCCTTGAGGGCGAGAAGCTGGATTTCGCTGATGCCTATCTGTTGTGTAGCCAGTGTCATTCAGCTCAGGCGCGCGATTGGGCCTATGGGGCGCATGGCAAGCGCGTCAGTGGCTGGCAGGAAAAGCGCCAGGTGCTGAATTGCACCGCCTGTCACTATCAGCATCGACCGAGGCTCAAACCCAGGGCCCCTTTGGCGGGGCCCGCGATTCGTATTGGCCTGGAACGGCCATCTCACTGGGTGTCCAAATCCAGACGTGCGCATCAGCAGCACGGGTACGAGGCAAGCTGGAAAAACGATGAAGGGCCGCAAGAAGCGACCGACCGCGCACCTCCGTCCGATGAAGCAACTCTCTCAGCCGGGGAGCAGGGTGGCGATGGACGATCCTGACAAGAAAAAGCCCGATACCGAGATCAGTGATCGGGCGCGGCGTAACTTCCTGAAAGGCCTGACCGTGGCAGCGGGCGCAGGTGCCGCGGCATCGGCTGTCGGGGCCTGGGGCGGCAACACCCTATCCGATGCATTTGCGGATTTCTTTCAGCAGCATTATCAGCACATGAGCGAAGACGAGATTCGCGCGACGGTCGAACGCATCGAGCGCAAGGCCAAGCGTCGCTACGGGGTCGACATCGAGTGCGCCAATACCCCTCCCCGGAAGGATGTGGTTTTCGGTTATGCGATCAATGTGTCGAAGTGTCGCGGCTATCGTGACTGCGTGCACGCCTGCGCCAAGGAAAACAATCTCAATAGCGATACCCAGTATATCCGGGTGATCGAGATGGAACGTGACAGTACGGACCTGCGCCATGGTGATCATTACTACGATCATGCCGAGGTGCCGGTCGAGGGCAAGTACTACCTGCCGATGCAGTGTATGCATTGTGACAATCCGCCGTGCGTCAAGGCGTGTCCGGTCGAGGCGACATGGACCGAGCCGGACGGCATCGTTGTCGTCGACTATGACTGGTGTATCGGTTGTCGCTACTGCATGACAGCGTGTCCCTATCAGGCTCGCCATTTCAACTGGGCCGAGGCGCAGATCCCGGCAGACGAAATGAACCCTGCTACGCATTACCTCGGCAATAGACCGCGTCCACGGGGGGTGGTGGAGAAGTGTCATTTCTGTGTGCAGCGTACCCGAACGGGTCGTCAACCCGCCTGCCAGGATGCGTGCCCGACCGGCGCCCGCATTTTCGGCAATCTGTTGGATCCCGACAGTGAGATTCGTTATGTGCTCGAACACAAGGCGGTATTTCGCCTGAAGGAAGACCTCGGGACTGAGCCCAAGTTTTGGTACTTCCGCGATGCATGAACCACGCCGCAATCTGAGCGGTTTCCTGTTCAGCTCTATTGGTCACCTGTTCCGTGGCCGCCCGATGTATTGGGCCTGGCTGCTGTTGCTGCTGATTCTGATGTTTGCGGGCGGCTGGCACTATTATCTGCAGTTGCGCGACGGCCTGGTTGTCACCAATATGACCAACCAGGTGTCTTGGGGCTTTTATATCGCGAACTTCACCTTCCTGGTCGGCGTCGCGGCCGCCGCTGTAATGCTCGTGGTGCCCGCTTACATCTTCCATCGCAAAGACATCAAGGATGTGGTGCTGATGGGCGATACCATGGCGATCGCCGCGGTCACGATGGCGATACTTTTTGTGGTTGTCGATCTCGGCAGGCCGGACCGTTTCTGGCATGCGATCCCGGGGATAGGGCGTTTCCATTTCCCCGAGTCGATGCTGGCCTGGGATGTCATTGTGCTCAACGGGTATCTGCTGCTGAACCTGGGTATTTCCTTCTACATTGTCTACAACCACTACCGTGGAAAGGAGCCTCAGCGGTCACAGTATTTTACCTGGGTGCTTTTGGCGATCTTCTGGGCGATCTCGATCCATACGGTGACCGCGTTTCTTTACTCGGGCAACTCATCCCGGCCGTATTGGAACAATGCTCTGTTGGCGCCACGATTCATCGCGTCGGCATTTGCCTCCGGGCCGGCAATGATGGCCATAGGTCTGCAAATAATCCGCCGGATAAGCGACTATCCGATCCATCAGAGTGTGATCAACCATCTTGCGATCGTTGCAACGATCGCATTGCAGGTAACGCTGTTCTTCATTGCCGCTGAGTTGTTTACCGAGTTTTACAACGAGGGCGAGCATGCTGCGTCTGCGCGCTATCTGTTTTTCGGTCTTGATGGCCATGCTGCCCTAACACCGTGGATCTGGACCGCGGTAGCGATGCTGACCGTCGCAGTAACGATCCTGATGATCAATCCACTGCGGCACCATCCGGTCACGATGAATATCGCCTTTGTCCTGACGGTGATCGGCATATGGATCGAGAAAGGTATGGGTATGGTGATTCCGGCATTCGTGCCGACGCCGATCGGTGAGATCTACGAGTACACGCCGAGCATGACCGAGATCATGGTGTCGGTGGGGATTTGGGCATTCGGCTTTCTGCTGTTTACCCTGTTGGCCAAGGCGGCGCTGCCCGTGCAGTGCGAATTTCTTAGAAAGAAACAGTCGGCGACAGCATTTTCTGTGGACGACTGAGCGCATGAAAGCAGAGAATACCGCCGCTCAATCGAATGTCGATTGCGAGAATCCCTTCATTGAGGACGTTGATGAACACAGCTTAGATTTCCGAAGAGATGATTTTTGAGTGTTTCGCCGCCGCGCAGCAATCGAGTGACGCCGGCGAGACCGCGGCGTCATTTGTCGACGTGGAAGAATACGAAAATCAGATCATGTATCCGGAGTTTGCGCGTTGGGCCAAGTCTGCCGGTTACCCGCAGCTGGCCACGTTGTTCATGAAGGTGGCAGGCGAAGAGAAATTACACTCAGTGTGGTTGCGTGAGCTGTACGACGACATCGGCGTGCCGCAGCGCGGCGAGGACACGCAGCGGGCTATCGACGCCTTGACGACCATCCGGGCCAATT
>Ga0316201_10000804_pt1 | contig 19553 bp, 10 predicted proteins | sample CS6wburrow_MG_FD_204516 | JGI IMG/M metagenome (GOLD analysis project Ga0316201, IMG submission 204516) | Coastal sediment microbial communities from Delaware Bay, Delaware, United States - CS-6 worm burrow | ecosystem: Environmental > Aquatic > Marine > Coastal > Sediment | place: USA... | reverse complement strand
AGCAATCAGCCACCGGGAGGCTATAAAGATTATGAGCAAAGCAAAAATACCAACCAGCCACCATCCCGGTGCCGGTGGCCAACCTGATATTGGCTCGGGAAGATGAATGTCGCGCAGTTGGCTCATCGGATCCGTTAGCGTCGAGTTTAGGGTAGGCGAGCCTGACTGCATCATCGATACCTGCCACGAATACCCAAGCCTGCCTGGAGCGCTTGAAGTGGTGGTTGATCGTTGGCCATTTGCACAAGCGGTATTTTCATTTGTTCAAGCTCGGTGCGCAGCTGATCGATCCGGTGCTCAAATAATTCGTGATAGAGGCTCCTGGTTTTTTGGTCTAGCAGATCAAAAGTGGTTTTTTGATGACCATCCGTAACAGTGTAAAGACCGGGTTTGGGCAAGTCTCGCTCGAGCGTATCGTAGCTGTTAATGCAAACCACATCATTGTGGCGGGATAGCTTGAAGAGGTGTTGCCTGCAGTCGTCATTGAAACTTAAAAAGTCACTGATGATGAACAGTTCGCTGCCGGGCTTGGTAGTTCGTCGGGCGTGATTTAAGCTCTCGGAAAGCCTGTTTTGACTGATGCTGGTCGTCGACTCCACTTCTGCCTTACCAAGAGCGTGATTAAAAAATATAATCCTATCAATCAAATGCAATATATTTCTATGGTTGCGTCGAGGCCTTATTTCGCCTTGCTCTTGATCCGAGAAAATAATTCCGCCGACACGATCACCTCTGGCCAGTGCCGCCCAGCCGAGCAGTGCCGCTGCTTGAGCAGCGCGAACTGACTTGAATGCCTGTTGGCTACCAAAAAACATGGAATGCGACTGGTCGAGAATAATCAAGGTCGGGCGCTCACGTTCTTCAGTGTAAAGTTTGGTGTGTGGCTTGCCGGTGCGTGCGGTCACGCGCCAGTCAATTGAGCGCATATCATCACCACTTTGGTAAGCGCGAACTTCTGAGAAGTCGATACCTCGACCGCGAAATCTGGAGGTGTGCAAGCCAGCCTGAGAGTTCAAAATTTTGCGTTGTCTGGACAAGGTTAAATCTTTGGCTAACAGTCGGCAATGCAGCAGGTCAGACAAGCCTGCGTACACTCCGGTAGTATCTGTCTGGTGTGATTTTATAGTGTCGGGCATTTATGGTTAACAGCTATTTGTTATGGCGCGGGTACGGAGTCCAGCAGTGTATCAATCACCTGCTTTTTGCTGATGCCTTTGGCCTCTGCCTCAAAAGCAAGAATGATGCGGTGCCGAAGAACATCATGAATAACTGACTGTACATCGCCGGGTGTGACAAAATCATTACCCCTCAGCCATGCCAGGCTCCTTGAGCAGCGATCGAGGGATATAGTCGCTCGCGGGCTGGCACCGAATTCAATCCAGCCAGCCAGCTCGGCATGATATGTCGCGGGTTCACGGGTCGCCATAATCAGCTGTACGATGTATTCCTCAACCGGCTCAGCCATATGAATGTTCAAAACCTGTTGGCGTGCGGCAAAGATACTTTCCTGGGAAATACCGATCCGTTCCGGGTGTCTCCGGCTTTTTTCTGTTTGGGCAGAGCAGGCCTGTTGCGCTTCCGTTCGAACCAGTTTCAGTATCGCGCGCTCTGCATCAATGCTCGGGTAATCGATCGTGACGTGCATCAGAAAACGATCCAGCTGGGCTTCCGGCAGGGGATAGGTGCCTTCCTGCTCAATCGGGTTTTGTGTCGCCATTACCAGAAACAGTTCAGGTAACGGATGAGTGACGCTTCCTACGCTGACCTGACGCTCGGACATTGCTTCGAGCAGAGCGGATTGTACCTTGGCCGGTGCGCGGTTAATTTCGTCAGCGAGCACCAGGTTGTGAAAAATGGGCCCCTCCTGAAAAATAAAACTGCCGTCTTCAGGCCGGAAAACTTCGGTCCCGGTGATATCGGAGGGTAAAAGATCGGGTGTAAATTGAATGCGTTGATAGTTGGCGTCGACGCCATCGGAAAGTGTTTTGATGGCTCGAGTTTTGGCCAGACCGGGAGCGCCCTCAACTAGCAAATGACCGTCAGCAAGTAGCGCTATAAGCAGGCGGTCAACCAGCTTTTCCTGGCCAATAATCGATGCGGTTAACATCTCGTGCAGGCGTTGAAACTCTTCTTTACAGTTCATGTAAACCTTGTCTTGTTGATTAGTGGGTGGTCCAAGGGGGATTGTATCGCTCGTTCAAATTCAGTCCAGTCATAACGTGACTATAGATACAATTATTGTATGAAAGTTCTCAGCAATCGCGCTCGACTCTATTTTACTTTGCCTGTTCTACTTACGTTACTTATTTGCTGCAACGATGAATTGTTTAGGGCTTTTCCTTGGTGATGTACTAATACCTGTGGCTCGGTTAAAATGACCCACTCTCCACAGGTAGGAGTCTTTTAGAAAGGGCGAGAGAATGTCCGGGTTGATTTTAGCATTTTTATAATTTGTTTTAAAAACAATGCGATAAATAATAAACGTTATATATATTCGAGAAATACAGCGCAACTGATACCAGGCATTTTCCGCATGGATAGGGCTTACTAAAAGCCCTCCAGAAATTTGAGCATGGAGTGCAATAGATGAAGATTCTTATAGCCGACGATCATGCGCTCATGAGAACCGGCTTGTCAGATGTGTTAGCTGGAGGCTTTCCGTCAGCTGATATTTTGCAGGCGGCCACTGCAGCCGAGACGTTAACTTTGGCTGAAACAGGGAAGCCGGGCATTGCCATTGTGGATCTTTTTATGCCGGACATGGATGGCTTCCTCTTACTGAGAAAACTTGTCAGTGGTTTTCTTAATCTTCCGATTGTTGTTATTTCCGCTTCTGTTAACCCGGTGCATATTCGTAAAGCACTCGATTCAGGCGCTTCCGGTTATATACCAAAATCCGTTTCTGAAGATGTATTCCTGAGTGCTGTTGAACATGTTTTTTCAGGCGGCGTTTATATTCCTGAAGATTTTAAGAATTCAACACCTTCCTGGGCTGACTCCAGTGTAAGCCAGGATGTTATAAGGAATATGTTTAACCAGTTGACAGACAGACAGTTGGAAATATTGCGCCATCTCGGGTTGGGTAAATCCAATAAGCAGATTGCCCGGGATCTAGCGCTTTCAGAGAACACGGTAAAAGTGCACGTCAGTACTGTGTTGAGAATTCTTGAGCTGGATAACAGAACGCAAGCCAGCTTGGTTGCTCAAAAAATTGACTCTCTACCCGGTGCCACCGACGCTGATGATAAGCGTTCGGAAGAATAAAAATGTGGTCTGTTCAAGTCAGATCCGCTCGAGAGAATAAATACAATAACGATATCTTGCGGTTTAGTTGAAAAATCAATTAAAGGCCAAAAAGATTCAACCTGGCTTAAAGGTACTAGCGTAATGCAGATTGAACGATGCTATGGGGAAGGCAGGAATTTATTTGTCGTTTCAGGAAAGACTGGCGCAAAAAAGTTTTCCAGAAGGTGTGTGTTAATAGCGGTTTTATTCATGTGCTTCTCGACGGGCTTGCTTCAAGCTGACCCTTTAAAAGAACAGGCGTATTTAACCGAAGAAGATGTCTATGGTGATATCCCAACGGTGATATCAGGCTCGCGTTTTGCTCAAAAACAGGCCGAGGCGCCTGTGTCTGTTACGGTTATCGACAGCGATATGATCGCCGCTTCCGGAGCGACCGAGATCCACGAGCTATTACGTTTTGCCCCGGGATTTTTTGCTTATTCGCTATATGGTAACCAGTTTGGCGCTGTTGCAAGGAGTCCTGGTGCTAATTTCCCCGGTCAACTTGAAGTCATGGTCAATGGCCGATCAGTTTACCTGGCACTTTTTTCTACGGTTATCTGGAGCTCGCTCGGCATTGATGTTGCCGATATCGACTATATCGAGGTGGCAAGGGGCCCCAGCGCGTCGGTGTATGGATCAAATGCATTTTTGGGTGCCGTTAATATTGTTACCAAAAAATCAGCGGCCAGGCCGACGACCACTATAAGAGCTGCGGGTGGCAATATTGGGCGAAGGGATTACACCCTGAACCACAGTGGTAACCTGAATGATATCGAGTACGGTGCTTCACTGGTCTTTCGAAGCAACGACGGCTTTTCCCGGATTGATCAGGTTAAAGACACCCAGGATATGGTCGATGGCCGGGAATCCTTTCATTTCAGCCTGACCGGCAATTACACGCCTTCACTGGATAACGAAATCGAGTTTGACCTTGGTGTCGGCCGCGATGACATCGAATTGCCGATCTCAGATGTCCGTGGCTACTTTAATCGACAGTTTGATGAGCATTACCAGCGGGTCAAGTGGCGGCATAATTCGGATCAAATAGAAAATTCAATTCAGTTTTATCACAACCATATGGCGATAAATGATGATAATAACCTGGGTTTGGGTTCGGACCTGCTGGGCGTTACTCCGTTAGTGTTTACTGGATTAACGGGCCAGCCGGACCAATATATCCTGAGCGGGGTTCGCGACGGCGTTTCCCAGCGTTTTGACCTGGAAGTTCAGCAAATTAACCAGCGCGTTCAAAACCTGAAATTTGTGGTGGGTGCCGGAGCCAGACTGGACCGTATCCGGAGCCACTTCTTGTTGGGACAGAATGGCTCTGAAAAGGAAACAAAATTTCGTGTTTTTAGCAATGCAGACTGGCGAATCAATGACCAGCTTAATACCAATATCGGGGTGATGGTCGAAAAAACGAAATTCGTGGGCACACTGGTTTCACCACGTACCTCACTCAACTGGCAGCCAAACGCCCGGCATGCCTTTCGCATCGGAGCTTCAAAAGGGAGTCGTGCGCCATCGATTCTGGAGGCAAAGGAATTCTCCGGCATCTATTTTGCGGATGGTAGCCTGGCCAGTGCGGAAGGCATATCGTCGAATGATCTTAGCGAGGAAAAGGTTCGATCCTACGAGCTGGCTTATATTGCTGACTTCCCGGAAATCAGAACAGTTTTTGATGCACGGGTGTTTACCGAGAAAGTACGTGACGGTATTCGCGACCGGATAGATCCATATCCGAATCCAAATCAAAGTGGCGAAATTATTACCACGACCAACATTATCAATTATGACACGCACGGGTTTGAGATGCAGTTAACCCGGCATTTTACTGAAACACTGATGGCGCGGCTGGGTTATGCTTACCTTGACCTGGACGGTGAGTTTATAAGGGAACCGAGTGATCCGACCAATATTGATGATTTGAGCATTGCCGTTCCCGTACACAGTGCCAGCCTTCTGGTTCAGAAATCATTTGCCGGCGGTTATTCGTTCAGTAGCGCGATCTATTACCAGTCGGATTCTGACTCACCCGATGGAAAATTTGTGGAAACATACACACGTGTCGACTTGAGAATTGCAAAGCGCTTTAGCGCGGGTAAGAGCAACGGGCTGATCGAGTTTGTCGTTCACAACCTGTTTGATGATTACACTGATTTTGAGGAAGATAATATCTTCAAAACGCGTTCGTTTATTCGTTTGCAGGTTGACTTTTAAGTCCGGTCACACCTTCTGAAGTATGAGCGTGTCAGTTCAAAAAAAGATAGAAATATTTTTACATGGAAGTCAAAAATTGCACCATTTACTCATTGGTTTAATTTTTTGTTTTTGCCTTATTGATGTTTGTGTTGCTTCTGCTAACACTCAGGATGAGGTGGTTGTCGTTGTGCCTGCGCTTGAGCAACCTTACGCTCAACTTATCTCCTCAATGAAAAAGCAGCTCGAACAACAGGAAGAGAAAGGACAGGCCCAACAAAAGGATTTGAGCCTTCGTATTGTAACCTTGCCTGCATCTGGCTCTTCCATGCCTGCCAACGATTTATTCAAGCCCGGGCAATTGGTCGTTAGTCTCGGATTTCGGGCGACAGAATTCACCCTGGCTTCAAAGCAGAATATCCGCGTTATCAGCAGTTTCGTTACCCGAAGTGCAATGGAAAATATTCAACAAAAAAACAATACTGCCGGCAATGGCCTTCAACTTCTTGGGGTGCTCTATCTTGATCAGCCTGTCTCAAGAATTTTGTCGTTATTGCGTCTGGTGTATCCAGAGGCAAAAAAAATCGGCGCTGTATACGGCCCGGTTTCCGTTCGGAGACAGGAAGAAGTTAATCATCAGGTTGCAAGCTATCCAATAGCAATCAATGATGCGGTCATATTGGAAGATGATAATCCGTTAAAAAAACTAAACGCCGTATTCAAGGGCAGTGATGCAGTGCTCGTTCTGCCTGATAAATCCAGTTTCAATAGAAGAATAGCAAAATGGGTTATCAGGCTGAGCATCAAAAATAGAGTCCCCGTGATCGGGTATTCGCGGAAATATGCGCAGGCTGGAGCACTCGCTTCGGTTTACTCCTCGATCGAACAAATAGCAAAACAAACTGCAGAATTGATTTATCAGTGGCAAACGACGATTGAAAATCCGGATACTCAGTATCTATACCCAAAATATTTCAGCGTCAGTGTTAATGAAAGGGTGGAAAAGGCGCTGGGTATACAGATAGACAATAGAAAAACACTGGTTGAACAAGTCAATACCATGGAAGGCCTGCAAAACAACAGAATAATTGAGAAGCAGGATAATTAGATGGAACATCTGACTGCTTTATATCCCTGGCAACCGTTACATCATGTGAAAAGTGTTTCCTTTTGGGCCACCAAAATAGCCCTTGTATTGGAGAGGTTCCAGCATCAACGTGAAAATTAAAACCGGGCTGTCATCCATGAATGAATCGCTATTTACCGGACTGGGCTTAAAAAGCCGTATTTTGCTTCTGACTGTTGTGCCGATGCTGGTTATCACCACGGTATTAACGGCCTTTCTTATTATTTCACGTCAGGACGATGCGCGGGAAGAGTTGCTTTCTCATGCCGATACATCAATTCAACATTTATCCAGGATGTCTGAAATTGCTGTTTTTACCGGTGATTTAAATAGGTTGGGTGATTATGCAAAAGCCTTTCTGGAGGATGCAAACGTTAAAGGCGTCGCCTTTTACGATCAAAGTGGTGCTTTGTTAATATCCGCAGGGAAGGGGTTAACCGAGCAAGGTGTTGTTCCGGCCCAGTCTTCATTTCGGGAAAACAAGGGCATTCATTGGCTCTTTCAAAGTCCCGTGTTTGAATCAGAAATTCAGGTTGATGATGTCTTCAGATACGAATCAGCCCAAGAAGAGAGCTCGTCAGCAATACTGGGTTGGGTGCAACTTTTAATTGATGAGAAAAATTTACGTGACCGCCAACACGAAATCCTGATAACCGGACTCTCTATCGGAGGAGCGGGCTTTATTCTAGTTGTTTTTCTGGCGTTGCGATTTGCCAGGAGTATTACGGGGCCTTTGTCTGATTTAACCGAGGCAGTTTCACAGCTTGAAATGGGTCACCTCGACACGCGGTTAAGCATTCAGGCAAAAGGTGAAATTGGGGTATTGGTTAGCAGAATAAACCGGTTAGCCAATCAAGTTCAGCAATCCAGGGAAGGGCTGCAAGGCAAGGTCGATCACGCAACCCAGCAACTCACGGCGGCGTTGCAGGAATTGAAACAGAAAAACAGTGCGCTTCAGGATACAAGCGCAAAATTGATAACTGCAAACGAAGCCAAAGATGCGTTTTTGGCGCGCATGAGCCATGAGCTGAGAACGCCGATTAACTCGGTCATGGGTTATTGTCGCCTGTTATCCAAGACCGACCTGCATGGGGATCAACGAGAGTATGTTCAAATCATTAATGAGGCATCTTCTCTATTGCTGGAGACCAGCGATGACATTCTGGATTTCTCGAAATTACAGTCTGATGCTATCCAGCTGGAAAGGGCACCTTTTCACTTAGAGTCATTGCTTGATGCCATCTTTGCCACGCATGCTTACGCAATACACATAAAAAGACTGGAATTAATCCTGTTTATCAATTCTGATGTGCCTGTCAATCTGATAGGAGATGCTTTCCGGCTCAGGCAGGTGATAAATAATCTGGTCGGGAATGCGATCAAGTTTACCGGAGCAGGTTGTGTTGCTTTAGAGGTATCTTTAGTTGAGGAAAATTCTTCACAGGCCTTGTTGGAGTTTAGCGTCAAAGATACCGGTATCGGGATTGAAAAAGACGTCCAGGAAAAAATATTTGAAGCTTTTCAGCAGGCGGATGTGAGTATTTCAAGGCAGTATGGCGGGACCGGTTTGGGTTTGGTTATCTGCAAAAAACTGGTTACTTTGATGGGAGGACAAATTTGGCTCAAGAGTAATAACGATCCGGGATCGGAGTTTGTTTTCAGAATTAAATGTGAGAAACAGGAGCAGGTCCAGCGTCCCCAAAGTAGCAAAATACTATCTGGTAATCATAATGCTTTTGTCTATGATCGGGATACTCTTTCCTCCAAAGCCATTGGTAGTTATTTGGCTGATTTGGGGTTGGCGGTAGTTACCAGTACAGAGACGCAAACCATTGAGGATATGATTGTTTCGATCCCGCAGGATTGCTCATTACTGGTTTTAAACCTGAGTGGCAATGATTTATATGGAGGCAGGTTCAGAGACATCATAAGCTCTGTTGATGCGCAATATTGTGGGATTATCTTAGTTATTTCAAGTCTGGCCAATAAAGAGTGGCTTCAATTATTTGGGCCGTCGGGGTCTCCTGAAAATGTGCATTACCTGTCCAAACCACTTAGCAGAACACGCCTCCAGGGCAAAGTATCTGCCCTTTTGGATCCTGCGAATAAAGTTATTACGGTATCTGCCAAAACAGTTCCAGTGACTGCTTCTTTGGCCGGACTTGCAATAATTCTTGCCGAGGATAATCAGCATAATCGCGATGTACTTACAGTAATTCTTAAGGAGTATGGCGCTGATGTCCTGCCAGCCAAAGACGGTGTACAGGCTTTAACATTATGCCGCCAGCAGTCTGCGGATATCCTGGTTCTGGACATCCATATGCCAAAGATTGATGGCATTGAGGTTTGCCGGAAACTCAGGGCAGATAACTTGGAAATACCCATTATTGCACTGACTGCTGACCTGGTTGCTGACAGGCAAATGCTTATAGAAGAAGTCGGTATTAATGAGGTGTTGTACAAGCCGTTCGATGAAATCAAACTAATTAGTACTATTGCTTCTTTTTCCAAAAACATCCTGTCCGGACGGCCTGCACAAGCGCCGGTAAAATCATTGCTAGACCGTTTGCCAGCTTCGGCAGTAGTTGAAGAAATTAACCGTCTTGTACTTTTAATAAAAATTGCCGCGCAACGTGGTGAGCTTAAACAAGTTAAAACCTTTGCTCATCAATTACGCGGTATAGCTGTCGCAAAGGGAGTTGAGCACGAAGTACAACTAATTTCAGCGCGTATCGATGACTGTTTAGCGGTGGATCAACCAGACTCGGCTGACATTGAAATGTTACTGGATCATTTGAATTTGATTAGCCTGGACATAAAAAAACCCTGACTCGGGGAAATCAGGGTTCAGTACTTCCGTTGTACTTAATAAATCCGCATCCTTGCGAAGTCTTCCTTGAACTTCAACCACTTCCCGGGCAGTTAATGAAGCATTAAGTCTGCCAAACCAGTGGTTGGAAACTATTTTCCAGATATTCGAGTACAAGTAAATAATGCAAAAGTATTAGAAGGGCAAATTACCCTATGGTTAAGAGGAAGAAGTTGCAGATTTCTTCGGATTGGGTTCTGGCAAGGTCAGATGGTAGAAGCGAGGAGGGAGTTAAGATGAGATCAGTGAGGTGGAATTACCTATAACCCATTAAGTTCAACTCAAAATAAAAGGCGCCTGTATTGTAACAGGCGCCTTTTTTCAAGCATGGTGCTTGTTGTGGATCCGATGAATTAGGAAGCCACTAGCTCTTTCAGGCATTCAGACAATATATCCATTCCTTCAGTGATGATTTCGTCTGGTATAGTCAATGCCGGTAAGATCCGGATAACATTGCTGCGGACACCGCAAGACAAAAGAATCAGACCTTTTTTGGAGGCTGCGCCGACAATAGCCTTGGTAAGTGTCGGGTTGGGCTGTTCCGCATCACCGTTTTCGATCAGTTCCATGGCAATCATGGCACCTTTGTTTCGAATTTCACCCACTTGATCGGGATACTGATCCTTGAGCATTTGAAGCCGTTGCATACACAGGTCACCTATCTCAACAGCACGTTCAAGCAGATTTTCTTCTTCAATCACTTCCAGCACGGCCAGTGCGGCTGCACAGCCGACGGCAGAGCCAGCATAAGTGCCACCAAGTCCGCCGGGTAATGGGGCGTCCATGATTTCAGCTTTACCAACAACCGCCGCAAGAGGGAAGCCGCCTGCAATACCCTTGGCAGCAGTCATAAGGTCAGGTTCAACACCCAAAGCTTCAGAGTAGAAAAAAGTGCCTGTTCTGGCGAAGCCACACTGAATCTCGTCACAAATAAGGACAATGCCATGCTCGTCACAGATTTTGCGTAGCGCCTGCATGAATTCCTTCGGTGCGGCATAGAAACCACCTTCACCCTGGATCGGTTCAATAATGATGGCAGCAGTGTCAGAAGGATCTATGTCCATTTTGAACAGGTTGTTCAAAGCTTTCAATGAATCCTTGATCGTTACGTTATGAAAGTCGATTGGAAAGGGTGCGTGGAAAATATCTGCGGGGAATGGCCCGAATTTATTCTTGTAGGGCGTAATTTTACCCGTTAGTCCCATGGTAAAATTAGTACGGCCATGATAACCGCCATTAAAGGCAATAACGCCACGACGGCCAGTGTGAGAGCGTGCAATTTTGATACAGTTTTCGACGGCCTCGGCACCTGTTGTAACAAAAATGGATTTTTTAGGTGTGTCTCCCGGTGCGAGCCGATTCAGGTGTTCGGCCAGCTGGACTGCGGAGTCATAAGGGCTGACCATCAGGCAGGTGTGGGAGAATTTGTCTAATTGCTTCTTAACTGCTGCCACAACTTTTGGGTGGGTATGCCCGGTATTTACCACAGCAATGCCGGCACCAAAATCAATATACCGGTTACCTTCAACATCCCAAATTTCTGCATTTAAAGCACGCTCAACATAGTGCTGCTGGGCGTTACCTTCACCGCGTGCAATTGCTTTCTCTTTTCGTGCCTGCCATTCTGCATTAGTAGTCATAAGCTTGATCCAAATCTGAATTTTGAGGGTTATTACATGCCCGAATTTTCGGATTAGTCCGAGGCCTGTTTTTGTTGTTTATAAGTCCGGGCGCCAAGTCTGGCAGCATATCAAATCAAGGCAGGTCGGGACCAGTAAAAATGTGCTTTTTATTGCTGAAATGAAGTCCGGTAAGGCTCTTTTTTGAAGGTGTTTAAACAGAATCATTAAGCAGATTGAGGCTACGGTGTCGGTTAATTGTTACGGCATGGGTTTACTCGCATCTAGCTGCCAAAAAATTGATTTTTAATGTAAAAGTCGTCATTCAATCCGCACGTTAACTATTGTCCCTATTCTGCAGAAATTGTGTCAAAGATTACGGATAAGCAAAGCTTCAGGCATGCATAATGTGACAAATATCAAGATAAGAAATGACGCGGGTTTTACCTTGATCTAGCTAGTTGTAGTTATTGTTCTTTTGGATGTTATAGCGGCTACAATTCACAATATTTATAATTCAACCTGGATAAATTCTGGTGGCCCCTTGGGGGCAAGCATGTTTTTTCTTTTGTCATCTCAGCAACGAATTGCCTTCCTAAACAATGCCATAACCACCTCCGCCTGGCGTTTCAATCACGAAAATATCACCGGCCTGCATGTCGGCTTGATCTGTACCCTGAAGAGCTTGCCATTCACCGTTTTTCCGCAAGATGTAATTATTTCCAGCTGCCCCGGGTTGACCACCGGAAACTCCAAAGGGGCGGGTCGTTCGATGTGAAGACAGGATGGCTGCCGACATGGGTGCCAGAAACCTGATTTTTCTAATCACGCCATCACCGCCGTTGAATTTTCCTTTACCTCCCGAATGGCGACGTATTGAAAAATCATCCACCATGACGGGAAATCGCCACTCGAGCACCTCCGGGTCGGTCAGTCTGGAGTTGGTCATATGCGATTGCACTGCGCTGGTACCGTTATGGTCAGGGCCCGCGCCGGTGCCGCCACAAATCGTTTCATAATACTGGTATTGTTGATTGCCAAAGGTAAAGTTATTCATTGTACCTTGCGCGGCAGCAACTACACCCAGCGCGCCATAAAGCGCATTTACCAGCCACTGGGATGTTTCAACATTCCCGGCAACTACGGCCGCCGGGTATTCCGGGCTGAGCATGGAGTGGGACGGAATAATGATATCAATGGGTTTTAAACAGCCTTGATTCATCGGTATATCGGACGGGACCAGCGTACGGAATACATAAAGTACCGCTGCGTAACAGATGGCAGAGGGTGCATTGAAATTGTTGGTCAGTTGCTGTGAGGTGCCGGTAAAGTCCACCGTTATGGAGCGCTGTTCTTTGTTGACATTCAGGCTGACATTAATGGTTGCGATATTATCGATTGTGTAAGCGAAGGAACCATTCTCAAGCGTATTGATGACGCGCCGAACCGACTCTTCGGCATTATCCTGGACATGCTGCATGTAGGCGGTGACTACCTGTTGACCAAAATGATCGATCATTTCCCACATCGCCTGTACGCCTTTGTTATTGGCCGCGATCTGGGCTTTTAGATCGGCAATATTCTGGTCCGGGTTTCGAGCAGGAAAAGGGCTGTCGTTGAGTAACTGTCGTACCCTGTCTTCCAAAAACTTGCCATTATCGATCAGCTTGATGTTGTCAAACAAAACGCCTTCCTCTTCAACACTTCGGCTATGGGGCGGCATCGATCCGGGCGATATGCCGCCAATATCGGCATGATGCCCGCGAGAAGCGACAAAAAACAGAATGCTCTTTTTTGCGGGTTCGAATACGGGCGTAATAACCGTGATATCCGGTAAGTGAGTGCCGCCGTTGTAGGGGGCATTACTGACAAATACATCCGATGGTGAAATGTTATTTTTGAATTTTGAAATCATGGCCTTGACGCTGGCGCCCATGGAGCCCAAGTGGACGGGCATGTGCGGGGCATTTGCAATGAGGTCTCCACACTGGTCGAAAATAGCGCAGGAAAAGTCCAGGCGTTCCTTAACATTGACCGAGTGGCTGGTATTTTCCAAAACAGCGCCCATTTGCTCGGCGATGGACATAAACAGATTATTGAAGACCTCGAGCATAATCGGATCGACTTGCGTGCCAATAGCCAAATTACGCTCAAGTGTTTTATGGCGTTGTAATTCGAGGTTACCTTCCGGGGTTATTTTTGCCTGCCAGCCAGGTTCAACCATAGTGGTTCCTGTTGGCTCAATAATGAGTGCCGGGCCACGTAAAAGCTGATTGGCGGGCAGGTCTTTACGCTCGAAAACAGGTGTTTTACATGCGCTTAAAGCTCCGGATTCGGTTGTAAAAATATCTGTCTGCTCACAAGGTATTGGTGGCTCTTTATTATCTCCCCCTGTTTTAAATGCCGCCGTTGTCGCGGATGGCCCTCGTCCGATTGTTTCTACCGAGATTGATTCAATGATCAAGTCTTTGTCAGGCACGACGAATCCATAGCGTTGACGGTGCGCTTTTTCAAAATTTTCCTGCGTGTCTGAAAGGCTCCCTAACTCAACGGCTATAGCGGCATCTGTGCCCTGGTATTTAATATGGGCTTGCCGTTTATAATGTAGGGTATCTTCGGGGACACCTTGATGTTGAAGCTCCAGAAAACCCTGTTGTTCCAATCGGGTAATTTCAGGGCCAAGTTTTGACATTAACGCTTGAGACAATTGAGCTTCCACTGCAAGCTGTTTCAGGGTGCCGATGTCGGCCAAGCCCATGCCGTAGGCCGACAGGACACCCGCCAGCGGGTGAAGAAAGACTGTTTTCATACCCAGCGCATCAGCCACCCGGCAGGCATGTTGGCCGCCTGCGCCACCAAAACTGCACAGGGTATATTCATTGATCTCGTAGCCGCGTTGGGTGGATATCTCCTTAACGGCATTGGCCATATTGTCGACTGCAATTTTCAGGAAGCCGTCAGCAATCTGATGCTTAGTCATAGTCAGACCTGATGCCAGGTTGATTTTTTCAGCTAATTGCTCAAAGAGCTGCTCAACAATGTTAACGTCCAGCGGTTGATTGCCTTTGATGCCGAAAACGTGAGGAAAGTAGGCCGGGTTTATTTTGCCCAGCAAAAGATTGCAGTCGGTGATCGTTAATGGCCCGCCCCGGCGATAACAAGCAGGTCCCGGATTGGCACCCGCTGATTCCGGCCCGACCTGAAAACGGTTATCCTCAAACTTGATGATAGAGCCGCCACCTGCTGCAACGGTATGGATTTTCATCATCGGTGCGCGCATCCTCACGCCCGCGACCTGGGCATTGAATGTCCGTTCGTATTCGCCTTTATAGTGGGAGACATCGGTGGATGTGCCGCCCATATCAAAGCCGATAATCTTTTTATGGCCTGCAGCCTGACAGGTTTTTACTGCGCCGATAATGCCCCCGGCCGGGCCGGACAATATGCTGTCTTTACCCTGAAATCGCGCAGCATTTACCAGGCGCCCGCTGGATTGCATAAAGAGCAAACGCGCGCCTGATATTTCAGCGGTTACCCGGTCAATATAGCGTTTTAAAACAGGCGATAAATAGGCATCGACAACTGTGGTGTCGCCTCGACTGACCAGCTTCATTAGCGGGCTGACCTGGTGACTGACTGAAATTTGAGAGAAGCCAATTCTTTTAGCAATGACAGCCAGTTGTTTTTCATGATCCGGATACCGGTAAGCCTGCATTAGTACAATGGCAATCGAATCAATGCCTGAGTCATATAATTTTTGTAGTGCTTTAAAGGCGTGATGCTCATCGAGCGGCAGAATTACTTTTCCCCGGGCGTTAATGCGCTCATTGATCTCAATAACCTGTTGATAAAGCTGCTCGGGCAGGGTGATGTTCAGGTCGAACAGGCGTGGACGATTCTGGTAACCGATGCGCAAGGCATCTCGAAAGCCGCGGGTTATGACAAGCGCGGCTGGCGTGCCCTTGCGTTCAAGGAGCGCATTGGTGGCCACCGTCGTACCCATTTTAATCGAGTGAATCTTGTCCGCCGGAATCGGCCCGCCGGGCGATAGCTCCAGGAATCTGCGAATACCTTCAGTCGCGGCATCGGCATAATGTTCCGGATTTTCGGATAACAGTTTTAGCGAAGAGATTGTGCCGCCGGGATCTTGCGCAACAATATCGGTAAAAGTGCCGCCACGATCAATCCAAAATTTCCACACCGGCTCTTGTATCTCCTGGTTAGATTAACAGGACGCGTTAGCGCATGCTTATACCTACGGATGGTAACCGTTTTCGCTACCCAAAAAAAAGATTTTGCGTTATGGTATTGGTCTAAATAAATATTGCGATCCAGCAATTTTGGGGGGCCAAATTGAATACCAGATTAAACCGAGAAAAAAAAGGATTTCTGAATGCAGTCAAGAAGCATTTGTATTCTGAATTACCTGCCGGCAAGGCAAAACAAATTTTGGATTTTGCCACTGCTTATTACCGCAATGTCCCTGTTTCAGAGCTGATTTCCAAAGATATCGGCGACATTTGTGGCCAAGCTCTGAATGCCTGGGACTTCCTGCGAGCATTCAAATGTGGTCATCCAAAAATTTCAGTATATAACCCCGATTTAAATAACCACAAATGGCAAATTGAACACACTGTCGTCATGATCTTGAGCGAGGACAAACCGTTCCTGGTCGACTCGGTGCGGATGGAGCTGACCCGGCGGGAAATTGATATTCACAGTTTATCAAGCCTGGTAGCCCAGGTGAAGCGCGACAAAGGCGGCAAACTGGTCGATTTAGTCAGTATCTTTGATGAGCATAAGTCGGCCGCCGGCTACCATACTGAGGCGCTACTGTACTTTGAGATTGATCGTATTATACGCAAGAAAGATCATGCGGAATTAACCGGTGCAATTTCCGATATTTTGAAGGATGTAGATCTCGTCGTGTCTGATTTCAGCACGATGAAAAAGAAGGCCGGAGAGCTCATTGATGATCTGGGAAGGGCTAAGCCTCCCGTGTCAGTTGACGAAGTTAAAGAAACGCAGGCCTACCTGGAATGGCTTCAGGATGATCGATTTACTTTTCTCGGTTACAAGGAATATGAGGTTGTCCGGAACGGTGACAACATAGAATTAAAATATATTCCCGGGACAGGTCTGGGTATTGCCAGGCATCTGGAAACCGAGGGCGAAAAAGCACAAAAACCGCTAAGCCAAAAAGCACAGCAACATATTCTAAGAAAAGGGCTGTTGAGTTTCTCAAAATCAGGAACAATGTCACGCGTTCATCGACCGGCCTACCCCAATATGGTCAGCGTTCGAGTGTTTAATGAGAAGGGTGAAGTGGTTGGGCTGCGAGGATTTCTAGGTTTGTATACCTTGCCGGTCTACACTGAGCGGACACGCGATATCCCGGTCATTCGGACCAAGATAAAAAGTATTTTGGATTCCTCTGGCCTGTATCCGCGAAGCCATGAGAGCAAGGATCTGGAGAGTGTTCTAGAAAACTTCCCACGGACTGAATTATTTCAAACAGATCTCGATGAGCTTTTTGAGACTTCAACCGGCATCGCGCAAATCAAGGAACGACACCAGACCAGATTATTTGTGCGAAGTGATCCCTACGGCAAGTTTTATATCTGTCTGGTGTATATGCCCAGGGAAAGTTACAACACTGAAACACGGCATAAAATTCAGGATGTTTTATGCAGCACGTTAAAAGCTGTAGATGCCCGATTTACTACGTTTTTTGGTGAGTCAATTTTGGTGCGAACCCACTTTGTTTTGCGTACAAATCCAGATGATAGCCCGGCCTATGATATTAAAGAGCTGGAACAGAAAGTTATTGATATCACTCGTTCGTGGCAAGATGGACTTACAAAAAAACTGATTGAAAAACATGGCGAAACTGAGGGAAGCAAGCTTTCCAAGCGGTATGTGAATGCCTTTCCAGCCAGTTATCGTGATAGTTTTCCACCAAGCACTGCTGTTAAGGACGTGGAACATCTGAGGTCCCTTTCAGATGAAAACCTGATCAATATGGAATTTCACGAAAAGAAAGAAGAAGGAACTAATGTTGCTCGTTTTGACCTTTTTCATGCAGAAACACCGTTGCCGCTTTCAGACATCATTCCCATTCTTGAAAACCTGGGACTGAAGGTAATCGGCGAGCATCCCTATAAAATTGTTGATAAAAGCGGTAATACCGTCTGGAACCATGATTTCAGTCTGGAATACAGTATCGATAAAAGAACCTCTGTCACTGAAGTTGCCGATACTTTCGAAGAAGCTTTTCGCAGCATCTGGCGAGGAGAATCGGGCAACGACAGTTATAACAGACTGGTTCTAGCCGCCGGGCTGGATTGGCGCAAGGTTTCGTTTTTGCGAGCGCTTGGTCATTATATGAAGCAAATCAGGGTCGGATTCAGTCAGGAGTATTTTGCAGACACTTTGCTGCAATACACGGATATGACAAAAGTTCTGGTTGAATACTTTGTCACAAAATTTGATCCGCAAACCAAGGTGACTAAAGCTGATCGCAAAAAGAAACTGACATTGCTGGAAAATGAATACTTCGGTTTACTTGAAAATGTGAAGACATTAAGTGAAGACTGCGTAATGCGTCGTTACATGGAAATTACCAAAGCTATTCTCCGTACCAATTACTTCCAGCAGGACAAAGACAAACAGCTGAAATCCTATTTTTCATATAAGCTCAACCCGAAATTGATTCCGGAAATCCCGTTGCCGCGACCGATGTTTGAAATTTTCGTGTACTCGAATCGTGTTGAGGGTGTCCATTTAAGGGGTGGTAAAGTTGCTCGTGGTGGTTTGCGCTGGTCCGACCGACTGGAAGATTACCGAACTGAAGTATTGGGTCTGGTAAAAGCCCAACAAGTAAAAAACTCGGTGATCGTACCGGTTGGGTCAAAGGGTGGTTTCACACCTAAATTTCTGGCGGGGTTAACGGACCGTGATGCCATTCTTCAGGAAGGTATTGCCTGTTATAAAATCTTCATCCGTGGTTTGCTCGATCTTACGGATAACCTGGTAAAAGGAAAAGTCATCCCGCCAAAATCGGTTGTTCGTTATGATCCTGATGACCCCTATTTGGTGGTCGCAGCGGATAAAGGCACGGCAACTTTTTCTGATATTTCTAACGGTCTGGCTGATGAGTATGACTTTTGGCTGGGTGATGCATTTGCTTCAGGTGGCAGTAAAGGCTACGACCACAAGGGCATGGGTATAACCGCGAAAGGAGCATGGGTATCCGTTCAGCGACACTTCAGGGAACGTGGCATTAACATTCAGGAAACACCCTTTACCGTACTGGGCATAGGTGATATGGCCGGTGATGTGTTTGGTAACGGCATGCTTCTTTCCGATAAAATAAAACTGGTTGCTGCCTTCAACCACTTGCATATTTTCATTGATCCAGCGCCGAATCCCGAGAAAAGTTTTGCAGAAAGGCAGCGTCTGTTTAACTTACCCCGTTCAAGCTGGGCCGACTACGATGCCAAGCTGGTTTCCAAAGGTGGTGGCTTGTTCCTTCGCAGTGCCAAATCCATTGGAATTACCCCGGAAATGCAAAAATGCTTTGGTCTTAAAGCTAAAAGCATGACTCCGAATGAGTTGCTTAATGCCTTATTGAAAGCCCCCGTCGATTTAATCTGGAACGGCGGCATCGGTACTTATGTGAAAGCGTCCTCTGAAACTCATGCTGATGTGGGTGATCGGGCCAATGACACAATCAGGGTTAATGGCAACGAGGTTAAGGCGCTGGTAGTAGGAGAAGGAGGTAACCTTGGTTTAACCCAGTTGGGCCGCCTTGAGGTGGCACGTAATGGTGCCTCCCTGAATACTGACTTTATTGATAATGCCGGCGGTGTGGATTGCTCTGACCATGAAGTCAATATCAAGATCTTGCTCAACAGTGTTATTCAGAATGGCGAGTTGACCAACAAGCAGCGTAATAAGCTGCTTGTCCAGATGACCGATGATGTTGCCGGGTTAGTGCTTAAAAATAATTACCGTCAGGCACAGGCGCTAAGCATTGCGCAAAAGCAGGCCGTGCCTTACATGAATGAATATCGTAGCTTTATCAGTCGACTGGAGAAAGAAGGCAAGTTGAACCGGGAATTAGAGTATCTCCCCAGCGATACGGACCTGGCCGCTCGTGCTCAGCGTGGTGAGGCCATGACACGGCCTTCATTGTGCCTGTTAATCTCCTATGCCAAGGCTGAATTAAAAGAAGCTCTGGTTGATTCGGGGATTTCGGAAGACACTTATATCGCACGTGAAATCGAAACTGAATTCCCGCCCGTTCTGGTTAGTAAATACAAAAAAGCGTTGTATGGACACCAGCTTAATAAGGAAATCATAGCTACGCAGCTGGCTAATGATGTCGTCAATAATATGGGTATTACGTTCGTGACCCGTATGCGTGAATCGACCGGCGCAAGCTTTGGCC
>Ga0316201_10000803_pt1 | contig 19556 bp, 18 predicted proteins | sample CS6wburrow_MG_FD_204516 | JGI IMG/M metagenome (GOLD analysis project Ga0316201, IMG submission 204516) | Coastal sediment microbial communities from Delaware Bay, Delaware, United States - CS-6 worm burrow | ecosystem: Environmental > Aquatic > Marine > Coastal > Sediment | place: USA... | reverse complement strand
ATCATCGGCTGGTCGCCGTGTCGATCAGGTGCTGGTGGAGCTGTTTCCGGGCTATTCACGCAGTCGCCTGCAGCAGTGGATAAAGGCAGGCCAGGTGCTGTTGAACCAGCGGCCGGTGCTGGCCAGGTACCGGGTGGCGGGTGGCGAGCAGGTTGAAGTACGTGCGCAGCTGCAGCTGGAGACCGAGGTGCGGCCGGAGGATATTCCGCTCGATATCCGTTTCCAGGACCAGCATCTGCTGGTATTGAACAAGCCGGCCGGCCTGGTTGTGCACCCCGCCGCGGGAAATCCGAATGGAACCCTGCAGAATGCCCTGCTCTACTATGATCCTGAACTGGCCGCGTTGCCGCGGGCCGGGATTGTACATCGTCTCGACAAGGATACCAGCGGCCTGATGGTGGTGGCGCGCAGCCTGAGTGCACACAAGTCGCTGGTCGAACAGCTGCAGGCACGAAGCGTACACCGGGAATACCTGGCGCTGGTGCAATCAGTGCTGGCGGCTGGCGGAACGGTCGATGCACCGATTGGCCGCCATCAGCGTGATCGCCTGCGTATGGCTGTGGTGGAATCCGGCAAGCCGGCTATTTCGCATTATCGGGTCCTGGAACGGTTTGCCGCCCATACCCTGGTGCAGGTCCGCCTTGAGACCGGACGGACTCACCAGATCCGGGTGCATATGGCCCATATCCACTGTCCGTTGCTGGGTGATCCGCTGTACGGAGGTCGTCTGAGGTTGCCGCGCGGCGCCTCAGCGGTTTTGCGCGAGGCGATCAGCGCATTTCGCCGCCAGGCGTTGCACGCCGTGCGTCTGCAACTGATTCATCCGCTGACCCGGGAAGTGGTCGGCTGGGAGGCTGAAATACCTGCAGATTTCAATCAACTACTTGAGTCGCTGAGGGCGGGATGATCTACCCGGACTGGCCTGCAGCGGTGCCCGTCAAAGCCGTGACGACAACCCGCCATGGGGGTGTCAGCACAGCGCCTTATGACAGCTTGAACCTGGCGGATCATGTCGGTGATGCAGCGGGCGCCGTGCGTCAGAATCGTTTATCCATCCAGCAGCAGCTGAAGCTGCCGGGGTGGCCGGCCTGGTTGAACCAGGCTCATGGTAATAGCGTGGTGGATGCGGCCAGCTGCGGCGAGCGCCCGTCAGCTGATGCCGGTTTTACCGATCGGCCCGGTGTGGTGTGTGCGGTGCTGACCGCGGATTGTCTGCCGGTGCTGTTCTGTGATCGCAGTGGAACACGGGTTGCCGCTGCACATGCAGGCTGGCGGGGCCTGGCGGCTGGTATCCTGGAGAGCACTGTGCGGGCGTTCGAATCAGAGCCCCGGCAGCTGATGGCCTGGTTGGGGCCCGCGATCGGAGCGGGCGCCTTTGAGGTGGGCTGGGAGGTGCGGCAGGCTTTTGTAGCGCAACATGCCGAGGCCGCCAGTGCTTTTATGTCCCGTCCAAATGGACGCTGGCTGGCGGACCTGTATCAGCTGGCGCGGATTCGGCTGTGCGCCAGCGGCGTGACTGCCGTCTACGGGGGCGGATTCTGTACCTATTCTGATCCGCAACGCTTTTATTCCTATCGACGTGATGGAGTCACCGGGCGCATGGCATCGTTGATCTGGCTGGTTTAATCGCGGCCAGACGGTGCCGAGTTTAAATCGGTAATTTCAGGTACTCTGACCTGAATGGCACTTCCTTAAGCCAATGCCATGTCAATAGCCACGGAAAACACGGACGCCATGAAAATTATTATCGTTTCTTTCTGTGATTACTGTGTGTTCCGTGGCTGAATTCAACGCTGTTCGATCAGCTGCGAGGCATCGCTGACCCCTTGAAACTCACTGCGGTATACTTGCTGGTTTTCAGGTGTTTATAAATTCGGTATTTCGATGTCGCTGCTGATCTGGATTCTGCTGTTCTGTCTGCTGGGCGGTGTGCTCAGCGTTGTCGCTGCGGCTGTTTTTTTACTGCTGCCGGAAACCTGGCGTACCCGTCTGCTGCCACATGCGGTCAGTTTTGCCATCGGTGCCTTACTGGGGGCTGCCCTGCTGGGGCTGTTGCCGCATGCACTGGAGGCGGTTGATGGTAACGATTTTCACAGTATTTCGGCGGCTGTGTTGCTTGGATTGTTTGGTTTTTTTCTGCTGGAAAAGCTGGTGTTGTGGCGCCATTGCCACCACGAGCACTGTGAAGTCCACGTACCCGAGGATCACCACCAGCACCAGCCGACTGCAACCGGTGCCCTGATTCTGATTGGCGATGGGCTGCACAACTTTATCGACGGTGTGTTAATCGGTGCCGCGTTCCTGACGGACATCCATCTCGGTGTGGTCACCAGTCTGGCGGTTGCCGCTCACGAAATTCCACAGGAAGTGGGCGATTTTGCCGTGCTGCTGCACAGCGGTTTCAGTACTGGACGGGCATTTTTGTTTAACGTGCTGGCCAGTCTGACCACGGTTATCGGCGGTGTTCTGGCCTACTACGGCTTAATGCATCTTCAGCCGGCGTTGCCCTATGTACTCGCCGTTGCCGCGTCCAGCTTTATCTATATCGCGGTTGCTGACCTGATTCCAGGGCTGCACAAACGTGTTGAATTCAGCGCGACGCTTAAACAGATATTGCTGATCGGCCTGGGTGTGGGGCTTATCTATATCACGCATGCTACCCTGCATGCCTGATCTGCGTGGCTGTCGGTGCCGAAAGCTTATACCGACTAATCGACACAAATGCCTCAGTATGTTGTGCATGCAGTCTACTGGCGGCGCTGAATAAGCGGCTTGCACCATTGGCGATTCCCTGTCTATAGTGCGGCCTGTTAACTGAGTCGGGGGAACCCCATGTCGAACTGGTACATGTTGACGCTGGTGGGCCAGGACCAACCCGGTATTGTGGCCAAAGTCACTACCGCTCTGTTCGAGGCAGGCAGTAACCTGGGTGAGACTTCCATGATTCGCCTGGGTGAATACTTCACGGTCATGATGATGGTGCAGAACGATGCCGGTGACGACGCGCTGCGCAGTGTCTTGCAGCCAGTGGTCGATGCGCTCGGACTGGTACTTCATATCGATGCTATTGATGGCGCCCTTCATCATCGTTCGATCCCGGATGTCTGTATTCTGGTGCACGGTGCCGATCGCGCCGGCATCGTTTCGCAGGTGACCAGCAGAGCTGCACAGGCAGGTCTGAATATTCTCGACCTGGCGTCGGATGTCGGTGGTACCGAGTCTGACCCGATATACATCCTGCAGATCGAGGGTATGGCGGCACAGGGTGTGGAGTCGATTGAAAAGGCGCTGGCACCATTGCAGGTCGAGGGTGTCAAGGTCGATGTGCGTCCGATCGAAACACTTATCGGGTGACACGTGTCTGTACTGGAGATCCTGACCTATCCAGACGATCGCCTGCGCCAGGTTTCCGAACCTGTCGAACAGTTCGATGCCGCGTTGCAGGCCCGTATCGATAATCTTGAAGAGACCCGCCTGGCGGGGCCAGGCGCGGTGGGTATTGCCGCGCCACAGGTCGGCTGGTTTCAACGCGTTCTGATTGTGGATGTCTCGGGCCGCAAGAAGGCCGGAAACCATGGTCACCTGATTCTGGTGAATCCTGAGATTACCGAGTGGGAGGGTTTTGCCATCGGCCGCGAGGGTTGTCTTTCAGTACCCGATTATACCGGCAACGTGGTACGCGCCGAGCGTATCCAGCTCGACGCATCAGACCGCGAAGGCAATGCGCTTTGTTTCGAGATGGAGGGTTTTGAGGCGCGCGCAGTTCAGCACGAACTGGATCACCTCGACGGTCTGCTGTTCCTCGATCGCCTGGTCAGCCGGCGCCAGGACCTGTTCCAGCGCAAGGTCTACAAGTAAACAGGTTTTTTACCGCCTGCCTTGAAATTCCCCACAGAACCTCCCATATATTACCCAGCTTATACAATTTTTGGGGAGACTCCTTGTCATGCGTATGGATAAACTGACTTCCAAGTTCCAGATGGCGCTGGCGGACGCGCAGAGTCTGGCGGTAGGGCGGGATCACAATTATATCGAGCCGGTTCATGTCATGGTGGCGTTACTGGACCAGGAAGGCGGTACCGTCCGCCATCTGCTCGCTCAGGCCAACGTCAATACCAACCTGTTGCGCTCCCAGTTGGGCGAGCAGATGGATCGTCTGCCGGTGGTGGAGGGCACCTCTGGTGATGTGCATATTTCCAATGATTTGACCCGTCTACTCAACCTCACGGACAAACTGGCGCAGAAACGCAAGGATCAGTACATCTCGTCGGAATTGTTTGCACTCGCGGCAATCGAAGACAAGGGCCAGCTCGGCGAGTTACTGCGCAGCGCCGGCGCCAGCAGGGGGCTGGTCGAAAAGGCTATTGAAAAGATGCGCGGTGGCCAGAATGTCGATGACCCCAACGCCGAGGATCAGCGTCAGGCGCTGGAAAAATACACCATTGACCTTACGGAACGCGCCGAACAGGGCAAACTTGACCCGGTAATCGGACGTGACGACGAAATTCGTCGCACCATTCAGGTGCTTCAGCGCCGCACCAAAAACAATCCGGTACTGATCGGTGAGCCCGGGGTGGGCAAGACGGCCATTGTTGAAGGCCTGGCGCAACGAATCATTAACGGTGAAGTGCCGGAGGGCATCAAGGGTAAACGCCTGTTGAGTCTCGATATGGGGTCACTGATCGCCGGTGCAAAATTCCGCGGCGAGTTCGAGGAACGTCTCAAGGCGGTACTCAATGATCTTTCCAAACAGGAAGGCCAGATCATCCTGTTCATCGATGAGCTGCATACCATGGTCGGAGCCGGCAAGGCTGAAGGCGCCATGGATGCCGGTAATATGCTGAAACCGGCACTGGCCCGTGGCGAACTGCACTGTGTCGGCGCAACCACGCTGGATGAGTACCGCAAATATCTGGAGAAAGATGCCGCACTGGAGCGTCGATTCCAGAAAGTGCTGGTTGGCGAACCCACGGTTGAAGATACCATCGCTATTCTGCGCGGCCTTAAAGAACGTTATGAAGTTCACCACGGTGTGGATATCACCGATCCGGCGATTGTAGCGGCGGCGACCCTGTCAACCCGTTACATCACTGACCGGCAGTTGCCGGACAAGGCCATTGACCTGATCGATGAGGCTGCCAGCCGGATTCGTATGGAAATCGATTCCAAGCCGGAGCAGATGGATCGGCTGGAACGGCGTCTGATCCAGTTGAAGATCGAACGCGAGGCGCTGCAAAAGGAAAGCGACGAAGCGTCGGTCAAGCGTCTGGCTATTCTTCAGGAAGAAATCGACGCTCTGGAGCGCGAATTTTCTGATCTGGAGGAAATCTGGAAATCCGAGAAAGCCGCGGTGCAGGGTTCGTCCCACATCAAGGAAGCGCTGGAGCGTGCGCGTATGGAATTGGAAACGGCGCAGCGCGCCGGTGATCTGGCGCGGGCCGGTGAATTGCAGTATGGACGGATCCCGGAACTGGAAAAACAGTTGCAGATCGCCGACCAGGCGGAAATGCAGGAGATGAAACTGCTGCGCAACAAGGTGACCGACGAAGAGATTGCCGAGGTGGTGTCCAAGTGGACCGGTATCCCGGTGTCGAAAATGCTGGAAGGTGAACGCGACAAACTGCTGCGCATGGAACAGGAAATCGAAAAACGTGTGGTTGGCCAGGGCGAAGCCGTGAAGGCGGTGTCTGACGCTATTCGCCGTTCACGCGCCGGTTTGTCCGATCCCAACCGGCCCAATGGGTCATTTTTGTTCCTGGGTCCGACCGGTGTGGGTAAAACCGAACTGACCAAGGCGCTGGCGGAGTTCCTGTTTGATACCGAAGAAGCCATGGTGCGCATCGATATGTCGGAATTCATGGAAAAACACTCGGTGGCACGCCTGATCGGTGCGCCCCCCGGTTATGTCGGCTATGAGGAAGGGGGGTATCTGACCGAAGCGGTCAGGCGCAAACCCTACTCGGTCATTCTCATGGACGAAGTCGAGAAGGCCCATCCGGATGTGTTCAACGTATTGCTGCAGGTGCTGGACGATGGCCGCCTGACCGACGGCCAGGGGCGCACAGTCGATTTCCGCAATTCGGTTGTTGTGATGACATCCAACCTGGGAAGCCAGCAGATCCAGGAGTTGGCCGGAGAAGAAAACTACGATCGTATGAAAAGCGCAGTCATGGAGGTGGTGGGTGCCCACTTCCGGCCTGAATTCATTAACCGTATTGACGAAGCCGTGGTGTTCCACCCGCTCGGTCGTGAGCAGATTCGTTCCATCACCACGATTCAGATCGGCTATCTGCGCCAGCGCCTGGCAGAGCGTGAGCTCGGACTGGAACTTTCGGAAGCGGCTCTGGACCGTCTCGGTGAGGCCGGTTTTGATCCGGTGTACGGCGCCCGGCCGCTCAAGCGGGCCATCCAGCAGCAACTGGAGAATCCGCTGGCGCAGGAGATTCTGGCCGGGCGTTTCCAACCCGGTCAGGTCATTCAGGTCGATGTCGATGGTGGGCAGTTGCTGTTCCGTGATCGGGGCAGTCACGCCAGCGCGGCTTGAAAGACGTTTCTATTCAACGTGAAAGGGCGGACGCCGGTCCGCCCTTTTTTGCCTGTGCAGGAACTTTCAACTTGAAGGGCGGATGGTGAATCCGTAGTATGGGCCGGTATTTGGTCCTGGCAGCCTGCGTCCGATTGTCGGCCAAAACAACAATATTCAGGAGGAGGAGTGATGATTTCAAGAAAAGCCCTCGGGGTTGTGCTGATCGTTTCTATGGCGCCGATGGTATCCTCGGTCATGGCGGCCAAAGGTTTCAGTTACAGCTTCGTCGATGCCGGTTACCAATATACCAGTGGCGATCCGGAGAATTTAAAGGTTGGTCTGGTAAACGCTTCCTTTGGTATATTCGATTATGTGGCCCTGCGTGCCGGTTTTCAGCGTGGAAAAATCGAGGACTACCCGCCGTCTGAGGCGAGAAATGGCGATGATCCTGATTTCACCGAATATCAGGCCGGTGTGAGGGGACATTATCCCCTGATGAAGAAGAAGCTCGACGTTTTCGGCACCGGTACCTGGTTCTACAACAGCATCAACAGCAATTCCAGCGGTGTTTCTTCCATTAGCGACGCGGGGGGGCTTTTCGACGTCGGCGTGCGCTACCAGGCCACCAAGAAGTGGGAACTGGATGCCGCCGTAGAATACCGGACGGGCGATTACGACGGCACCTTCGGGGTAGTCGAGTCGATCTACAAAATCACAAAGAAACTCTCTATCTCGTTGAATACCCGGCAGAACAGCGATATTCAGAAATATTTTGGCGGTCTCCGCCTCGATTTCTAGTGTTGCGAAAGCAATACCTTTAAGACCCACCGATTACGGTGGGTTTTTTTATGTCCAGGGATGGACGGTATGCCGCGAGAGGGCAGGACGCCCGTAGCGGCGATGTCCGATGGACGGTATGCCGCGAGAGGGCAGGACGCCCGTAGCGGCGATCGCCAGGCGGCCTATTTCTGTTCCTTGCGGGAAATGTGCAACAGGATTCGATCCAGTGCCGCAGTACTCAGCAGACGTTTCAGGTTTCCAAGCAGGTGTGTCGGGACAGTGACGTAATAGCGCGGGCGGGGTTTTGTGCTTTGCAGGGCCTTTAGCACCTTGGCCAGCACGGCTTCCGGCGGCAGGGTGAAAGGCACTCTCGCAGTCGTGCCGGCCAGGCGCTTCTCGGTGGCCAGATAGGCCTGCCGGTGCACGCTGTTTTCTACATCAATATTGCGCCGGTAGGCGGCCAGAGCATTGGCGCGGAAACGGCTGTTGACGGGACCGGGCTCAATAAGAACCGGGTAGATGTTGGTTCCGCTGAGTTCCAGGCGCAGTGTGTCGTACAACCCTTCGAGGGCATACTTGCTGGCATTGTAGGCGCCACGATAGGCCAGCGCGACCAAGCCCAGCACCGAACTGTTCTGGATTATGCGGCCTTCACCGGCAGTCCGCATCCACGGCAGAATCCGCCGGGTCAGTTCCATGGTGCCGAAGACATTGGTTTCGAACTGGGCCCTCAGTACCTCGCGGCGTAAATCCTCCACGGCACCAGGCTGGCCAAAGCCGGCATTATTGAACAATCCATAGATTCTCCGGTCAGTTTTGCCGGCCAGTTGTTCAACTGCTCGTGCAATCGATTCCTGACGGTCCAGGTCCAGTTCAATGCAGTCCAGACCCTGTTCACGTAATCGCGCCACATCCGCGGGTTTTCGTGCGCTGGCAATCACAGTGTACCCACGTTTTTTCAAGCCGTGCGCGACGCAATGGCCGATGCCGCTCGAGCAGCCGGTTATGAACACCGTCCGAGGGGCGGGGATGGGCTGTTTAGGCATTAGCAACCTTGTTGATTTGTATGGGGAATCTGACGCGGAGTCAGGCCGGTTCCAGGGCGCATGTCGATTCAAGAAACCCCGCAAGTCGGCGATATAGCGGGTATTGCGTTGTAGACTGCGTGTACGGAGTGAATTTTCATGGATCTTGCCACCCTGGTCGGACTGCTGGGTGCCTTCGGTATCATTTTTACTGCAATGGTACTCGGCGGCAGTGTACTGCTCTTCGTGAATGTTCCCTCGTTACTGATTGTTGTTGTCGGTACCGTGTTTGCAGTACTGATCAAATTCCCGATGGGGCATTTCCTGGGCGCCTTCAAGATTGCCATGAAGGCTTTCTTTAATAAAGCGGAAGACGCCTCGAAACTGATTGAGGAGGGTGTCGAACTGGCCAATATCGCCCGTAAGGAGGGTGTGCTGGGCCTGGAAGGCCAGGATATAAAGAATGCATTTCTGAAACGTGGTATCCAGCTGTGTGTGGACGGTCACGAACCCGAGTTTGTGCGCTCCATGCTCGATAAGGACATCAACCTCACCATCGAACGCCACGAGCGCGGCCGGGCGATCTTCAAAGCGATCGGCGACACCTCACCGGCCATGGGCATGATCGGTACACTGATCGGTCTGGTGCAGATGTTGTCCAACATGGATGACCCCAAAGCGATCGGCCCGGCGATGGCGGTTGCCTTGTTGACGACCCTGTACGGTGCGATTATCGCCACCGCTTTTGCATTGCCTATCGCGGACAAACTGGCACACCGCAGCCGTGAAGAACGCCTCAACAAGGCGCTGATTCTGGAAACCATCAGCTCGATTCAGGAAGGCCTGAACCCGCGTGTCATGGAAGAATTGCTCAAGACCTACTTGCCCGTAAACAAACGCGAAGCCGCCGGTGTTCAGCGGGATGCAGCCTGATGTCGGCACCATGCGCAATCGGCGGACCAGGGACAGGGATAGACGCTGATGTCCAATCAGGCACCAGCTAAAGTCGTTGAAGAGGGGTTGCCCGGCTGGGTGATGACTTTCGCCGATCTGATGTCGTTGTTGATGTGTTTTTTCGTATTGCTGCTGGCATTCTCCGAGCTGGATGTTTCAAAGTACAAGGAAATGGCGGGTTCAATGAAGAATGCTTTCGGCGTGCAGCGCGAAATCAAAGTCAGGGAACCGCCCAAGGGCGTCAATATCATTGCCAGGGAGTTCAGTCCGGGACGCCCTGAACCCACTATTATGAATGTCGTGCGGCAGATGACGACCCAGGACCTAGATGTCAACCTTGACCTGGGCAAGGAGCGCCGCCGTCCGGTAGCGACACTTAAGGCGGAGCACAAAGCGAATCCGGACGCCAGCGCCAAGCCGCAACAGCAGTCGAAGAACAAAGCTGGGCAGCAGGCGGGACAGAAGTCCGGTCTGAGTGATGCCCAGCAAAAGGAGCTCGAGCAAGCCAAGAAGCTTGCCACGGTCCGTCTGCAGCAGAAGCTGAAGGCCGAGCAGAAGATGGGCAATATCGAGGCGCAGCGGAAAAAGGCTGGTGGCATCGACCAGAAATCACTGGAGGAGTTGATCAAGGCCAGGGTGGCCGCAGAAAAACGCAGGAAGCTCGAAGACAAAGCCCGACTGATCAGCAAGGCACTGGGACGTGAAATCAAGGGTGGTTCCGTTGATGTCGAGACGGAGGGGCAGAAGATTATTATCCGGGTGCGTGAAAAAGCGTCATTCGGCTCCGGGCGTGCGGAACTCAAGGGTGCGTTCCGGCCAATTCTGGAGCGGGTCGCTACCATTCTTAAGGATTCCGAGGGCAAGATAATCGTCGCCGGGCACACCGATAATGTGCCGATCTATACCGAGCGTTTCCGTTCCAACTGGGAACTGTCTGCGGCGCGCGCCGTTTCTGTTGCGCACGAAATGATGCTGGCGACCAGTATTCCGTCAGATCGTTTTCTGGTGCAGGGATTTGCCGATACCAATCCCATGAAGAGCAATAATTCACCTGCCAACCGCGCCAGTAATCGCCGTGTTGAAATCATACTGCAGCAGGGCGAGGACAAACCTTCGGATGCTGACATGAGCGGAAAAAAGCCGCTGACGGACAAAACGGACACATTGCCAGGCCGGACCGGGCGGCGGCAAGCCGGCTCAGAAGCCAAACCGCGTATGGGCATTAAAGCCGGGGGGCACCAGTGATTGTGCACCCATATCCGGAAGGAATAACATGTTGAATAGTTTTCGAAAAAGATGTGTAAAACGTGGATCTATAGCCCGGAACAAGACAATTCGGGCCAACGCGGCAACCTGGTTACACGGATAAGTTCAGGATTTTTTATGAGTGAAGAACGCAGGGAATACTTCCGTATTGACGATGAAGTCGCTCTCGATTACCGGCTGATAAGCCCGGGTGAGGCCGAGCTGTTGCGGGAAAAAATAAAGTCCCGTGTGGTGGACAGATTTACAGTGGCGTCCAGCTTTACCGCGACCTCCAGGCAAATGACTCATGTGATCCACAAGGTTCAGAATCAGTCCCCGGAACTCGCCCGTTGCCTGCAGGCGATTGACCAGAAACTGAACATGATTGCCCAGTTGTTCGTCAGCGAGGAAATGGATCTTCACGAGCAGTCGACCCGCGAGGTGAATCTGAGTGCCGGTGGTATTTCATTCAGGAGCCAGCAGAAGATCAGGATCGACAGCCTGCTGGAGTTGCGTATGGTGCTGTTCCCGTCACTGGTGGGTATTCTGACTGTCAGCCGGGCTGTCCAGTGTGAGCGTGTGAACGACGCTAATCTGAAGTTCCCCTGGCAGATTTCGGTGGTCTACGAACACCTGCGTGAATCCGATCGCGAGCTTCTGGTTCGCCACATCATGTCCAAGGAAACCCAGCAGCTTCGTTCCCGGCGTTCGGAAAACGGCTAGCCCGCAGCCTGCTTTTGCTCTTCCTGCTGTTGCAGTTCCCAGAGATTGGCATAGAGGCCCTCCTGTCCCAGCAGTTGCTGGTGGCTGCCCTGTTCGACGATGCGCCCGTCTTTCATCACCATGATCTGATCGGCATCGATAATGGTGGACAGGCGATGAGCAATGGTCAGTGTGGTGTGGTTTTCGGCGGCGCTGCGCAGGCTCTCAAGAATCACCTGTTCGGAATGACTGTCCAGACTCGAGGTGGCTTCGTCAAACACCAGTATTTTCGGATTCTTGAGTATGGCGCGTGCAATCGCGACGCGTTGCTTCTCGCCACCTGACAGTTTCAGTCCGCGTTCGCCAACAACTGTGTCGTAATCTTTGGGCAGGCTGCTGATGAAGTCGTGAATATTGGCGGCTTTCGCCGCGCACTCGACAGCTTGCTGATCGGAGCCGGGACGTGCGTAGGCGATGTTATGGTACAGGGTGTCATTGAACAGCACGGTATCCTGAGGGACGATGCCGATGGCGGCGCGCAGACTTTGCTGGCTGACGGCACGTACATCCTGTCCATTGATCAGAATACGGCCGGACTGGACGTCGTAGAAACGAAACAACAGGCGTGCCAGTGTCGATTTACCGGCACCACTCGGACCCACCACGGCGACCTTGTGCCCCGCCGGGATGACGAAGCTGATTTCGTGCAGAATGGGGCGCTCCGGGTCATAGGCAAAACTGACCCGATCAAAACGAAGCTCGCCGTCACCGATATCCAGCGGTATAGCATCCGGCCGGTCTTCGATCTCGGGCGGGCGTTCCAGCACATCGAACATCAACTGCATATCGGCGATGGAATGTTTCAGCTGACTGTAGACGATGCCGAGGAAATTGAGCGGAATAAAAAGCTGTAACAGAAAGGCATTGATCAGAACCAGGTCACCGAGGGTCAGGTCGCCTGCCACCACGCCACTGCTGGCCAGAATCATCAGCGAGGTGACACCCACGGCGATAACTGTAGCCTGACCGACATTGAGCGCAGACAGTGAGGTCTGGCTCTTGACCGCTGCGTCTTCCCATTCACCCAGTGATTCGTTATAGCGCCTCAGTTCATAGTTTTCGTTGCCGAAGTATTTCACGGTTTCATAATTGAGCAGGCTGTCGATGGCCTGGGTGTTGGCTCTGGAATCCGTGATATTCATTTGAATACGGTATTTCATGCGCCATTCGGTGATATTGAAGGTGATGTAGATATATACGATCACCGAGCCGAAGGTGATAACCGCAAACCATACGCTGTACTTCTCCAGCAGAATGACCGCAATCAGGGTGATTTCGACAATAACCGGCAGGATGCTGAATACCATGTAATTGAGTAGTGAGCTGACGCTGCGGGTGCCCCGTTCGATGTCGCGGGAGATGCCACCGGTCTTGCGCTCCAGGTGGTAGCGCAGCGACAGACGATGCAGGTGGTCGAGTACGCGGGTCGAGACCTTGCGCATCGCACCGTGCCTTACCCGCGCGAATACCGAGTCACGAAGCTCGTTGAACAGAGAGCTGGCCAGGCGTAACCCGCCATAGCCGAGCACCAATGCCAGCGGTAACACCAGTTGTACGTCGTCTTTGTCCAATGAATCGACAATATCTTTGAGCACCAATGGGATACCGACATTGGCAACTTTGGCAAGAAGCAGAAATGCCAGCGCCAGCGCCACTCTGCCGCGGTATTCCCAGAGGAAAGGCGCCAGGGATTTCAGGGTTTTAATGTCAGAGCCGCGTGACTCGGGCAGTTCGGTGTGGCGTACATGCATTTGCCCGATTGTACCCGAAATGGCCGAAACGTCGGCAAATGGGGTTATGCCTGCTATAATCGCGCGCTTTGCAAATCGGGGTTGAAGCATGCCGATTTATGAATACCGATGTGCCGGTTGCGGCTATGAAATGGATAAACTGCAGAAGATCAGTGACCCTCCACTAACAGACTGTCCCGCCTGCGGAAGGTCCGCCCTGCAGAAGCTGGTATCTGCGGCTGGTTTCCGGCTCAAAGGCGGGGGCTGGTATGAAACCGACTTTAAGAGTGGCAAAAAGAAAAATGTTGCCAAGCCGGATTCCAGGTCCAAAAGCGGGGACAACAAAGCCGCTAAAAAGAAGGATAGCGGCTCAAAATCTTCATCAGTCAAGACAAAAAAGACCGGTTAACCTCTCCGTTCTCCCGGCTGTGCCAGGGAGTGACCCAACCCAGAGTTAAAAGATATCCATGCGTACACATTATTGTGGAGAACTGAATACTGACCACCTGGACCAGGAAATCACCCTTGTTGGCTGGGCGCACCGTCGCCGTGACCACGGTGGCGTCATTTTCATCGACCTGCGCGACCGCGAAGGGCGTGTGCAGGTGGTCATCGATCCGGATACTGCGGAAACCTTTACCACCGCGGAACGGGTACGCAGTGAATTCGTGTTGCAAGTCAAGGGTCGTGTGCGTCGCCGCCCGCAAGGCACCGAGAATCCGGAGTTATCCACCGGCGAAATCGAAGTGCTGGGCAAGCAACTGGACATCCTCAACAGTGCGGAGACGCCGCCTTTCCATCTCGATGATGACACTGTGTCCGAAGAGCACCGCTTGCGCTACCGCTACATCGACCTGCGCCGGCCTGAAATGCTCGGCCATATGCGTTTGCGCGCGCAGATTACCCGCGAACTGCGCCATTTCCTCGACGAAAACGGGTTTCTCGATATTGAAACACCGATGCTGACGCGTGCCACACCCGAAGGTGCGCGGGACTACCTGGTGCCCAGCCGTACACATGCCGGAGAATTTTTTGCCTTGCCGCAGTCGCCACAGCTGTTCAAGCAGCTGTTGATGATGTCCGGTATGGATCGCTATTACCAGATCGTGCGTTGTTTTCGTGACGAAGACCTGCGTGCTGACCGTCAGCCCGAGTTTACCCAGGTCGATATCGAGACGGCTTTCATGAGCGAAGATCAGATCATGGAAATGACGGAGGCTATGATCCGTGATCTGTTCAACAAGGTGCTGGGGGTCAGGTTGGACGATTCCTTCCCGCGCATGACTCACCAGGAGGCCATCCAGCGCTTCGGATCGGATCGCCCCGACCTGCGTGTCAAGCTGGAACTGGTTGACGTGGGCGACCTGATGCAGGGTGTGGATTTCAAAGTATTCGCAGGCCCGGCGCTGGACCCCAGGGGACGTGTGGCGGCTTTACGTCTTCCGGGGGGGGGCGAATTAACGCGCAAGGAAATCGACGATTACACAAAATTCGTCGCGATCTACGGCGCCAAAGGCCTGGCGTACATCAAGGTCAATGACGTTGCCAGTGGGCGCGATGGTCTGCAGTCGCCGATTCTGAAGTTTTTGCCTGATGATGTTATCGCAGAAATTATGCGCCGTACCGCCGCTGAAGACGGTGATCTGGTGTTCTTCGGTGCCGATAAGGCGGGCGTGGTGAATGAAGCGCTCGGCGCTCTGCGCGTCAAGCTGGGCGAAGACCGTGGCCTGATGGAGGGAGAGTGGAAGCCATTGTGGGTAGTGGATTTCCCGATGTTCGAATGGGACGAAGGCGCGGATCGTTGGATCCCCCTGCACCATCCCTTCACAGCTCCCAAGGAGGAACACCTGGAGTTGCTGGAATCCGATCCGGGTGCCTGCCATTCAAGAGCCTACGACATGGTGTTGAACGGTACCGAACTGGGTGGCGGATCGATGCGTATATTCCGCAGTCAGGTACAGATGCGGGTGTTCGAGTTGCTGGGTATCAGTGACGAAGAGGCAGAAGACAAGTTCGGCTTCCTGGTCAACGCACTCAAATACGGTTGTCCTCCCCACGGCGGACTGGCGTTTGGCCTCGACCGGCTGGTCATGTTGATGGCGGGCGCACAGTCTATTCGCGAAGTCATGGCATTCCCCAAGACCCAGACCGCGAGCTGTCCGCTGACCGATGCGCCGTCCGCGGTGGCAGACACCCAGTTGCGCGAGCTGAACATACGTTTGCGCAAGTTGCCGGAGAAATCGAAGTCCTGAACGGGTCCGGAAGTGAGTCGATATGGCCTTCCGCTGCGCGCTGTAAATACGTCTCTGTAAGCTCGACGGCCGCATCCCTCGGCAATTGCTCCTGCATCCCCTCCAAGGGGCCTACTTTTGGTGCTCTTACCTTTCCCCGTCCCTGGGCTGGTGCGGGCGGCGGTACCGGAAGGCCATGTCGGCTCACTTCGGGCCAAATGTATTAGCGGTTAATTTGAATGGCCACAACTCGGTACAAGCGTCCGGAATCGGTGCTGGTTGTCATTTTTGCCGTCAGTGGTGAGGTGTTATTGCTGGAACGCCGGCAGCCGGCGGGATTCTGGCAGTCGGTGACCGGGAGCCTGGCCTGGGATGAAGCACCGCGAGAGGCCGCTATCCGCGAGGTCAGGGAGGAAACCGGGCTGCTGGTGCAGGATCGGCTAGTGGATTGTCGTTACAGCAACCGCTATGAAATTCTGCCGGCCTGGCGTTCGCGCTATGCGCCGGGTACCGGCTTCAATACCGAGCACGTGTTCCGGGTTGAACTTGCGGAAATCGTTCCCATACAACTGAGCAGGACGGAACACATCCGGGCCCGGTGGCTGCCGGCGCGACAGGCGGCCGAGCGCGTCGGTTCCCTTACCAACGGGGCGGCTATCGAGCGCTATGCTGGCGCCTGAATCGCCTACACTATCGACAGAATCACGAAGGAGTATGCGCGCATGCCGGCCGCCGCCCTCGATGTGACGCCGTACACCCTGCTGACCGATGAGAAATGCGAGGGGCGTATCGTTACGGCCAGGCGGGCGTTGTCTGATCGCCTGGTTATTCTCGGCCATCACTACCAGCGTGACGAGGTCTTCCGGCACGCGGATCTTTCCGGTGATTCGCTGAAGCTGTCACGTGAAGCGGCCTGTTCGAAAGCCGAGTACATTGTATTCTGCGGTGTGCATTTCATGGCCGAAGTCGCCGACATCCTGTCACGTCCTGATCAGGTTTCCATTCTGCCGGATATGGCCGCCGGCTGTTCCATGGCGGACATGGCCAACCTGGCCAGGGTGGAACGTGCCTGGCAGGAACTGAGCCAGGTACTGGATCCCGGTGAAAGCGTAACGCCGGTCACCTATATTAATTCTGCGGCTGATCTCAAGGCATTCTGTGGTGGGCATGGCGGTATCGTCTGTACCTCGACCAACGCGCAGCATGTCCTTGAATGGTCGTTTAAACAGCGCGACAAGGTGCTGTTTTTTCCTGACCAGCATCTGGGTCGCAACACCGCGTACAAAATGGGTATTCCACTCGATGACATGGTGGTGTGGGATTATGACCTTCCAATGGGTGGTTTGAGCGCAGATGCAATCCGCAAGGCAAAGATGGTCTTATGGAAAGGCTTCTGTTCCGTGCACCAGGTGTTCCAGCCGGCACATATTGAGCGGTTCAGGGAAAAATTTCCAGACGGCAAGGTTATTTCGCACCCGGAGAGCAGTTTCGAGGTGTGTCAGAAATCCGATTATGTCGGCTCGACGGAATACATCATCAACACCATACGCGATTCCGAAGCGGGCAGCCGCTGGCTGGTTGGAACCGAATTGAACCTGGTGCATCGTCTGCACCGGGAGTGCGAGTCGCAGGGTAAGTCGGTTCACTTCATGTCGCCGACGGTGTGCATGTGTTCCACCATGTTCCGCATTGACCCCCAGCACCTGCTGTGGACGCTGGAAAATCTGCTCGACGGCAAAGCTGTCAACCAGATCAGTGTGCCTGAAAAGGAAGCCCGCCTGGCCAGGATGGCGCTGCAGCGCATGCTCGACGTTTCGCCCTGATCGGAACCCGGCCCCGGTTTTGCGGAAGCGCTGACGTGCCTGCCTGTCAATGCTAGAATCCAGCGAAATCGAACTTGTTCAGAGAGGCGGCAATGGCGGGACACAGTAAATGGGCCAATATCCAGCATCGTAAAAAGGCCCAGGACGCCAAACGGGGTAAGGTTTTTACCAAGCTGATTCGTGAAATCACCGTCGCAGCGCGTTCCGGTGACCCTGACCCGGCCGCCAATCCCCGACTGCGCCTGGCGGTGGACAAGGCGCTTTCAGCCAATATGAACAAAGACACCATAGAGCGTGCCATTAAACGTGGCGCAGGTGCCCAGGACGGCGAGAATTTCGACGAAATCCGCTACGAGGGCTACGGACCGGGTGGCGTCGCTGTCATGGTGGATTGTATGACCGATAATCGTAACCGAACGGTGTCCGAGGTGCGTCACGCCTTTACCAAGGCCGGTGGTAATCTGGGCACCAGCGGTTCCGTGGCATTTCAGTTCACCCAGACCGGCATACTCAGCTACCCGGCAGGAAGTGATGAAGACGCCATTATGGAGGCAGCACTGGAAGCCGGTGCACAGGATGTCCTGAGCAATGATGACGGCTCTGTCGATGTGTTGACCGGACCTGATGATTTCGTCAACGTCAGGGAGGCCATGACGGGTGCCGGTTATGAGCCGGAGGAAGCCGAGGTGACTATGCGTGCTGAAAATACCACACCTCTGGATAAGAATGACGCGGAAAAAATGATTCGCCTGCTCGACCGTCTGGAGGATCTGGATGATGTGCAGAATGTTTTTTCCAATGCCGATATTTCTGCGGATATACTGGCTGAACTGTGAACAATCCGACCGACGTCCATGCTGGGCCGTGCACAGCGGAAATGCCATGAAATCGCGAACCAGTCAGAGGTTCGCCGGCCATACACCGGCTCTTGTCCGGCCGTTTTAGATGTTGCGGATTCTTGGTGTTGACCCGGGATCCCGACTGACGGGTTATGGTTTGATCGATTGTGAAGGCAGCCATTCGCGCTATGTTGCCAGCGGCTGTCTCCAGGTGGCCGGGGACAGCCTTGCCGACAAACTGGGCCTGATTTTCCGTGAACTGGGTGACCTCATGGCTGAATACCGGCCTCGGCAGTTTGCCATTGAAAGCGTCTTTATGCACCGTAATGCAGGTTCTGCATTGAAACTCGGTCAGGCACGGGGTGCCGCCATCTGCGCAGCGGTCATGCACGAACTGCCGGTCGCCGAGTATGCACCGCGTGAAATCAAGCAATCGGTGGTCGGAAAGGGTGGGGCAGACAAGCAGCAGGTACAACACATGGTGCGGGTTCTGCTGAATCTCAGCGATACACCACAGGCTGATGCAGCCGATGCGCTGGCTGTTGCCTTGTGCCACAGTTACCGGCTGAAAACCCTGAACAGGGTTTCGGTAGCCCAACGGTCACGCGGGGGCCGGCTGCTGTGATCGGTTTTTTACGCGGTATCTTGCGTGAAAAACAGCCTCCAGTCCTGCTGATAGAGGTGCAGGGTGTCGGTTATGAAGTCGAGGCACCGATGACGACGTTCTATGACCTGCCCGCGGTTGACGAGCCCGTTACCCTGTTTACCCACCTTGCTGTGCGCGAGGATGCGCACACCCTGTATGGCTTCAGTAAACGGTCTGATCGCAGGTTGTTCCGTACCCTGATCAAAGTGAATGGTGTCGGCGCAAAGCTTGCGCTGACTATTCTGTCGGGTATGGAGGCCGGTCACTTCGCGACCTGCGTGCAGGCTGGCGATACCGCGTCACTGATCAAGCTGCCGGGTGTCGGCAAGAAAACCGCCGAACGCCTGGTCATTGAAATGCGCGATCGTCTGGCGGATTGGGAGAGCTCCACGGCGTCGGCAGCGGGGGGCATTCCCTCGGCCGGAGCCGACGTTGCCAACCCGGTTGAAGAAGCGGTGAGTGCGTTGACCGCGTTGGGTTACAAACCACAGGACGCCAGTCGCATGGTTCGGGCAGTTGACAGCAAGGGGCTGACAACTGAAGCTATTATAAGAACGGCCTTACAGGCAACTGTGCAATAGAAATACGGGCGAGATCAGGTCTCAGGCTGACGGGATGTGAACAGCCGTATAATCTCTCGCAAAGACCCACTGGTGCAAACGGTTTTGCTAGGAGCCTGTCGGACTTAGGTGTTCGTAGCGAGGCGAGTGGGAGAGTGAGGACAAATCGTGCCGATTTTGAGGCGCATAGTGGGGCCTACGCAACGAGAAATCGGGACGATTTGGGCCGCTCTCCCACAAGGTGAATTGCGGAGCAAGATAGGGTGCCCTGGGGCGCCGCCGCAGTAGAATCAACCTAAGTCCGACCGGCTCCTAGTACTCCTTCAACATGATAATGCCGGGTTCAGCGCTCCTGTGGTGTTTCGCTACAAGGCGCAGGGCGCAGGCAATGGCCTTAGTCCTTGTCAAGCGCTGCAACGCCGTAGCGGGGCACCA
>Ga0316201_10000802_pt1 | contig 19557 bp, 19 predicted proteins | sample CS6wburrow_MG_FD_204516 | JGI IMG/M metagenome (GOLD analysis project Ga0316201, IMG submission 204516) | Coastal sediment microbial communities from Delaware Bay, Delaware, United States - CS-6 worm burrow | ecosystem: Environmental > Aquatic > Marine > Coastal > Sediment | place: USA... | reverse complement strand
ATAGATTTCAAACCGACACAGGTAACGGAAAGATGCCCAGACGTTTCCTCAGACATGCAACTTATTTCCTGCTGACAGTGGGTTTTGGATTTGCTGTTTATACGGTAGTTGAATATCAGTCCCCCGGGATCGACGCTCGGATATCATTACCAAACACCGGCACGCTCCCCCAGGAAAGTATCGCACTCGCGCTTCCAAGTCTAAACGAGGATAGATCCAGGCCTGAAGAGGGAGACAAGAGCGCGGACTCACGGCTGACAGTAGAATCGGTGAATACACCGGAAAATTCCTCGGCTTCCGATAAGCCTAGGTTAACCGAAGTTCCCCAGTTCGAAACTGGTTCCGAAACTCCCAATGATTTGCAGTCAAACGATGAAAACACGGAAGCTGCTGAAGGGGATATTCTAGCGGGCGACCAGCAAGAGGCAGAGCAGAGCACGTCCGTCGAAAACGAGGTTCGCTGGCTCGAAGAAAAAGTAAAAAAAGGCGATTCCATTTCCAGGATTTTCTCCCGAATGAATCTTTCTGCCAATCTGCTACACCGCATCGTCAACAGCGGCAGCGAGGCAAAAAAGCTTGCCCGTATCAAACCCGGGGAGACGCTGAAAGTTAAAGTCAATGGAGAGGGAAGCTTCCTTGGCCTCATCCTTGAGCGCAACGCCATTACGAGCCTGAATGTTCAGGCGAAAGACGATGGCTTCCATACCCGAACTGTAGAACGGGGCCTGGAAACACGAATTGCCAGCGCCTCGGGCACGATAACCAACTCTCTTTATCAGAGCGCTCAACGAGCCGGTCTTTCAGATCAACTAATCATGGAACTGGCCAATATCTTTGGCTGGGACATCGATTTTGCTCTGGAAATCCGCGCAGGCGACCAATTCAGCCTGATTTATGAAGATGAGTATCTTGACGGTCAGCTTTACGGAAACGGCTCCATACTCGCAGCTGAGTTTGTTAACCGGGGTACGGTATTTCGAGCCATCCGCTACCGGGATAAGAAGGGCAATAGCAACTATTTCTCTCCGGACGGGCAAAGTATGCGTAAAGCGTTCCTGCGCGCTCCCGTGGATTTCCGACGTATCTCCTCGCGCTTTACCAAGGCCAGATGGCATCCCGTGCTGGGTAAAAAACGACCACATAAAGGGGTCGATTATGCAGCAGCAACCGGCACACCAATCAAGGCGGCCGGAGATGGCAGGGTGGTATTTCGCGGACGCAAGGGCGGTTACGGAAAAGCCGTGATCATTCAACATGGTAACCAGTACACAACACTCTACGGCCATATGTCTCGCTACAAGAGCTCAGTGAAGAAGGGGAGTCGGGTGAAACAGGGACAAACCATTGGCTATGTCGGGAAAAGCGGCCTGGCAACGGGACCCCATCTGCACTACGAGTTTCGGGTAAATGGCGCCCACCGCAATCCGCTTACCGTAAAAATACCGGCCGCATCCCCCATTAATTCTCAATACAAAGCCGACTTTGAACAGAAAAGCAAACCGCTGCTCGTGCAACTGGACGTAATATCCAGAACGCAGGTGGCAGCCGCAGAGTAACCTACCTGACTACAAGGTGAATTCAAATCTTTTCATCGGCTTGATGTCCGGTACCAGTTTGGACGGCATAGATGCCGTACTGGTCGACTTTTCCGATGAAAAGCACAGGGTAATTGGCTTCAATTACCACCCCTGGCCGGAAGAGATGGCGGAACGGATCAGAGGAATCTGTGTTCCAGGCCATAACGAAATCGACCGCCTGGGAGTTCTCGACTCAGATGTGGCCGACGCATTTGCGGCCAGTACCCTGGCGTTGCTGGAGAAATATTCAATCGATCCCGCCCACATCAAGGCAATTGGATCCCACGGCCAGACTATTCGCCACCGCCCAGGCTTCAACACGCCATTTACCTTGCAGATCGGCGATCCAAACCGAATTGCGGAGCAGACAGGGATTTGTGTTGTCGCGGATTTTCGCCGACGGGACATGGCCGCTGGGGGGCAGGGAGCGCCGCTGGTGTGTGCATACCATGACGCTATCTTCTCCAAAACAGGCGAGTCCCGAGTCATCCTGAACATCGGCGGAATCGCCAATATCACACTACTCCCCGCTAATCCCGGAGTTCCAATTCTGGGCTTCGACACAGGCCCCGGAAACACACTGATCAATACCTGGATTGATGAAAACCTAAACAGGCGCTACGACCGGTCCGGTGAGTGGGCAGCGGCAGGGAGAGTGCTCCCGGATCTCCTTGAGGATCTTAAATCAGACCCCTATTTCACCCATCCGATTCCAAAAACTACCGGTCCGGAATACTTCAGTCGTTCCTGGCTGGCGGAGCACCTTAAGAAACAAAATGCGTCACCCCAGAACATCCAGACGACACTCACCGCCTTGACGGCCGAAAGTATTGCCGATGCAATCACTCAGCAGGTCCCTGATTGCAGCTGCGTGATCGTTTGCGGTGGTGGGGTTCACAATAAAGTGATGATGGAACAGCTGGAACAAAAACTCGGAAGTATCCCGCTGGGAACCAGCCAGGCATATGGCATCGACCCGGAACAGGTAGAGTCTGTCGCCTTCGCATGGCTTGCCAGACAAACACTGAATGGAGACTATGGAAATCTAGCAACAGTAACCGGCGCCAGACACCGGGTGATACTTGGCGGCATCTATCCCGCTTAAGCAATCCAATCCACTGCCTGCCCCCTGCCAGAAAACTGTTTCTTGCGTCATTCCAGCATATGCCATACAGACATTGAACTGTTCTAGAATCGTAAAAAAAGGGGGCCGAAGCCCCCTTGATCACTCAGATCTCTTTTGCCGACTCACTTCATACAGAGAACGACGAGCCGCATCCGCAAGTAGTGGAGGCGTTGGGATTACGGATAACAAACTGGGAACCCTGCAATCCCTCTGTGTAATCTATCTCTGCCCCGCCGAGATACTGCAGACTCATGGGATCGATAAGGAGAGTGACGCCATCGGTAACTACCTTGGAATCACCATCCTTCACCTCCTCATCAAAGGTAAATCCATACTGAAACCCGGAACACCCCCCGCCCTGAATGTAGACCCTGAGCATGAGTTCCGGATTCCCCTCTTCCGCTATCAGGGCGGAGACTTTGGATGCCGCTGCGGTGGTAAACAGCAACGGGACTTCAGCTTCGGCTGTGTTCATAATTAACTTCCTGGACTAGTCTGTGGTGCCGTTTTTTGCGGCAATATATGTTTATTATTATGCTTCTCTGACTAAATTAGTCAACTATTTCTCCGCGCTTGCAGGATTGCTCTCCGCGGGTTGTGAATCAATGTTTTCCCGATCTGTGTCATTGCCTGATCCGTTATCGTGTCCAATCCGCGGAGGGGGCACCTCGCCATCCTCCACGTAGACCAGTTGTCCATTGACTTCGGCCCCCATCTCCATTTCCAGAAGCTTGTAATAGAGCGTCCCCGCGACTCTCGCGTTTGCAGCAAGCTCAACCCGTCCACTGGCCAGAACATCACCCACAACTTTGCCATTGAGTACCACATTGGGCACCTGAACGTCACCCTCGATCAGGCCCGTATCACTCAAAATCAGCGTCGATCGCTCATCCTGCTCTGCAGAGACATTTCCATGAATAGTGCCGTCCACATGGATTCCCCCCGTGAAGTGAATACTTCCCTCAATAACTGCCCCCACTCCAATCACGGTTGTAATCTTCGGTATCCGAAAACGCATTTTTCGTCCAAGCATGGTTCAGTTTATCCTTTGATTTCCCAATCGAAGCGCTGCTTCACTTCGGGTAGATCCTTACTGCCCGGTTTAACCTCAATGATCAATTTCAGCGGCTTGAAATTGTCAGGCAGTTGAATTAATCCTTCGATATCCTGGAACTGGTTGAATCGCACCTTGATGCGCTCTGTCTTCTCTTTCGTCAACTCCCGCAGGGGCAGCCATACCGGCTGATTATCCCGCAGTCCGTCAACAGCAATAAAGGCCCAACCAGACGCGGTTTCTCCGTTCTTCATAGACTGGGTAACCGTAAATCGGTATTGAAACTCTCCTTCCGCTGATCCTTTTTTCAACGAGAAACGATGTATCTGTATGCCTTTCCGGTCGTCTTTGGCAGAGACCATGCTGCGCAGAAAAATTAGCTCTTCGTCCAGCTGCGAACGCTCCTGCTGGTAGTTTTTCAACTCCTCTCTTACCTTGCGAACGGCTTCCTGGTCGATCTGACTGGAGCTCTCCAATAGCGCCATTTTTTCTGCCGAATCTGATCGCTCGCGCTCGAGTTCATCAATTCGCTCTTTCTGAAACTTGATAACGCCCAGCATCTCCTGGGAACCGAGATCGGCCTGGAAGTGGCTGGCGTAGTAGCCGATAAACACCAGGCCACACATCAAAACCAGGATGAGAATCCAGCGTAAAGGGCGATAACCCTGATTCTGCACAATCCTGGGGGTGGAATATTTCATACTCGGAACTCCAACATCATCAGGGCAAAAGTGCCAGTGCATCCAGGCCGGCTCGTTCGTCCAGTCCCAACATCAGATTCATATTCTGGACCGCCTGTCCTGCGGCGCCTTTGACCAGATTATCTATGACAGACAGCACCACAAGGGTATCGCCATCCTGCGGACGGTGTATGGCTACCCGGCACACATTGCTGCCGCGGACGCTGCGCGTCTCAGGATGGGAGCCGAAAGGAAGAACATCAACAAACGGCTCATGCTGATAACGCTCCTCATATAACGCCTGGAAATCCTCCACCTCGTTTATCCGGGCATAAAGTGTGGCGTGGATACCCCGGACCATGGGCAGCAGATGGGGGACAAATGTAAGGCCAACCCCTTGCTCGGTTGCATTGCACAGATTCTGAAGAATTTCGGGAAGATGGCGATGTCCGGGTACCCCATAAGCCTTAAAACTCTCTCCCACTTCGCCCATCAGCATACCTACGCTGGCACCTCGACCAGCGCCGCTGACCCCTGACTTACAATCCGCGATCAGGTTGTCCGTCGCAACCACTCCGCGTTCCAACAGCGGTAGAAAACCGAGCGTAGCAGCGGTGACATAACAACCGGGATTGGCCACCAGGCGTGCCGCCTTCAGCGCTTCCCTGTTCACCTCCGGCAGCCCGTAGACGGCCTCTTTTACCAATGCCGTGCAGGCGTGCGGCATTCCATACCATTTCTCCCAGAGCGGAATATCCTTTATTCTGAAATCCGCTGCCAGATCTACAACACGGGTACCCGCTGCAATCAGTTCAGGAACCTGCTTCATGGCGGTACCGTTCGGTGTAGCATAGAACACCAGGTCGCAGCGTTTCAGCAGAGCGGCATCCGGTTGGGAAAAACAGAGATCAACTCTACCGCGCAGGTTGGGGAAAAGATCAGAGACCGGCCTGCCCGCTTCCGAGCGGGAAGTTATGACCGACACCTCAACATCGGGATGACCGGCCAGCAGCCGGAGCAATTCGACCCCGGTGTATCCGGTTCCACCGACAATAGCAACCTTCTTCCTCGCCATTTCCCACTCCACAAACGCAGTCCAGACAGTTGGACCATGAACAAAATTGTGCCGATTATAACAAGGCCCACCGGATAAAAGCCAAACGCCCATGCTACACTGAGTGCCGTCGATTAGTGTTAACAGACCCTAGCAGACAATGGACCCGATACAGATCATATCCCTGACACTGGGTGCCGCCTGGGCATCCGGTATAAACCTATACGCCGCAGTACTGGTACTCGGTTATCTCGGCGTAACCGGGGATATTTTTCTACCCCCCGAACTTCAGATCCTTACCAACCCGCTGGTACTCGGAGCCGCCGCTCTGATGTACGCAATTGAGTTTTTTGCCGACAAGATACCCGGTGTCGATTCGGGTTGGGATCTCGTTCATACATTTATCCGCATTCCCGCCGGAGCGGCGCTGGCCGCCGGCATGGCCCAGGGACTGGATATCAGTCAGGGTGCGGAGTTCGCCGCGTTGCTGGTGGGAGGCGGAATTGCAGCTGCCAGCCACACGGCAAAAACGGGCACACGCATGCTGATCAACACCTCACCAGAACCGGTCAGCAACTGGAGTGCCTCAATTGCCGAGGATATTGCGGTTGTGGGCGGGTTGTGGGCATCGCTTCAATATCCCTGGGCCTTCGTGATTGGACTGGTGCTCTTCCTGCTGTTGGTGGCCTGGCTGCTGCCTAGAATCTGGGGAGCACTAAAACGCACCATTCGCGCCCTGGGTAATCTCTTCAAAGGCAGGGACAACAGTGGCCAGGAAGGTCTGAACGCCGATCACAACAAAGTTGATTCACTGCGTGCGCTGTACCAGGACTCAGCCAAAAAAAACAGGTAGCCGCGGCCCGGCATCCGCTTTCGTAATTCCTTCAGGAGGGGAGATCACTGTCAATGTTGATGCTTTGGATCAAAGCTTTCCATATCATTTTTCTAGTTTCCTGGTACGCGGGACTGTTCTATCTACCGCGACTGTTCGTCCATCATGCCATGTCGCAGGAGAAGCAGACACGCCAACGCCTGGAAATCATGGAACGTAAGCTATTCTGGTTCATCACGCCCTGGGCGGTGCTGACCATTCTCTTCGGATTTCTGCTGGCGGGACTTTACGGCTGGCAAGCCTTCAAAGTCATGTACTGGTTGCACCTTAAAATTGCACTGGTAGTGCCGCTGATCGGCTTCCACATATGGTGCGGAAAACTGATGATCGCGTTTCGTAGCGGCCCCAATCCCCACAGCCACGTCTGGTTCCGATGGTTCAACGAGTTTCCACTTCTTATCCTGGTCGCAGTGGTCCTGCTGGTCGTACTCAAGCCTTTCTAAAAAAGCGATCTAAATAAAAAACCGTGGAAGGCGCGCTCTTTCGCCGACCACGGTTTTTTTTCGATCGTTAAAGAATCAGCCGCAACCGCCACCCTGGGAGGAAGAGGAGCCGCAGGTACCGCAACCACCCCCACCCGATTGTTGTGGCAGATTGTTGAATACGAAGCTGGCCGCGCCATCCTCACGATCGATAAAATCGATCTCAACACCGCGCAGATGCCCCAGTGTTGCATCGTCGACGATAACGTCGAAGCCTTCGCATGCAAGCACCATATCGTTGCCGTTAACCTGATCGGTAAATGTCATTCCGAAACTGATACCGCTGCAACCCCCGGCTGTTGCGTATACACGGACGCCCTTTACGTCATCCTCTACCTGCTGCACGAGCTCAGCCATTTTGACTTGTGCCGGGCCGGAAAGAGTGAGATCACTGGTGTTCAGAACATTCATCGCGGACTCGCCCATCATTCATAACTCCAAAAAGCTAAAAACCATATAGTTTACTATATCAGCCGCCCACAAACATAAATACTGTGAAAATGGCAGGCTAAATATACTCCTTCCGATAGCCGATCAGAACTCCGGTAGATCCTGATCTCTAGAGGCGATTAAAGTTGATTCTGGCTTTTCAGTTCGTACAGATGGCGTTCCGCGTCCAATAAGTGTTGACCCCAGTGCAGATGGTAGCCAGAACGCCAGTCATCCAGCGCCTTTCCAGGCTCCACTGTCATTAATTTAAGGCCGTGTTTCAGCTCGCAGTATATGTCGGTCAGATCGTCGGCAAGGCTGCCGCTCATGCTTTGCCCATCCTGGGCCACATCAAACTGCATCCAATAGCCATCCCGGTTGCCAAGCATTTCACGCAATTCGGCAAAAAGCTCAAACCGCGCATCCAGATCAGGGCTCATGGAGTGATCCAGAACATTCGCATCCCCCAATGCTTCTATAGCAGCGTGCAACCGGGGCAGAATGGATGCCATCTTCTCCAGCCAGTTATCGTCGTTTGCGTCCGCTTTTTCGATCAAGTTGCAGTAATCCTTAGCAACTGTCTCCATTTCAATGGTGGTTGGACTCATGTTTCCCCCTTTGCCAATGAGGTTTTATCTCTAAAATTCACGTCTCTTATTGTAGTTGAGAATCGTCGAATTGGTGGGAAATTGAGTGCTCCGGGACAGCTAAAAGCCGCGGGATGGGATAAAATGTATTTTTACTCAGGACCCAAAAACGATCAATCATGGCAATTCCTGTGGTACTCACAATTTCCGGCCATGATCCTACTGGCGGTGCCGGCATTCAGGCAGATATCGAAGCCATCGTCGCTGCGGGTTGCAGGGCCACCAGCGCGCTGACCTGTCTGACGGTCCAGGACACGGCAAATGTTCACCAAGTGGTCGCTTCCTCCCCCACACTGCTGGATGACCAGATTCGAACAGTTCTGGGCGACATGCCCGTCGCAGCATTCAAGATCGGGCTAATCCCGGATATGGCCACCCTGGTAGTGATCTCCGAAGTGCTGAGGGATCATCCCGCTATTCCGGCGGTACTGGACCCGGTGTTGGTAAGCGGTGGCGGTAGCGACCTGGCAAGTAACCTGTTGCTCGCCGGGTTTCATGAACATCTACTGCCGCGCGTTGCGCTGATCACGCCCAATTCTATCGAAGCACGGCGCTTAAGCGGCGCCCGGCTGTTGGATGAGTGTGGACAGGTGTTATTGTCGCGGGGATGCCGGGCGGTATTGATCACTGGAACCCACGAAACCGACAGAAAAGTGATCAACCGATTATATCAACCGGAGTCCAGAGTATTCACTCGCAGCTGGCCCCGCCTGGAGGGAAGTTATCACGGCTCCGGCTGTACCCTCGCCTCATCCGCTGCAGCTTTCATCGCCAGGGGCGTTCAGCTGGAAACTGCCGTGCAACAAGCGCTTGAATACACTTGGAATTCACTTTCACATGGCGATCGTCCCGGCAAAGGACAGCTGCTGCCAGAGCGACTTTTCGCCATGCGGCATCACCTGGTATCCGGTTCATGAACAGACCTGTTTTCAGGGGGTTGTACGCGATCACCGACAGCACCCTCACCCCTCCCGGCAGCATGCTTTTGCAAGTACAGCAGGCGCTGGCCGGTGGCGCGCGCATGCTCCAGTACCGGGACAAAAGCGGAGAGTTTCGGGTTAGAAAAGCGCAGGCCGAAGCGCTGCTGACGCTTTGCCGTCAGGTCGCTGTACCGCTGATAATCAACGACGATGTTGAGTTGGCGCGGAGCGTCGGTGCCGACGGCGTTCATCTCGGAAGGGAGGATCCACAGCTGGAGTCAAGCAGACGCATATTGGGTCCGAACGCGATAATCGGCGTCTCCTGCTACAACGACTTTGAGCTTGCCCTGCGCGCCGAGCAGTCAGGCGCGGACTATGTCGCCTTTGGACGTTTCTTCGCTTCAACCACCAAACCCAAGGCGGTTTCCGCGAGCATCGACCTGCTGCGCCGCGCCAGCAGGGAATTGAAAATCCCCACTGTTGCCATTGGAGGTATAACGCCGGAAAATGGTGCTGCACTGGTCACCGCAGGCGTAGACATGCTCGCGGTGATCCAGGGTGTCTTTGGGCAGCCGGATATTCGGGCTGTCTGCGCACAGTTCAATCTACTCTTTGCTGATACAGGGGATGCTCCGCCATGACTGGTACCCACGAACGTTTCGTCCAGGCACAACAGCACATACCCGGAGGGGTTAATTCACCGGTCCGTGCTTTCAAAGGTGTGGGGGGTGACCCGGTCTTCTTCGAGCATGCAAGCGGCCCTTTTGTATTCGACCCCGAAGGAAAAAAATATATCGACTACGTCGGCTCCTGGGGACCAATGATACTCGGACACGCCCACCCTGAAGTGATCGCGGCTGTCAGTGAAGTGATCAAAAAGGGGCTCTCCTTCGGAGCACCGACCGAAATCGAGACGCGCATGGCTGACCGGGTTTGTGAACTGGTGCCGTCATTGGAACTGGTGCGCATGGTCAGCTCGGGTACCGAAGCAACCATGAGCGCCATCCGCCTGGCCAGGGGCTATACCGGTCGTGACAAAATCGTCAAATTCGAAGGCTGCTACCATGGTCACTCTGACTCGCTGCTGGTTAAAGCGGGCTCCGGCATGTTGACGCTTGGAGAGCCCAGTTCCCCCGGCGTACCCGCTGCGCTGGCCGAATTAACCATAACGCTCAGCTTTAATGACCTGGCACAGGTGAAAGAGACCTTCGCAAAGGTCGGAGAACAGATCGCCTGCATTATCGTAGAGCCGGTAGCCGGCAACATGAACTGTATTCCACCCCTGCCCGGCTTTCTCGAAGGCCTGCGTGAAGTTTGCGACCGCTACGGCACACTGCTTATTCTGGACGAAGTCATGACCGGATTCCGGGTCGCGCTGGGCGGTGCTCAGGGCTACTACAAGATCAAACCCGACCTGACCACGCTGGGTAAAGTTATCGGCGGCGGCATGCCGGTGGGCGCCTTTGGCGGCAAACGCCTTATAATGGAGAGCATCTCCCCGCTCGGACCGGTTTACCAGGCAGGAACGCTCTCCGGCAATCCGGTTGCTATGACGGCGGGTCTGGTCACGCTGGAGCTGATATCAGCGCCCGGTTTTTACGCATCGCTCACTGAAAAAACCCAACGCCTGGTGACGGGACTGATGGATCAGGCGGCAAACGCCGGTATCCCATTGACCAGCAATCAGGTGGGGGCCATGTTCGGTATATTCTTTACCGAAGCGGAGCAGGTTACCAACTTCAGCCAGTCGACTGGCTGTGACCAGGAGCGGTTCAAGCGCTTCTTTCACGCCATGCTGAAGCGTGGCGTCTACCTTGCCCCCTCGGCATTCGAAGCTGGATTTGTCTCCGCCGCGCATAGCGACAGCGAGATCGATGCCACCCTGGAAGCCGCCGGGGAAGCGTTCGCCGAAATTGGCTGATGCAAAGCCTGGCTGGCAATGCGCTGCCGAGTTTGACCGGCATCCCCGGAGTATCTGCGACAACATTGGAGCCGCAACAACGGCGCTGTCGGCTATATCCGGGTGACTGAACTATTCCAACAACTGCTCGGCTGGGTCGCACTGCACCCGTACTGGTCGGGTGCGCTGATATTCCTCGTCTCCATGGCCGAGTCTTTGGCAATCGTTGGTCTGGTGGTGCCGGGCGTGGCGATAATGTTTGGCATCGGCGCAATGATCGGGGCCGGCTCCATCGAGTTCGGCGCCGCCGTAGGCTGGGCGGTAGCCGGTGCGGTGGCCGGCGACGGATTGAGCTTCTGGCTGGGGCGCCGCTATAAGGAACGGCTCAAAGAGATCTGGCCGTTCACCCGCTACCCAGCGAGCCTCACCCGGGGTGTTGCGTTTTTTGAGAAGTACGGCGGAAAAAGCGTCGCTATCGGTCGTTTTTTCGGCCCCGTCCGGGCAGTTATCCCGCTGGTCGCGGGCATGATGGGAATGCCGCCCTGGCGATTTGCGCTGGCAAACGTTCTCTCGGCACTGGTCTGGGCGCCCGCCTATCTGCTTCCTGGCATGGTGTTCGGCACTTCCCTGGTGCTGGCTTCAGAGGTCGCCTTCAGACTGGTTGGCGTCATCCTGCTGCTGGTATTCACCGTCTGGTTCATCGTCTGGCTGGTACACCGTATTTTCCTGATGCTCCATCCCAGGGCCTCCCGACTGCTTCAGTCGTTTCTGAGCTGGGGTCATCGCCATCCCATGCTGGAAGGCATTGCGGGCGCCCTTGCTGACCCCAAAAATCCCGAGGCCAGAGGGTTGTCAATCCTGGCGACGCTGCTGCTTGTCGCATCTGCCCTGTTCACCCTGATCACCGGCTGGAGCCTGACCGAGGGGGCGCAGTCAGGCATCAACTACACGGTTCTGGAGGCGCTGCAAAGCCTGCGGACACCCTGGGCTGATCATCTGATGGTTTTCATCACCGGATTAGCCGACCTGGAATCGATAGCACTGCTTTTTGTCATGGTGCTGACCTACCTTCTTTGGAAAAAATATAGACGTGCCGCACTCTATTGGCTGGCAGCTGCAGGATTCGCATTGGTTGCGGGTCCACTACTGAAATACGGGTTTCAGATTCCCCGTCCGGAGATCGTCGCACAGGCGGGTGCAAGCTACGCCTTTCCCAGCGGACACACCCTGTGGGCCATGGTGATGTACGGGTTTCTTTCGGTGCTTGTGGCGCGCACGGTCACACCGCGCTGGCGCTGGATACCCTACAGTCTGGCGGGTCTGCTCATTACCACTGTTGCCATATCAAGACTCTACCTCGGCATGCACTGGCTGTCAGACGTTCTCGGCAGCATCGCACTCGGACTGGTGTGGATCTCCGCGTTGGGAATAGCCTACAACCGACATGCCGCTGCTGCGGAAAACCGTGCGTTGGCGGTAATCGGATTGTGCGCCATTCTGCTCACACTGACGATTCAGGCGCTCTATTCACATACCGCTAAATTTGACTATTACACACCGGTCAAATCTTTCGTCGAGATGCCCGAAGTGCACTGGTGGAACAGCGGTTGGCGGGAACTGCCACAAGAGCGCCACGACACCCGTAAGCGCCTGCAGGATAAACTGACGCTGCAGTACGCGGGCGCGCTCGAGAGTTTCGAATCGGTGATGACAACAGCCGGCTGGCGAAAAGCTGAGCCTTTGAATTGGGCAGAGCTGTTAAAACTACTCTCCCCCAGCCTTGCTCTTCAGGAGCTTCCGGTATTTCCCCAGGTTCACGACGGCAGCCACGAATCACTCCGGATGGAGAAGCGTTTGCCGGACGATCGCCGGCTGGTGCTGCGCCTCTGGCCTGCCTACGTCAGCCTGACACCCAGCGGGAAACCGTTGTGGACAGGACTGGTGAGTGAGCAACAAAAGGTGGTGATTCTCAACACAATCTCTTTTGCCGCCAGCGCCGGAGCAGAGCAGGGCGCCTTCGCTCAAAGTGTGCTGAATGCTGGCGGGGTGTTGCGCCAGCGCATGACTGAGAGCGACGTGTTGCTGATACGAAGTTCCGGGGCGACGCAAGATTGAACCAAGCGCATCAGGAATCTCCGGACGGCTCTCCCCAGCGCTGCAACAGATGGTGCTCAATTGACAGATGATCCAGCACTCGCGCCACCATGAAATCGATCAGTTCCGCAACTGCCTGAGGACGTTGGTAAAAGCCCGGACTGGCCGGCATGATGGTCACCCCAAGCCGAGAGAGCCGGAGCATATGCTCGAGATGAATGGAGGATAGCGGCGTTTCCCTGACCATCAGAATAAGCCGACGCTGCTCTTTCAGCATCACATCAGCGGCGCGCTCGATCAGATTATTACTGGCGCCGCAGGCGATGGCCGACAGCGTTCCGGTGGAACAGGGGGCGACAACCATCGCGTTCGGGGCATTGGAACCGCTCGCCACGGGCGCGGTCCACTGTTCCCGCCCGAATACCCGCAGTTGCCCTGGCGCGGCAGCGAATTTTTCGCTCAACAGCGCTTCTGCGGCTGAAGGCTGCGCCGGAATGGAGAGCTCGCTTTCGAGGGAAATCACTACCTGTGCAGCTTTGGATATCATCAGGTAGACAGGGCACTGCGCCTGCAGCAGGCACTCCAGCAGCCGCAATCCATAATCGGTTCCGGATGCTCCGGTAATCGCCAGGGAGATTGTCTGCCTGCCATCACTCATCCGACTCCCCCTCCAGCCTGCTGCAACGCTTCCAGCAGACGCTGATGTATCCCCTCAAAACCGCCATTACTCATCACCAGCACCTGATCACCTGTCCCGGCTGTGGCTGCTAGCAGGTCCACAATAGCCTCCACGTTATCAAATACAACCGCCCTCTCACCCATGGGAGAAAAGACCGAGGCCGCGTCCCAATTCAGGTTATTAGGCGAATAGACCAGCACCTGGTCGGCTGGATCGAGCGCAACCGGCAGGCGGGATGCATGCACCCCCATACGCATGGTATTCGACCTGGGCTCCAGGATCGCAATAATACGGGTCGCGGACCCGACCTGGGCGCGCAACCCCTGCAGGGTTGTTTCAATGGCGGTGGGATGGTGGGCAAAATCGTCGTAGACGCGAATACCCGCGACCTCGCCGCGCAACTCCATGCGCCTTTTCACGTTAAGAAAACCCGGCATCGCCTCGATCGCCACCTTTGGGGGAACACCCGCGTGACGGGCGGCCGCGATTGCAGCCAGTGCATTAGCGGTATTGTGCTGCCCCGAGAGCCCCCACTCGACGCGTCCCTGGCTGCGCCCCTCAAACCAGACATCGAACGCCTCGCCGGTCAAAGTGGCATTCCTGGGGCGCCACTGGGCGCCGGCATCGGCAACTGAAAAGCGCTCCAGCGTCGTCCAGCAACCCATCGACAGTACCTCATCCATAGCCGGCTCTGCGGCAGGCGCGATGATCAAACCGGATGCCGGTACAGTGCGCACGAGGTGGTGGAACTGACGCTGAATCATCTTCAGATCGTCGAATATGTCGGCATGATCGAACTCCAGATTGTTCAATATCAGGGTACGCGGCCGGTAGTGGACGAACTTGGAACGCTTGTCGAAGAAAGCGGTATCGTACTCGTCCGCCTCCACGACAAAAAACGGAGACTCTCCCAGCCGGGCCGAAACCCCGAAATTCTCTGGCACGCCCCCGATCAGAAAACCCGGCGACAATCCTGCATCCTCCAGTATCCAGCTCAGCAGGCTGGCGGTGCTGGTTTTGCCGTGGGTACCGGCCACCGCCAATACCCAGCGTCCCCGCAGCACCTGTTCCGCCAGCCACTGCGGTCCCGATGAGTAAGGCAACCCTTCATCGAGCATATACTCCACTGCCGGATTGCCGCGGGACATGGCGTTTCCCACCACGACACAATCCGGCGCCGGTTGCAGATGAGCCGGCGCATAACCCTCCATAAGACGAATACCCGCCGCCTCCAATTGTGTGCTCATCGGCGGATAGACGTTTGCATCGGACCCGCTGACCCGGTGTCCCATCGCACCTGCCAGCAGCGCAATGCCTCCCATGAAGGTGCCGCAGATTCCGAGGATATGGATATGCATGTCAAACCACCGTAAACAGGCTCTGAACGATGTAATTCACAATCAGAAAATAGCTAAGGGCGATGGTGATGCCAGCCGCCATCCCTATCTCCAGTGCCTGTCTGACTATATGCCCGACGATTACCAGTGCCCAGATGACAACGACCAGGTAGAACAACCCACTCAACCCGACTGCGCTGGACGCCGCTGCATCTCCTGAGTCCAGCAACTGCAACGGCATGGTGACAAGATTGATTAACGCACCGGATCCAAACAGTGCAGAAGCCGTTTGCAGAAACCTTGCCGACTTACCGGTGAACTGCAGTACCACTCTGAGCAGTCCCAGCAACACCAGGATATCCAGCAACTGCGCGGCCAGCGCGGTACCTAGACTGCCAAAGTTTCCTACGATAACAAGAGTGCCCGTCAGCAGCGAGAGAAGCGCTGTCAATAAAACTAGAAAGCCCGATCCAGGCAGATCCTGAGGACCCGCGCGCAGCAGACAGATGTCGACAAACACATTAAGCAGTCGCCCCAATATGAGATCCTCTAATTCTGGTCAACCATCGGCCCAAACGGCTATAAAAAAAACAGGCACTGACGCGTCAGTCTATTTGCCACCGATTGAAGTTTCAGACCCGGGCAAGGATCGATGGCGGCCTGAGCATCATACATCCTGATTCAGTCAGGAAAAACCGTCGGCAAGAGTGTTATCCTCTGCCACCTGAATAGTTGCCATGAAGAGAACACAATGCAGGAACGCTATATCGATACACCAGAGAAACTGGAACAGTTCTGCGATTCAATCAGGCATAGCAACTGGTTGGCACTGGACACCGAATTCATCAGGGAGAAAACCTACTTTCCCCAGCTCTGCCTGCTTCAGGTTTGCGATGGAAACAGTGCAGCCTGCATAGACCCGCTCAGCCTGGACAGGCTCGATTCGCTAATCGAGATTATCATGGACCCCGCCATCGTCAAGGTGTTTCATGCCGGTCGCCAGGATCTGGAGATATTCAGCTTCCAATGGAACAGACTGCCCACACCGCTGTTCGATACCCAGCTTGTCGCCACGCTGCTGGGCCTGGGCGAGCAGCTCGGCTACGCCAACCTGGTTCAGAAACTGCTGGGGATCGAGCTCGACAAAGGCCACACCCGAACCGACTGGTCGCGGCGTCCGCTGCAGGAAGGACAGCTGCGCTATGCTCTGGACGATGTCATATACCTGGGCGAAATCTATACAGATCTTGCTGACAAACTAAAAAAACTGGGGAGAGAAAACTGGCTACAGGAGGAGTTCGATCTGCTTTCCAATCCTGATACCTATCGAATAGACCCCGAGGGTACCTGGCAAAAAATCAAGGGGCGGCAGCGGTTGAAGGGAGTCCAGTTGGCGGTTCTGCAGGCATTGGCGGCCTGGCGTGAGAAGCTGGCTGTTGAGTCAGATCGGCCCAGGCGCTGGATACTAAAAGATGAAGTTCTGGTGGATCTGGCCAGAAAAGCACCGAAAAACGTTGATGACCTGGGCCGGACCCGGGGGTTGGATCAAGGGTTTGTGAAACGTCACGGCGCGCACCTGCTGAGCCTGATCGCGGAATCCCGCGCGCTTCCCAAGAGATCCTGGCCGCAGGAGAGACAGCCGCCCACGCGACTGGATCCCAATCAGGAGGCAGTGGCAGATATGCTGATGTGCAGCCTGCGCCTGCTGGCAGAACAAAATCAGGTCAGCCCGGCCGTATTGGCCAGCCGGAGTTCGCTGGATCAGCTGGTTGCGGGGGAGCGCGACCTGGAGCTTCTGCGCGGCTGGCGCGGGAGGCTGGCGGGTGACAGTCTGCTCGAGGTTCTGGCAGGCCGGCTCATGCCACGTTTAATTGAAGGGCGCCTCGTGCTGACGGAGGTCTAGGCCCAACGCCGAACAACCACCGCTATCACCAAACCGATAATCGCTATACAAACTATCATCCAGTTGCCCCAGCGGGCGTAAGGTGTCATACCCTGAAGCGGTGAAATGAAGCCGCTTAATACATCCGTTTCGAATGCTGGGGAGACGGCGGCAAGGCGCCCATCTGGAGCGATGATCGCTGAGATACCGGTATTGGTTGAGCGCAACAGGTAGCGCCCACTCTCCAGCGCCCGCATACGGGCAATTTCAAGATGCTGCGGCATTGCGAGCGAATCGCCAAACCAGGCGTCATTGCTGGCGTTCACAAGAAATGCCGCTTCCGGCAGCGCCTCTATCACTTCTGCGCCAAATGCGTCCTCATAGCAGATGGATATGCCCACGGAATAACCGGCCAGATTGAGCAGGGGCTTGCCTCCTCCACCCGCAGAAAAATCGGACATGGGGATCTGCAACCAATCGATCAGCGGCTGCAGCAGGGGCTTCAAAGGCATGAACTCGCCGAATGGAACCAGGTGTCGCTTGTGGTAGGCTGCCCGCTCCGTTCCCAGTGCCAACATGGCATTGTAGTATTTGTTACCGGGTTTCGAATCGGCAATACCCAGCAACAAACTGCTGCGATTCTCCTTCGCCTCCAGATCCAAGGGTCTGAGGAACGCCTCATCAAGCTGCGCTACAAACCCGGGAACCGCTGTCTCCGGCCAGATGATCAGGTCGCTGCCCCAGTGCTGCCGGGTCAGCCCGGTATAAAGATCCAGGGTCGGTCGCAGACTACCCTGTTTCCATTTCTCCTCCTGAGCGATATTACCCTGGACGATACTGACCGAAATTGGTTCGCCCGCAGCCTGCGTCCACTGCTCTCCCGTCAACAGAAAACCGCCACCCCAGGTAACGACAAGCAAGCTTATAAATAGCAGGCGCCTGTAACCGTCAAGCAGCAGGGCTCCAAGCAGCGATGCCGCACTAAGGGTTACCGCCAGAGTGACGCCGTATACGCCCAACAGCGGCGCCCAACCCGCCAGTATCGAATCTATCTGCGAATAGCCCAACGCCAGCCAGGGAAAGCCGCTCAACAGCCAACCCCGCAACCACTCAAACAGCGTCCACAGCAGGCAAACGGACAGCAGTTTTACAGCCGACGCGCCCCTCTGTTGATGGATCTTCACCAGCAGCCAACCGACTGCGCCATAGTAGAGCGCCATTAACGCGGCAAACAAAAGCGTAATAACAATGGCCAGCAGGGTGCCCACATTGCCGAACTGGTCGATGCTGATATGCATCCAGAATACACCGACTCCCATCAGGCCGAGACCGAATAGCCAGCCTTCCCGAAAGGCCTGCGCAGGAGAAGCATTCAACCACAGCAGAGTCAGCAGGAACGTTCCCGCAATGGCCAGAAAGTGAAACGAGAAAGGAGCGAACGACAGTACGCTGAGGGATCCGGCAGCGAACGCGAAAAGCGACCTCCAGAACGGGGATAACGATGCTACATTTCTAAAACTATGGGGGAGTGGTTCAGGCGCCGCCACCTGAATCCTCTCTCTTGAGGCGGATGCTCAGCAGATGAATACGCCGGCTGTCGGCGCGCAATACCTTGAATCTGAAATTTCCGATCTTGGTAGTCTCTCCCCTTTGTGGCAGGTGTCCCAGCGCATTGGTAACCAGGCCGGAAAGCGTATCGAATTCGACATCCGGAAAATTGGTACCGAAAAAGTCGTTGAATTCGTCAATGGTGGTACCGGCCTTGGCCGTGTATTCGCTTTCCCCGCATTTGAGAATGGCAACCTCGGCGTCAAAGTCGTATTCGTCCTCGATCTCGCCGACGATCTGTTCCAGGACATCCTCGATAGTCACCAAACCCGAGGAGGCGCCAAATTCGTCGACAACGATAGCCATATGATTACGGCTGGCCCGGAACTCACTGAGCAGCACATTTAGCCGCTTGCTCTCCGGAACAAATACAGCGGAACGCAGAACGTCGCGGATGTCGAAACGCTTGCGGCTCTTTTTCCGGGAGTATGCAAGCAGATCCTTTGCCAGAATTATCCCAACCACCTCACCCCGATCATCGCCGATGACCGGAAACCTGGAGTGGGCCGTCTCGATTATCAGCGGTAAGAACGCCTCGATTGGAGAATCCCGGTCGATGACCACCATGTGGGCACGGGGAATCATGATATCCCGTACCCTGAGTTCCGAAACCTGCAGCACCCCCTCGATCATGGAGAGTGCCTCAGCATCCAACAGGTTGTGTTTTTTAGCTTGCCTCAGCAGTTCCATCAGCTGTGCCCTGTTCTCCGGACCACCGCTGAATCGACCTGATACCTCTTTTGCCCATCGACGGAATAGCGAGTCGCCTTTGGTTCTTTTTTTACTCATAATCTATGGCCGTCAACATAGGGATCTGAAAACCCTAATTTCGCAAGAATCGCCACCTCGGCAGACTCCATCTTCAATACCTCCCGGTCGGTCTGATGATCCAGGCCCAGCAGATGCAGTGTGCCATGTACTACCATATGCGCCCAGTGCGCAGTTAGTTGCTTTCCCTGCAGTTCAGCCTCCTGCTGCACCACCGGAGCGCAAATCACAAGATCCCCGAGCAGGTACGAGCCGACAACGGCAGGTGCATCGAACGGAAAGGAGAGGACATTTGTCGCGTTGTTCTGACCACGAAAAGCCCGGTTCAGGCGCCGACTCTCGGACTCGTCCACCAGCCGGATAGTCAGTTCAGCCCGCTTCCTGCGTCCCTTCAGGGCCATCTTAGCCCAGCGCCGAAACTCACGCTT
>Ga0316201_10000801_pt1 | contig 19562 bp, 13 predicted proteins | sample CS6wburrow_MG_FD_204516 | JGI IMG/M metagenome (GOLD analysis project Ga0316201, IMG submission 204516) | Coastal sediment microbial communities from Delaware Bay, Delaware, United States - CS-6 worm burrow | ecosystem: Environmental > Aquatic > Marine > Coastal > Sediment | place: USA... | reverse complement strand
CGATCTAGGCTAATAGCAGTCGTCCCCTCAGTCTGGAATTTCAACTGTTCCCGTCATTTTCCCCCAATAAGCGAATTGGGTTTCACCAACAAAGCTGGCGAGTCGTTTTCTCAAACTAGGGAGATTTGAAATGAAGAAAATCCTGCTTGCTCTTATGTTTATGGTCTTATCCGGTGCGCTATTTGCCGGCGGACAACCCACGGTGGGTTCCGATGCACCATCATTTAACTTACAGGATCAAAATGGCGATTGGCATACCCTCGAGAATTACCGCGGCCAGTGGCTGGCCATTTATTTTTATCCAAAGGACGACACCCCGGGGTGTACAAAGGAAGCCTGTAATTTCCGAGACAACATTTACGCCTTCAAGGCCATTGACGCTGCCGTCGTGGGTATCAGTGTCGATGATGTCGAGTCGCACAAGAAATTTGCTGATAAATACAAACTACCGTTTACCCTTCTCGCAGATTCAGACAATACAACGGCGAGCGCATACGGTGTTCTGAAGGACTATAAATTGTTGAAACTGGCCAGCCGCCAGTCATTCCTGGTCGATCCCAATGGCAAAATTGCAAAACATTATGGTGATGTTGATCCGGATACCCATACCCAGGAAGTGCTGGCCGATATCAAAACACTTTCAGAAGTCTGGCAAAGCACCCTTTGACCGTATTTGTACAGACTTGGTCCTGCAAACAGTGTCCGGTCATGTCTGATCTATATGTCTGCTGTTCTCCGAGTACAAAAAATCCTCGCGGCAACCGCCACGGGTTTTGATCATTACAATTACCAGCTGTAGCCGAGGGTTTGATTACAGCGGATACCCAGGCAATAGGATCGAAAAGCTTCTCCTCTCCCGTTCCCGGAATAAATGTAACGGCCACACTTGAATGATGGGGTGTATAAAGTGTGGTTCTTACTATCCAGCCACCACCCGCAATACGCGCCTGCTCTGTCATGGATCTTACATTAGTGGTGTCGTCAAAAGAATCTTCAATTAAATCTTAGTCCAGTTTCATTTCTTTACTCCAGTTAGCTTGCCCACTTTTCCTTCTACGATGTGAGTGTCGCGGCTTTTGCGGCTTTTGTGCTTGACCCTGGATGGTTTATTAGTTATGTCCGCCAAGCATGAAACCAATTACTGAACTATACTTAAAAAACCAAATTCAGCAGATGATATTGATGGTAAATAGCCATGCGTTAAATAATGCATACCCCTAATAACTAAATAATGAATAGGACTCTTATAATGAAAAAAGCACTAACTAATTTTGTACCTGTCGCAACGATCCTGCTGGCGCTGTCAGCCCAATCGATAAATGCTGGTGATAAGCCTTTTCCAAATATAGTCGACGCCCTCGATGCCTCCTGGCCTGAAGGTTTCGCGATTGGCATGGGGTTTACTGCCTATAACGGCTCAATCGATGGATCAATCTACAAGGTAAACTTGCGAACCGGGCAAGGTGAAACCCTGGTGGAGCCTGAGCCCGATTTTGACTTGTTTGCTGGTGATTGTCATAAGCTCGGAATGCGTGTCGACAGCCGCACCAACTATCTGTTTGTCGCCGGGTGTGGAAATGGTGACGCGTATGTCTTTGACGCGGATACCGGCGTAGAAATAATGAAATACCAGTTGGATGATTCAGGTTTGTCGGTAATCAATGACATAGCCATCACCAGTGACGCAGTTTATTTCACCGATTTCGGCCAACCTTTTATGTATCGGTTGCCACTGTCTAGAAATGGCGGAATTCCAACAAGTGAATATGCTGCAACTGCTATACCCCTGACCGGTGATTTTGAAGTTGGCGATAACTTAATTGATGTTTTTGCCAATGGTATTGTGGCAACACCCGATGGAAAGACCCTGATCATCGGCAACTCGGGTAGTTCGAAAATTTTCAAAGTGGATCCAACCACCGGCCACTCGGATGAAATCATTGTTGATCCGCCTCTATTAGGTCTTCTGGAAGGAAGCTTTCTGGATGGAATCGTATTACAGGGTCGTACCTTGTATATTGTGAGTCCGGGCGAAACCGCTGAGGGTGACCTGGTCCAGGTCGTGGAACTGGACAAGGGTCTGCTTACCGGAACGTTCCAAGGGAAAATTACCGACCCCAATATGAGCGGAGTAGCGAGTGGTGCCCTCTTTGGGAAATCCCTGTACGTGAACAATGCCCATTATGACGCTTGCTGCGAAGTGGATGGCGAAGGAAATCCCATTTTTGACGATGATGGAAACCCTGTGCTCTTATACATCGAGAGGACTATAACCAAGTTGAACCGCCACGCAGTGGAACCGGTGGAATAGAATATCTTTTCGGCTACGTTTGTCGACAGACTTTTACGCAAAAGCGAAACCCCGCTCATGCGGGGTTTTGTGTTTTTGGAGAAGGGTTGCTCATGGCCGAGGCTGTGTGATAACTCAGTGTTAGCCTTCAGGAACGCTAACAGGTCGCATCAGATGCCTTGTCTTTGGGTTTTAGCAGGATCTATTTCGGTTTAGGTTATCTTGGCGGGAGAATAATTCGGCGTTCAGAAGGAACTGAGATCGCCTATATTGGCGGTATTTAGTGACTAAAAAGGGCTTTTCTATGCCCTTATCGCCTCGATGAGAGGCTTTGTACCGAAGATGTTCATCAAATGCAGACCTCAGCAGTGCAGACCTCAGCTGTGCAAACCTCTTCTATGCAAAACTCATCAATGCAGACCTCAGCAGTGCAAACCTCACCAATGCAAAACACATCCCATGATCACCGTCAGTACATCACCAATGCTCCACATTGACTTCGGCAAGGATAAACCAGGCATGACCCTGCAACGTGAGTACCGTGAAAGTGGCAGTTCTGGATTCCTCGACTCTTTACCGCCACCGTTGAATAAGCGGGTGGTTTCAGCCTTGCTTAGCCTTCGTTAAAAACAAAAAGAACTGTGCCAATAACATACCGCATAATAAACCACCTGTATTGGCGGCCAAATCTGACCATTCGCCATAACGATTAACATAAGGTTGAATTAATTCAAGCGCGCCACTGTAACAAACAAAAAACATCGCAATAAGCCAACGTTGTTTATGCTGCTTAATGGCTGTTGGTAACATCAAGATGGCATAAGCAATAAAATGATGGGTTTTGTCAGTACCAGGTACGGCTGGTAACTCTGCGATAGGCCATAACGACAATATGGTGATCATCGTCAAAATTAGCATGGTTAAAGCAAGATAAAAACGACTAATGAAATTGATGAACATCTGCATAGTGATTAACAGGTTAAGGTGAATATCAGCAAATACCGAAGATTAGTTGTGCTGCATTATAAAGGTTCGTACTCCGGCGAATGTGAACTCTGATTCCGTAAAAACCGGAAGAGTGTTCCCGATGGACCGACGTCCTCAATCCATTGACCCACATCAATGCCCCTCGCCTGGTTGGGCGTATGCTTATAGGTTGGTATAAGAGGGAAACAGCCAACGCGAACAATAGAGAACTTGACATTCCCGAACCTTCATCCACCAATAAGGCTGCTCTTTCAGTAGGCGCTTCTGTTCTCCAATATCCCACTAAAAATTTCATTGATGGGAAATTCCTCGTTAGATTTGACCCTGATAAATGGAAGCTAGATAAAGAAAATACTGTGTCAGTTCTTGATGACGTTCAATATGTCAGCGGTGATGTTTGGCTGAGAATTATTGCAGAAGAAATCGAACTCTCTTACGAAACTTTGTTAGAAGTAATTGTTAGCAACGCGCGCGAAGCTGATCCTAGTGCTAAATTGACTAACAGTGGATTTCGAGATGTGAACGGCAAAAGAATTATGTGGGCGCGTATAGATGCTAAAGTTTCTGGTATTCCAATAATTTATTACTCTCATATTTACACAGGACCGGAAGGAACGGTTCAGCTCATCGGCTATACAACTCAGAACATATTTGAAAAACGAGTAGAAAAAATTGAAGAAGTGATTGCTAGCTTTATCGTGCAGCCTTGATAACTTTCGCCTCATTTTTTGCCATAATCCTCTACGAGGGTATATACCAATAGTCACAATCGAAAAACCCAGCATACCCCCCCCGCACCCCCCTGACGTTTTCTAACGAAATAAGTATTCCTTACAAAACAGAGAGGGGTTACTTACAGACAGGGTTATTCAATCCAAGTAGGATAGATACACGACCTGGCGGCTCCCCCATTCCCCTTGCTGTCAGGGCGTTTTTCATGTCAGATAAGAAAGGGAAAAGGGCAGAGTTTGATGTGTTTTACACCCCTCTTGCACCCCGACGGTTTTTTGTGTGTTTTAATAATTATATAAGTTATTGATTTATATGGCGCGCCCGACAGGATTCGAACCTGTGACCCCCAGATTAGGAATCTGGTGCTCTATCCAACTGAGCTACGGGCGCATTAAAGAAATGGCATTTTAACCGCTGTTTAACGGTTTGAGTATGCCTATTGAGAATAAATCAAGTGAATCGCATACCGGCGCATTCAAAAAGCGGGAAAATCGATTGCACCGGCTTCGAGTTTAATCATTGGTGCGAAATACATGCCCCCATGACACCTCGTGTGCGGAGAATGTTCCGTCCGATTCCCTGAAGGGAGCCAAAGCACTCTCCAAAGCTGCCGTAAACATTTCAATGTTTTCCAAAATAGCCTGGGTCTGGGAGGAGTATGACAGGGCGTAATTAATGATGTCATTGAAACGGTATTTCGCCTTGGTAGTATGGCCAATCGTGCCAAGGTGAGAAAAGCCGATCGATTTCATTTTTTTCATACCTTGAAAATCAACATGCGTTCTTTTTTGCCTGACGGTTTGTCGAACCTGTTGGTATGAGGCGATCCAGGGTGTTTGCTGTCCGATTCCCGCGCCACAAATAATAACCGGACACCCGCGTTTTAATGAACCGGTAAAGGTACCCTTCAGGATTGCAGGGTCCAGGTAACCAATTGCCCGGCCGATGGTCACAAGGTTGACTTTCGTTTCGGTAACGACCGGCGCCTGGTTCAGGTCTTGCTGATAAAAAGTCACATTCGGTGTTATTTGACTGGTTGCGTCTTTTAACATGGCAAGAGATTTATCAATACCCGCCACCTGTCCTGCATATCGGGATAGACCGAACGATATTTCGCCCCCGCCGCATGCCAAATCCAGTACTTTGGTCTTCCGGGTAATCTTTAAAGCATGCGCGAGTTTTTCAAAGAACTTATCTGAATATGAAATTCTCGCCTTGTAATACTTAGCGGATAGTAAAAATGCGTCAGTGCTACTCACAATGTCATTGACCTGTCATTTATTCTTTCCCTGTATTCCTGGATATATCCTGGAATTTTGCGTGACTCGGAATGACCCACCAGCAATAACAACAGGTCGTCCGGTTCACAGCTGTCCAGAATCTCGAAAATCACGTCCCTGCCAAATGTCAATACGGCGGTTGCCTGCCGTGGCACACCTTCTTCGATAAGAATCTTCTGCATGAAGGGTCCGGTAAACCTGCGTTTGGGTGGTTTGCTCGGTTCGATGTCCTTGCAATAGTAGAAATCGAAGTGTCCGGCGATGGCTTGAGCGATTTTTTTGTTCAGGGCGTCACTTCGTTTACCCAATCCTGAAAAAGCGATTACCTTGCGGCCTTTCACGCTTTGCAGATCAGCGAATGTGCATATTTTCCGAATACCGTCCGGATTGTGTGCAAAATCCATGATGACCCGGAAGGGAAGGCCATCAAATTCGTTCATACGGCCCGGTGTAAATTCCTGATCTGCACAAAATGTACTTATTGCTGACTTGATCGACGCGATATCAATACCTGCAAAGTAGCATGCCGCGATCGCGTGCATCGCGTTGCTGACATTAACCACGGCGGTGCCATTAAAAGTTGCGGGAATATCAGACACGGGCAAGACCGGTAAACAATGCCCGGCATCATGCAGAGTGATCCAGCTTTCACCGGCAATGGCTTCCAGCACACAAAATGATGCAGGTTTCCCCCCGGCCCGCTCTGTCAGTTGCGCAACGCTGAATTGCAACGACACCAGGCAGGTTTGTTCACTTTTGACAAAGTCGAGCATGGCCAGGCAGTGGGCGTTATCGGCGAACAAAACAACCGCGTGGCTACCGCGTTCAACCAGCGCACGTTTGATCACTGCCATTTCTTCAACGGTTTCGATTTCACCGGGTGCCAGGTGCTCCTCGGTGACATTGAGGCAGACCGCAACGTCGCAACGTGAGAATGCGAAACCGTGCACAGCGATACCACGATGGTGTGTTTCCAGCACGGCGGCGTTCACCTGCTTATTATTGAGGACCAGGGCGTGGCCTCTGAATGTACTGTGATCGTCCGCTGATAGTTGTTTCTGATTGATAAATATACCATCTGTACAAACGAGGGCTGACTGGTAGCCCTTGAATTGAAATACGTGGTGTATCATCCGGCTGGTTGTGGTTTTACCGTTGGTACCTGTAACAGCGATGGTGGGTATGCACGCTGATTTTGGGTCGGGGAAACACCAATCAATCAAGTCACCCGCCGCGGAGTTCAGCAATCTCTTTCCTTCCGGACATTTTTCAAAAAGCCCGTACAGATCCGGTCCAAGCTCAAAATCAACGGCCGCCCCACCGCTTTGATTGAGAGATTGCGTGATATCCGTTGATTGATAAGTGATAACAATGGGTGCAGAACCTGCTTTTTCACTAACCGCAAGTGCCTGCTCAATTATGGAGTCATGTAAGTTTTGGACAAGATGCCTGCTACCGTCAGGTTTCTCCAGCAAAGCGGTAATTTTGCTATTGATAATAAGTAGATGAAACAGCCCTGGATTTGCACTGTTAACCGTCCCAACCCGATCGACGGTTACGCCGGCCTGCTTCAGAAGCGCCACTCGTTGATCCGGGTTTCTCAGCAGGGCCTTCAAAAAGTCTCCCGCCCGGCTTAAGCAGAAAGTTCCATCGAGAAGAACGCTGTTAACAGCGTGTCCCAGGCTGAGCAATCCATTTTTTCGTACCTGGAAATCGTTTTTAATACAACCGATTAAAGGAGGTCTCTCAAATTGAAAGAATGGGATGTGGCGCTGCCGGGCAGCGTTGATGATTGCTTCAGTTTCAAATGGCAAAATCCGTTCGCGGGCAAATTCTGAGAATTGGCGCCAGGCTACTTGAAATGAAACGGGCTTACGGGCAAATAGCTCAACCGCCAGCTTTGCTGCAGCCATCCCAACGTCGGCATGTTCGTGCTCCACCAATGCAATACTGCGTTTTTTAGCATGGTCCGGGATCACCGATGAAAAATTTACACGATGACCTGCTTTGCTCTGGAGTAGCAGGGTTGTTTGCGTGAGCAGGGACGAATACCAGTTGATCCGGCCTTCCTCAAGTGCTTGCATAGGGAAGACTTCAGCCTCATTCAGAACACCGGCATCAAGCAGTGATTGACGGATATCCGAAACCTGTAAAAGCAGCTCGGTGATATCCTCGTTGCTAAAATCCAGGCGAAACTCAATGACCCGTTTTTCCGAGTGCCGGTTTGGGCCAAAATATGGGAAAAACAAAATTTCCGGCATGCTTCAATCCAATCCAAAGTTGATTAGGATAATACCCGATCCTATGACCATTCTGACAAAAGAGATTTTGATTCTCCTCGTGTACACTTAGCCACTCGTAGAATCGCGGGCGGTTCACCCTTACCTTTGTCCGCTAAACAGACTTTGGACGCCGATGAATTATGGCAGGTCAAATTAATCCACTCCAGGCAAAATTGGACATGGTGTCTCTGGATATCCAGGAACCACTTGCCGAAAGTGCACCGCTGGCCCGACAGTGGTCGGAAACACTATGTCGTGGTTGCGGATCCTATCATGGCGCCTGGCAAACCCTGAGGCTGCTGGGTGTATTGAACTCGATGCGCTCTGATGACGATTTTCTAGTCACTCAACTGGATATTGCTATAGGCGGTGGTGCCAGGAAAATCCTGATATCAGGTGCTGCGGATTATGCTTTACAGGCGCGCGTTGCAGCCGTGGCTAAAAGACACAAGATAACGCCCCGGCTCACCATTGCTGACCTGTGTGAAACGCCGCTGAAATTAAATCGCTGGTACGCCACCCGGACGGGTATGGATGTCGATATATTTCAAGGCAATATCCTGAATTATCGTAAGCCGGACCATTTCGACCTGGTCTGCACGCATTCCTTTTTACCTTTCTTTAACATGGATGAGCGCAGGAAACTTCTTGGTGTCTGGTGGGACTGTCTGTCACCGGGTGGTGCAGTATTAACTGCTCAAAGAACAAGACCCAGTAACACTTCCAGCCGGCATGGTTTTACCGACGCCCAGGCGGATGCCCTGGGTCAGCGTGCCTACGACCGGGCAGAGGAGCAGTTCGACCGGCTTGGGATAGCGCCAAAACTGGCTCGCCGGCTCGCCGTTGATTATGCGACAGGGAGATCAACCTACGTGTTTCGGGACAGCGAACAACTACGCCAGCTATTCTTACACCAGGGATTTGAATTGGAACAGTTTGCGCCACCAGACCAGGGACAGCTCGAAAAGGACCTGCCAAGTACCCCCTCAAAGCCCGGTCATCATCGTATGCGTATACTGGCCAGGAAACCGGTCAGCTAAAACGGCGTGTTCAGAACAGTTTATAGCCGTTGATAAACCGGTAAACCAGGCCTCGATAAAGCTCGATATCGAAAACAATTTCAAACAGTATGAACAACACCAGTGTCACGCTGGCAGCGATCGCCAGGGCCAGTGTTGCTTCCCTTTTCGAGACAGTTTTCAGCAGCAGAAACATGAATATAAGTATGCCGGCGTAGTGTCCGGCAATCACAATCAGGCCCAATAACAGAACTGTCCAGATGATGATTTGCAGCACCTTTCCCAGGTGGTTTTCCCTGGCAAATTCCGGTCGGGCCGATTTTGCTGAAACGTGTCTGTTAATCGTTAGAATCCGGCTGCGGTTGATTTGCAAAGCAGTCAATAACAGCAATGGTAAAAGGATGAAAACAGGCGTTCTTGCGGGCACAAAGTCGTAGCTCAATGCACCCAGGAAGGCCATCGTAAAGACTATCCCTGCTGCAGAAATAAAATATATTTCGTATGGCCTACCACGGTTTACCGACGCTTGCTTACCCGCTTCTGCTTTGTGGCGGGAGATGGTCCACAGGTTGTAGAGAAGGAAACCAACGGTGACAAACGAAAGTGCCATTGGAATAGGTTCCAGAATAAAGTATGGCCCGTCAATCTGGATGGCGAGAAACATATTTTTTTCAAGAACGGCACCCAGCACGAAACCAATCAACAGGGATGATCTTGAATATCCCAGGTGCTTCATCAGAAAACCGATCATCCCAAACAGGACGACGATTCCTATATCGAAAATTGAGTTATTGACAGCATATGCTCCGGTAAAAATAACCGAAATGAGCACCGGAACCAACACCGAAGCCGGTAGTGACGTCAGTCTGGCCAACGGGTTGACCAGGAAAATGCCCGCAATTGTTCCAAACAGGTTGCCGACGATCACCGTAAAAATCATGACAAATATTAGGTCGGTGTGGTGGCTGATAATCGCTGGCCCCGTTTGCAGACCAAGGATAAAAAGCCCGGTCAAAACGATCGCCATTGATGAGCTTCCAGGTATTCCAAAGGCCAGGGTGGATGCCAGCGCACCTCCTTCAACCGAGTCATTTGCAGATTCGGCGGCTATGACCCCCTCGATATTTCCCTGGCCAAAGGTCTCGCTGGATTTCGATGTTTGTTTGGCATGTCCGTAAGCAACAAAAGCAGCAGCCGTACTGCCCAGACCGGGTACGAGCCCCATGGCGGTGCCAATGGAACTGCAGCGCAGGACCAGCCACCAATGTTTAAAGGTCATTGCCATCCCGTGGAAGATCTGCTTTTGAGTGTCTTTTGCTGATAGACGCCGTGTGCGTATTCCGGACAAGGAACCACCCTCTACCCACAAATCAATCATCTCTGCAATCGCGAACAAGCCGAGGATAACCGGCACCAGGGGCAGTCCATCAACCAGACCCAGTAAACCGAATGTAAACCTCTCCTGGTTCGTTATGTTCTCCAGCCCAACCATGGCCAGGGCAAGACCGGCAAGGCCGGCGATCAAGCTTCGGACGATGTCCTCTTTACCCAGTACCGCAACAAAAGTGAGTGCCAGGAATATCAGCACAAATATCTCAGCGGGCCCGAAAATCAATACAACCTGCTGTAAAACCGGTATCAACAGCGCAAGTGCAATAACACCAAATAAGGCACCCAAAAAACAAGCGGTTAAAGAGGCGCCTGCGGCGAGACCTGCCAGGCCCTTGTTTCGCATTGGCGGGCCATCCAGTAATGTGGCTGCATTCTGTCCACAACCGGGTGTGCTGAACAGTATGGCGGTCAAACCGCCGCCCTGTGCAACGGTTGAGTGGCTACCCAGCAGAAAAGCGATACCCGCAGGGGGGCTCAGGCTGTAAAGGAACGGGATGACCATCGCCATCGCAAAATGACCACCCAATCCGGGAATCACACCAAGGATCAAGCCGAACATGGCTCCACCGAGCAAATAGGGCAGTACCTGCAGGCTGGTCGCCTGCAAAAACCCGCTGACAAGGGCCTCGAAGATACCCATTAAAAAACTTGCTGGCCAGCAGATGAAATCACTGCAACTCGCTCCGTACGGCATTTATAAAAAACTGCCGAATTTCAGCAGGCATTTCCAGTGTTTCCGTCACCAGTAGCTCCATTTGTTCTCCAGGTGCATAGTTTACGGTACGCCTGGCTTTCGCCGCATCATCAAGAAACCGTGGATCGTTCAGTGCCTGCTGGAAGACCTCCCTTAAAATTCGAAGTTTTTCGGCTGGTATACCGGGTGGTGCGGCAACGCAGCGGCCAACCGCGTGCAAGGCCAACCATGCATTCAGTATGTCCCTGGCAGGTTCCCGGTCAGCAACTTTATCAAGGAACTCGAATATTGCCGGCACTTCAGGTAAAGCGGCAGTTCTTGTCCGTCCGCCTTGTAACACGATCCTGGCATGGCCCGATGTGACCTGATCTATTACGCTTCCCCACGAACTCCATGTACCGTCAATACTCCCCCTTAACAGCGCCTGTCGCATCGCAGCTGAATTGTTGAACCCGTGAATGACATTCACATTCAATCCAAACAGATCCCGGCTGACTACCGCATCGACAAAGGTACTGCCACCAAAGCCGGTTGCACCGATCTTGAGTGGCACTTCTGCATTTAAGATATCGGTAAATGACCTATGTGGGCTTTGCATTGAAAGTATCAGTACACGGGTATCGGTTGCAATTCTCGCTAGGTATGACAGTTCACCTATCTGATAGTCCGAGTTTCTGATATCGGCAATTTGACTGGTGACCATGCCGGTTCCATTGATAATACTGATTGTCAGGCCATCGCCAGGTGACTTGAACAACTCACCCATGGCCCGCATTCCGCCTGAACCGGGGATGTTTCTCAGACGAACACGTGCACCACTGTACTTTTCAATATATGGGGCAACAAGACGCGCGTACTCGTCGTAACCACCGCCGGGGTTGTTAGGGATAATCCACTGTAATACGGCCCCGTCAAGAAAGGAAACAAGCGCATCACCTGAAGCATCGCTTGTCTCAGGTGTCCGGAATTTGCCCGGAACATCAATGTATAATGCCAGGGCGGTTAGCGCAGTAAAAAAAATGATCGCGATACTGGTTTTTTTAATCGCTGATTCTTTCATGATTGTTGAGTGTCAGTGGTTTCATTTAACTTCAGCTTGGCAGACTGCCTTTCATTAACTGATTGGAAGTTTTTGGCCTTTCTGAGTTTATGCAGAGCATAACATCCGGGGAAGATTAACAGTGAACGTCAAAAATTCAGTACTTATCGTGATGATCCTTTCAGTTGGAATTGTTGATAAGCTGAACTCGCAACAAATCCCCGGTGGTGACCCAAATCCGAAGATCATGGAGCAACTCGGCGCGAATATGTCCCGCGTGCGTCCGACGAATACACCTTACGAGTTGTGGTTTGAGAAAGCCAAGGAAAAGATACCGACATTTGAAGGTCTTGTGATCCAGGACGCCCGGACGGAGCCTCTGAAACCCTGGGAAGGGTTCGGTGTCGATGGTCTCTATATTAAAATGGCAGACTACCAGATTACCGATGGCTGGATACTTGAAATTCCCGCAAAGGGTCAAACAAAGCCGCAGCGTCATATGTTCGAGGCTGGCATGTATTTCTTTGGCGGTCCGGGCCACATTATTATTCAGCAGGAACAGAAGCAACCCTTGCGAATTGAGTTCAAATACCGGAGTTTGTTTTCGATCCCGCTTAATACGCGCTACCAACTTTTCAATGATAGCGATGAGTCGCTAAGGGTCGTCGCCGTTACCAGTTTTCCGTTCATGATGAATTCCACCAACAACGAGAAGTTTATCTTTGATAACCCATTCGAATTCCGCGACCGGTACAATGCCGAAGAAGACTATCTCCAACGCAGCGAGCACCCGTATTTAAACCACACAATCACCAACATGGTACCCGATGCACTTGAATTTGAGCTGGACGAATATGATTTACGGGGTAGTGGTTCAACCAATATGCACTGGGACATGTCCGGTAACACCATGATCGAGTTGCATGTCTCGGAAATTCCTCCCCGTGCATATAAGAAAGCACATCGCCACAGCAGTGATGCCTTTATCCTTTTGCTCTCCGGTGAAGGTTATTCGCTCACATGGCCGGAAGGGCGTTTTGAAGATCGCGTCGGCGTGAACTGGCATGAGGGTACGATCTTCGTGCCACCGATTTACTGGTACCACCAGCACCTGAATCCGGCTGGAAAGCCGGCCCGTTACCTGGCAATCAATGCACCCAACCTTGTGACCAACCTGGGTCTGCGTTTCGAAGATCAAAAAGAGCTGGATTTGCCACAGATTAAAGAGGAGTTTGATAAAGCCGTAGCGAAGTGGCATGCAGACGGGGAGCATGAATGAAGCCCCTAAACGGGGTCGCAGCGGGTTCTCGCGCCAGGCAAATATCAGGTTTGTTGTATGTAAGTATCACGTCATTTCTGCTGTTGAATCCGGTAATTTTACTAGCCCAGGAAGCCGAATCGCTTGCGCTCGAAGAAGTTGTCGTGTCGGCACAACGGCGAGTGGAGCCGATTCAGAATGTACCGATATCAATCGAGGTTTATAGCGGATTTGACATCAGGCAACAGGGTTTCCGCGACATGGATGCGCTGGCGAATTATTCACCGACGGTACTGATATTGCCCCGCGTCCAGGACCAGGATATTTCAATACGTGGCATCGGGACTACGGGTAACGCCCTGACACTTGACCAGGCCGTGCCGATTTTTATTGATGGCATACATTTCGGCCGGTCTTCACAGATACTGATGGCGTTCATGGATCTGGAAAGTGTCGAGGTCCTGAAGGGGCCACAACCCGTGTATTTCGGTCAGAATGCAACTGCTGGCGCGATCAATATCCGAAGCCGCAGGCCAACTGAAACCTGGCAATCAAACTTCGATGTCGAACTGGCCAACAACAATACCCAAGCGGTCGATTTCGGTGCGGGCGGGCCGCTCGGTGATACATGGGGTATCCGGGTCTCAGGCAAATACGATAATACCGACGGTTATTTGAAAGATGTCATTTCGCACGAAAAACTCGGCGCCTTCAAAAACACCGGTGGCCGGGTGATTTTGCAATGGGAGCCCACCGGGGCTCTCGAGATCACTTTTAAAGTGGGGGCATCGCAAATTCGCAGGGATGGAGAAACCACCTATCTTTGCCGCACGGACGGGCCAATGTTATACGGTCGGAATGGGCCGACAGACGATCCCGGCGTGCCACCGGGTAATGAGCGCAGTGTCTGGGCGGACCCACCCGTTGGATCGGGCTGGTCGGAAACATTCACACCGCTTGATACGGACTGTTTTAGCAGTAACAAGGGTGTCAGCAATGGTGGGCCCTACTACGTTCCGCCTGCCAATATCCGCGAGGAGAATTCCAATTTCGGGGCGCTTGATATCAGGGAGGCGGCTGAAGCATTTACCCGGGGTGACAGAAATAAGAGTACGTCCGGTTACCAGGATATCGACGCCAATAACGGCTATCTCGAATTGTTTTACAGTTTTGAAAACGGCGTCACGGCAAACTGGTTGAGTGGTTGGAATAATTACGATCGCGACTATGCGCTGGACAACAGCAATTCACCCTTCTTGATGAACCTCCAGGCCAGGGGAGAGGATTATGACCAAAAGAGCTCCGAGCTTCGATTCAACTCGGCACCGGATAGCCCGATCGAATGGATGATTGGTGCAAGCTGGCAGAAAACCGATCTGTTTGCATGGTCGTCAAGCATGCGGGCCAATGTGCGTCAGATGCAGCGCTATAACGAGATAACCGAAGAGGTTGAGTACAAAAACCTGTTTGGTACGGTCACGTTTAACTTCTTCAACGACAAGGCGTCAATCGATATTGGCGGGCGTTACGCCGACATCGACAAGTTCACCACCGCCGTATCCTATGGTGCCGAGTGGGTCTATGACGTTGAACCCGTCAGTGCGGGTGAATTGGGTGATGATTATTTTGAGCTCACCGGTGATGCGCTGGAAGCTGCCCGGATCTATCTTCCGCCCACGCCGGGGGCGAGTCTCTGGTACATGCCTTTCCGTGGGTCACGCAACATACCGATGGAATGGCAGGCTGTGAACGCGAGGGCCATCGGCCTGACCGCACCCGACTATAACGCAAGCAGGCTCGGTGGGCCGTGGGCCGAGTCGTTCACTGCGGGAAAATTCAGCCCGCAGGTGACCCTGCGCTATCGTCCCAATGAAAACACGTCGATCTATGCCAGGTATGCCGAGGCGTTCAAGATCGGTGGTTTTGATACCGGCCAAACATCCATACCGGATAACATTGATGAATTCAGATATGAATCCGAAGATGCCGAATCTTATGAACTGGGTATCAAGGGTACGCTGCTGGAGGGACGATTTGCCTATGACGCAGCATTGTTCAACCTCGAAATCCCCAACCTGCAAACCAACGCGCTTTCCCCGGACCCGGACCAGAAAACAGCGAGCATTAATGCAGGGCAGCGGGTCCGTGGCCTGGAGTTTTCAATGCAGTACGCGGCGAATGATCAACTGTTGCTGGGCCTGTCGGGTGCATTCATGGATGGGGTAATGACCGATTTCAAACGCGCCGGCTGCACCGCGGCTGAGCTGGTTGATCCGAACTCAGGCTGTGTCCCGTTTGACCCTGATGACCCCAGTGAAGGCGGGCTCATCGATCGTACGGGCTCAAAGGCACCCCGTACACCGGATTGGAAATTCGTGATGTCAGCCGACTACCGCATACCGGTGTTTGGAAAGTACCAGTTATACCTTAACGCGATCGGTTATATTTCAGATGGTTACATTCTTGACGTTGAGAGCTTCGATAAGATCGTCAAGTACAACGAGCACGGTGACCTGAGCCTGAAAGCAGGTCTCGGCGACCCTGACGGAAGATGGATCGTATCTGTCTTCGCCCGCAACCTGTTCGAGGCGAGACCGTCTTACAATGCCGAGTATGACACCTACCCGAATGGTCTTGCCGGCTCCGGTGATGACACCGGCGTATACCTGGGTGCGTCTTCGTTTACGACATACGGTCTGAAACTAGAGTACAGGTTTCAGTAAACAAACTACGGATGATCGCTGACCAAAGCAATTTGGCCGGGTGTTTTTATTATGAAAACGCTTCCTTCAGAGCGATCAGATCTTTTGTGATTATGTCTTCACGCCAACCGAGAAACCGGTCGGATAAGGGTTCGCCTTCCGATGACAGGATCAGGCTTTCGAGTTCACGCCGGGATGCGAGCAGGGCCGGGTCCACAGATAGTTCTGTTGCTTTTTGTCGCACCAGTTCCCGCATTCTGTTCATCAACTTGCGATGTTCCGGCTTCAATGAATCAGGGATCGGCGAAGTCAGCCCCTGCAGCAGAATTTCATCAATCCGGGCGATCAGGGCAGGTCCGTGACGCTGTACCGCTTTTGGGTGCCAGACATCCAGATTGGATAATTCACTTAAACTACCGGGTCTCTTGTTAGCGATGGTCATCAGGGCATTGTCTTTAATAACAAAACCACGAGCCAGATTTTGTCTTTCCGCTTCCTCATCCCGCCACGTGGCGAGCGACTTCAATATCGCCAGCGAGGTACCATCAAGCCGGTTATTACCATTGAGTCTTTTCCAGGATTGTTCCGGATCAGCGGGTGTCCGGGCCTTGCGCAACAAACTGGCACAGTCTTCAGCAAGCCAGCTTTCCCTGTTCAGGGCCTTTAAATTTGCGAGCAATTGTCTTTGCATCATGGGCAACAGGCATACATCAAGTGCTGCGTATCGGATCTGTGCAGCTCGCAATGGCCTGTGACACCAGTTGGAGCGTGTTTCGCCCTTGTCGATGGTGACATTAAGAAGCCATTCGACCGTTGTGTGATAACCCATCTGCAAGGATTGACCCAACATCGCACAGGCTATCTGTGTGTCAAAAAGCGGCTCCGGAACCGCACCCGTGGTATACAGAAGAACGTCAAGGTCTTCTGATGGGGCATGCAGTATTTTTGTAATTGCCTGGTTGTTGAATAGGCTAGATAGCGGATCGAGAGGCCCGGTTTTAAGAGGGTCTACCAACCAAACCGTTTTACCATCAGATAGTTGCACCAGTCCGAGGTCGGCTCGCCAGGTTCTCTCGCGGACAAATTCTGTATCGATGCCTATTAATTCACATTGTAACCAGTCATTGACGGCCTGCTCAAGTTGCCTGGCTGACTCGACCATAATGGGTTGGTCGGCAGCGGTGAGCGCCGTATTGATTTCATTTTGATTGTTCATTGAGAGAGAGATAATTCGCTTTTAAACCGATGCATACAGATTGATATTTCAGGTTTTTGTTGTATTTTCTTGTACTTGTTGTCACAAGACTTCTGAGTTAGAGTTGGCAATAGTGTACGGGTTCGCTGATTCCGCAGCCCGAACCATAACATGATGGAGGATTCAGGCAAGGGAAATTGCATGTTAGCCTTTAATAATATCCTCAAATATTCGACGCAGCTGATTCTGCTCAGCGCGTTGTTGTGGGTGGCTTATTCGCAGGCTCAACAGGAAACGGAAGAAGCGGGTTCAACTGACAACCGCAGAATTGAGCGATTGGGTGAAGTGAGTACAGATGAGTGGGAAATGGATCTTAGCTTACCCAGCGAAGCAGCACCTGTCTCTCCTGATATAGGCGCATTTGTGTTACCGGATGAGGAGCAGAATCAGAAACTGCAAACACTGCTGTCAAGGCTTGCAGCTAACCCGGGCAATACCGGTGTGCTTGCACAGATAAATGCTCTATTGGCAGATGTCCTGGGCCAGGCCAACAGCCTGATGGATGCCGGATCACTCGACCAGGCCGAATCACTATTTCCACCGATTCAGTCAATAAACCCGGGTCTTGCTGGATTCAGTGCTGCAAAAAGACGTCTGAAAACCTTAAAAGAAGCAAATGAATTGCTGGTGGCTGGTGAAGACGCACTGTTGTCCGGACGGCTTCTTGAACCGACACATGCCAGTGCCATGTATTTTTACAGCCAGGTGCTGGAGAAAGACCCGCAAAGCGTGTCGGCCCGAGAAGGCCTGGAGCGAGTGCAGAACGCGCTGATTGAGCGGGCCCTGGAATTGGCCCGGGAACTTGACTTTGAATCCGCCGAGATCTGGTTGGTGAAAGCATCCACAGTTCGGGAGGATCAGAAGCCTATTGAGGATGCCCGGTTTGAAATTGCCGAATTCAAGCGCGAGCGGGCAGCTGATTTAGAGAAGCAAGTCTTGGATGCGATTTATTCAGGTGATTTCGAAGTGGCAGATTTCAGAATCATTGACCTGATTGCGCTGGGCGGACATGAGGCCCAGGTTAAATCCCTGTTGGCGCAGCTTGAAGAAGCCCGTATCTACGGCGGATTCGAAGCGGGTCAGATCATCAGTGATGAGTTGAGTGCCGGGGGTAAAACTCCGGAAATCGTTATCATCGACGCCGGCAGTTTTTTAATGGGTTCACAAGGACGTTCCGATAACGTCAGCGATCACGAAGAGCCGCGACACCGGGTTACCATCAAGCGGGGGTTTGGCCTGGGTGTGAGAGAAGTGACCGTTGCTGAATTCCAGTTATTTGTCGCCCGCACCGGCTACCGGACGACGGCGGAATTAGCTGGCGAGTCGAGTATTTATGATGAAGCAGCCGGACGACTGAGTAAACGCAAAGGAGTTTACTGGAAGCACGATTACAAGGGTAAAGAGGCTAGACCCGGTATGCCGGTTTTGCATGTAAGCGCGATTGATGCCGAGGCATATGTAGAGTGGCTGGCCAATGAAACAGGAAAGCGTTACCGGTTGCCTTCCGAGGCCGAATATGAGTACGTGGCGAGGGCAGGTGGCAGCGGAACATACTGGTGGGGTGAAGAATCACCCGCTGAAGCGGTGGAAAACCTGACGGGTGAACGGGACAAATCGACCATAAAGCGGGAATGGTCTACCTATTTCAATAAATATGGTGATGGTCATTGGGGGCCGGCACCTGCTGGCTCACTGACCAACGATGCCCTGGTTCATCCGATGGGTGTGCAGGATATTGCCGGAAATGTCAGCGAATGGATGGCAGATTGCTGGCATGAGAATTATGTCCAGGCACCATCGGATGGTTCGGCCTGGTTTAACCCTGGCTGCGCACGGAGGGTTGTGCGGGGTGGATACTGGGCCAGTGCGCCTGAGCAAAGCCGTGCGGCGTACCGGTTTCCTGTCAAAGCTCAAAGTTATGGCCCGGTCATCGGTTTCAGAATCGCACGGGATCTTTAGCCCTGTTTCAGTCCAATCCGTCGATCGCTTGACCGGGTGCAGGTTTTAACTCCGAATTGATAATCAATGCCAGGTGGGTAGCCGCCAGGCGTATCTGCTCCTGTATCAGCTCCCAACTTTGTTGTGCAAAGGCGTCATCGATAATCCCGGTCGCAGGATAAGCGCTATCTTTGGCTAGTGAGTGTGAGCTGTTTGTCCAATCATTCACCATTAACGATGACCAGTCAGAACCCGCCTGGACAGGTGGAAACTCACTTAACTGACCAACCAGATATTGCCAACTGCCTGCCCGTTGATTGATCAATGCAGAATCCCAAAAGTGGTGCAGATTCATATGCCAGTCTCCGAAAACAACCTCGACATCATTACCACCACGATCATCCGCAAAACCCGCATGCATCGGTTGCTGCAGGTCACCGACCAGGTGACAAAGCCAGGCAAACGACTGCCAGCGCTGCTCTCCGGAAGCCCGTGGGTTGACCAGTTCGGCGGCGTAATGTTTGATCGCTTCTGGCGCGCAATAGTGTGCCGGTCGTCCTGCGGGATGTTTCTGTTTAGGACAATCCCTGGACTCCGTGTAAACCTCATCACCCCGGGGGATATTGATATAGTGCAGTGGTCCGCTCCACTCGCCTTCTTCGGATTCACGCAAGACGTCCGGCCAGTTGCAAGC
>Ga0316201_10000800_pt1 | contig 19562 bp, 19 predicted proteins | sample CS6wburrow_MG_FD_204516 | JGI IMG/M metagenome (GOLD analysis project Ga0316201, IMG submission 204516) | Coastal sediment microbial communities from Delaware Bay, Delaware, United States - CS-6 worm burrow | ecosystem: Environmental > Aquatic > Marine > Coastal > Sediment | place: USA... | reverse complement strand
TGCAATCCCATCAGAAACCACATTCAAAGCATTTTTAAAAGAGTGGTGTGATGTGAAATTAGAAAAAGACTATAATAAGGGTCAGAAACTTGTTTATAGCCTATCCACAGATCAAATTAAACTTGATACTGAAGTGCCTAAGGAGGAATTTGATGAATTTGAGAGTTCTGTTTTTAAGGCTTGGAAAGATTGCTTGTCAAACTCAAGTACTTCAAGCCAAAAATAGGCTTTAGCATACTTGAGCTATCAGCTTTGAAATTTATTTCAAGGCTTATCTTTTTTTTAAATGAGAGAGGAAAATTATGGGAATAAAAATACCACCCCCACCACCTGCTAAAAAAGTGGAAACTCAAAGTCCATCGCCACCACCTGACAGCCATGTTGGCGCTTGGTGGATTGTGAGTATCTTAGGTTTTGTGATGCTCATGGCGGTTGTTTGTTTTTTCTTACCCGCGTGCAATCTGTTCTTCACAAAAACGCTGACTGGAACTGAAAGCCCCCCAACAATACAAGAGGATGCCCATCGCAAGTTGGCTAACGCCCTCTGTGAACGGTTCACTTGGTGTGATAATGCTGAAAGAAAGGTAGAACAGGCATTGCGCGATTTTGAAAATGACGGAGATAAGATTAATGCCGTGAACGATGACATTGACAACACTTGGTCGTTTTTATTGGGCTTCGTCGATGACAGCCAAGGCAACCCCAATGCTTTTTTGGGAGAACTTGCGGACTTTGAGCAATCCAATTTTACTCAAATTGTTGATGAACAAAAGAAATTGAGACAGGCGTTTGAGTCTTTTCAAGATGTGACACAGGTGAGTTTTGATATTGTGTTGGATAGCGCGGAATATCCCGTTTTATCTTTTGTTTATAAAGTCAATAAGGCATTTCCAGAAATGTCTGAAAAGACAAGCCGTCAAGAAAATAATCAACTGCCTTTCTTTAGAAACAATGATGTGAACAGGGCTAAATTCTTGAAAAGCGTTATTGAGTCTGGACGCGAGAACAACTTGATAAAAGGTGGCAACAATGTCAAAGTGTTTGATGCCTTGTGTCAATTGACGGATGAAAAAACCGTAGAGGCACTTTATGATCAGGAAAAACAGATCAAAAAACTGTGTATTGTCCCTGACGAAGAATACCCCACACAACGGCAATGTGAAAGACTGAAGACTGAGGATAAGAAAAAGCAGGCAAAGGCTTTCTTGGATTTAAGAGACAAGCTTAAAACGCATTTGAAATGTGATACTTAAAAGCTGGAATTGCGGATGTCGCGATTAAAAAGACAGGCGTGTTTTTTAATTCGCGCCATTCGTGCAATCCAATTCGCATAAGCCGCGATTCAATATTTTCTTAAAGTGGAGTAAGTAGATTATGACGCTAGGAAGTGCAAATATTATTGCAGCAGTGTTGTTCTCATTTCAATGTAAGTTTTTAGATACCATTCCATGGCTCTCATGCGAAAGACTGGAAACCGAGAAAAATAGCGTTTCCTCTTATAATCAGACAGAAGATTCTTATGCAAAGCTTGCGGCCTGCCTTTGTAATGATTTCAATTGGTGTGCTGATGCAACCACTCAGGCGCTTGTAGAGAAAGAATTGCGTCATCTGGAAACAGAACCATATAAAATTGAAAGCATTTTCAACGACTTAAAAGAGGGACAGGCAGAAATTGGGTCCGTTTTACTGAGCTTCGTGGATAACAGTCATGGTTCAGCCCAAGCCTATTTGGAAGATATAACGGACTTTGAACAATCCAATTTTACTCAAATTGTTGGTGAACAAAGGAAATTGAGACAGGCATTTGAGTCTTTTCAAGACGTGACGCTGTTGAGTTTTGACACCGCGCCGGATAGCGCGGAATACCCTGTTTTATCTTTTGTTTATCAAGTGAAGCAGACATTTCCAAAAATGTTAGACAAAACAAGTCTTCAAGAAGAAAATAGACTGCCTTTCTTTAGAAACAATGATGTGGAAAGGGTTAAATTACTGCCTTTCTTTAGAAACAATGATGTGGAAAGGGTTAAATTCTTGAAAAGGATTATTGAGTTTGGACACGATAACAACTTGATAAAAGGTAGCACCAAGAATGTTAAGGTATTTGAAGCCTTGTGTCAGTTGACGGATGAAAAAACGGCAGAGGCCCTTTATGATCGGGAAAAGCGGATCAAAAAACTGTGTATTGTGCCTGACAAAAACTATCCAACACAGCGACAATGTGAAAGACTGAAGACTGAGGTTCAGAAAAAGCAGGCCCAGGCTTTCTTAGATTTAAGGCAAAATCTCTTGAATTTGCTTTCGTGCAAAGACTCAAACGATAATCAAACGAGGTGAACCATGCAACTCAAATATAAAGTGCAAGAAGGTATTCTTGATGTCAAACAATTGACCGCTTCCCTTAAATGGACAACGGCTGCTGATTTTGATTTAGCTGCGGTTTATGAATCCAAAGAGGGGAAACGGGGTTTAATTTATTTTGGTGAACACGGTCAATTGGAGGCATTCCCTTACATACAGTTAGGCAAAGATGCCGGGATAGATGATACGGGAGGCCAGAAAACAGAAGAATTGATTATTAATAATTTAGAAGTGATGAACGCAGTGTGGCTTTTTTGTTGGGACTATAGCATGGTACAAGCCGGCAAAAAAGCGCGTTTTAAAGATAGCGATGTCAGCTTAACGATTAGCGATGAGTCTGGAAACCACAGCAAGATTGAAATTGAAACAGGCGAAAGGGGTAATGTGTGCTATCTCGCCAGTATTGATAACACCGATCCCAAAGGCGCTAAGCTCACTAACAGCCAATTGGCTGGGACTTTACAAGGTTTGAAAACGATTGAACAATTGATGGCATTAGTCCGATATCAAGCGCCATAATGGCAAGCGGCGAGTCAATGCGATGTCATGCTAGGGCGAACGAACACGCAAGGCATCATGACACTCAAAATGCTTTTTCTGAGAATAATCTATAGAAAAAGCAACTATTAAATACAATTTAGACATGAATCTAACAAAACTTAAACTATAGATTTTCAGGTCAGTCAATAATTTCAAAAGGGCGATATAGCCTTTCCCGATTGAATAAAGTACATTTATATTTAAATTCGCCACTGCAAAATAAATTTTGCACTCCAATTGCGCCACTGCAAAATAAATTTTGCACTCCAATTGCGCCGCTGCAAAATAAATTTTTCACTAAAATCAAATTTGTACTTAGCTTCGCTGACCTTCGGTTCATTCAATCGGGAAACGCTATAACAACGGTTCGCCCCTAAGATCGTCATGTCGGGGCTGCCCTTGCGTGTTCACCCATGAACCTATGTGTTCGCCCTACTATTTATCAATAACAGAAGCAGGCCAATACACGATATGATTCGGTTCAATCAGCTCTTCTAAATGGGATAAAATCGGGGTTATTTTTTCAGGTGTATCAAAAAATTCGACTATCACGGGTAAATCTAAAGATAAGTCTACCAAATGGGCTGCATGGATTTTTCCTGATTGTCCAAATCCGCTAATGCCTCGTAATACGGTAACACCGCAGACTTGGCTGTCGTCGTGTAGATACTTCAATAACTTTTTTAATCGTCGCCCTTCTGCTTCTGTTAGGTAGACTCGTACCATTGTGATCGATTTCATAATTGTCTTGCCAATTGCATGCCTAACCAAGTGGCTGATAAACACACTACAACACTGATAAAGATATTCAATAAGGCTTTGGTGTGTTCGCCGGCCGTTAAGAGGTTCAGTGTTTCCATAGAAAAGGTGGAAAAGGTGGTAAACGCGCCTAATAAACCGACCAGTAAAGCGGCTCGCCATTCAACACTGGTAAAGTGTTCTAGCATGAAGGTGTATAAAAATCCCATCAGTAGACACCCTAATACGTTGACAACTAAGGTGCCATAAGGAAATTCACTGCCTAAAAGGCTGTAGATGCTAGTCGATATCCAAAAACGCAGTACAGCGCCTATGGCACCGCCTGCGGCAATAGCTAGTAAACGCATCATTTGTGTTAGTTAGATTGTTATTATTGGCTTGATTATTGAAATGGCTTGCCCCTTTTCAGTGTATAACGATGAGGATTGCATCTGGGGCTATTCACTAAATATCAAGAATATCAATGTGTTGATAACTGATATGCTCATTGAATTTGTTTAATCATTGGCTTTAAATGCAGTTTTCGTCGCAATTGTCTGTCTTGTTGTTTTGCAAGGCCGCGTTCATCTTGTGGAGACAGTCGTACTGCGTACCACCCATTGCGTAGAACAATATACGCTTTTGAAGCAATGTTTTTAGTTTGAATCTGTTCAGCTAAATTTTGTGCGTCACTTTTACTCCTGAAACTGGCTGCTTGTACATACCATTTTCCGTCATTGTATGTTTTTGTGTAGAGATCGTTTGCGGGTATGCTTTCATCGTCAAGTTCAGCAACGTTGTCTGGTTGCATCGTTTTGCCAGAAAGACTCAGAAAGACAAATCCTGTTGGTAAGCGGTGGTAGACTTTTGGAGTTTGTGGTGATTGGACGTTGGTCACATTGTACAATGTACCCTCATCGGAACCTTCTACTATTGATTCACTTTGTAAGGCTTCACCGATTTCAAAATTAGGAGCAGAGGAGAATCCTAACACGATCTTTAAAGTGCTGTAAATAAATAGCATAATCAAAACCAGCATCATACCGCCTACAAAGCGTTGTTTGGGATCGTAGGACTCTGTGTTGGCTCGACGTATATTTTGTGCTGACATAGTCTTCAACCTATTGGTGTCTTGGTCATTGAAAATTAAATTGATTAACCTAGTAGAGACGCACGGCCGTGCGTCTCTACTACAATTCGCGGTTTCGTTTCGACGCGATGCCTCGCGTCTCTTTGCGGTAAAATACCGGTTTATTTGTGCTTCAGTACTTAAATGATTTGATGAGGGTGGGCTTTAAAAAACCGATTACCCAGCCTACATTTTGACGTATAACGATGAGGCGGATTTTGGGGTTATCTGTCACGAGTGCTTATTCAATAGTTGCACTATTGAGTTTGAATTCTTGGGAAATGGTATTGGCTATCGCGGCACCCAAGCGTTCTGCAAAGCGATCTAAATAATTCGGTTTGCTGGTAAAATCTTTGATTTTTTCAGCTTGGATGATTTCACGCGCAACATAGCTACTGCTCCCCAAGCCATCTACTAACCCGTTTTCTAAGGCTTGCTCACCTGTCCAAACGAGCCCTGAAAACAGTTCAGGATTATCTAACAGTTCTAGCTTGTCTTGCGCTTTTAAACTTTTTTCCCGCCCTTGTTTCACCACTTTAATAAATTGTGCATGGATGTCTTCAAGTAAACCTTCAATATGGCTGACATCCTCTTCTTTCATGGGCGAATAGGGATCCAAAAAGCCTTTGTGTTCGCCGGCCGTCAATAAACGGCGTTCTATCCCTAATTTGTTCAATGCCTCAACAAAACCAAAGCCGTTCATCAATACGCCAATTGAGCCGACAATACTGGCTTTATCGGCGTAAATTTTGTCAGCGGCCGCGGCAATATAGTAGCCTCCAGACGCACAAATATCGCTTACCACAGCATATATCGGAATCTCTGAATGTTTTTTCCGCAGACGGGTGATTTCATCATTAATATAACCGGCTTGCACGGGGCTACCGCCTGGACTATTAATGCGGATAATCACACCGGCCGTATTGCTGTCTTTAAAGGCACGACGCAAACTTGAAACGATTGTATCAGCATTCGCATCGGCATCGGCTGCAATGACACCTTCTATCTCAACAAGCGCGGTGTGTTGACTACTGGTTAAGGTGATCTCATCTTCCCCGGTAATGAAGTTACTGAAATCGGACTCCATAAACGTGGCATAGATAAGAAACAAGTAGATAAATAGCAGAAACGTAAAGAAAATGCGCCACCGCCGCCGTCTCCGTTGTTCATTAAGACTCGCAAAGGCAAGACGGTTTACGATATCGCGTTCCCAATTTTCATCATCCGACGCACGTTTTGATCCCGTTTCATTTGTTGAGGGCATTGTGAGTTTATCCCTTTGTTGTGATGTTTCGATTTGTAGTGTTTCTGACATAATCCGTTATCCGTTATCCGTTATCCGTTATCCGTTATCCGTTATCACTCTTCTCATCTGCTCTGTTTCATTTGCTACCCTGATTTGAGCCACACATCATAAGAAAAAATGTGATTTTGTCAGATTTTGTTAAGTTAATTAATCAATCAATCAATCAATTATCGAGTACGTTCGGTGTCGATTGTCAATTGCCAATTGTCTCAGTCGGTTCGGTATCAGCCTGTAACCAAGTCGATAATGCGGGCAAGTTATCTATGCAAATCAAAGGATTATAGGTTAACAATGTCGTTTTATCATGCATACCGTAGCTGACGGCGACACTCGCGACACCTGCATTTTTAGCCATTTGTAAATCGTATTCAGTATCACCTATCATCAAAGTTTCAGAGGGGAGTATACCGAGTTCATCCATAATGTCTTGCAGCATGTGTGGATTGGGTTTATCACTCGTTTCTTCACCACAGCGGGTGGTGTGAAATAATGCGCTTAAGTGACTTTCAACTAAAGCCTCGTTCAACCCTTTGCGACTTTTGCCGGTGGCGACTGCAAGCCAATAACCCGCGTTATGCAAAGTCTGCACTGTTTCAGTTACCCCAGGAAATAAGGGGGTTGGTAAATGCGCGTTAAAAAAATGATGGCGATAACGTTTTATCAGTTGTACACATTGTTGTTCAGATGCGCCTGGAAATAAAGTCGTAATGACAGTCTCTGCGCCTAAGCCAATGAGATGACGAATTTGTGCTACACTGCGTTTTTCCTTATGCAAGTCGGCAATCGCCGCTTGAAAACTGGTCACAATACGGGCCTGTGAGTCCATAAGGGTGCCATCCCAATCAAATACTAATAATTTAAAGGGTTTTTTAGACATCGGCTGCCTCCAAGCGTTTTAAAACCTGTTGCAAGGTTGGCGGTAAGGGCGCGTACACTTTGACATGATAATTAATGTCTGGTAGAGCAATGTCTAATTTTTCGGCGTGTAAAAATAAACGTTTGAGTGTGTACTGACGCATTTGTTGATTAAACTTTTCATCACCGTATTTGTTATCACCCGCAATTGGATGGCCTTTATAGGCGGCATGCACACGGATTTGATGGGTACGACCCGTCAAAGGGTGTACACGCAATAAAGTCGTTGTTGTTAATCGTTGTTCAATGCTAAACTGACTGACGGCCGATTTACCATCGCTATTGACGCGCACGATACGTTCTCCCGATTGTAAAATATTTTTACGCAACGGGGCCTCTACCTTTGTGGTTTGTTTATCCCAACGTCCTTGCACTAAGGCAAGATATTGTTTATGTATGGCCCCTTCGCGCAGTAATGCATGCAAACGCCGTAGCATACTGTATTTTTTGGCAATCATTAAGCAACCGGATGTATCACGATCTAAACGGTGTACTAATTCCAAATAAGGGGCATTGGGGTATAAGGCACGCAAACCTTCAATTACGCCACCGTTAATGCCGCTGCCACCATGCACGGCCATACCTGTCGGTTTATTGATAATTAACAGAAGGGGATCTTCGTACAAAATAGAGTTTGCCAATTCTGTTCTGCGGTTTGCACTGGGCAGGTTTGGAGAGCTTGGCTGGTATTGCACGGGCGGCAGACGCAAGACATCGCCCACTTGTAAACGGTAGGTGGGTTTAATACGGCCTTTATTAATACGTACTTCCCCAGTTCGCAAAATTCGGTAAATATGACTTCTCGGCACGCCTTTTAGGTGGGTCAGTAAAAAATTATCAATACGTTGCCCGACATGCTGAGACGGAATTTCCAAATAAGTCACCGAGGGGTGTTTGAAAGTTGATGGACTCATAATGTTAATTATAACAGTTTGAGAGGCCAGTCTAACACGACATTTGAAATGAAAAATGAATTTCATGAAAAAGTTTTGGCGCGCAAAAACTTTTTAGTAAAAAAATGAAAAATGAACAAAGGATGGGTCATTTGAAATGAAGAATGAATAAGGGATTGGTCATTTGAGACACCCATTACGATGGCGAGAAAATGGCTCAACTGGGAAATTTACTCGACAAGCTCAGATTCTAGCAATGGCGTAAAACCAATCATTTTGTCACCTACGTGATATGGGACATAAGACATTGTCAAAATTAATATAACCGAGAAATTTGGCGTGTTGTAATAAACCCAATCTATTGACAAGTTGCCATTGCTATCCTTTATTGGATAAATTGATTAACCAGTTGATTTATTAAAAAATTTGCCAAAACGGATTTTGTTGTTCAAGTTTTTGTTAAAAAACAGGGTCCTCGAAGACAAAATCAAACCGCTAGCGTTTGTGTAAACCTTTGAACACAAAAATATCAGCGGTGATGGGTAAAGAGCATTAAGATGAAAAATGAATAAAAACTGTTCAAATCACGCCAATCAGAATTGTTTTATAACCCATTGATTTGACAGAATTCAATTCAAGCCTTCAAAATCAATATGCGCTTTTGAGCATTTTACATTGGGAACGTGGAAACTTTGTTGATCTTCGCTTCGCGACGTTCATTGGGCAGAATATTTTCTATCAATTTTTACAAATAGAGCCTTTCACGCAAAATGTGAAATAATGAACAATGAACAAAACCCGCAATGGTACGAAGTTTCCCAATTAAATAGATACGCTGTGACGAAATTTCCCGATTTCCAATCTAAACCAGCTCATAAGATGGTGTAAAGTATAAATATTAAATAGTAGGTGGTCTAAAAAATACTTTTAATATTTAGGGTTAAACTTGATAAAAAGGGGGACAAGTGGGCGAACGCGAAGCGGAAAAAACCATAAGCCTTACGGCCCGCTTGCCCCAATGGGCCACCTTCGCCTGGGAGAACACGATCGGGCAGCCCTTACAGTCCCGTTATGACGCGGAGTTTGGTAGGGGCCGACCTGCGTGCGTGTCTGCTTGATACTTAATGGCATTGCCACTTGCCCACCCGACAAGGCTACAAGGCTCATTACCCATTACCTAAAATGACAAAAAAACTTGCCAAAGGGATAACACCGTAGAAATCCGTTGAATCAAAAACACCGTATTCAAAAAACACCACGGGTGTGTCTCTTGTGCCATAGATATTCATAATAAGGTTCCCGTCACATAGAGATGGGTTACCTACCGCACCGAACACGCTATAACCGCGCTCCCGACTTTAAAAACTTTAGATAATAGGTTGAGCGCGACACTGATAGGAGAAGGATTAACTTCAATGAAGAGAATATTAATAAATGCCACCCAGCCAGAAGAATTGCGTGTGGCTATGGTGGACGGACAGAAATTATATGATTTTGACATCGAAACAGCAGGACGCAAACAAACGAAATCTAACATCTATAAAGGTAAAATTACCCGTATAGAACCCAGTTTGGAAGCGGCTTTTATTGATTTTGGTGTCGATAGACATGGCTTTTTGCCGCTCAAGGATGTTGTTCGCAGTTACTTTCAACAACCCGAAAAAAAGGAGGCCACAAATCCGGACAGTCAGGAAGAACCTCCTGAACGAGAACGCCGTGGTATTAAGGATGTACTCAAAGAAGGCCAGGAAATCATCGTACAGGTAGACAAGGAAGAACGGGGCAATAAAGGCGCAGCCTTAACCACTTTTATTAGTTTAGCAGGGCGATATTTGGTGCTGATGCCCAATAATCCGCGTGCAGGCGGCGTATCGCGCCGTATTGAAGGTGAAAATCGCACTGAGGCACGGGAAGTCTTAAGTACTCTGGAAATACCCACTGGCATGGGACTGATCCTGCGTACTGCTGGGGTTAATAAAACGGCTGATGAACTGCAATGGGATTTAGAATATCTTTTGCAATTATGGCAAGCCATAGAATCTTCTGTCCAGAAGCAGCCTGCCCCCTTTTTGATTTATCAGGAAAGTAATATCATCATCCGTGCGATTCGCGACTATCTGCGTGAAGATATCAACGAAATATTGGTTGATAATCAAGAAATTTACGACGATGCCTACACGTTTATGCAACAGGTGATGCCGCAACACCTCAGTAAAGTTAAACTGTATCAAGACAAAGTACCCTTGTTTACACGCTATCAAATCGAAAGCCAAATTGAATCGGCCTTTCAACGCGAAGTCAAATTACCCTCTGGGGGGGCTATCGTGCTTGATCATACCGAAGCCTTACTGTCGATAGACATCAACTCGGCGCGTGCGACAAAGGGTGTTGATATAGAAGAAACGGCGCTCACGACTAATTTGGAGGCCGTCGATGAAGTCGCAAGACAATTACGTCTACGTGATTTGGGTGGCCTCGTGGTGATAGATTTTATAGACATGCTCAGTCACAAAAATCAGCGTGAAGTTGAAGGCCGCATCAAAGAGGCACTGAAAATAGATCGGGCACGGGTACAAGTCGGCCGTATTTCGCGATTTGGCCTATTAGAAATGTCTCGGCAACGTTTACGCCCGTCACTCGGCGAATCCAGTCATATCAATTGTCCTCGTTGTCTAGGACAAGGTAGCATCCGTGGTGTCGAATCTCTCTCGCTTTCCATCTTGCGTTTAATGGAAGAGGAAGCGATGAAGGATAAAACGCTTAAAATCATCGCGCAAGTACCGGTAGAAGTGGCTGCCTATTTGCTCAATGAAAAACGACAGGCGATATTAGAAATTGAAGATCGCCAACAAATCGATATTGTGTTGATACCCAATCCTCACAAAGAAACGCCTCAGTATGATGTGCAACGTGTGCGATCTGATGAGAAGAAAGAGAGTGGAGAAAAAGTCAGTTATCAACTGATCACAGCACCTCAAGAAACGGTGGTTGATAACCTCAGTCCTCCAGTCAAATCGGAACCGGTTGACGAACCTGCGGTTAAAGGTGTGGTTCACACCACACCTCCTGTGCCAGCACTCAAATCCAAGGCACAAGCCGGCATGTTCAAACGTTTATGGAACAATTTATTTGATAAACCGAACAATTCAACTCGTCAGAAATCGGAATCGTCTAGCTCGACTCAATCTCGCCGAACAAAATCAGCGACCACAAGAGGTACACAAAAACGAACCCGTCAGCCATCAAAAGGGCGTCCGCCCTTGATAACGACAGGAAGTGAGTCACCTAACGTCTCGCAGGAGACCAAAAAACCGGCGAATACCGTTGTACGTCGTAGTCGTCGCCGCAAGCGTTCTGAGACCAGTAACACAGAACCTTCTCAAAACTCGTAGACTTGTTTTTGTTGCCTGATTGACCTGACGATAAATCAATCACTTAGCTGTCATCTGACAAAAATAGAATGGTGGGCAACAGCCCACCCTACAGAATCATATTGCCAATGCTTGCCCATTAACCTCATGACTGTCAGGGCCCATCAAGTAAAGATATAACGGCATAATGGTTTCTGGCAGCTGAACAGTCTCAGGTTCTTTCCCCGGATAAACCTCTTTCCACATTCTCGTTCGCACTGCGCCTGGGTTAATGCTATTCACTCGAATGGCCGTATTGGCCTCAAGTTCATCAGCTAAGACTTGCATCATGCCCTCAATACCGAATTTAGAAACCGAGTACGCTCCCCAATACGCCTTTCCTTTTCGCCCAACATTAGAGGATGTAAACACAATAGAGGCCTCTTTGGCCTGTTTCATTAATCCTAAACACGCTTTTGTGAGTAAAAACGGGGCATTAAGATTAACTTGCATGAGTTGATACCATGTACTGACATCATAGTGTTCCAATGGTGTCAGGGTACCTAATAGAGCCGCATTATGTAGCAACCCATCAAGTCGCCCAAATTCTGTTTCCAAAGTGTTAGCCAGGCTTTCATAGTCATTAGGACTCGCCCCTTCAAGATTCATTGGATAAATTGCAGGCCGAGGATGTCCTGCCTGTTCAATTTCATCATAAACAGCTTCTAATTTGCGCGTCGTGCGCCCCAGTAAAATCACTGTCGCGCCATAAGCAGCAAAGCTTTTCGCCGCGGCACGACCAATACCATCACCTGCACCTGTAATCAAAATGATCCGATCAGCAAGCAAAGTAGGAGAGGGGCTGTAGTCAAACATAGTTAATTAATGGTTAATAGTTAAGGGTTGTAGAGACGCACGGCCGTGCGTCTCTACAGTCGTATAGCACGGCCGTAGAGACGCACTGCGTGCGTCTCAGGGAAAAGGCACGCCCTTAGAGACGCACGGCCGTGCGTCTCTACTAATGTTATTGAACAGTGATATGCTCATTGTCCAATATCGTATTGCGTGCAACATCATTTTGTTTTGGATAATCAAGCGTATAGTGCAACCCTCGACTTTCATACCGAAGTTGTGCAGAGCGAATGATTAAATCCGCTACTAAAGTTAAATTGCGTAATTCAATTAAATCATTACTGATGCGGAAATGACTATAATATTCATCAATTTCGCTCTGCAACAAATCAACACGATGTTTAGCACGTTGTAAGCGTTTAGTTGTACGCACAATACCGACGTAGTCCCACATAAAGCGACGCAATTCATCCCAATTATGTGAAACAACCACTTCTTCGTCAGAATCAGTAACACGGCTTTCATCCCAAGCCAGTAGAGAGGGCGGATCCGGAATTTCTTTTAATTGAGGTAAGATATCAACATAAGCCGCATGGGCAAAAACCAAACATTCCAACAAGGAATTACTGGCCATACGATTAGCCCCATGTAGGCCAGTAAAGGCAACTTCACCTGCCGCATATAATCCCTCAATATCGGTTCGGGCATGTCGATCCGTTATCACACCACCACAGGTGTAGTGAGCAGCCGGCACCACAGGAATCGCTTGATGACTCATATCATAACCGTGTGTAAGACACCGATGATAAATATTGGGAAAATGCTCAATAATAAACGGCTTCGGTTGATGACTAATATCAAGAAAGACACTCTCGCAGCCCAAGCGTTTCATTTCATAATCAATAGCCCGTGCGACAATATCACGCGGTGCCAGCTCACCACGCGGATCAAAACCATCCATAAAGCGATTGCCATCAGGTAATCGCAATTTACCGCCTTCCCCGCGCACCGCTTCGCTGATTAAAAAAGATTTAGCATTGGGATGGTATAAACAAGTCGGATGAAATTGAATAAACTCCATATTAGCCACACGACAGCCCACCCGCCATGCCATGGCAATGCCATCACCCGTTGCCACATCTGGGTTGCTCGTATACAAATAAGCTTTACCCGCACCACCTGTAGCCAGTACAACAAAACGGGCACTGATAGCAGAGACTTTGCCCGTTTTGAGATTTAACACATAAGCCCCTAAACACCGTGGTGTAGACAAGCCAAGTTTAGGCCCAGTAATCAAATCAATTGCGAGTTGGTATTCATTAACATGGATACTTGGATGAACATTGATTTTAGCCAACAAGGTTGAAATGATAGCTCGCCCAGTGGCATCTTCCGCATGTATCACACGACGATGGCTATGCCCGCCTTCACGAGTCAGATGGTAATGAATATGACCATTAGAATCAGACACTTGAGTAAAAGGCACACCTTGTTCAATAAGCCAAGCAATTCGCTCTGGGCCTTGTGAAACGGTAAAGTTGACAATCTCAGGGTCACATAATCCCGCGCCCGCATTAAGCGTATCTTCAACATGTGAAGCCAGTGAATCCTCTTCACTCAGCACCGCAGAAATGCCACCTTGAGCATATTGGGTGTTACAGGCATCAAGCTCCGCTTTGGATAAGATCATAACAGAGGCATGATCGGCTAACTCCAAGGCAAGCGAGAGGCCAGCTGCACCAGTACCAATAATCAATACATCACAATCAGCATGTTGAGTCATATTATCAATTAAAAATGGGATTGGAGTGCAGGGTAGGAGTGCAAACTTTAGTTTGCGAATTGAGGCAAAACCATTATAAGATATAACCCTATAGCGAAGACGAGTTGATATCTTCAAAGTTCAAGTTATTGCACGCAAAAACTTGAAGATCGAAAAGAGTTTAGCATTAACCATTAACCATTAAAACACCATTAACAATTGAATAATGCTTGAAGAACAAGGTATCGTTGTTGAAATCAACGAACAATTTGCAATTGTAGAAACAAAACGCACAAGTCTATGTGGACAGTGTGCGGCCAATAAAGGCTGTGGCACAGCCAGTTTAGCCTCTGTACTGGGGCAAAAAACGACCAGAATACAAGTCGTCAAACATAAAAACACGACAGTTGGCGATAACGTACTGATTGGTTTAGAAGAACAAGCCTTGCTGAAAAGTGCATTCGCCTTCTATTTGCCCCCATTGCTTGGACTGTTTGCCGCAGCCCTTGGTTATGACATGTTAGCTAAAATAACCCTATTGCCTAGCCACGAAATCTTAACCGTGTTAGCCGGTGTACTCGGTTTATACATAGGATTTATGTGGGTTAAACGCCTTTCTATTAGACTCTCTAAAAACACAGATTATCAACCTGTGATACTCAAAACAGAATAAACGATAAATCCCAACAAACTAAAGTTTGTACGAAATTTAGGAGTTACCACCGATCAGTTTGTCAAAAGTAGTTAGGATGAGGGATTGTTTCCATTGTAGAGACGCGATGCTTCGCGTCTCTTAGGGCTCACCTCGAATCGAAACAGAGACGCGAAGCATCGCGTCTCTACGAAAACTATTTAGGACTTACGCATTGACAGATTTAAACTTTTATGTTCTCGCTTAAATACCAAGGGTTTAAGATTGTGACTGATAACTCAAAATACGCTTTTTAACCCTGTGCAATATTATTTTCAAGCAATTAATTGATTTTGATTGATAATATATTTTTATAAATTTGTCAATGCGTAAGTCCTAGATAATTTAGCGCAATATTTACTAGGATTAATGTAATTATAAGGGCAAAGAAGTTGAAAAAAATAGTCAGTTGGCTTTAATGTGGCTTGAGCAACTTGAAGAATTAGAAGTGATTGAAGCGCAAAATCTCATTGAAGAGATTAAAAGAGAATATGAACAACTCTCCTTGGATGATTTATTAAATCCGGGCTAAAATCGGCGAAGCCCAAGCACAATATTTATTGGGATTAAAATACTACCAAGGCGAGGAACTTGAAAAAAATGTTAATACGGCTTTAGAGTGCTTTTATCAAGCGGCTGTGCAAGGCGTTGTTGAAGCGCAAAACCTCATTTCAAAAATTCAAGAAAAAACCAAGTTATTAAAAAAGGCTAAAAAAGGCGATGCCCAAGCCCAATATTCATTAGTTTTCTTAGCTCGAAGCGCGAAGCGTGAGTTTAAAAAACTCACAGATTGATATGATTTTTCTGGAAATCTATTGCTCAAAATCTATTTGTACCGATAATCCTTTCGCTAAATTATTCAGTTGTATTTTTGTTTGGTGCAATTGAGCTACCTTTTGTGCTATTGATAAGCCTAAACCGCTGCCTTGAATGGCTTGATGTTGGCCTCGATAAAAGCGTTCAAAAATAGCGCTTTGTTGTTCAGGCGGTATGCCTGGGCCGCTGTCGCTAATTGTGACGGTTATTTGAGTGGTTTTTTGGTTTTCTAGTGAGACGGTTACTTGTCCACTGTTTGGGGTGTAACGGATGGCGTTATCAATTAGGTTACGCAGCATGAAAAACAGGGCATCTTGATTGCCTTGTATTTCTTGAGATGTGGCTCGGTTTTCTAATCCTAAATCGATGCTTTTCTCTAAGGCTTGCGGCATTTGTTCGGTTATGATTTGGCTTATCAATTCGTGTAAGTTAATATTGGTGGTGGGTAATCTGTGGGTGGCATCTATACGTGCTAATGTCAATAACTGCGTGACTAAATGGGTGGCCCGATCAACGCCTATGAGGATTTTTTGCAAGGCGTGTTCACGTTGTTGACTATCAGTTGCCCGTTGTGCAACTTGGGCTTGGGTTTTTATTCCGGCTAATGGGGTGCGTAATTCGTGGGCGGCATCTGCGGTAAAACGCCGTTCATTTTCAAAAGCGCGCGCTAGTCGGGTAAATAACTGATTCAATGCTTTAACCAATGCGTTGATTTCTAAGGGTATTTTATCCCGTTTTAGGGGGTGCAGTTGTTCAGGGGTACGAATAGCAATCTCATTGGCAATGTGTTGTAAGGGTTTAAAGCTACTGCCGACGATTATCCATATCAAGAAGGCTATTAAGGGTAAAGTCATCAATAAGACTATGAGCATACTGGACATCATTTCGCTAATCAGTTCTTGACGAATATCGTAACGCTCTCCGGTTTGTACTGTCAGTGATTTTGTTTTGAGGGTAAATACGCGCCACCAATACCCTTTGATTTGATAATCGCTATAGCTTTTTGAATGATGATGCGATTTGGGAAATAAGGGGGCGCTGGCTGAACGAATCAAAATGCTGCCATCCTTGGCACGTATCAAAAAGGCGAGTTTGTGTTCATATTTATGCCCGCTATGTAAATCGGTTTCAAATTCTATTTCTTCCTCTTCTTCATGTTCCTCTTCTTCATGTTCGGCTATTTTATGTTGAATCAATCCGAGTAATACGCGAGCATTTTGGGCTAAATTGGCATCAAATAATTCTTCTACTTCGTGTTGGGTACTGACATAAACTTGCCAGGTGACGATGCCCCAGGCGGCACATAAGGTGCTGAGTAATAAGTATAATAGGCGTTTGCGAATTGAGAATTTCATGGTTGTTTTGGAATCAGATACCCCATACCCCGTATTGTGCGAATCAGTTCTTTTCCGAGTTTTTTGCGTAGGTGATGAATATAGACTTCAACGGTATTACTTTCAATCAAGTCTTCCCAGCCATATAAACTGTCTTCTAGGCGTGTACGCGATAAGATTTTACCAACGTTTTCTAATAAGGTTTGTAAAATGACAAATTCGCGTTGTGAGAGCATCACCGGGTTTCCGGCTTGAGTCAATGTTTGTGCTGCGGGATCAAGACGTAGGGTGCCATAAGCGATTTCAGGTGTTGCTCGTCCATTGTGACGGCGCAGCAGTGCGCGAAGACGGGCCGTCAATTCGTCTAAATCAAAGGGCTTAACTAAATAATCATCGGCTCCGCTATCTAATCCGATGACTTTATCATTTACGGTATCACGGGCCGTTAAAATCAACACGGGCAAACTATCACCACGCGCCCGTAAATCTTTCAGTATGTTCAAGCCTTCTTTTTTGGGCAATCCCAAATCTAAAATCAGGGCATCATAATTTTCAACCTGAAGTGCATGTTCCCCGGCTTCGCCATCTGTCAGCCAATCTACGGCGTAATGAACTTGCATTAAACCGGCTTGAATTCCATTACCTAATAGCGTGTCATCTTCTAGGAGTAATAAACGCATCGTTTTTTACCGTTATCAATTATCAATTATCAGTTATCAGTTATCCGTTATCCGTTATCCGTTATCAGTTATCCGTTATCAATTATCCGTTATCAACTTCGTCGTTGTCGCTTTAGCGACTTAAAACTTTAAGCTATAACTGTTCATTGATAATTGTTCATTGATTGTTGACTTGACTTTACCTTTTCTAGTAGTATGCGTGTGCGTTTTATACGGTGTGACTCTTGGTCGAAAATAGGCGTTTTTGAAATTAAAAATAGAACGCTGATTTAGCTTTGCAAACCTTCTCTTCCGCAGATAAAACTTAGAAATGGTCGATAAATGGCCAACAGATCGTTGTTCTTTAGTTGTATTTTAAAATATAACGTTTGTAAAACATCGTTCAGAGCTTCGCTCGAACAACATTCATCATAAATCAAGGATATTCAATGCTGGATAAACAACAAAAACACAAAATCCAATTTATCAAGACCGTCTTATGGGGTCTTTTGGTGATAACACTTTACAGCAGCCTTTATTTCGCTGAAACCCAAGTGATTCAATGGACAGCAGAGGGCAGATGGACTTTTATTATACCCATCACTATCGCTTTTGTGTTTTCTTTTGCTCATGGTCACTTTACGGGTGAATTTTGGGATTTATTGGGTATCAAACCCAAGCAGTCTGGAGGAAAGTCATAAGTGGAATCATTACCCTCCAATTTTATAGATTTACCATTTCTTTACGTTTTCTACCTATTCATCGTGGGTTTCGTCGGTGGATTAGTCAGTGGTTTTATTGGCTCAGGTGGCGCTTTTGTACTCACGCCGGCGATGATGAGTCTGGGTGTGCCTGGTATTGTCGCGGTGGCAAGCAATATGTGCCACAAGTTTCCCAAAGCCCTTGTGGGTGCATTGAAACGCGCTAAATTTGGTCAAGTGGATTTTAAATTGGGACTGATTTTTGGTCTCTTTGCAGAAATCGGCGTGTTAATTGGTGCCCATTTACAAGAATCTATTCGCCTAAATTTTGGTGATTCCGGTTCTAACCTTTATGTCAGCGTGGCTTTTGTGGTGATATTAGGTACAGTGGGTAGCTATGTTTTATATGATGCGTGGAAGTCTCGACATTCAAGTGACGACGACACTGAAGAAAAAGCAGGCCGGTTAGCACGTTGGGTGCAGTCTATTCACATTCCTGGAACCATGATCTATTTCAAGAGCTTAAAGGCTAAAGTCTCGCTGTTGTTTATTCTACCCTTAGGCATTGCGACGGGTATGTTAGCAGCGACTATCGCTGTAGGGGGATTTATCGGTGTACCCGCCATGATCTATGTGTTAGGTGCCCCTAGTCTTATGGCTTCCGCAACGGAATTAGTGGTGGCTTTTGTCATGGGTATGGGCGGCACGATTAAATTTGCTTGGAGTGGTTTTGTTGACGTCCGCTTGGCGATGATTATTTTAGCCGGTTCATTATTTGGTGTCCAGTTAGGTGCCATAGGAACAACTTATGTCAAACCTTATATGATCAAATTAGTCATGGGATTAATTATGGTTATTGTGTTATTCAGTCGTGGCTTAATGGTTCCCGTTTATATGGCCCAACTTGATATGATTACTCCCATAAGTCAGGGCCTTGAATATATCCTGAGAAATACGAGCTTCATTATCATGGTATTCGCTTTAACTTTAGGGGCTGTTGTTATATTAGGCGCTATGTGGCGTGGCATACGGCTAGAAAAAATCCAACTGGAGAAGGCGGCATCAACTCCTTAGCGACGGCGAGCTAATAACTTCTGACATGGTATTTATTGCGAGAATTTAAATGATGATTACACCATTATCGCCTTGGGGGCGTGAAAAAATACTGTTAGCCACTGATGCTTCAGAGTTTAGTGCAGGTGCAGAACGTGAAGCCATTCAGCTGGCCCGTACCTTAAACAGTCACCTGTTTATTACGTCAGTGGTAAACGCTTCTCCTGAAGAGGATGCTGTTGCACTGCAACATTTGATAAAACAGGCTGAAAATAAAGCTTATAGTTATTTGGAGACGGTCAAATCTAAAGCGGTTGAAGCGAATGTTGAATCTGAAATTCAACTTAGCCGTGGCGAATCGCCCTATGAAGCCATTGTCGAAACCGCAGAAGAAGAAAAGGTCGATCTCATTGTTATGGGTAGACGTGGAAAATCTGGCTTGATGCGGCTGATGATGGGTAGTAG
>Ga0316201_10000799_pt1 | contig 19568 bp, 16 predicted proteins | sample CS6wburrow_MG_FD_204516 | JGI IMG/M metagenome (GOLD analysis project Ga0316201, IMG submission 204516) | Coastal sediment microbial communities from Delaware Bay, Delaware, United States - CS-6 worm burrow | ecosystem: Environmental > Aquatic > Marine > Coastal > Sediment | place: USA... | reverse complement strand
CATCGTCGGCATTGCTGTGTGGGCCGCCGGTTTTCTGATTGAGGTCGTCGCCGATCGGCAGAAGTCGAACTTCAGGAACGATCCCGACAACGCCGGGAAATTCATCAACGTCGGCCTGTGGGCCTGGTCGCGGCATCCGAACTATTTTGGTGAGATCGTGCTCTGGACAGGCATGGCAATCGTGGCATTACCGGTGCTACAGGGCTGGCAGTGGGCCACGCTGATTTCGCCCGTGTTTGTGACGCTTCTGCTCACCCGGGTCAGCGGTATCCCATTGCTGGCAGAGAAGGCTAACAAGCGTTGGGGCGGTCAGGACGATTTCGAAGAATACAAGCGCAAGACGCCGGTGTTGATCCCAAAAAGGCCGCGTTAATCGTTATCGTTCAACGAGGCGAGGTTCAGGCGCCTGTCGTACGCGTCGCCGTGGCGGACAATGCTGCGGGTTCCTAGTTTGTCACCATTCTCGAACGCGCTGCCGCGCGCGGTTACCTCGAACATAGCCTTGCCGATCTGCTCGGCCCTCACTGCGACGCCGACCGGTGCAAAGAACCAGTACAGAAGATTCTGCCCGATATGCGCTTCTTCGTCGGTCGGTCCGATGTAATCCGGCCGATACGCTATTACACGAAGATTCGTCCCTTCGGCGAACTCGAACAGCGTGTTTTCGGCACGCACTTTCTCGCGCGCCCACATCGCGCTTGAGTCGGCTGAGATATCGCTCGAACTGATGTAGTGAAATGAAATGCCGGGCTTATCACTGACATCGACCCACTCGGCCACGAAGCGTGCCGGAAAGTCGACATGAATCATGCCGTAGGTCTTTTCATCGACGCCGATAGAACTAATTCCGATCGCCCAGTAAACCGCATCCGCCTCCGCTATTTGCCGCCTGACTGCCGAGTAGTTTAGATAGTCCATGTGAAGAGTCATCACCACTTTCCCGGAGGCAATACCTTCCTCGACTCGAGGTGTGGTGCGCCGCGTGATGACATGAATCTTTCTGATCTCGGGATTTGCGAGCGCGGCTTTCAGAATGCCATCGCCCGCGGTTCCGCTGGCACCGAAGATCGCGACCGTCTCGTAGGATTCGGGAGCTTGCTCCAATACCGCGATCGAATCATCTTTGCGCGCGAGCATGACCGCCGCAGTGATATACACCAGCGCAAACAGGGCTAACGGTACAAGAAGAACTGTTTTCAGGCGGGGCAGCTTCATTTGCCATGCATACTAGCACTCCCGTCGAATCGCGATCCGAAAACGGGTGTTGGAACTTTTTCCGCGTTAAAGTTGCCCAACCCGCGTCGACCCTGATGTTCTGTGGAGATTGTTTTGAAAATACTTCTTACCGTGCTTGCGTTGCTTGGGCTCGCTACCTCCGCGACTGCTGATCAACGCTTCGAGTTTTCACCATTCCAGATTCCGCAAGGCGGGCGGATTGTCGTGCCCGTCGTTGAGGGTGACGCGCTAAGCGGAATCGCGGCGCAGATCGATCAGCAAACCAATGGCGCACTGACCATTGCAGCGACGGAAGCGGCGTTCACTGGCGCGATCGATTCGACACTGACGCTTTTCGCCATGTCGCCGTATTCCCGTATCGACCTGGTCGGCGTCGGTGCGGAAATCATCGGACGCGTTGCGGCTGAAAACTTTGGTGGAAATGCGGCGGCGGTACTGGGCGACACTGTGGGTGGAACCGTTCAGATTCTCTGGCCTGATGAAAACACGGATGCATTGGCCACGGCAGCGCGTGTGGCGCTCGGCTATCGGCTTCGCAGCTATCGTTTCGACCGGCACCAGGCGGATAAGGTAGGCATGGACACGCTGCCCGTCATTCGCGTGTTGAGCGACGACCGCTCGAAGGATGAGTTCGAAAACGATCTTATGCACCTGGCCGACGGCGTCTTTTTCGCGCGTGACATGAGCTCCGAGCCCGCCAACATTATTTATCCAGAGTCATTCGTCGAGCGCGCAAAGGCGCAGTTCCGCGGACTGGAGAACGTCAGCATCAAGGTGCTGGATGAGAAGGACATACGGCGACTCGGAATGGGCGCGCATTGGGGTGTCGGCAAAGGTTCCTCCCGGCCGCCACGCCTGCTGATCATCGAGTACATGGCCGGCGGCGACCAGGCACCGATCGTACTTGCCGGTAAGGGCATCACGTTCGACACCGGTGGCATCTCGCTGAAGTCCAATGACAAAATGTGGATGATGAAAGGTGATCTCGGCGGCGCAGGTGTCATTACCGGAACGGTCCTCGCTGCGGCACGCCGTGGTGCACCGGTCAATGTCGTCGCGCTTGCGGCACTCGCCGAAAATATGCCTTCAGGCACCGCAACACGTCCCGGCGACGTATTGACGTCGATGTCCGGCATTACGATCGAGATCGGGTCCACTGACGCCGAGGGACGACTCGTCCTCGCCGATGCCGTGTACTACGGGCAGATCACCTATGAGCCGAGTGTGTTGATCGACGTTGCGACCCTGACAGGGAGCGTCGGCCGTGCGCTGGGCGACGACTATGCCGGTATTTTCGGACGCCACGATGAAATTATCGAACAGCTGTCAGCGGCATCCGCTGCCGCGGGCGAAGGCGTCTGGCGCTTGCCGCTGGATGACTCACACTTTGTGCAGATTGAGTCAAAGTTCGGCGATATCGTTAACAGTGGCGCGGGCAATCCCGGCGCCAGCCTCGGCGCAGCCTTCATCGGCTCGTTTGTCGACGAAGACCAGGTCTGGGCGCATCTCGATATCGCGGGAGTCGATTACCTGGAAGAAGACCGGCCGACGGTTCCGGCGGGTTACTCAGGTTGGGGCGTCAGAACTCTCGATGAGTACCTCCGCCATCAAGACCAGTAATGAGGCCGACAGCTTCCGGATAACGCCCAAACGCGCGGGGTTTTAGACCGGAGGGCGCCGAGTCAGCCAAAGGAAAAGGCCCTGATCCGGTGCTATGCTGTGTAAGGATGTACCCAGAGGCCGGGACTTGAGTTCAGATCTTTTACATGGCTTCTATATCGGCGATTTCCTCGTCGAGCCGCTGAAGGGACAGGTAACGGGGCGCGCCGGATCTCACCATCTGCCGCCCAGGCCGATTGAGGTACTTCTATGCCTCGCCCGAGCGCCCGGGGAGCTAGTAACCCGTGAGACCTTGCTCGCCACGGTCTGGGGATCGGGTCACGGCAGCCCGGAGGCCCTGAGCCATGCGGTCGGTGAGATTCGCAAAGCGCTCGATGATCACGCCGACGACCCGGTTTTCATCCAGACGCTGCCCCGGCGCGGATATCGTCTCGCTGTCGATCCGGAACTCGTAAGCGAACACAGTGCGAGCATCGTTATCGGCGCGAAGGACGGCGCCCATGTCGGCGACATCGGTCTGTTCGAGAATCTGAAGCGGCGCGGCGTCATAGAAACGACAATCGCTTATCTCATCGTCGGCTGGCTGCTGATCCAGGTTGCCGACATCGTTTTTGCGCAGCTGCACCTTCCGGACTGGGCGGGGACCTTCGTCACGGTCCTTGTCATCGCTGGATTCCCGATCGCCGTCGTTCTCTCCTGGTTTCTCGAGTTTCGCGACGGCCGCGCGATCGTGGACAGCACCTCCGCGGCCGCCGCGCGCAGGCGGCGCTTCAGCCGCACCTACATGTCTGTGATCGGTGCGCTGGCGCTTGCCGCGATCGGCGTCTACACCTATGACCAGAGCATAGGATTACCAACGGCAGAATCACCCCCGCCGCTCGCTGATGCGCCCATCGTTCAACTGCCGCCGATCGTCCCGAACTCGTTTGCGGTATTGCCGTTTCTTAACCTCGATGGCAGCAGCCAAACCCAGATCTTCGCGGATGGCCTGGTCGACGATGTAATTGGCCAGCTTTCACGTGTTCCCGGCCTACGGGTCGCGTCACGCGGAGATGCCTTCACGCTGGCCCCGAACAGCGCCTCGAAGACTGTTCGTAACAGGCTGCGTGTGGAAATGTACATCGAAGGCAGCGTCGAGATGGCGGCCGATATGATGCGTGTCACAGTCCAGATGATCGACTCCGAAACGGGCTTCCATATCCTGTCTCGCAAGTTCGACAGACCATACAAAGACTTTTTCAACGTGCGCGACGAAATAACAAACCTGACGGTAGCCAATGTTCGAGTTGCTCTGCCACCCGGCCTGCGCGCATCGTCGCTCAAGGTTATGGAGGACCCTGTGCTCGATGCGTACGTTTTGTACCGACGCGGCGTCGAAGCATCCCGACAGCCGATCTCGATGGACACGATTGCAACGGCGCTGGGCTGGTTTGACGGGGCGCTAGCCGTCGATCCGGAGTACGCTGCTGCGCTTGCCGGGAAATGTGCTGTGTACGTCGAAGCCTACGACGTGATGGACGACGCATCGTTTATCGACAAGGCCAAGACGACATGTTCGGCAGCGCTATCGCTGAATCCGAACCTGGACATCGTGCATGTCGCCCTGGGCGACCTTCACAGGTATACCGGTGACTACAAGGATGCCGAGGCGTCGTACAACCGGGCGCTCGAAATTGATCCGTCCAGCTCAGAGTCTTTGACGGGGCTTGGCATCGTATACGAGCGTCAGAGTCGGCTCGACGAAGCAGAAGCAAGTCTCCGTAAGGCGGTGGACATACATCCGGGTGACCGTCGAACCTACAACCGACTAGGTGTCTTCTTTTTTCGGACGGGCCATTTTACGGAGGCCGTCGAGCAGTACGAATACGTTGTCGCGCTCGAACCCAACGACATGAATGCGTATGCGAACCTCGGTGGCGCCTATATGCTGGCGGGAAATTTCGCATCGGCCGCGATCGCACATCAGAAGGCCCTGGACATCGAGCCTACAAAACACGCTTATAGCAACGTGGGCCTCATGCATTATTACAATGGCGACTTCGATGTTGCTATCGCCAACCTCAGCAAGGCGGTCGAACTGCAACCCAATGACCACCTGGCGCGTTCAAACCTCGGCGACGCACTCTGGAATGCAGGGCGCAAAGCAGAGGCGCAACACGAATACGGGAAAGCCGAAACAATGGCCGAAAGCGCCCTCGCAGTGAACCCGAACGATCCTCTCAAGATGATGGACCTGGCCTGGATTCGGGCGATGCTGGACAAGCACGAAGAGGCCCGGGTATTGATGAACAAAGCTCTCGTTATGGCGCCGGACGATCCTTACACCTATTACTACGACGGCATCGTGTATCTGCGCGCCGGCGACAAGGAGGCCGCCATAGACGCGCTAGAGATTGCCGCGGACAAAGGGTATCCGCGCCTCATGATGAGCGAAGAGCCACACCTGAAGGAACTCAGAAACGATGCGCGCTTCTCGGCGATGGTGAATGCTGGGTAGCTCTGCAACGATGAAAAGCGCAAACGTATATTTTGGCACTGCCGAGGCAGTACCGCTTGCAAGAAGGAGAACAACGATGAACAAGAATATTCTCTTTGTTATGGCTTTGAGCTGGGTTCTGGCCGGTTGTGTAAGTCACGCCCCTTCCAATGGGGCAATGTTTGGAGAAACTGGCACCGTGAGCGTGATGGGGTGCACATCCATTCCAACGGCGCCCTGCTCCGGCGACGAGCACAATCCGAAAGTCGAACTAGACCTGGACACATGGACCGTCGAACCTGAATGTGTCAAAGCGAAAAAGGGCAAAGTCATTACGGTCACTATCAAATCGTCGAACCCGATCGAGAAAGGAACGGTTGTGGTATTTCCAAAGAGTCCCGAGAATTACTACTGGTTGGCTAAGACAAACGAGCCCAACAAGAATATGATAAAAATCAAGGTTAAGCAGAAGAAACCGTCGGGCGGAGCATTGCCGGAAGGCATATACAATTACGGGATCTGGACTGCGGACAAGTGCATTGACCCGCGAGTCGACGTAAAGAACTAGGGGGCTGGCGAGAAGGGTCTTGGTCGTAGCCAGTGACCGCGACTGACCTGCGAAAGCTCCGTCTCTGAATTAAATTGTTACACAAGGCCGGTTGCCGGCGACTGACATATGTCGCACAGTAGTCGCCTATGTCTGAGGCCCCCTTTGAAATCCAGCTCCGCGGTCTTTCTCGCCGGTTTCACGAGGGGGAGCGCGAGCACATTGTGCTCGATAACATCGACCTCGACATGCGCCGTGGTGAGACAGTGGCACTCCGGGGACGAAGCGGCTCCGGCAAGTCAACGCTCCTGAACCTCATCGGTGGCATTGACGCGCCCGACACCGGTTCGGTAACCGTCGCCGGGATGGACCTCACCGGGCTGTCCGAACGCGAGCGCACGCTATTCCGCCGCAAGCACATCGGCTTCGTCTATCAGTCCTTCAATCTTGTTCCTACACTTAACGTTGCCGACAATGTGCGGCTGGTTCTCGAGCTCAACAAGGTGCCTGCCGCAGAAGCCTCGGCACGTATCGACGAACTGCTAGACGCCGTCGGTCTCGCCGACCGTGTCAAAAGCTACCCCGACGTACTCTCGGGTGGCGAGCAGCAGCGCGTCGCGATCGCGCGAGCACTCGCCCATGAACCTGCTGTACTGCTGGCCGACGAACCCACCGGCAACCTCGACGACGTAACCGCCGAGGGCGTGCTTGCACTCCTCGACAAGCTTGTGCGCGACAGCTCGCACACAATGCTGATCGCGACTCATAGCCAGCACGTCGCCTCGCTTTGCGACCGCGTCCTCGAACTACACAACGGTCGCCTCGAAGAAACGACAAGCCGGTCACGATGATCCCCGCTACCTACCGAGCGAGTTTCTCGTACCTGTTGCGACATCCGTGGCAGCTGGCGTTGTCGCTTATCGGCATCGCGGTTGGCGTAGCTGTCATCGTCGCGGTCGACCTTGCGAACGCCAGCGCACGCAAGGCGTTCCTGATGTCGATGGACGCCATCACGGGTGAGGCGACGCACCAGGTTATCGGCGGGCCACGCGGCGTAAGCGAGAGTGCGTACGCGAAGCTGCGGGTCGAACATGGCATCCGCATGAGCGCACCGGTCGTTGAGGGTACGATTTTAGTGGACGGCACATCGCTCACCTTGCTGGGTATCGATCTCTTCGCCGAACAGGACATTCGCAGCTTTACGGGCCAGGCGCAGTCAGGCGAATCGGCAGCATCCGGCAGTCAATCTCTGTTCACCGGCTTCCTGATCACGCCCGGCGTCGCGATGACGTCCGCAAGGACGGCCGAGCAGCTCGGGCTGGCCGTGGGCGATACTTTTGATGTTCTCGCGGATGGACGGACGCGCCAGGCCAGGTTACTCGCGACCATACCTGATGAGAATAGCGGCAGCCTCGACTTCCTGCTTGTCACCGACATTGCAACGGCCCAGGAATGGCTGGATCAGGCCGGCTGGCTGAGTCGCATCGACGTACGTATCGAGGACGGCGACGAGGCGGCGCTTGAGCAGCTTCGTTCTGCCCTGCCCGACGGCACGCAGTTACTATCCGCGGCCGGGCGGACGCGATCGACCGCCGAGATGAGCAAGGCATTCATGACCAACCTCACGGCCATGAGCCTGCTGGCACTCCTCGTCGGGTTGTTCCTTATTTTCAACAGCGTCAATTTCTCAGTGCTGCAGCGGCGTAACCTTATCGGCGTCTTGCGAGCGCTGGGGCTGACGCGCAGGCAGCTACTGGCGATGATCCTCGTCGAGGCCGGCGTTTTGGGCGCCGTCGCAGCCGGGTTTGGCCTTATCCTCGGCATCGCACTGGGCGAACAACTCCTCGAACTGGTCTCCCGTACGATCAATGACCTCTATTTTCGCGTCAGCGTGACAAGCGTCAGCATCGAATCATTTTCACTCGTCAAAGGCATGGTCGCCGGGATCGGCGTGGCACTCGTAGCGGCGGCATTCCCGGCCATCGAGGCAACCTCCTACCAGCCAAGACTCGCGCTCACACGTTCGTCTCTTGAGCGCCGGGCACGTCACGTCTTGCCTGCCGTGACACTGATCGGCCTGGTGACCATGGCGGCGGCCGCCCTGTTAATCGTCATTTCGGGTACAAGCCTTGTTGCTGGGCTGGCCGCGGTGTTCTTGCTGATCCTCGGTTTTGCGCTGTGCGTACCCCTTTTCGTGAGTTTTGCCTCGACCCTGACCGCGCCTCTCGCCGAAAGACTCGGCGGCACCACTGCACGCATGGCTGTCGCGGGGATCGCCTCAGGACTGTCGCGCACCGGCGTTGCGATTGTCGCGCTGGCGGTGGCCGTCTCAGCCACGATCGGCGTCAGCGTCATGGTGGACAGCTTCCGCGGCTCGGTAAGCACATGGCTCGAGCAGACGCTGCAGGCGGACGTCTATACGGGCGCGATGCGCGGCGCGATGGACCCGGAGCTAATCGAGGCCATTAGCAGCCTCGACGGCGTAGAGGATGTAAGCACACGCAAGCGCGCCTGGGTCGAGGATGCGAACGGACGAACGCAGCTTCGCGTCTTCGAGATGCCGCCCGAGAGTTACGTCGGCGCCGAACTTCTCGATGCCGATCCGGCCGAGGCATGGCCCGCGTGGGAAGCGCGCGATGCCGTGTTCGTCTCGGAGCCGTATGCCTATCAGAACGGCGTCGGTGCGGGCGACACCATTACGCTACCCACCGATCACGGCCCTCGCGAGTTCGCAGTCGCGGCGACGTTCCAGAGCTACGACATCAATGCGAGCGGCCTCATGATGAGCCGCAAGACGTATGCCCGGCATTACCTCGATGACACGATCGATTCACTGGGCCTTTATCTCGCTGATGGTATCGAAGCCAGTGCCATCGTGGCGCAGGTTGAAGAACTCAGCGCTGGTTGGCAAAGCCTGTACGTCAGTTCCAATGCCAACCTGCAGCGGGAGTCGTTGCGAATCTTCGACCGCACGTTCGTGATCACTGACGTACTTTACTGGCTAACGCTCGGCGTCGCTTTTATCGGCATCCTGTCGGCGATGCTCGCTTTGCAGCTCGAGCGTGCCCGCGAGTTCGCCACGCTGCGCGCGCTCGGCATGACGCCGACACAGGTCGGCAGCATGATCACAGCGCAGACCGGCATCATCGGCCTCCTGAGCGGACTCGCCTCGTTGCCGCTCGGCGTTGTTATGGCTTACGTTCTCATCAAGGTCATCAACCGCCGTGCATTCGGCTGGCAGATCGACATGAATATCGCTCCCGATATCCTCGCAATATCGGTCGCGTTCGCCGTTGGTGCCGCCCTGCTCGCCGGACTTTACCCCGCGTATCGCGCGGGCCAGAGCCAGCCGGCGATTGCGATGCGGGAGGAATGAGTTGAAGCATTTACTGATCGGCCTCGTTGCACTTCTGTTCGCAACATCAATCAATGCCGACGACGGTGAGCCGCCGTCGCAGCTCGCCGATCTACTGGGCGCCGAGGCGGACGCCGGTTTCGCGAGAGCGCTCGAGCCGCGTGAGTTCGCATTCCCTGCCGATCACGGCCCGCACCCCGCCTTTCGCAATGAATGGTGGTACGTCACCGGAAACCTCGACGATGAAGACGGCAGACGCTTCGGCTTTGAGCTGACGATCTTCCGCTTTGCGCTCGCACCATCAGTAAGCGAGTCTAAGTCGCAGTGGCGCACCAGGCAGGTATACATTGCGCACCTCGCGATCACACACGTCGAGGACCAGCGCTTCTACGTTGCGCAGCGCTATTCGCGTGGTGCAGTGGGACTGGCGGGGGCGCAGGCAGCGCCATTTAACGTCTGGATCGACGACTGGTCGATCGCCAGGCAACCCGACTCGGAGGCCTTGCGATTGAGCGCCAGCGACAGCGACTTCGGCATCGACGTCGAATTGCGGGCGCTGCGGGCGCCCATCCTGAATGGCGTTGATGGCCTCTCGCAGAAGTCGGCCGACCCCGGCAACGCCTCGTACTACTATTCGATCACGCGGCTTGGGACCCGGGGGACAATCCGCATCGGCAAACGCGACTACAGGGTATCCGGTTTGTCCTGGCTTGACCGCGAATGGAGCACGAGCGCGCTCGCCGCCGACCAGGTCGGCTGGGACTGGTTCGCGCTACAGCTCTCCGACGGCAGCGACCTGATGTTCTACCACCTGCGTAGGAACGACGGCACACAGGATGCCGCGAGCGCAGGTACCTATGTCAGCGCGAGTGGTAGTACCTCGCACCTCGATGCGGATGATTTCGAGCTAACCGTGCTGGACACCTGGGAGAGCCCGGAGGGCGGCACCTACCCGTCAAAATGGCGCCTCGCCGTGCAGCGGATTGGACTCGACGTGACCGTGACACCAGTGATACCCAACCAGGAACTCTTCACGACGGTGCGCTACTGGGAAGGCGCCGTCGACGTCAACGGCGAGCGCGACGGCGCAGCCATCGCGGGCCGTGGCTATGTGGAACTGGCCGGATATGCACAGTAGCGGTTGCATCGAACTACTGTCATAACTGACGTCGAATTCGTCGCACTGTTAAATGGGCATGGCGCGTGAATTCAGGGCGATCATGTGCGTTCCCGGCTTTCCGGGTTTATTATTCCCCAATGGCCGCCGTCGAATCACAAATGCTCGAACTCGGAACGCGAGCGCCGCAATTCTCGCTACCGGATCCGGATGGGCACCTTCACGCACTGGAACCGGGCGCGGGCGCCTACGTCGTGATGTTCATCTGCAATCACTGTCCCTTCGTCATTCACGTACGTGAAGCGCTCGCTCGTATCGGTCGCGAATACAGCGAAAAGGGTGTGCGGATCATCGCGATCAACAGCAACAATGTCGAGGCGTATCCGGCTGACAGTCCGGAGAACATGAGAAAAACAGCCGCCGAGTGGGGCCTGACATTCCCCTATGTCCTGGACGAAGATCAGTCTGTTGCAAAAGCGTACCGCGCAGCCTGCACCCCGGACCTGTTCGTATTCGATGGCGAGCAGCGTCTCGTTTACCGGGGGCAACTCGACGACAGTCGGCCTTCGAACGGCAAGCCCATAGACGGTCGGGACCTGTGCGCCGCGCTGGATGCCGTTTTGGCCGGGCAACCCGTGAGCGACGATCAGCAGCCGAGTATCGGCTGCAACATCAAGTGGAAGCCGGGCAACCAGCCGGACTACTTCTGAGGCCACGTTGAAAAAATTCCTGGTAGCCCTGTGTGCGCTGTTGCTCATTGTTTTCGCCGCGGCGGAGTGGATACTGCCATCGCAGATAGAAGCGTCAATGAACATGACGCGTGCCCACGCGCCGTATGACATCAGTGACGAAGCCCGGCAACTCCACGAGTCTCTGTTCGTCGCCGACCTGCACGCTGATTCACTGCTCTGGAAACGAGACCTGACAAAGCGCTCCGATATCGGCCATGTCGACCTGCCGCGGCTGAACGAAGGAAACGTGGCGCTGCAGGTATTCGATTCGGTAACCAAGACACCGACTGACCTGAATTATCAACGCAACACCGCAGACTCCGACGACATTACAAAACTCGCGATAGCCTCTCTTTGGCCCGTGAGAACCTGGAGTAGCCTTTACGAACGCGCCGTATACCAGGGCGGGAAGCTGCAGGCGCTTGCTGCAAAAAGCGAGCTTGAGCTGATCACCAACAAGAAACAGATGCGCAACTTTGTGTCCAGGCGCGCTACCGGAGAGAAGCTGGTAGCCGCCATATTCGCGATCGAGGGTGCGCACCCGCTGCAAGGCGATATCGGCAGGCTTGACGCACTGTTCGAGCACGGCTTGCGCGTCAGCGGACTGACGCACTTCTTCGATAACGAGCTGGGTGGCTCGCTGCATGGCGTCAGTGGTCAGGGATTGACTCAGTTCGGCGGGCAGGTGGTTCGCCGCGCCGACGAACTCGAAATAATAATCGACATTGCGCATGCGTCACCCCAGATGGTGAAGGATGTACTCGACATCACGACCCGGCCGGTGATTCTTTCGCACGGCGGCGTGAAAGGCGCCTGCGATTCGCCCAGAAACCTCGACGATGACCTCATGAAGCGCATCGCGGCAAACGGTGGTCTTGTCGGCATTGGCTTCTGGAAAGGTGCGGTGTGTGATGCTTCGCCCGGTGGTGTTGTCAACTCGATTCGATATGCTATCGACCTCCTCGGGGCAGAACATGTCGCGCTGGGCTCGGATTACGATGGCGCGGTGACAACGAACTTCGACTCCAGCGAGCTCGCGGTGCTGACACATGAAATGCTTGCAAACGGATTCACCGAGCAGGAGATCCGGCATGTCATGGGTGAGAACGTTAAGCGCTTTTTTCTCGAGAACCTGCCCGAAGGGTAAGCGTCAGCGGCAACACAGAATGTGCGCAGTCCACGGAGAGACATATTTCGAATACTTGTTGGCATACTCAGTTGTTGACGGGCGTACGTGCGGCTCCCTGTTAACCACGCGGGATACGGTTTTTATTGAAACGCCGGCAAGGCCGGCAACGTCGAATACTGTGGCATTTGGCATGAGTGGCAAATTGACCTCAGAGTGATTTGGGAAAATCGAAGCTCAGCCAAGGGACCGGTTTCTGATCATTAACTTCACCGCCGCGGGCGATGCGCTCGCCGAGAATCTTGTTGATTCGATCATCGCCGATCACTGGCATAGCGACGAATGGCGCGGTGGCTTGCATCCCGCGCAGGCTAAATGTGAAAGCATCTCGTGCTGGTTTGGCTTTCTCAAACATGGTCTGTGCTCCAAGCGAAGTGTCTCTATCCTTGTCGACCGACAGACACGCCGCCGACCGAGGTACGCAAAAATAGGCGTCCGCAACAAAGACCACAAACGAAAAGAACTCAGTCCCTGGATGAGAAAAAATCAGCGGGCCCCGGGATGGCTGGCCAGGGCCGGAATGGGCTCGCTTCGTGCGCCCAGACCTCAACACCGAATTGCGGTAAGCGTCCTCAAATCCGGCACACTCTCGAAGTACTTATCCAAAGCATCTTCGAACACTGGCTCACCGGCGCTTGCGGCGAGAAATAGCGTCAAACAGGATCGCAATTTGAGCGCGTCAATACCGCCAAAGATTTGCTCAACCGTGAGTCCGTCAACACTCAAAAGAACATTCACGCATTCGGACAGCCGTGTTCCAAGCACTGGATGTTCGAGGTAAGCCCTTGCCTCATCAATTGATGCAATCGCATAACGCTGCGCTGTCGCGCTGCGGCCCAACCCGGCAATCTGTGGAAAGACGAACCACATCCAGTGGCTGGTCTTCTTGCCACACCTCAATTCATCCAGCACTTGTGGATACACGGATTCCTGGGCGTCAACAAAACGTTGCAGATTGAAGGGGTCGTCCATAGCCTGGCAAAGATACCATTCCGGAACGTCCGGACACACGCATGCGAGGGTGAAATCTGCCATACTTTCAAACCGTTGGCTCCTCGCTCGGGTGGCGAAAATGGCGCAGGCCGCCTGGGGTAACGTCGACGAAACCTCACAGGAACCGTCATGTACTTGCTTGGCAATCTCGTGTTCTTCATATTCGGTGGCTTTCTAATCTTCCTGGGCTACGTCCTCGGTGGCATCTTGTTGTGCCTCACCATCATAGGCATTCCGTTCGGCTTTATGTGTTTCAGGCTCGCAGGCGGCGTCATCGCACCTTTCGGTCGCGAGGTACGTGAAACCGAACCGCCAGGGGGAACGGTCGCACTGATAATGAACGTCATCTGGATTATCCTGCCGGGGCTCGAACTTGCCATCATGCATTTGGTGCTCGCACTCTTGTTTGCGCTGACGATCATTGGATTTCCGATCGCCGTACAACACATGAAGCTTGTGCCACTGGCACTGCTGCCGTTCGGCCATGTAATGAGGGACGTGTAGAGTCGGCGCCTTACGAGGCGCCCGACTGGGCGCCGGGGTCACGCGACGCTGGAGCGCCTGGCCTGCAATAGCAACAAATAGCCGGAGAGATAGACCGTGCTGATCTTGATATTTACCGCCTTCGTTTTGATCTCAGTGACGATCATCATCCATGGGTTCGGCACCATGTCGTGGTTACGCTACCTGCTGGCTCGCAAGACGCTGGCGGACGGGGACTTCGGCGGCAGTGCCGATGCGCGTTTCTATGATCGCCTGTTGATGTTCGTCTGGGCTACTTTGTATGGGGTCGGTGCGATTTACCTGTTTGAAGTATTCTGGCCACAACGAAACCCGACGCCTGTCGAGCCCGGATAGCGCATAAAAAAAGGCGGCGCATCAAGCGCCGCCTTTAGTTTCCTGCAAGACCAGCTTCGTCCTAGAAACGATCCAGCGTCATTACCTTGGTCCATGCATCAACGAAATCGCTGACGAACTTCTCTTCTGCTCCGTTCTCTGCATAGACTTCTGCGATAGCACGAAGCTCCGCGTGCGAACCGAACACGAGATCAACAGGCGTTGCTTTCCATTTCAGCTTGCCGGTAGCGCGATCATGTCCCTCGTAAATGCCGTCCGCTTTGGCCGACTTCGTCCACTTCGTCGACATGCTCAGAAGGTTCACGAAGAAATCGTTGCTAAGCGTTCCGGGTCGATCGGTGAACACGCCATAGTCCGCGCTCTTCACGTTTGCACCCAGGGCTCGCATACCGCCAACCAGGACGGTCATCTCGGGAGCGGTAAGCGTCAGCAAGTCGGCCTTTTCAACCAGCATTTCGGCCGGTGAGCGGACGTTGCCTTTGCCGTAGTAGTTGCGGAACCCGTCGGCCATCGGCTGGAGCACGGCGAACGACTCAACATCAGTCTGTGCCTCGCTCGCGTCGGTACGACCCGGCGTAAACGGAACAACGACATCCTGCCCCGCTGATTTAGCTGACTTTTCAATGGCTGCAGCTCCGCCGAGAACGATCAGGTCAGCAAGCGAGACTTTCTTGTTGCCGGACTGTCCGTCGTTGAAGTCTTTCTGGATTTGTTCCAGGCGCTTCAGCACTTTTTCCAGCTCTTGCGGATTGTTGGCTTCCCACTTGTTCTGCGGCGCCAGGCGAACCCGTGCGCCGTTCGCGCCACCGCGCATGTCGGTGCCGCGGAACGTTGAGGCTGATGCCCAGGCGGTTCGAACCAACTCGGACACGGTGAGCTTCGAATCGAGGATTTCGGACTTCAGCTTCGCAATGTCGGCTGCATTAATCAGCGCGTGATCGACTGCCGGCACCGGATCCTGCCACAACAGTGCTTCAGTCGGAGCGTCGGCACCGATGTAGCGTGCACGCGGACCCATGTCGCGATGTGTCAGCTTGAACCATGCTCTGGCGAATGCGTCCTCGAACTCTTCGGGATTCTTCAGCCAGCGCTCGGTGATCTTGCGATATGCCGGGTCGAACTTGAGCGACAGGTCGGTTGTGAACATGATCGGCGCGTGACGCTTGGACGGATCGTGGGCATCCGGTACCAAAGTAGATGCGGCTCCATCGGCAGGAATCCACTGGGTGGCGCCTGCCGGGCTCTTCGTCTGTACCCACTCATAGGTGTACAGGTTCACGAGATAGCTATGGGTCCAGGCAACCGGGTTGACGGTCCATGCGCCTTCCAGGCCGCTCGTGATCGTGTCAGCGCCTTTACCAGTGCCACACTTGTTTTCCCAACCGAAACCCTGCTTCTCAACGCCTTCGGCTGCGGGCTCAGCACCCACACAATCGGCCGGAGGAGCAGCGCCGTGCGCTTTGCCGAACGTGTGTCCACCAGCAATGAGTGCAGCGGTTTCTTCATCGTTCATCGCCATGCGACCAAACGTGTCGCGAATGTCCTTGGCGGCAAGCAGTGGATCAGGATTGCCGTTGGGACCTTCCGGGTTCACATAGATCAGGCCCATCTGGACAGCAGCAAGCGGTTTCTCGAGCTTGCGTTCGCCTTTGTAGCGCTCGTCTGCAAGGAACTCATTCTCCGGACCCCAATAGACCATCTCGGCCTGCCAGTCATCTTCACGACCGCCAGCAAAACCGAATGTCTTGAAGCCCATGGATTCGAGCGAGACATTGCCTGCCAGAACCATCAGGTCGGCCCAGGAAATGCTGCGGCCGTACTCCTGCTTTACGGGCCAGAGCAAGCGCCGTGCCTTGTCCAGGTTGGCATTGTCGGGCCAGCTGTTCAGCGGCTCGAAACGCTGTTGGCCGCCACCGGCGCCACCGCGTCCGTCAGACACCCGGTAGGTTCCGGCGCTGTGCCAGGCCATGCGGATAAAGAACGGGCCATAGTGACCGTAGTCTGCCGGCCACCAGTCCTGTGATGTTTTCAGCACGGTCTCGATGTCCTTCTTCACGGCATCGAGGTCGAGACTTGCGAACGCCTCGGCGTAATTGAAATCGTCTCCCATCGGGTTCGACTCAACACCATGATCGCGAAGAGGACTGAGGCTCAGGTTTTCGGGCCACCAGAATTGATTCGACTTCGGCTCACCTTGAGCAAAAGCCGGGCTTGAGGGAACCACTGCTGACATCGCTATAGCTATAGCGACCAGCAAAGGTATCGTTTGTTTACGCATTGCACTTCTCCATTAATAAGAATGACTGCGACTGCAGAGACATTAAAGCGCATTTGAACCATCGAATTGATGGAATATATATGTCGCAATATGCGACTAAATCGATCGTACGTTTGCTTGCTCGCATACCATCGCTTTCACCACTGTTCTGTGCGAAATTACCGCCCATGACCAACACCCAATACCCGCATCTCTTCGCCCCACTCGACCTCGGCTTCACGACCCTGAAGAACCGGGTGCTCATGGGCTCCATGCACACTGGGCTTGAAGACGGCAACAAACACGACCGTCTCGCGGCCTACTTTGCTGAACGCGCCCGGGGTGATGTTGGTCTGATCGTTACTGGCGGTTACGCGCCGAACCGGGTTGGCGGCGTCAAGCCATTCGCGGGAAAACTCACTACCCGCAGTGAAGCCAGAAAGCATCAGAAGGTTACCAGCGCGGTGCATGCCGAAGGTGGCAAGATCGCTATGCAGATTCTACACGCCGGACGTTATGCCTACCATCCATTTCCGGTCGCGCCCTCCAAAATTCGCTCGCCCATCACGCCCTTTAAACCGCGCGCCTTATCGACTTCCGCTGTGGAAAAGCAGATCCGCGATTTCGTGCGCTGTGCCCAGCTGGCTCGTGAGGCCGGCTACGATGGCGTCGAGATCATGGGCTCGGAGGGTTACTTCATCAACGAGTTCCTGGTCACACACACCAACCAGCGCACGGACCAATGGGGCGGTGAGTTCGCACAGCGCATGCGCTTACCGGTCGAGATCGTCGAACGCGCGCGGGAAGCGGTTGGTAAGGACTTCATCATCATCTACCGCCTGTCCATGATTGACCTGATTCCCGACGGCAACACCTGGGAGGAGACCGTGGCACTGGCAAAGGCGATCGAGTCTGCAGGCGCCACGATCATCAACACGGGCATTGGCTGGCACGAAGCGCGTGTCCCGACCATCGCGACATCGGTACCCCGCGGGGCGTTCACCTGGGTCACGAAGAAGATGAAACGCGAGGTCACTATCCCATTAGTGACGTCCAACCGGATTAACCTGCCCTCCACCGCCGAGCAGATCCTCGCTGACGGCTGCGGCGACATGGTCTCAATGGCTCGCCCCCTTCTGGCAGATCCGGAGTTTGTTCTGAAAGCGCGTGAAGATCGCGCTGATGAAATCAACGTCTGCATCGCCTGCAACCAGGCCTGCCTCGATCACACCTTCGCCAACAGGATGAGCAGCTGCCTTGTGAACCCGAGGGCCTGCCACGAAACCGAGCTGAACTACATCAGGGCGACCGATAGCCGTAAGTTCGCCGTGGTCGGTTCGGGGCCCGCGGGCTTATCTGCCGCATTGGTACTGGCAGAGCGTGGCCACGAGGTCGACTTGTACGAGTCGGCAGATGAACTCGGCGGCCAGTTGAATATGGCCAAGGTCATTCCCGGCAAGGAAGAATTCCACGAGATGCTCAAGTACTTCACGCGGCAGATCGAACTCAACGCCGTGCGAGTCCATTTGAACACCCGCGTGACGGCCGACGATCTCGCGGCCAGGAAGTACGACGACGTCATCATCGCTACTGGCGTCACGCCGCGCGACCCGAAGATCGAAGGACAGGATCACCCGAAGGTGCTCAGCTATAGTGACGTGCTCCGCGATCGCGTACCTGTTGGCAAGCGCGTCGCCATAATCGGTGCCGGTGGTATCGGTTTCGACGTTGCCGAATTCCTGCTGGAGGACGGCCATTCGCCCACCCTGGATCTCGACGAGTGGTTGGCCGAATGGGGTGTCGTCGATCCCTCGGAAGCTCGAGGCGGCATCTCACCACACCGATCGCCACCTGAGCCGAATCGCGAAGTCACCCTGCTACAACGCAAGGCCGGAAAGCTCGGCGCCAAGCTGGGAAAGACCACCGGCTGGATACACCGTGCGGTGTTGAAGATGAACAACGTGCAGATGATCGGTGACGTGAACTACGAACGTATTGGCGACGAAGGCCTGTTGATCAGCTTCGGCGACAAGCATGAAAACCCGACCTGGATCGATGTCGACCACATCGTGATGTGCGCTGGGCAAATTCCGCTACGCGAATTGCAGGAGCCACTGCAGGCGGCCGGTATTTCCACGCACGTCATTGGCGGTGCCGACGTGGCGTCAGAACTCGATGCCAAGCGTGCTATCGATCAGGGCAGTCGACTCGCGGCGAAACTCTGAATCTCGCGTCATGTGCGGAACCACCTCCGCATGCTGTAGTCTTGACTGATGATATCGCTTCTCGGGCTATTTACCGGAATCGTCTTGTTGATTGCCGGTGGCGCGCTCCTGGTGCGCGGCTCGTCCGAGATCGCGACGCGCCTTGGTGTTTCTCCAATGATCGTCGGCTTGACTATCGTGAGCTTCGGTACCAGCACTCCCGAGCTTGTCGTCAATATCGTCGGTTCACTGAAAGGGGCCACCGAACTGGCTTTCGGCAATGTCGTCGGCTCCAACATCAGTAACCTGGCGTTGGTATTGGGCGCGGCGGCGCTGATCAAGCCGATAAGTATACAGGGACAGCTGGTGCGCAGAGAGGTGCCCCTGCTCCTGCTGGCGACGACCATGATGACAGTCATGGCGCTTGACGGACCGCTACACGGCCTTCCTGCAGTCATCGGACTTTCCGAGTCAATTGTACTGATGCTGCTCTTTTGTATTTTTATCTATGTCAACGCGCTCGATATGGTGAGCGAGCGACAAGCAGATCCGCTGGTCCTCGAAATTGAGGCTGATCCGCTGATCGACACCCACCCAATAGGCAGGTTCGCCTGGTTGCTGGTGATTCTCGGGGTGAGCCTGTTGTTTGTTGGTGGCGAAATGACGGTGCTTAACAGTGTGGAAATTGCCAACCGATTTGGCGTGTCGGCCACGATCGTCGGGCTGTTCATGGTCGCCGTCGGAACCAGCATGCCGGAGCTCGTTACATCGATCATCGCGGCTATCCGCGGTGAATCCGACCTGGCGCTGGGCAACGTGGTCGGCTCCTGTATTTTCAATTCACTGGTCGTGCTGCCTGCAAGCGGTCTGATCAGTGAAATCCCGGTTCCTCGTGGTGGTATTGGCGACCTGCTGGTCTCGTTGGCGCTCGTTGCACTCCTGATCCCCATCTTCATCATGGGCAAGGCCCGTCTCGGCAGGGTCATGG
>Ga0316201_10000798_pt1 | contig 19569 bp, 9 predicted proteins | sample CS6wburrow_MG_FD_204516 | JGI IMG/M metagenome (GOLD analysis project Ga0316201, IMG submission 204516) | Coastal sediment microbial communities from Delaware Bay, Delaware, United States - CS-6 worm burrow | ecosystem: Environmental > Aquatic > Marine > Coastal > Sediment | place: USA: Delaware... | reverse complement strand
CCCCGAATTTCGCTAAGGCGCGTCTCCACGAAGTCGATAAAACACGGTGACAGATAGGCATCCGTCCGTTCTCAGATACCCCTTTGGTAACGGGGCACCGCCGTGGAGGAGCCGCTTTGACCGCGCAGTCGCTTTCAAGGACCATTCCGTTTATCTGGAAAGCCGGCTGCGCCGTTCTGTCCCTTCTGCTGATCGCCGGTCCCGCGGCCGCCCAGGATTTCATGGCGACGGGCACCTACGATGGGGATGGTACGTCCCCGCGAACCGTCACGGGCATCGGGTTTACCCCCGACCTGGTCATCATCAAAGCCGCCAAGAACGAACATTCCTTCATCCGCACGGCGGACATGCCGCCGGGATTGTCCGGCGCGCTGGGGGATCCCAAGTCCCTTGAAAACAATCGTATCCTGACCCTCGAGACCGATGGTTTCTCCATCGGTTCCGATCATGCGGTGAACGAGGGCGGTATCCCCTACTACTGGGTGGCCATGAAGACCGGCACCGGTCGCGTCGATATCGGACAGTACCTCGGTGACGGTTCCAGCTACCACCCGATCACGGGTCTGGAATTCCGGCCCGCGGCGGTGATCGTCATCTCCGATGAAAATCAACTTGCGGTCGTCAGGACCGAGACCATGGCCGCCGGCTCTTCCTACCCCTTGAAGGACGATCTCCCGGTACTCGGCGGTATCCTCGATTTCACGGACACCGGTTTCGACGTGGGGTTCAGCAGCGCGGTCAACGGAGCCGGGATTACCATGTATTACGTCGCCTGGTCGGCAGCGGCGGGCGAGGTCAGCACCGGCTCCTATCTGGGTGACGGCAGTGACGGGAGGGTCGTTCCGGACGTCGGATTCGCTCCGGAATATCTGATAGTCAGGGGAACCTGGGACCGGAGAGGCGTGCAGCGGATGGCGTCCGTCGGGGGCGATTCAACCCTGTTCTTCCAGAACCTGGACGTGAGCGAGAACATCATCCAGTCGTTCACGACCGATGGCTTCGTGGTCGGATCCGATGTCAACATCAACGATGCGGGCGTCAATTTCAACTGGCTCGCGTTGGCGAACCCATCCATCCCACCCCTAAGCAGCGATCTGCGGCTGCAGATGGGAGCGGACAACGCGGCGCCGAACGTCGGCGAGGTGGTGACCTTCGGTCTCACCCTGTCGAACCTGGGGCCCGCGGACGCCGCCGGGGTCACGGTGAAGGCGGTCTTGCCGGCCGGACTCGCTTATCAGTCGTCCTCCGGGGATCAGGGCACCTACGATCCGGGCACGGGCACCTGGACGGTCGGAACCGTACCCGTGGGCCCGGACATCAAGTTCGAAATCCAGGCGACGGTCGCCCCGGGAACCGGCGGCACGACCCTGAACCTGGACGCGATGGCCACGGCGGCCTCGCCCGCCGAGGACAACCCCGGTGACAACGAAGTCGCGGTGGCCATCACCGTGCCCAGCACGGATCTGGTTCTCATATCTCTCGTCAGCGACGCGAGCCCGAATGTGGGCGGTACCGTCGTCTACACGGTGGCGGTCACCAATGCGGGGCCGGACGAGGGCACCGGGATCGCCGTATCGGGGTCACTGCCGGCGGGCCTTTCCTTCCTGACGGCTTCCCCCAGTACGGGTACCTATGACAATCTGACCGGCACCTGGACGCTCGGCGCCCTGGCGGCCGCGCGGACAGCGACCTTGACCATGCTGGCCCGCGTGGAGCCCGGTTCCGGCGGCCAGACTCTGGAAGTGCCGTTCGCGATCACGACGCTGGATCAGGAAGATCCGACCGCGGCCAACAACACCGGGACCGCGACCATCACCGTCACCAGCAGCGACCTTGGCCTCAAGAAAACCGTCGACATTGCCTCACCCGATGAAGGTGCGACCGTCACCTTCACGATCGTGGCGACGAACGACGGACCGAACCGCGCCACCGGCGTCCGGGTGTCCGACGTGCTGCCGGCCGGGCTGAGCTTCGATTCCGCGGCGGCCGATTCCGGTGTCTACGATCCCGGCACGGGACTGTGGGACATCGGCACCCTGGCGAGCGGTGCGACCGCCAACCTGGATCTCGTGGCGACCGTCGCCGTCGGCACCGGCGGCCAGACCCTGGCCAACACCGCGAGCATGGCCGGCGTCGATCAGGAGGATCCCGATCCCGGCAACGACACCGCCACGGCCAAGGTGCTTGTCAGCAGCACGGACCTGCAGGTGGGCAAAGCGGTCGACCGGGCTTCACCCAACGAGGGCGAGACCGTCCTGTTCACCATCACGGTGGCCAACGCCGGGCCCACCGCGGCCACGGGTGTGGCCCTCACCGATACGCTGCCCACGGGGCTGACCTTCCTGGGCGCCGTGCCCAGCAACGGATCATACGACTCCGGTTCGGGCACATGGACTCTCGGTGGCCTCGCCGGAGGCGCAACAGACTCCCTCGAGGTCTCCGCCCAGGTCGACGCGGGCACGGCCGGTGCGACGCTCGTGAACCGGGCCTGGATCAGCGGGTCGGACCTGGCCGATCCGGTGGCCGCCAACGACACCAGCTCGGTCGCGGTCACCGTCGCGAGCACCGATCTGCAGGTGACCAAGGACGTGGACAACATCGCGCCCAACGAGGGCGACCCCGTGGTCTATACCGTCACGCTGGGCAACAGCGGGCCCAACGACGCGACCGGTGTCCAGGTCACCGACCTGCTACCGGCCGGGGTGACCCTCGCCGGTTCGACGCCGAGCCAGGGCACCTACGAGGACGTATCCGGGCTCTGGAACGTGGGACTGTTGACCAACGGCGCTACGGCGACCCTCACTCTGAATGCCACGGTCGACACCGGGACGGCCGGTTCGGTCATCACGAACACGGCCGCCATCACGACAGCCAGCCTGGCCGACCCGGAGCCGGCCAACAACACCGCCAGCGCCACGCTGACCGTCAGCAGCACCGACCTGCAGGTGTCCAAGATCGTGGACGAGGCCACGCCGTCGGTCGGCGGCACCATCGTCTACACGATCTCTCTCGACAACGTCGGCCCCAACATCGCGACCGGTGTCGTCCTGCAGGACGTTCTCCCGGGCGGTCTGACCCTGAAGACCATTACCGCCAGTCAGGGTTTCTATGACCCGGCCGACGGTCTGTGGACGGTCGGGACCGTTCCGGTGGGCAATACGGCTCTGCTCATTCTCACGGCCACGGTGGATGCGTCGGCCGCGGGCCGCAACATCATCAACGAGGCCTCCATCGTGACGGTGGACCAGGCCGATCTGGACGCCGCCAACAACGTCGCGGCCGCGGCCATCGACGTGCCCGAAGAGGTCGTCACCCCGGTCGTCAGCGTCCAGACCATTCCCGGAACCGTCGCGGAGGTCATGCCCGGCGCCGATCCGCGCCCCGTTTTGCGGTTTGCCTTGGCCAACCTGGGCGACCAGGCCGACACGCTGCGTTCCCTGACCGTGACCAATCTCACGGTGGGACTCGGGGGGCCGTCGCAGGCGGAGTTGGACGCCGAATGGGCGCCCCTGACGGTTTACGGGCAGGTCCGCGGCCTGAGCGGAATCGGACCCGAGCGCGCGCTGCCGGCCACGTCCTTCAGCGCCGGCCGCGCGTCCATGTCCGGCTTCGACTGGATCATCGATCCCGGCGACACCCTCGAGGTCCGGGTCGATTCGGCCCCCTCGCTGGCGGCCCGGGACAAGGCGCTGCTCGTGGCGGGTGTGACCTCTGCCGCGGACCTCGGCGTGCGGCAGACGGTCGTCGTCGAAGGCGGACTGCCCCTGCGCAGCGGCCACGACCAGTTCGTGGACGGCTTCGTTGCGGACCAGGCAGCGATCATCAATGTACCCAGCGGCACCGTCGCCGCCGGTACGGTGCGCAACCTGGTCATGGCGGTCGACCTGCCGGCGAACGGCTACCTGAAGGACTCCCTCTACGGCTTGACGATCGTGAACCGGGGCACCGCGACGGCAGCGGACATCGCGGCGATGGAAGCCTGGTCCGACGACGGCGACGGCGTGTTCGACGCCGCCGTCGATACGCTTCTGGGCGAGGTGATCAATTCCGGCCAACTGTGGCAGCTGTCCGGTCTGAAGGCGCCGATCACGTCCGGCGGGCGCCGTTTCTTCATCTCGGTCGATATCGCCGCGAAAGCCACGCCGGCCAATGATATCCGTCTGGAACTTCCCGTCGGCCTGGGCAGCGCGGTCATCATGGCCAGCGGCAACGACGGTCCTCTGGACCGGAGGCTGGTCAACGGCGGCGTGCTGGCCATCAGTATCGCCGACCGGCTGATGCTCAGCACCGAAGATATCGATCCGGGAACGGTACGGCCCGATGCAGGGATTATACCGCTGTTGACGGTCAATCTGGCCAACACCTACACCACGGAAAAGCTGCTGCAGTCGCTGACCGTCCGCAACGCGACGCTCACGGATCCGGCCGCCACAATTGACGACCGCGACGGGATCATCCGCCAGGTGGTGCTGAGGCTGGATGGCAACGGCAACGGCCTGATCGAAGACTACGAGACCGATCCGGCGCTGGGATCGGGCGCCTTCAAGGGTGACCTCATCACCTTCACGGGCCTCGACCTGCCCCTGACTCCCGGCGGCCTGGAACGAATCTTCGTCACCGCGGATGTGGATCCGGGCGCGGTGGCGGACGGTGACATCCTCGGTGCCGCGATCGATGGCGAAAGCGCTGTCTGGGCGCCCGGGACGGTTCTGGTCGCAAGCTGGCCGCTGGATTCAGGCGCCGCCTGGCGGGTCGACGGCATGATCGCCGCCCAGGTCGTCAGCAACTCCGTCCCGGGTCGCACCCTGGGACCGGGCGACGGTCCTGAACTGGCTCTCGACCTGCTGGTCCCCGCCAACGGTTACCTTGCCGACGTTCTGGTGGGACTGGGTCTGACCAACGCGGGTACGGCCGTGCCGGGCGACCTGGCGCAGGTGCGCCTGTGGGCGGACGACGACGACGGGATGTTCAGCAGCGCCACCGACAGCCTGCTGGGCAACATGAACTACCTGAACGGACACTGGTTGTCGCCGGTACTGAACAAGGATGTGCCGGTCGGCGGGGTGCGTCTATTCGTCTCGGTCGATGCGGCGGCGGTGCCGACCGACTCGGCGACCGTGCGGTTGACGGTTCCGCAGGACGGCATCGTGATGGGCTCGGACAACTCGGGGCCCTATGACGCCGCGGTTCCGCCCGGCGGCACGCTGGTGCTCAGCACCTCCGCCCTGGCATCGCAGACGGATTTCACGTCGACCGCGACGACTATCGGCCTGACCGGCACGCTGCGGATGACCGTACGCAATGTCGGTCTGGAAAACGTGATGGGGATCCTGCCGACGATGCTGATCGGCGAAGGGGATGCGGCCATCACCCTGGGCGCACCGTCGCCGCCGACCATGGATCTTCTTCCGGAAGAGGCCGGCGAATTCGTGTGGACCTACACCGCCACCGAACCCGGGACGATCACCGTGATCGGCGCCGCCAGCGGTACGGGATTCGATACGGGAATCGACCACGCTTCGGCGCCGTCGACGTCCGCCGCGCTCCGCGTCCACACGCCGGTACCGGGCCTCGACGCCTATCCGACCACCAACCTGCCGACGAGTGTGGCCCGCGGTCAGCAGGGGCTCGTGCCCCTGACGGTGACCCTCGTCAATCCCGGCGATCAGGATGTGGCGGTCGCGAGGCTCGACAGCTTCCGCATCCGGCTGGCCGAAACCGCCGACGGCCCCCCGATCACACCCGCCGAACTCATCACGCGGGTGACGCTCAGCGAGGGCAGCAACGTCTACTTCGACGAGAGCAGCCTGCCTGCCGTCGGTGACGAGATCGTCCTGCGCCTCTCGCCGCCGGTCCTGGTCAATGGGAGCGAGCCGGCCACGTTGAGCCTGTCCCTGTCACTGCGGTCGGACAGCACGGTTCCCTCTTTCCTGATGAGCATCGACGGCAGCGACGATTTCCACGCGGTGGACCAGGTCAGCAGCCTGCCCGTGGCTGTCGCCCTGGGCAGCGGGACCTTCCCCATCGCGACGAAAAAGGCCAACCTCGTTTCTCCCGCCGGACTGCTCGACGTCACCTGCGCGGCCGACCTGGAAACGACCGCCCAGCCGGGTCAGGCGAACGTGAACATCGCCACGTTGAACCTGGCGAACGATACCGACGATCCCACGGCCTCGGCAGTCCGGATCCAGGCCCTCGGCTGCGTCGTGCGCGATTCGCTGGGTGCGGTCGTGGCCGACCCGGCCGCGCTGTTCGACGCCGTACGCGTCACCACGCCCTCGCAGACGCTCTTCGCGGGCCCGCCGCAGTACCAGGACTCCTTGATGGTCATGCTGCTGGGCTTGCCGGTGGAGGTTCCCGTGGGGGCCAATGTCGCCCTTGAACTGACGGGCGATCTCGCATCCGACGCGCCGCCCGGAGCGTTCCGCTTCGACTTCACCGACCGCGGACAGTGGCTCGCTGAGGATGCCGGCGACGGCGGGCCGGTCGCCGTCACCATCATGCCCGCGACGCCGGTGGCCGGCCTGACGGTCTATGCGCCAACGCCGGCCCTGCAGGCGCAGGGCGACGGGATGCTGCCGGCGGTGATCAACCCGGGCGCCCGGGACGTTGCGGTCATGCAACTTGCGCTCGTCCATCCCGGAGCGGATGAAACGACGGCCGCATCCTGGGACAGCCTTGCCCTGCAGCTCGTCGACGCCTCGCGCGATCCGCTGGACCCGTCGGGTCTGCTCGACCGGGTGCGGGTTTTGGCGAACGGCGTGGCGGTCGGCAACCTGATCGATCCGGCGGCGGCCGACGGCGTGATGACCATCGCCCTGGCGGCGCCGCCGCTGGCCCCCGGCGATACGCTTGTCTGCGACGTGCACCTGGACCTGCGCACCGACGCGCCCTTGACGTCACTGGAGCTGTTCGCTGCGGTCGAAGGCATCGTGACCCGCGACACGATCAGCGGCGAGAGGCCGGCGCTGACCACCATCGGAACGTGGCCGGTCTGGTCGGGCCTGACCGCGATCATCGTGCCCGCGGAGGAGATGCTGCTCGGCGGATCGAATCTCATGCCGCCCCTGCTCGTACCACGGTCCGCTCCGGAACCGGTCCTGAACCTGACGCTGGCCAACCCGGCTGCCGCCGGTTCGGGTCCGCTGACGGTCACTTCGGTCACACTGGCACCGGCGGCGACGGACAACGATTTCGCTGCGCCCGGCGCCGTGGTCGCGATCGTCGCCGCCGCCGAAAGCGGTGTCGAGCTGGGGCGCAACGCAGCCGTTGATCCGGCGGCGACGGCCTTGACCGTCGTCTTCACGGATCCGCTCGTCCTGGCGGCGGGCGAAACCCGCGAGATCGAACTGATGGTCGGCATCCGGGAAGGCGCGCCGGCCGGCCGGCTGCGGCTGGCCGTCGACGCCGACGGGATCGTCGCCGGGCCGCAAGGCGGTCCGACCGGCGGGATCCGCATCCTGGGGGCAGCGGGACAGGCCCTGCCGGTGGTGACGGACATCGGAAACATCGGCCAGGCCAGCCTGCAGGACAGCTACATCAATTTCCCCAATCCGTTCGCGGCCGGCCGCGAGCACACGACGTTCGCCTACCACCTCAGCGGTACGGCCAGGGTGTCCCTGCGATTGCTGACCCCCCACGGCGAGAACGTGGTGACCCTGCTCGACGCTTCCGAACGCGGCGCCGGTCTGCACCAGGACACGGTCTGGAACGGACTGAACGGCCGCGGCCTGGCGGTCCGCAACGGCGTCTACATCGCCGAGATCGTGGTTGAATACAGCGACGGGACCCGCGACCGCGTGCTGCGGAAAGTGGCGGTGAAGCGATGAAGGCCCGCCTGACAGCCGTCACCGTCTGCTACTTCCTGCTGGTTACCGGTACACCGGTCTGCGTCGCGTTCGCCGACGATGACGCCGGCCTGCGCTCCGTGTTCGCACGCGGTGCCGGTGAGCGCGCCCTGGCGCTCGGCGGCGCCTACGGTTCGGTCAGCGGGGACCCGACCGCCCTGTACTGGAATCCGGCCGGCCTGGCCGGACTCGAACGAACGTCCGTGGCCGCGGCCCACACGAACCTGATCGGCATGGGTTTCCACGAGCAGTTCGGTAGCCTGGCGCTGCCCACCTGGCGCCTGGGCACCTTTGCCCTGTCGCTCAGGCGGTACGGCGTCGATGGAATCGAGGAGCGCGACGACCGCGGCACCCTTCTGGCCGACGACCTGCGGAATACGGAAAGTGAACTGGCCTTCGGTTACGGTCGCGCCATCGGCCCGGCGTGGCAGGTCGGCGCGGCGCTGAAGATGCAGCGCCAGGAACTCGCCGGCCAGTCGGCCAGCGGCCTGGGGCTGGACGCCGGCATCATCGTGCGGCCGGGTCTGGCCCTCGGTGGTACATCCCACTGGGCGCAGAACCTCAACCTGGGCTTGACCTTCCGGAACATCATCGAACCGGCGATCAGGCTCGAAACCGAAGAGGTGCGGGATCCTTCGGCCATCCGCCTGGGCGGATCCTACGCGGTTCCGCTCGGTACGCAGCTGCAGGCCCTGTTCACCGTGGACATCGAAAAAACGAAGGAAATGGATTCGCGGCTGCACGCTGGGGCCGAGGTCGCGTTTCTCGACCTGATCGCCCTGCGCGTCGGGGCCAACAACGGCACCCTGGCGGCGGGCCTGGGCGCCACCTATCGCAACCTGACCCTCAACTACGCCTTCGAGGACAATCCCCTGGAGATGGTGCACCGGTTCGGTGTCGGTTTCGCCTTCGGGCGCACGGTCGCCGAGCGGCGCCAGGCCGCCCTCGACCTGCGGGAGGCCGAGCTCAACGATCGGCTGGCCAAGGCCTTCGCCGCCGACGAACAGCAACGGGTCGCAGCGGCGGCCCAGGCGGTGAAGTCCGCGCTGGCCGCGGAAGAATTCGATACCGCGCTGGAAAGGATCCGGGCGCTCGAGGTGATCGCCCCCGACCATCCCGACGCGGCCGGTTTCGAGGCCGCAGCCCTGTTCGGCCGCGGCCGGGTCGCCGAAGGCGAGGGCGAATTCACCGCTGCGGTCATCGCGTACCAGGCCTGCCTGCGGGTCGATCCCGGACACGAGCGCGCCCGCGCCCGTCTGGAGCGGGTCACCACCGAAACCGAGCGGCAGGCGCAGCGGGACGAGAACATCCGGAATCTGTACCGCGACGCCATGGCGACTTTCGCCGCCGGGGATCTCGAACAGGCACGGGACCTGTTCGAACAAGCCCTGGTGCTTGCGCCCGGCGACGTGGAGATCCGGAAACTCGCCGATCACGTCGAGGAGTCGATCCGATTGCGCGACGAGGTCGCCGCCGCCCAGTCGGCGGCCCGCGAAGCGGTCGGTCGCGCCGAATCGCGGAGTGCGGCCCCCGTGGCCAACGCGACGCCCGCGGTCCCGGCCGCTGATTCCGCGGCGGCGACGCCGGCCCGGAAGACGCCGCCGGCGACGCCGACCTACGCCTCGTTGCCGGAAAGCCGCCGCCGCGAGATCGCCCTGCTCTACCGGCAGGGTGTGGATGCGGCCGCCGCGGGCCGCCGCGAAGATGCCATCCGCTACTGGGAGATCGTCGCCGCGGCCGCTCCGGACTACCAGCAGGTGAGTGTCCACCTGAAGCAGGAATACCAGGCCCGCGGCATGGAAGCCTTCGCCGAAGGCAAGCTCGACCGCGCCATCGAGATCTGGGAACAGGCGCTGGAGATCGATCCACGGGACGCCCGCACCCAGGGTTACCTCGAACGCGCCCACGAACATCGGGCCCGTATCCGGAAAATAAGGAGCGAAGGCGAGTGAGCCGGAGCAAGACCCAAGAACATCAGGGAAACAAGTTCCGACCGCGGGTGGGTTTCCGCACGCTGACCACCCTGGTGACCGCCGGACTGATCGCGGGCACCGTGCTGGTGGTCTCCCAGACGTTCGAGCGGCAGCTGCGGAACACGCTGCTGGCCCAGGCGGAGACACAGTTGCTGCTGGAGGCGCGCAACCTGGCCGTGCTCAGCGGGGACGCTCTTCTGAGCGATTTTCCCGAATTGACCCTGGTGCCCCTCGTGCTGGAGATCGACCGCTCCCGGCCGGACCTGGACGGTATCGTGATCGTGGATCACGAGGGACTGATTCAGGGCCATGTCGACCCCCGCCAGGTCGGCCAGCCCTGGACACCCCTGGCCGAGGCCCAATTCGCCGTCGGACGCGATTTCCTGATTCCGGGCGAGAGCCTGGTGCTGGGAGCCGATCGGATCCGGGCGATGACTCCCATCCGCCACCATACCGAGGGCGTGATCGGCCGGGTGTGCATCGATCTGGACAAGGGGTTCATCGAATCCAGGATCCGCGAGGCCCGCCGGCCGCTGCTGATGGTGGCGTCCCTGTTGCTGGTGTTCACCATCGCCCTGATGATGGGCCTGCTGTCGCTGCTCTTCCGGCCCCTCGAATCCATCGAACAGGGGCTGGTCCGCATCGGTCAGGGCGACCTGGACACGCCGTTGCCGTTGACCGGTTCGATCGAGTTGAGGCGGCTGGCGAAGACCCTCAACGAGATGGCCGCTCAGCTGCAGACGTCGCAGGCCCTGGCCGCGGCCAGGGAACAGGAGATCATCGAGACGCAACGGGAAGTGATCATCACCCTGGGCGACGTGGTGGAGAGCCGCTCGCGGGAAACGGCGAACCACACCCGCCGGGTCGGATTGATGAGCCGAGAACTGGCTCTGCTGATTGGCATGGACGAAACCGAGGCCGAATTGCTGCGGCTGGCCTCGCCGATGCACGACATCGGCAAGATCGCCATTCCCGACAGAATCCTCAACAAACCCGGTAAACTGACGGACGAGGAACGGGTGTTGATGCAGACCCACGCCGTCATCGGCTACGAGATCCTCAAGGGCTCCAAGCGGCCGATCATGCAGGCTGCGGCCGTCATCGCCCGCGATCACCATGAACGGTGGGACGGGCAGGGATACCCCAACAAGACGGCCGGCGAGGATATCCATCTCTACGGCAGGATTACCGCCCTCGTGGACGTGTTCGACGCTTTGGCGGGGGATCGGGTGTACCGCAAGGCCATGCCGCTGGACAAGATCCTCACGATCATCGAGGAGGGCCGCGGTACCCATTTCGAACCGCGGCTGGTCGACATCTTCATGTCCAACCTCAGCCGGTTCCTGTCCGTTGCCGAACGTTTTGCGGACAAGACCCGGGAAACGCCCGCCGATGCTCAGCCCGCCACCTCCCCGGTGGTCCGGGAAACCGAGCCCGCCACCAGCTAGACGTTGCCCGCTTCCCGGTGTAAGATCCCGCCACGCGATGCCCCGAAGCATCCCGTCATGAATCCTCACCCCAGGGCCCACTCGTCTGGGCAGGCCAAGGAGAGTCCATGAATACCGGATCGATCCGCAACCCAGGTCTGGCGGCCATGCTGCTGGCCGGACTGCTTGTGACCGGCTGCGGCGGCGGCGGCCCGAGCGCCGAGATGGAGCTCGGCGGCATCAACACGGGCGAGGTGCTCAAGGGGCTGCTCGACCGGACGGCGCGCACGCTCGCCGGCGTCCAGGACATGGCTTCGGCCAGGGCGGCGGCGCCCCAGCTCGCGGCCATCAATGACGATTTCGACGACCTGATCTATCATGTCCCCAATCTCTCCGCGGAAGGCCGCACGGAAATGGCCCGCATGGCCGCCCGCTCCCTGCCCGAGATCCAGGGCGCCGCCGCCCGCATCAACGGTATGCGGGGCCTCGACGAAATCCTGGGACCGGCCATGGACGAAATGGTCGACAAGCTGACCCAACTGCTCTAGGCCAAGAAACTCAGGAGAATCATGTCCGATCAGTCGACCACCCGTCCGCCGCGTGTTCTGGTCACCGGCGCCACCGGTTACATCGGCGGCCGTCTGCTGCGGCGACTGGACGCGGCAGGCTACCGGGTGCGCTGCCTGGCGCGACGCCCGCGCACCCTGCGGGCGCGGCTCGGCCAGCCCATGGAAGTCGTGCGCGGGGACGTGCTGGACCCGCCGTCGCTGGCGACGGCCCTGGCCGGTGTCGACGCGGCCTACTACCTGATCCACTCGATGGGCGCCGCCGACGGCTTCGAGGAGCGTGATCGTCAGGGAGCCCAGAATTTCGCGGCGGCGGCCCGGGACGCCGGCGTCGGCCGCATCATCTACCTCGGGGGGCTCGGCAGCGACGACGATCGGCTTTCGAGCCACCTGCGCAGCCGCAACGAGGTGGGGGAGATCCTGCGCGCTTCCGGCGTGCCGACCCTCGAATTCCGCGCTTCGATCGTGCTGGGCCGGGGCAGCCTCTCGTTCGAGATGATCCGCTCGCTGGTGGACCGGCTGCCGGTGATGGTCACGCCCAGTTGGGTGCGGGTCAAGGCCCAGCCGATCGCCATCAGCGACCTGCTGGATTACCTGCAGGCCGGACTCGACATCGACCTGCCGCAAAGTCGCGTGTTCGAGATCGGCGGCGCCGACCAGGTGTCCTACGGCGAGCTGATGAGTGAGTACGCCCGGCAGCGCGGCCTCAAACGTTTCATGCTGCCGGTACCGGTGCTGACACCCTGGCTGTCGAGTCTCTGGCTGGGGCTGGTGACGCCGCTCTACGCCCGCATCGGCCGCAAGCTCATCGCCAGCATCCAGAACCCGACGGTCGTGCGCGACTTCTCCGCTCGGGAGGTTTTCGGCCTGGTCACGATGGACGCGAGCGAGGCCATCGCCGCGGCTATTGCCGAAGACGAGCACGCGGCGGCCGAGTCGGTGTGGTTCGACGCGCTGTCGTCGGGCGGCGCGGTCAAGACGTGGGCGGGATCCCGGCTCGGGAACCGGGTGTTCGACGCCCGCCAGGTCGCCTCGCACGCCGGGGTGGTTGCGGCATTCGCCCCGATCCGCCGGATCGGCGGTGATCGGGGCTGGTACGCCTACACCTGGCTGTGGAAGATCCGCGGCGGCCTGGATCTGCTGCTGGGCGGCGTGGGACTGAGGCGCGGACGGCGGGACCCCGAACATCCGGCGGTCGGCGACGCCCTCGATTTCTGGCGCGTGCAGGCCTACGAACCCGACCGCCTGCTGCGGCTGGTGGCCGAAATGAAGGTGCCGGGCCAGGCCTGGCTCGAATTCCGGGTGGAACCCGAGGGTACGGGCTCCCGGATCAGGCAGACGGCGGTGTTCCACCCCTCGGGCAAGCTCGGCTACCTTTACTGGTACGCGTTGTTTCCGATTCACCAGCTGGTGTTTGGTGGTATGCTCCGGCGCATCGTGGAACTGGGGGAGTCCCCGGTCCGGCTGTCGCCATCCGGAAAAGTCTCAAAGGAGAGATCATGAAGTTGCGACCTGTTGTATTGGCGGCCATGACGGTGCTGCTGCTCGTGTGCGCCTGCGGCTGCGGCAAATCGACGAGCGACAACGTCCGCATGGCGGGCAACATCCGTATCGACGAGGTGCTGCCCGCGCTTCTGGACCGCACCACGCGCACCTTGAGCAGCATCTCCAGCGCCGACGAGGCCGAACAGGCCCTGCCCGAGCTGGAAGCGCTCAACGAGGATTTCGACGAGCTGCTGGAATACAGCCAGGATCTGTCGCCCGAGGGCCGGCAGAAGGTCTCGAGTCAGGCCGCCGCCGCGTTGCCGGGTATCAAGGACATGGCGCGCCGGCTGCGGGAGAACGCGGGCTTCGACAAGATTATCGGGCCCACGGTCAACGATATGGTCTGGAAGATCGAGCAGCTGCTCTAGGGGGCACCCGTGGTTCCGCCGCTGACTCTGCTGGATCTGGTCAACTTCGGGATGGCGCTCATCATCTGGATGGTGCAGCTCATCATCTATCCCGGCTTCGCCCACTATCCCGCCGATCGCCTGGTGGGCTGGCACGGCCGCTACACCAGCCTCATAGCGGTATTTGTCGTACCGCTGATGGTGGGCCAGCTGTTCCTGCTGGCCCGCGCCGCCTACCTCGGGGGCGGACCGACGGCCAACGGCATGCTGGTCATGACCCTGCTGGCCTGGGGCGTCACCTTCAAGTACTCGGTGTCCCTGCACCGCAAGATCACGGACAATCAGGACGTCGCCGGTTCCGTCGCCCTCCTGATCAAGACCAACTGGCCGCGCACGGTCCTGTGGTCCGGTGTTTTTCTGGTGGGATTATTCTCCGCGTGACGCTGCGGGTCCGGGCCGGTGGTGTGACGCCCATGAGGGTGGCCATCCTCGATCGATTCCACCCCGTCTCTCCTCATACCCTCGGTCGTATAGCGGCCAGGGCATGCCCCCTCGAGGTCTTCCACACGGCCCGGACTTTTTCTCCCTTTCCTCCCCCGGCACGGCGAAGAATGGAGAGGGACCTATGATTCTCAGATTGGTACCGGCCTCGCCCAAAACCGGCATGATCTCTTCATAGGCCCCTTTATTTCGCAGTTCGTGTTTCCTGTCGCCCGCAACGGATTGCCGGCTGGTATCCATAAGACGCCGGCGACGGGAAAAGGACGGAAAAATTTATCCGGGATCGACAATGGAATCATGGGCGCGGAGCTTGACGATCGCTTCATAGAGGCGGGACTTGACCAGGGTTTCCGGCAGGCCGAGGACCTCAGCGGTTTCCTGGCGGGAAAGGCCTTCGGTGTAACGCAGATGCAGGACCTCGCGGTGGTCCTCCGACAGCTGGGCGAGCGCGCGCTTCAGCTCGGCTTGCTGTTCCCGCCGCACCAGACGGGTCAGACATCCGGTCAGCTCGGCGTCCACCCTGGAGGCCGGCGGCAGCTCCCCGTCGTCCCGACGGCGGCCGCCCGCGCGGATGACGTCGAGACTGCAGTTGCGGGCGATCCGATAGATCCAGGCGCGGAAGTTGGCCGGCTGGGCCTTGTGCTTCAGGACGCGCAGGAACACCTCCTGCACCACGTCTTCGGCTTCCTCCTGGTTCTTGAGATACCGAAAGCAGAAACGCAGCAGGGGATTCCGGTAGATGTCGGCCAGCAGCCGGCCGGCCGTCGGGTCGCCTTCGCGGAGGCGGTTCACCAGCGTGGGTGTCAGGTCGGCCAGCGAAGGACCGGTGCCCTGCGGATCACTCATGGCGGGGCCTTTCTGGAGAATTGCCGTGTCCCAGTATATCACCACCGGGCCCCGAGACGGGACTTTTGGCCGGGGGGTTTTGCAACCGTGTCCGGTTGGGGTAGAATAAACATGACGGGAGTGCCGGCGCGGGGGACTCAGCAAGCGAAGGTGGTGCCATGGGTTGCGATCTTCCCGAAGCACAACTCTGGAGCTGGATAGACCGGGAGGCCCCGGAACTGGCGGGGCATCTGGCGGCCTGTCCGCTATGTCGAAACCGGGCCGAGCGCATGCGCCGGGACATCCGCTTCATCAGCGCCGATCTGGCCGAAGTGGTCCCGTTGCCGCAGCGAATCGGCAACTATTCCGTCAAGGGGCTGCTGGGCGAAGGCGGGCAGGCGCAGGTCTACGAGGCGGAGCAGGCTGCGCCGCGCCGGGCCATCGCGCTGAAGGTTCTGCGGGGCGGCCGCTTCGCGGGCAAGAAGCACATCAAGCACTTCCTGCGTGAGACCCGCGCCCTGGCCAGCCTGAAGCACCCGGCCATCGCCACCATCTACGAATCAGGACGCACCGACGACGGCTTCCACTACTTCGCCATGGAGCTGGTGCGGGGCCGGCCCTTGCACCGTTTCGTGGAGGACGGTGTCCCGGAGCGCCGCGCGCGGCTCGAGCTGTTCTGTCGGATCTGCGATGCGGTGCAGTACGCCCACGAAAACGGCGTCGTGCACCGCGACCTGAAACCCGGCAACATCCTGGTCACCGACGCCGGCGATCCCAAGATCCTGGATTTCGGGCTGGCGCGACTCACCCGCCCGGAAATGGAATCCACCGTATCGATGACGTTGACCGGACAGATGGTCGGAACGCCCCGCTACATGAGTCCCGAACAGATGGTGGGCCGGCCCGAGGAGATCGGTCCGGTGTCGGATGTCTATTCGCTCGGGGTGATCCTGTACGAGCTGCTGACAGGCCAGCCGCCCCACGAAGCCCACAGCTTCACCCCCGAAACCGTGATGTCCATCTGCGAGGAGGAGCCGCAGCGGCCCAGCAAGCTGGACGCTTCGCTGAAGGGGGATCTGGAAACCATCGTGCTCAAGGCCCTGGCCAAGGATCCGCAGGCGCGCTACGGGTCAGCCGCGGACCTGGCACAGGATCTGCGGCGGTTCCTGGCCCGCAAGGCGATCCTGGCCCGTCCGCCTTCCCGTCTGATCGGCTGGGGCCGGGCCTTTTCGCGGCACCGGATGCTGGCCGGGATGGGTGCCCTGTTCCTGGTCGTGGCGGTGGTCTGGGTCTGGCAGGCGGCCCAGCCTCCGTACGACCGGCAGGCAGCCCGGATCCAGGTGCTGGAACTGCGCTACCAGCTGTTGCTGACCAACCCCAGCAACCGGGTCAACCTGCATCAGGCGCTGGCGGCCGACCGGCGGTATCCCGGCCTGCTCGAAGCCGAACTCCTGCGGGCGCTGGCCCTGACCGCGGCGGGTGAACGCGGACTGGCCATCAACTACCTCGACAGCAAGATCAGCAGCCAGCCGCAGGGCTGGCCCTACCGGGCGCTGCGGTCGGAACTGGCGTTGCACGGGGAATCGGTCGACGAGGACGGATTCGAGGCCTGGGTGCAGGCCGGGCCCACCGCCGACGGCGTCCGCAGCCCTGCCGACAGCTGGTACCTGCGCTCGTTCACCACCCTGGACCCGGAGGCGGCGCTGGCGTGTTCCCGGAACGCACTGGACCTGGACCCGGACCACCGGCTGGCCCTGTCGCAGGCGGCTCGTCTGAGCGCGCTGGCCGGAGACCTGGAACTGGCCCTCGCGACGGCCGATCGTTTCGTGGAGCTGGGAAATCCGCAACCGGGGTTCTGGCTGACCTTCCGCTGCAATCTGCTGTGCCGTCTCGGCCGGCCGCGGGAAGCCTTGACGGCGTTGGACCTGGCGCTGGGTGAGCGGCCGGCCGACGCGAGGCTCCACACGCACCGCGCGCGGATCAACCGCTGGCTGGGCGATTACGAGGAGGCCGTGCTGGACTACCGGCGGGCGATCACCATCACGGAAGAAAAAGGCGACCTCGCGGGCTGGCTCCACTACCACCTCGGTACGCCGCTGTGGATCCTGGGCCGCCAGGAGGAGGCCGCCGGCGAATACGCAGAGGCCTACCGACAGCTGGCGCGCACCACCTTCGGCAACGTGCGGCTGGTGCTGGTCCTGCGCGAGCTGGGCAAGGACCGGGAGGCGGACGAGGCGTTGCGCCAGGCGCGTGCAGGTGTCGGGGACGATCCGTGGCTGGCCTCCGTCCTGGCCTGCGTGGCCGGGGAGATCACGCCCGCGGACCTGGTGGCCGCGGCGGCTCCCGACGATCTCCAGCAGCAGTGCGAAGGGCTGTACTACGCGGGCGAGGTGCTGCGGCTGGACGGTGACCATCAGGCCGCCGCTGCCCGCTTCCGGGAATGTGTGGCCCTGGGTCAGACCCTAGACGAGGGCAACTTCCAGGATCGGCTGAGCGAATTCGACCTCGCCGGATGGCGGCTGGGCAAGACGGGCGCGGCGATCCATCACTGAGCGAGAACCGCCAAAGGCGGTCGCATCCCGACTCCGGGTGTGGTACAAGATGTGGGGCCGATCGCAGCAGCAACTCCAAGTCGGGACCGATGGCACATGACACCCCCCGGAATGATCAAGAAATGGTATCGCGGCGAGAGAGCGTTGCTCGTCGCCGGCGGTGCGGCGGGGTTCCTGCTGTTCTGGTGGCGGTTCGGGCTGGGGATCGTCCACCCTGCCCGCAGCGACTGGCTGTTGGGCAGCGCCGACACCGGGTTCCATCAGCTCGGCTGGATGTTCTTCCGCGCCGAAGCGTGGCACTGGCCGCCGGGAGCCATCACGACCTACATGGCGCCCTACGGCACCACCATCGGGCTGACCGACTCGCTGCCCCTGCTGGCGCTGCCGTTCAAGGCGATGTCCTTCCTGCTTCCGGCCGACTTCCAGTACGCGGGTCTGTGGCTGCTGGCCTGCCACGTCCTGATGGGCGTCTTCGGCTTGCGCCTGTCCGGAATCTTCTTCCGGTCGCTGGTGCCGCGGATCCTGGGGGCCGGGCTCCTGGTCCTGTATCCGGTTTTCCTGCTGCGCGACGGCCACATCGCCCTGACGGCTCTCTGGGTCCTGCCGGCGGCGCTGTGGCTCTACCTGAAACCCGCGCCCGACCCGGGCCGCGCCCCTGTCTATCCCTGGCTGGTCCTGGTGGCGACCGTGGCCCTGATCCATCCCTATCCGGCGGTCATGGTCTTCGCCTTCCTGCTGGCCGATCAGGCCCGGCGCCTGTGGCTGACTCGCGAGACAACAACCGCGTCGGCCCTGGTGACGGTAGCCGGTAGCGCCGCGCTGCTCGTGCTGCTGTGGTACCTGGCGGGGTTCTTCCGGCCGGGGCAGCTGCCCGTCGGCACCTTGCCGGCCGATGTCGGTTATGCCGCCGACCTCAATGCCGTCGTGAATTCCCAGGGACGGGCCGCGCTGCTGCCGGGCCTGCCGCAGGGTGCGGGTGATCCTTTCGAAGGGTTCAACTACTTCGGCGCGGGGGGCTTGCTGGCCTTGCTGGCGGCGGTCGCGCTCGGCGGGGGACGTCGTCTGGCGGCGCGCGCGGTCGGTCACTGGACCCTGGTCGCCGTGCTGGCGGTCGCGGCCCTGTTCGCCTGCGGGCTGCTGCCGGGAGCGGGTGAGCAGCAGTTCCGGGCCCAGGCCCGTTTTCTGTGGCCGCTGTACTACTGTCTGGTGGCTGCCGGGCTCGCGGCCGTGGCGCGCCGGCCTCGGATCGCCCTGCTGCTGACGGCGCTCTTGCTCGTGGTGCAGGTCGTCGATGTGGCGCCGCTCCTCGATCGCAAACCGGAATACGCGGCCCTCGGTTTCACCTCCCGCCTGCAGGATCCGCAGTGGCGCCGTGCCCTGGCACAGGCGGATCTGCTGCTGGTGTCGCCATCGTCGACGGCCACCACGGTGTTCGCGGACGACTTCGTGGATCTGGCCCTGAAGGCCCACGAGGCCGGTGTGCCGACAACCGCGGGATTCGCGGCGCGCAGCTACCGGGAGAACATCGCTGCGGCCGACAGGTTGACGCGCGACTACCTCTTCGGCGGAAGGCCCGATCCCTCAACGGTGGCGGTGCTCCGGCGCTCGCATTTCGCCGAGATGTTCCCCAGTTTCGCTGCGGTCCTGCGTTGCACCGACCTCGATGGCTTTCCCGTCTGCTTTGCCCGAGAAGGCGGTTTCCTGCCGGAACAGGAGTACCGGATCGAACCGGTCGCGCTCGACGCATTCCTGGCCGACCACCTGGCCAAGACCCTGATCCTTGTCGGCAGGGGTGATGCGCGCGGAGTGTTGACGGTCGCGGGCGCCCAGCGGCTGGCGGGCCTCGGTTCACGGATCAGGCAGCTGCCCGCCGGGGCCTCCTACGTCGGCATCTTCGTCCACGGCGATCTGGTGTTCGAGAGAATGCAGCCGAGCACCGCCATCGAGGCGACCGGAGCGAAGAACACGCCCCTGGGAGCGGTGATG